>Ga0074045_10004934_pt1 | contig 11739 bp, 10 predicted proteins | sample BogForMeECP23OM2_FD_94442 | JGI IMG/M metagenome (GOLD analysis project Ga0074045, IMG submission 94442) | Bog forest soil microbial communities from Calvert Island, British Columbia, Canada - Bog Forest MetaG ECP23OM2 | ecosystem: Environmental > Terrestrial > Soil > Wetlands ...
ACGAGAGCCGATCTTGAATCTCAAGCCTTGTGCGTAGCTCAATGCGAGCAACTGTACGCGGAGACTACAGATGGCGAACTCAAGCTGAACGAGCGCAGCGAGGCAGTAGCGCGGCTTCGCGGGAGACTGGGTTTGAGCACTCACGCGACAACAGAAGTAGATCCGACACGGCCAGCCCCTCCGGTCAAGCGCCGGCGACCGGGCCAGCGGCTTCCGACGCGTGACGTCATTGGACAAATGGATGCAAGTGCAGCCGCTCTTTGATTCGTGGTCACTCTCAAGCTCGCCGATTCCGCCGAGAAGCCGGCTCTATTCGCTTGAGCCGATTGGCATCGGTACCGCATTGGTCGAGAGCCTGAGCGGCTACGTCGCCCGGCTTGCCGAAGCGCACTCGGTAAGCGTTGGAGACCTTGTAGGCCGGGTGCTCTCAGATGTTCCAAATGCCCAAGGCGCGATCATCCCGCCGGTGGCCAAAGCTGGCGGACGCGGCGGACATGGATTTCGAGTTTGTAGCTACACGGTTAACGGCGTTACAGACCGTGCCAAAAAGTGGGTTCACGCTCTGGAAGTGGCGACGAGCCGGCGTGACCTGCGGTATCTCACTCTCCTTCCGTTCCGCTACGCGCTGCCTGATCATTTGTTTCATCGGCACCGGACCTGGTGCGCGCCCTGTTTCGAACAATGGCGGCTGAACGGGCAAACCGTCTATGAGCCCCTTCTCTGGGCAATCAAAGTGTCATCCCATTGTCCGGTACACCAGCGGCCGCTCAGTCACACTTGTCCTTGCTGTGGGCGGGCGCTAAATCTACTCGGCGTTTTCTCCCAGCCGGGATTCTGCGAGCGCTGCGGCGGTTGGTTGGGCGCGCCATATGCCGACAGTGACCAGTCACAACCTAGCTCGACCAGCGGAGAAGACCAAACGTGGTCTTGCACCCAAGTAGGAGGGTTGCTGGCGATGCTTCCCCGGGTCGACCCGGTGGCTGCCCGGGAATCACTTCGCCGAAGCCTCATCGTGTATCTCGAAGAGGTCGCAGGCGGCAATGTCCTCGCCCTCGCAGAGTACGTTCGGTGTCCCCATTCCATGCTGCACAGTTGGCTGGCCGGTGCAGCACTCCCTCGACTCGAAAACCTGCTGCGAATCGCTCGATACTTGAATGTTCCGATTTCTAGCTTCTATGCTCCGTTGGGACCGACGCCCACGAACATAGCCGCCGCAAAGCAAGCGGTTGCCATCAGAGGAAAGCGCTCTGTGTCCCCATCCCGGCATGCATTCGAAATTCGGCGAGCTCTTCTGGCAGCGTTTGACGATGCCGTGCCGCTCAGCGTCACAGAGATTGCGCGCAGACTGGGCTACACAACCACGTACAGCCTTTATGAAGTCGACCGAGCGATCTGCTACAAAATCACTGCCCGATATCGACAGTCGGGCGGGCGTCATTGGTGGAAGAAACCTGGAACGCCCAGAGTGTGTGAGACTCTACTGAAGGAAATCTTAGAGCAGTCTCTCAGCTCGACCGAACCAACCTCAGTTCATCAGATTGCTGTACGCCTTGAACATCCAAACAGTGGCTATATTCAACAAAAATTCCCAGAGCTTTGTGCAGCAATCGGCAAGAAGATCGTGCAGGCGAAACAAGGTCGTCTCCAAAGTATGCGCCGGACCTTAAGAAACGCGCTCCACGAACATCCACCGCCAACCCTTACGGATCTGAGCCACCGTGTCGGCTATTCGCACTCAGCCATTCTACGCAGGCATGAACCCGCTCTGTGCGATCAACTCATGGCGCAATACAGGTTCTACATTACGAAGCGCAGATCTGGTCTGGAGAAGGAAGCGATGGCAGCGCTCCGAGAAACTCCGGCGCCATCTTTGCGAGCTGTCTGCAGGCGCCTCGATATTACGGTACCGTTCATGAACAAGCATTTCCCGGCTGAGGCGCGAAGAATCATCGAGCAGCACCGCCGGTTCGTCTCGGCTGAGACAGCGCACCGACGCGAACGGTTGTTTCACGACATCCATGCCGTTGCTGCTGAACTTCAGAGTAGGGGCATTTACCCGTCAGTAGAAAGAGTCGTTGAGCGAATTCCCGAAAGATCTCGCTGCGACTGGAAGACCATTTCCTCGGCGGTTCGCGAAGCGCACAATGTGCTTGCGACAGGCCCGCACAACTGCACAGTGGATTCTCTCCGTCACGGGTGATCGATGAACTCGCTGCTCATCAGCCGGAACTCCTAATGTACTTCGCGAGAAGGAAATCCATGTCATCTCCGACGCCGTAGCCAAACGCATGACTGATTTCCCGCACACGGTCTAAGCGCGCGATCAAGCCGTCGCGGCCGTTGGCGGGTAGCGGGTTGGTCGATCTGATGGCTTGTTCGAACATGCGGACCAACGCGTCGAAATATCCTTCCTCTTGATAGCCGATATCCCGACAGAACCCAGCGGCCTGCTCGCAGTAGAAAACCATCAACTCGGCGAGTCCCGCGGGGTCACCCACCGCCTTTCTGTAATCGGCAATGGCCCGTTTCGCCTGGGAGACGGATGTGTCCTGGTTCCGAAACACGTCGGGCCAAAGCCAGCGATCGATGGTCTTCTTATAGGGTTCGAGCACATCCTCGCCCAAGCCAAAGCGAGCATGAAGAAAAGCCTGGTTATCCTTGTGCGCGGCATAGAGATGGTGAATCAAGTCCAGCAAGGCCCCCCGGTCAAAAGCGGCGAGCTTGGCTTTGACATCAGCCCACGTGGTTTGCGATTTCGACTGACGTTTTGCCATACGCGTCTTCGATATCCAGCCCGCATGCGTAACTCTCAACGGGGCTGCCTGACTCAGAAACAGTAGCCCTGCGCCAGACAGTAGTGCCAGTCGCCGATGGCCTCGAGGGTAGATTCATCCGCGTCAATGGCAACCAGTTGGGACAGAGGAACTGCAACATTGCGTCCCTGCCAGCGAATCAACACCAGCATGTCGCCGGCACACGCATCTTCGGGCGCCATGCGGAGGACCTCGACGGTTTCTCCCTTGCGGAGCGGCGACACCACCTTGGCCGAGATGCAGCGGGCGGGGAAAGGGAATCGTAGTTTATCTTCAAGGAAGTAATACCAGCCCAGAGCTTGCTCTTCCGGCCCATGTGCGTCGACGATGACTTCGTTGTGGATTCGTTCCTCGCGGAGGCGGTCTCGCTTGGGTTTGGCCACGGCTTTTTGTCGCGGACCGTCAGCAAGACTGTAGCAGCTGGCGGATGCGCGAAAAACGCAACAGCTCCGCTGCCCCCAGCACGGGATTTGCCGGCCAAGGTTCTTCTTCGTCCTCGTCCTCGATCTCCGTCTCAGGCGAAGCCAGAAACTTCGCGCTCTCCAGATGGTCGAGATAGGCGCGAATCTCCTCGGCGGAAAACATCCCCTGAATAGCGGCGACGAATGCCGGCAACTGCGAAGCGAACTCGGAGTCCTGCTCCGATGCCATCACGAACGTAAAAAGCTTCTCCCCGATCAGATAGTCCAACGCGTTTTTCGCCCCGAACTGCTCACGGATGTCTTCGGTGGCCGCGCATTGTTCGATCCAGATCTTGTGAAATTCCATCGACGGGTGGCTCATCAGCGAATCCTTTCCTTAATGATACGACGCACCGAGATGCGGCCGGTAGGGCGCCGCCGCGCGATCTCCGCGGGCTGGCCAGCACATCGGCACCATTTAAAGCATAACGTTGCCAAACGGCAAAGTTATGCTTTAAATCACACTATCGCCGGCAATCATGATGGGAAGTCTACGCCGATAACTAACTTCCTTGAAGCTTTTTGCGCGGACTCTTCGAAATGGCCTGCGCCTTGGACGGGGAATACAACTGACCAGAGGCCCGCCATGATTCAGCCTTATGTCTACTGGCGTCTCGATACTCCGCTCGCATACATCGTTGGTTTGTATTCAAACATAGTGAACGGCGGCATGCTGGACGATCCAACTGCGTATGCCGATTTCAAGAAAGGACCGCAGTATAACTGGCTTGTCGGAGAATTGAGATCTGTGGCCGCCGCAAACAGCCAGAACTCGCCGAAGAGAACCGTACTGCTGGCGGTGCATTATCCACCTTATTCTGGAGCGTCTAACTTCAACGTCCGCGGGAATCCATCGCAGGGACCTAGTCCCAGCGCATCCAACGCGCCTTATCTCGCTGTCGCTCTGCAACAGGCGTTTGCAGATAGCGGGCAGCGGCCTGACGCGATATTCTCGGCCCACGCCCATCTGTTCCAGCGGCTTACCTACACCTTTGCGGATGGAACCGTCATGCCTTGCCTGGTTGCGGGATGTGGAGGTCACTCTCCCCTCGAAGTGCTCTCCGAACAGTGTGACGGTGAGACCGGAGCATCTCAAGTGGCGCCTTTCCCGGCCGTACCCCCAGGGTCGTTCCAATTCCCGTCGGGTGACTCGGCGCAGGTTGAGTACTACGAGGACAACATGAGTGATGATAGTGAGTTTGGTTTCCTGAAAGTCACGATCGAGGCCCGGATCTTAATGGGTCAGTTCATTGGCGCAACTTCGAAAAAGATCCTCGACGAATTTAAGCTGGACCTTGACAACCGCAAATATCAGTAACGCGAGCGTCTCAAGGACGATGTCACGTCTACCCGCACCTCCGACGAGACCAAAGAACGAATGGACAGGAGGAGATTGAACATGCCTGCAGCGACTGCATCTACAATCCATCCAACTGTTATGCCAGGCAGCGCAACTCTCTTCTTGATCCGCCACGGCGAGAAGCCGGACTCGGGAACCGGTCTCTCGCCCGCGGGCCAGAAACGAGCCGACGCGTAGGTAAAGTACTTTCAGACCCTCAAAGACCCACCGGGGAAAATCATCCATTGGGATTACTTGTTTGCTTGCACGGATTCGGACAACAGTGATCGTCCGCTGCTTACCATCACCCCCCTTGCAGAAGCACTTAAGAAGAAGGTCGACACGAACTATAGAGACACCGGGTACGCGAAGCTGGTGGCTCACCTCCAGCAGAACGCGAAGCAGTATGCGGGCGCTAATATCTTGATCTGCTGGCATCACGGAGAGATTCTGCAACTGACACAGGCCATGGGTGCGTCGTGCACGACGCTGCCCGCCACGTCCAACTGGCCAGCAAAATGGCCGGGAGGTGCTTTTGGTTGGCTGCTGGAGATTTATTACAAGGCCGATGGTACGATCCATCACAGTTCGACGCAAGCGATCAACGAGAAACTCATGCCGGATGACACTGTTGAACCGGTTGCCGGCAAATAGGAGTTTGGGATCCAAGAGCCAAACGGCCTCGGTGGATAGAAGCAGGGTGGTCGTATTCCCTGCCCTGCGCAGTGATTCGACCGAACTGCTTAATGCGGCAGGCTGACAGCGTAGAGGTACCAAGCTGCGTGTGGCAGCCACTGTTCCGTCCAACGCCAGTCGTCGTCTTTGCCCGTGAAGGCATAGCCCAGGTTGAAGGCAATGCCGTCTTCGTCGTCGATGGCGGCGGTGATGCCGTTGATGACGGAGCCAGGAGCGCTGGTGTACTTGTAGGAGCGGAAAAAGTGATACGGTGCGTTGCCGTGGCCGCTTCCCATAAGCATGCTTGCATCAAAGGGGTTGCGGCCATGGATCCAGTGAAGCTGGTTCCAAGCGTAGGTCTCGAGCTGGGTCTGGAAGGCAGGATCACTGGCGAAGAGTGGCGCGGCCAGGCGCGCCGCGCAGGCCAGCGAGGCGAGACGTGCATTCTCACCCTGCCACCAGGGAGCGGCTGCAGTGTCATGAGGAAAGAAGAAGGCGCTACGGACACGGCCATCGCCCATGCGTACCAATTGGCGGGCGTAACCGAATGGGTTGTTGATCTCGCCGGTCACGGCAAGTTCGAAGCGTAGGGAGCGCTTCACTGCATCCTGTGCCTGTTTCTGCGCGGCAAGAGCGGCGACCTGCGAGTACTCGATGAGGCTGATGACGGGCAGGCCGGCGTCAGAAGGATGGAAATAGGGACGCAAGCCGTCATCGGCGCGCCAATAGTCGCAATAGGCTCCCTGGGTGGTCAGCCGCGCGATCAGATGTGCGGCACGCCGATCTGCGGCAGCAAGGTAGGCCTTCTTTCGCGACGCCCGGTAGAGCTCCGTCGCAGCCATAAGCGCGCAGTAGTCGTCGAGTATGTTCTCGATTCCGTCGTTCAGCAGTTCACGGTTGTGGGTGTCGAGGAACTCGAAAGCCTCTTCGGCGACGCGCAGATAGGTGGAGCGAGGAAAGTCTCCGTCAGCCGTCATGGTGCTGGCGAGCGCCAATGCTGCGATCGCCATTCCTCCGCCGGACCGGAAACTCACCTGGTAGGCAAGCGGGCCTTCCGCGATTTGCAGACGTTGGCCTGGGTCCTCAGCGTTCTCCTTGATCTGGGTGCTCCAGTTGGGATTGCCGATCACTCGATCCTGCGGCAGTTTGTCTTTGCCCGGCGCGGAAATACTTTCGAAGAAGGAGCCGCTGGGGCGCTTCATGCGGACCAGGAAGTCGGCGCCGTAGAGGCCTTCATCCAGCAAGCGCCGCTCGTACTCGCTGAAATTGTCATCGTGCCGCGCCTGAAGGGCGCCATAGCTCTTGAGTAGGCTCCAGACCACGAGCGGTACCTGCTGCGGATTGAAGTAGGAAGTCAGATTCTGATGAGAAAAGTGGATGCCATAATCGCCGGTGGCGTCATACCAACCTCCATGCACATCGACGAAGCCTTTTTCGCCGCCGGGAAGCGACAGGTGGCGGTCGGCCTGGTCGATGAGTCTACTGGAGCGCTGGCCTTTGAAGTAGTAGACCACGTTCGACAGCGTGTTGCGCTCGAGCAGATCGTCCTCAATCGTGAATGGGCAGGAGCTAATGTCGCCCACGTCGGTTTTCGTCTTCAGCAGATAATGACCAGGCTTCTGCCAGGAGGAGAAGTCGGCAATCCAGTAGGCACCGTTCCAAGCGTGTACCTGGCCTGCCGGAGTCAGGGTTCCGGTGAGAACAGCCTTGCTGGTGGCGACATCAACCAGGCTGAACTGCTGCGGGTTGTCCTGGGGAGTGCCCATAACCAATGCTTGCTTGGGGGAGCGGGCTTCGTAGCCGACCTGGTCGACCAGGACTTTTTGCTGCTGTCCCACGCAGGCGGGCGCGAGAAGAGTGGCAAGACAGACGGCCAAACAACAGGTCAATGTGAGTATGATCTTCTTGTCCTCCCGGAACGAAGTTTTTTCTACGATAAACCATAGCGGTCATTTTACGCATGTTGAGGGACCACCCGATGTTGAGGATATGGATGCTGGCCTTCGCCGGCATTCTGTCATGCTGCACGACTCTCTCCGCGGGCGCAGCACAGAAAGCTGCCGGTCCGGCGATCGTCGCCTACGTCTTTGCGCGAAACGGCATTGTACCGCCCGGCAAGATCGATGCGCGTAAGTTAACCCGGGTGAACTATGCATTCGCCAATCTTCAGGGAGGCCGCATCATCACAGGCCATCCGTCGGATGGAGACAATATCGCAGCGCTGCTGGCGCTGAAGGGGGAGAATCCGGCACTGACCGTGCTGGTCTCGGTGGGTGGATGGCTGTGGTCGGATAATTTCTCCGATATGGCGCTCACCAAGGAAAGCCGAAAGCCCTTTATCGAGAGCGTAGTGGAGTTCGTCGATCGCTACAAGCTCGACGGGCTGGATATCGATTGGGAGTATCCCGGCATGGCGGGCGCCGGGCATACATACAGGCCTGAAGATAAGCAGAACTACACCCTGCTACTGAAAGAGCTACGCAAGCGATTCAACCACGAGGAGAAAAGAGTCCACCGCAAGCTTTTCCTCACAATCGCAACTGGGGCATCGGCCGAGTTCCTGGCACACACAGAAATGAAGAAGGTGCAGAAGTATGTCGATACGGTCAATCTGATGGCCTACGACTACTACGAGCCCGAATCCGACAAAGCGACCGGGCATCATGCTCCCCTGTTTACAAATCCTGCCGACCCGAAGAATATCTCCGCTGACAAATCTGTCCAGCAGTATGAGCAGGCTGGTGTCCCGGCCGCAAAGCTTGTGCTGGGTGTCCCCTTCTACGGACATGTGTGGGGTGAGGTGCGGGACCAAAATCATGGCTTGTTCCAGCCGGGTAAGCCGGTGCCGAATGCGTTCGCGAGTTACAACGAAATCTCCGCATGGTTGAATGACCGTTTTACTCGCTATTGGGACGCCGCGGCTTCGGCTCCCTACCTCTACAATCCGGCGAAACAGATATTCGTTAGCTATGAAGATCCCCAGTCGCTCAAGTTGAAGTGCCAGTACGTACTCGAGCACAAACTCGGAGGCGTGATGTTCTGGGAGTACTCGAATGATGCCTCAGGTGCGCTGCTGGGTACGATCGGTTCCTCGTTGCACAGCCGGGTAAACATGGCGACTGCAGCTGAGTAAACACAGCAAGGCAGGAAAGCTGGCGGCCGCACAGATAGCTGAGCGGAACGGAGCGCAGGATGGTTGGGGCTCTCGCGTCTCTTCCTCTGATGTCGGCCCTCAATTCGCATCCACGGAGACTGACATCTGCGTTCCTGGGACACTTCCTGTGGCATCAGCAGCTGCAGAGTTTCTTGGTGGAGCGCAGCTGACTGCGCGATAGAGGCTATTGCAAGATCGAGAACGACAGGGAGCAATTTCACGTCTGGCTTGGGACCGGGGGTCGGAGGGTTGAGATCACTCCCGAGTGCCGGCCGACGTAACAGACGGCCATCGCTGCTAGGCCACGGCAATCAGCAATCCCACAGCGGCCCCCGCCGCCACGTGCTTTTTGTCCTTACCGCGCTCTAAGCCAGTGACTACGCACGTTCGTCCGATGTTTCTCTTGCTGGGTCTTTTCCGCCATCGAGGCCTGCGCCAATGCCGCTGACAGCGCCGCTCCCTCAGCCACTCGAGCCTCCTCCGCAATTCTGCCCCTGAGCAACGGCCTCAGGACAAGTAGGGAGGAGACCGACGCCACACCACTCAGTGCGGCCGAAATGCAGAATGCCACCGCAAAGGAACCGCCGAAGTACGCTGCCAGTGCTGCTGCCCCAAGTCCGGCAAAAACAGAAGCCAACCCCTTGGCCGTATACAACATGCCATAGTTTGCGGATGCGTTCCTTGGGCCAAAAACATCACCGGTCGTCGCTGAAAATAAGGAATATATCTCACCCCAGAAAAGGAAAATGGCCGAGAACAGCACCAAAAACGCGATCGGAGTTCCAGCTATTTTTGGTCACCAGAAAGACCGGTGCGGCTCGACGCCAAAGGTCAGGAGTATTGTATTTTCCCGCCCAAACGGTCCGGCACCGAACGCCACAGGAATCTAGACAGACCGTCGCAGGCAGAGGCTATCGCCACGATTACTCTTGGCGTCTCGGCGCTCTGCTCAACCACTCGCGCCTTCTTACGACCGCTATGCGTGCACCAAATCGGCCTTCTGGATCTCGGCACGCTCTAGTAGTTCCGCTTGGGCAATAGTGCGGGCAGCCACGGGTTTTAACCAGAGGAGAGCCATAAAGGCGGCGATGATATCGCAGGCAATCATCACGTAGAACACTGGTACCCAGGAACCAGTTTTGAGCATCACGAAGGCGGCCACTGGCGCGGCAAAAATGGATGCCGTGCCCTTCGAAGTGTAGACAATTCCGTAATTCGTAGTGGCCCATTTCCTGCCGAACAGGTCCGCCGTGATGGATGGGAACAGCGAGAAAATCTCGCCCCAGGCAAAGAACACGAGGCTCGACAACAGGACGAACATCACCGGCCTGCGGATCGTCTGCAACCAGGCCCAGATCGCCAGACCTTCAATCAGGAAAGCGGTGAACATGGCATTCTCGCGTCCGATGTGGTCGGAGATCCAGCCCCAAAGAGGCCGGGTCACGCCGTTGACGATCCGGTTTACTTGAATGGCCAGGATCGCCGCGGACAAGCTTCCGAACACGATGACCTTGTCCACTTTGTAGAAGCTGGCGATCGCCATCAGTTGCGCAGTGACCACCAGGCCGCCGAAGGCTACCAACGTCATCATCAGATAGATGACGTAGAACGATGGCTGCTTCAGCATCTCCAACCAAGTCATGTCATGGGCGGTCTGATGAACTCTCGCCACCGGCTTCCATTTCTTGGGGAACCAGCCCGTGGGGGGCGCCACGATGAACATGGCAGCAACGAACACGATGATGCCTTGGAGGATGCCCCAAAAGATAAACGCATGCTGGTATCCCGAAGCCTTGATCATTTTTGCGATTGGTCCCACGGTGACAGCCGTGCCGATGCCGTAGGCCCCGGACACGATGCCCACGCAGAGCCCACGGTGGTCAGGGAACCACTTGAGCACGTTTCCGGTGCAGCCGCCATAAACCGCACCTGCCCCAATCCCGCCGATGGCGTACCAAATATAGAGTCCGGTGGTCGTAACGGCATAGCCAGATCCGATCCAGCCGGCACCGACCAGCACTCCACCGATGCCGATGACCAGTCGCGGTCCGAGTCGATCGATCAGATAGCCTTCGAACGGTACCAGCCAGGTCTCACAGAAAATGAATGCGGCAAACGCAACTTGCACCGCGGCCAGCGTCGCGTGCAGGCTTGCGGTTAAGGGTTTGGTAAATAGCGTCCAGGCATATTGCAAGTTGGCAATAGCCATCATCGCGATGATGCCGGCAGTGAGCTGGACCCAACGATTGGGAGTACGCGAGGCGTGAGTCACAGAGGACAGAGCTTCGGTCATGGTTCTCCCTCCGAACGGCGCGCGGAAGCCGTTAATGCAGATTCGCGATGGTCACCATCGCGAATCTGAACAACCCGCCCTGTTAAAGGGCGGGTTCGGTTTAACCTTCGATCTCCTTCTGGAGCGGAATGATTCCCGGCACCAGCCACTTGTTCCACATCTCGTCGATCTTGCTTTGGAAGTATTCGATATCTTCGTCGATAAAATGCGCGAACCTTCCCTGCTTGAGCAAGTAATCACGAACCGGAAGACGCTTGAATCTGCCGTTTGCAATGTCCTTGGTCTTGCCGTACAGTTTCAGCTTCCCACATTCGATCTCGTACAGAGGCCAAATACCGGTGTTCACGGCCAGTTCGCCCAGCTCGAACGAAAGCACGGGATCGAAGTCCCATCCCTTCGGGCAGGGGTTCAGGCAGTGAATGAAGGTAGGGCCGCCGATCGACAGCGCTTTGCGGACGCTGTTCATCGCTTGCAACGGGTAGGAGGTAGAGATGGTTCCTACATACTTGCAGGTGGGATGGCCAACCATCATCAACGGTGCCATGTTCTTCTTCCAGCGGTGATTCATGATGCGCTTCATTTTTCCTGGCGTGCTGAACGAGGTGTTGACGCCATACGGCGATGTCCCGGAAATCTGGATGTCCGTGTTGGCGTATGACTCGTTGTCATACATCAGGATCAGGAGGTTGTAGTCGGGATGGGTCAGGGTGGCCGAGATGGCGCCCAATCCCATGTCCGCACCGCCGCCATCTCCGCAGAAGGCGATGACATTGATGGGCTCATTCTTCATGACGCCCTTACGCATCTGTACACGGAATGCCGCGGCCGCTCCCAGCGCGCTGGAGCCCGAACTGCCTAGTTGGGTGTGCATCCAGGGGACGCCCCAAGGCGTGGCGTAGTAAGAGGTGTTAGCCACGTACATGCAGCCCGTGCTGCCCAGAACGATCGTTCTGGGGCCTGCGGCCTTCGCCATCAATCTCATGATTTCCGCAGACTCGCAGCCC
>Ga0074045_10004941_pt1 | contig 11729 bp, 6 predicted proteins | sample BogForMeECP23OM2_FD_94442 | JGI IMG/M metagenome (GOLD analysis project Ga0074045, IMG submission 94442) | Bog forest soil microbial communities from Calvert Island, British Columbia, Canada - Bog Forest MetaG ECP23OM2 | ecosystem: Environmental > Terrestrial > Soil > Wetlands ...
CTCCTGTGGACACACCACCGAGTTACCCATCTGGTCCTGGCAGGTGTAGGAGTAAACGATGCAATTTCCGCTGGGGATGGGATTCTGTCCCCCGCCCGTGCCCGAATAGACAATGCACTGCTCGTTGGCGAACCCGGTCCCGAGCAAACGCGTTTCATAGAACATGTGGCGGTCCACCGGCGTCGCCGTCACGCTCATCAAAATGCCATTCGGATTCTGGAATCCGACGGGATACGTGACTGACGTCTGGTGGCCGCCAAAGGAGAAGGTTGTCGGCATTCCGCCCGGCTGAATCTGTTGCTGCAACGTTATGGTAGCGTGGGGCGTGAACTCCCATCCGAAAAGGTCCTGCTGTGTGCCGCCATTGGGAGGTTGAGATGCCGTGAAGCCGACCCACGCGTAGCCGCAAGGCCCGTTGCCGCTGCAGTTTGTAGTGTCAAGGTTCAGTCCGAGCGGGTTGTTTTGCGCGTCATAAACAATGCTGTACGGAATGTTCATGATGGGCGGGCCGGTCGGGGTGTGCGTCATGGGAATAAAGGTCGGATCGAGCCAGATCTGGAGTGCGCCTGGCTGGTTTCCAGAAGGTGGCTGGTATTGGATTACCACGTTATGGAGTGAGCCGTCCGTACAGACACCGTCGCTGCAGGCACCGCCGATCATTGGAATGTTCGAGTCGATCGCTGCCTGGCTGAGGAGGCAGCTCTGCACGTTGCTGTTATTTCCGATGGTGTAAATGCCCGGATCGTGTACGGGCGTGTTGGTTGGCGGCCCGCAGGTCTGGATCGCGATGTGGTTGGAGGTAGGGTCCCAGGGATCTTGCACTATGTCAAACTCGATGACCAGATTGTTGTTGATGCCGGCGTAGCCCAAGGCTCCCGCCTGGTTCGTCCCGCCGCCAGCGCCTAAAGCCCTGTAACCGTAGCCGCTGGCCCCGTAGCTGGGATCGGTGGCGGAGGAATTCTGTACGATGAACGTTATGCCGTCTCCCGGAGAGCAGCACGTCTCATTGTGTATCCGGAATGCAAACCAGGTGGTGAATCCGTCCGCAACCTGCTGCTTACCCACGCCTTGGACATGCGCAGTGTCTTGGAAGTATACCGTTCCCGCTTCCGGGTTGACCGGGTCTCCATCCGTCATGCGGAGCACGGCATTCCCCTGGTAGTTCTGGAAACTGGCGCTGCCATTCAACTGCAAGAACCTCAACTGCTGAGAGAAGTCCTCATACCGGATTTGTTGCGCGGATAAGGACGCGCCGAAACAGAAAACCAGAACGGAAAGCAGTACGAGGATTGAATATCGGATTGCAGAACACATCGTGGTTGCTTCTTTCCTACGCCACAGTGCGGGCGTATAGGCATTTCTTTTCTTGCGGGAGGCGATACTCCGACATGGAAATTCCTGCGCGCTCCCACGGTCGGGCAGTTGAACCGGGTAGATTGGCGCAATTTTGCGGCTGTTCGGGCTGGATGTCAAGCAAATCCTGCAAATTAGGGCAGAATGATTCCCATTACAGGACCGCGGTCTCGTGCAGTAGCGCACCTTTCTCGAAGCGCTGAGGACTGAGCAGGGTGACATCGGCCACGACGTGGCTCGCGCCATGGAGGACCAAGTCAGAGATGATTTTGCCCGTTGCTGGCGCATGCATCACACCGTGTCCGCTGAAACCGTTGGCGCAGAAGAAGCCCGGCACCTCGTCAATGGGCCCAATGATGGCGTGGTGGTCGGGCGACATCTCGTAGAGTCCGGCCCAGGCGCGCTTCGGATTGACGGCCAGGTTCTCGAAGCAGGGAACGCGGTCGGCGGCGCGAACCAGGACCTTTTCGATGAACGACGGCTCAAATTCTGTTTTGTAGCCTGGCGTCTCCTCCGGATCGTTCCACGCCAGCAGGAATCCCAAGCTCTCAGGCCGGAAGTGAAAGCCATTGGTCATGTCAACCACCATAGGGATCGCGTGCGATACGCCATCGAAGGGTTCGGTCGGGACTAGCATCCGCCGCAGGGGCTCGACCGCAAGCTTCACGCCCGCGAGCGCTGCCGTTTGCGCTGCCCATGGGCCCGCCGCGTTGACCACCACGCGCGTGCTCACGGGCCCACGTGTGGTTTCGACGCCGCTGATTCTCCCGTTGTCCCGCACGATGCCGGTGACCTCGGTAGAGCGCCAGAGCGTCGTGCCTTGTTCGCAGGCGCGGGTGGTGAAGCCGACCATGACGCTGTAAGGGTCGACGAAACCGTCGGTTGGACAGAAGCTGCCTCCGAGCACATCGTCGGAGCGTAGTTGCGGAACTATCTCGGCGATTTCCTCACGCGTCAACATGCTCACCTGCGTCAGCCCGAGCGATTTCTGCAAAAGCTGATTGGTTCGCAGATAGTCGAGGTGAGATGACTTGGTGGCGACGAAGAGATAGCCTTGCGCGCGGTATTCAGAAGGAAGACCAAGCCGCTCCTCGAAGCTGGCGTAAAAAGGAATGGAGTAGAGCGACATCTGGATGTTGACCGGAGTGGCGAACTGGGCGCGCACTCCTCCCATGCTCTTGCCGGTAGAACCCTTGCCCTGATGGGATTCCCGCTCAATCAGCAGCACGTTGCGGCAACCAGCGTCAGTCAGATGCCACGCAATGCTCGAACCCACAATACCGCCGCCGATAATCACGACATCCGCTGTTTGCATCTGGTTTGGCCTCCGGCCGATGGCAGCATTGTAATCCGCGAGCGGACAAACCGAACCTTCTCCACGACGGGAGAGGAATTTCATATCTGCGTTGACCGTGGACCAGAACCGTCATACGATTCGATATGGCTGCGCCGACCCTCACCCCCGGGCAGATCCTCGGTCATTTCCGCGTCATCGAGGAGATCGGCGCTGGCGGCGTGGGCATCGTTTACCGTGCGCGCGACGAGCGACTGCTGCGTGACGTTGCGGTAAAGGTGCTCAACCCCACGACCCTGACGGATGATACAGCGAGTCATCGATTTCGCCGCGAAGCTCTGATCCTAGGCCGTCTCAACCATCCTAATGTCGAGGCGGTTTACGACTTCCATTCCGAGCAAGGACTGGATTACCTGGTGTTGGAGTATGTTCCCGGAGCCTCGCTTAATGAGCGCGTGGAACAGGGTGCTCTGCCGGAGAAAGAAGTCCTAGCGCTCGGCATTCAATTGGCGCGCGGGCTGGCGGCGGCACACGCGCAAGGAATCATCCACCGCGACCTGAAGCCCGGCAACCTGCGGGTAACACCGGAGGGCGTCCTCAAGATCCTTGATTTTGGCCTGGCCCAGCTTTTTTCCGCACCGGGAGCAGGAACCCTGAGCGAGACTGCGACCGTCACGATGGAGGCGCCCAGTCTTGCGGGAACACTGGCGTACATGGCGCCGGAGCAACTGGAGGGACAGGAACCCGACACTCGCTCCGACGTTTACTCTGCCGGGGTAGTGCTCTATGAGCTGGCAACCGGCTCGAGGCCGTTCCCCCAGCGCGGTCAGATGCTATGGGAGGCCGTCCTGCATTCCTTGCCGCCGGCGCCGCGAATTAAGAAGGCAGATATTTCACTGGGACTGGAAGCCGTGATTCTGAAGTGCATGGCGAGAGACCCCAAGCTCCGCTACCAATCCGCGAACGAGTTGCTAGGCGATTTGGAGCGTGTCGGCGAGGGCCGGAGCGTACCAGCGACCACTCAGCAGTGGGACTTGATGGAGCTTGCCGCCAAGACTCGGAACCGACGGATAAGCGCCGTCCTGGCTGCGGTAGTGCTCACCGGAATCGTAAGTGGAGCTCTCATCTGGAAATGGCCGAAACCTTCTGTACAACAAAGGATCATGGCGGTTCTGCCGATGGACACGCTGGGGCAAGACCCAGCCACGAATGCCCTGGGATTGGGCCTGACGGAAACGGTTACCGCCAAACTCGTACAAGCCAGCAACAGCGATGCCGTCCAAGTGGTCTCGCCACAGGATCTTCGCGACAAGGGGGTAAAGACCGCTGAGGATGCGCGGCAGGAATTTGGCACTGACATCGTTCTGGAAAGTAATCTCCAGCGTTCGGGATCGAAGATTCGGATCAACTGCTATCTTGTGGATTCGAAAACCCACCGGCAGGTGGCTGCCAAAAGCATTGAAGCCGACGCTACTGACCCATTCGGTCTTCAGGACAAGGTCGTATCCGCAGCTCTGGACATGCTGCCGGCTCAAATTAAGCCAGAAGAACGCCGCAGGCTAAACGTCAGTCAGGACACACAGCCCGCCGCCTATGAAGCCTATATTCGTGGACGCGGATACCTGCAAGCGTATGAGAAGCCGGAAAACATAGAGAATGCGATTTCCGAGTTCAACCAGGCCCTGAAGATTGATCCGAACTACGCGCTAGCTTACGCGGGCCTGGGGAATGCCTATTGGATGGAGTTCCGGCGACTGGACAAGGGTAACGAGTTGGTAGCCAAGGCTTCCCGCAATTGTGAAAAGGCGTTATCTCTCAATCCCGAACTCGTCGAGGGGCGCGTTTGCCTGGGTAACTTGCTCAATGGCCAAGGTCAATATGAAAAGGCGGTGGAGGAATTTAAGCGGGCAGTGGAGTCGAATGGGCAGAGTGATGACGCATTGCGTGGACTGGCTGAGGCGTACACCAATTTAGGGAACTTCGCCGCCGCCGAAGCCACCTACAAGAACGCCATCGCGCTGCGCCCCAACTACTGGGGAGTGTATAGCTGGCTGGGACTTTTCTACTACAGCCAGGCTCGATATCCCGATGCTGTCGCGATGTTTCTGAAGGCGACCCAGCTTGCTCCCGACAACTATCAAGGATACAACACTCTCGCAGGTGTCTATATAACCCAAGGCAGATATCAAGACGCGCTTGACACGTTCAAACGTTCGATGGATCTTCGCCCGAGTTCAGATGCCTACACCAATCTCGGCTATACCTACTTCCTGATGCATCGCTTTCCGGAAGCGATAGCCTCACAGGAACAAGCTGTGAAGCTCGATGGGGGCAATTGGGAGTATTGGGGAAACCTTGGAGATGCGCTCTACTGGAGCCCCGACCGGCGAGCACAGGCGGATGCCAAGTATAAGCAGGCGATCTCAATCGCGGCTTCCAAGGTGCAGATCAATCCGCGAGATGCGCGAATCCTGGTGTATCTTGCCAATTACTCGGCCATGGTTGGCGACAAGCAAGCGGCTTTGGGTTATCTGCAAAGGGCGCTAGAGGCAGCGCCTTCCAACAGTGAGATATTGTTCCGGGCTGCTGCCGTTTACAGCCATTTCAACGAGACAGCGTCGGCCCTCAGCTATCTGAAGAAGGCAGCGGACGCTGGATATTCGCGAGCGATTATACGGGACTCGCCGGACTTCGCTGCTCTCCAGCAAAACCCGCAATTTAAGGCGTTGGTGGGCGCATAACGATGCCCAGCTGCTGAGCGCCCCCGACACCGTTAACATTGGCGCATTTATTGGCGCCAACCATAAGGCTTTGGTAATAGTAGTTCTTACCTGGAGTTCCGTTTGCTTGTCCGGACTGCACGGGACCCTTAGGAGCCTTGAGTCCGTAATTACTATTCGCCTCGTAGAATGGGGAGGAGCCAGGGGCGAACTCAACATCGATAGGGTCATTTGCGGCGGCGCTCACCCAACTGACGTAGTTATTGTTGGGTACGTCTATTAGATACGCCGATGCACTAGGCGGTTTGCTGGTCTGAGTACAGTAGTGAGTGTCTGCGTGGTAGGTAACCGTGATGTTCACGGTGGCCGCTTTTGAAGCGGCCGACGGAGCGGTTGTCTGACCCATCAGAAAGCAACTCAACAGCATGACGACTAAAGACAGAAACACAGCGAGAGTGAACCGACTTTGGCGCGAAGTCATTTGGTGTTCCTTTCAAAGTGGAATTCTAGGTTGTGCGAACGATACCACGATATGCATCGCTGTCAAGTTAATATTCTCGACCTCTCCATCCGGCTATGCTTCCAGCACCTTTTGGCTAGAGGTCTTAAGCGTTGCTGCAACCGCGCAGGCCACTACCGCATGACTATCCCGTCAGTGCCAACCGAGCATTGACTGCCACCAATCGTGATCGAAGAATATGCATAAGATGTCCCCGAAGTGCCCGATGCAGCCCCCGAAGACACACTCCCTCCGCCGGCGGCGGAACTGAAGCTGCAAGTGGAAAATGGACAGGTGGAAAACGTTACCGCAATGGATGTAGTCGACGTTGGACCGACCCAGGTGACGCCGTCTGTTCCGATAACTGCGTTCCCGCCCAGGATCCCATTCTGGAGACAGGAGTTGTTCGGACCAACCGAAAGCGTGATTTGAAGCGCGCTCGGGGTTGCCGGCGGAGGTGCCTTGGTGGCGGGGTTGCAGGCCGGGAAAGTGATTGCAATCGACAGAGCACATATCGTTAAGAAACAACGTTGATGCAGCGACATTCGATCCTCCTTGTGCAAAATTTAAGGCCGGGGCCGACGATAGTCGCTGAGAGCAGCCCGCTATCGCACCACGCAGCCCAATGGACCCACGCTATTATATAAGTGCCGGCAAATCGAGACGCTGCCGTAGCTGACCATCCTCGCGACACTTCAAGTTATAGGCGGCGAAGTCTCAGCGAAAGCCAACCGACCCGGGCTCGCAGTCATCCGGCTATCCTCCGATGGTCGGATGTCGATTGTGGGAAAGCATAGCATCCAGTAATTTGCTGTCAAGCAAAAATCTCTTCTGTTCTCTACATCAGCACCTTGGGGTCAGCTACTTCTCGGCAGGGCCGTGAACGGCACGTCACAACCGCTGGTGATCTTCCTCACAGACCGAATGTTCATTCCCGCCTAACCTTACTTACCGGGGTCCCATATATCGCGGGGCGAAGTGTCCGGCGGGCAGAGCGCATCCACGGCTTGATAAAAAGCTCACAAACAGGCCGGACAACGGGGCATAGGTACGGTGCCCGTACCCGCACAAAAGGATTCGTCCATGCCTATCGTTAATTCCGTCTCCAAAGCCATTGTCCGCGATTTTTCCATCGAAGAACTTGAGCAGGCCGCCCGACTGATGCGCGGCTACGACCTGCTTGCGCTGTGCGCCGCCGGCTCGGGCCATTCCGGAGGCACGCTCTCCATGATGGAGATTGTGGCAGCGCTATACCTGAAGATCGCCACCCACGATCCCAACAATCCAGACTGGAAGCACCGCGACCGCATCATCTGGTCGGCCGGGCACAAAGCCCCCGCCTTGTACCTGGGTTTGGGATTCGCCGGATACTTTCCTATCGAAGACATCATCACCCTGCGCAAGCTCTATTCGCCATTCCAGGGACATCCTCACCGGTTGAAGCTGCCAGGCGTCGAAGTTTCCAGCGGCTCCCTGGGGCAGGGTCTCAGCATCTCGGTCGGCATGGCGCTGGCGGGCAAACTCGACAACGACAAGCACACCGTCTTCTGCATCATGGGCGATGGCGAGCAGCAGGAAGGCAATATCTGGGAAGCCGTGATGGAGGCGTCGCACTACAAGCTCGACAACCTGGTGGGCATCATCGACCGCAACCGGTTGCAGATTGACGGCTGGGTGAAGGACGTGATGAACGTCGAGCCGCTGGAGGAGCGCTATCGCAGCTTTGGCTGGGAAGTGCTGGTGGTGGATGGTCACAACATTCCGCAAGTTGTCGATGCTCTCCAGATTGCGAAGAACATTCCCGTCGCCGGCAAGCCCACGGTGCTCATCGCCAATACGGTGAAGGGCAAGGGCGTGAGCTTCATGGAGAACGTTGCCGGATGGCATGGCAAGGCCCCGAATTATGTTGAGATGGTGAAAGCGCTGGAGGAACTTGGGCTGAAGGATGCGATTGCCTACGACGCGTTGCTGAAGAAGGCCAAAGAGTATCAGAAGGAAGTGGAGGTCACGCTTGCCGCAAAGACCCCGAGCTTTGCGCGCGATTACTGGTGGAACAGCACGCCTACGATGAAGGTGAAGATGGAGCCCACACGCAAGGGCTTTGGGCAATCGCTGCAAAACAACGGCGATGACGAGCGTATTGTCTGCCTCGGCCTCGACATCTCGGGCTCAATCACGATCAGCGATTTCTATGCCGGCAAGCCGGAACGCAAGAACCGCTGGATCAGCATGGGCATCGCTGAGCAATCGGCGACCGCAGCGGCGGTCGGCCTGGCGCGGGACGGGAAGCTGCCGGTCTTCGGGACGTACGGGACGTTTGCGGCGGCCCGCAACCTGGATCAGATTCGCGTGTCTGTCTGCTACGGCAATTTCAATGTGCTGATCGCAGGCGCGCACGGCGGAGTCTCGGTCGGCCCGGACGGCGCAACTCATCAGGCACTGGAGGACCTGTTTGCGATGTGCGGTTTACCAAACATGTCGGTGGTGGTCCCGTGCGATGCCATCGAAACCCGTAAGGCGACCGACTATCTCCTGCTTCAGCATGTCGGCCCGAAGTACATTCGTTTTGCACGCGAAGCCACGCCCATCGTGACCCGCGAAGAGACGCCTTTCATTTTCGGAATGGCAAATGTGAGCCGTCTCCGCCGCGAAGCGCCGGAGATGATTGATGCGTTCGAAACCGTGCTTGCTCCGAACTACGCGGACGAGCACGAGGACCTTAGCATCATCGCCTGCGGGCCGATGGTGCCGGAGGCCATGCGCGCAGCGTGGATCCTGAAACAGGAGTTCGGTTACGAAACTCGCGTGGTCAACATGCACACTATGAAGCCGATTGACGAGACGGCAATCGTGCGGGCAGCCAAGGAGACTGGGGTGGTGGTCACCGCCGAAGAGCACCAGATTGGCGCGCTGGCGTGGCGCGTCAGCGGAGTCATCACGGAAAGCCCTGAGCTGTTCGGCGTGCCGGTGATCACAGGCGCCATCGGCGTGAAGGACCGCTTCGGCGATTCCGGCGCGCCCTGGGAGCTGATCAAGGAGTTCGAGGTCAGCGCCGAACACATTGCGCAGAAGGCGGTGGAATTACTCGCCATCGCCAAGATGAAAACAAGGAAAGAAGAGCAGCGCTTTGCGCTGGCGGACTGAAGCTATGCCGTTTCGACGACGTGCGTGATGTCCGGCGACGCTAGCACCTCCGGCGGGATCGTTTCTTCCAGCGCCTGAGCCGCGTGCGAATCGTCCTCCGCGAGCGAAACGTAACCTCCCAAACGGGCCAGGTACAGCACGTCGGCTCCCGCAAAATAAACCAGCGCGACCAGCGCCATAATCAGCGCTATCCAGCCGCGACCGATATGGTGCGCCAGCCTCAGGGGAGCCATAAAGGCAAAAAACATCGTTCCCGACCAAACCAGGCGAAGCATCAGGAATCCAATTCCCAGTCCCAACAACCGGCCGACGCGGCGGGAGCAGAACTCCACGGCTTGGGCCAACGCTTCTACTGTTCCCGCGCCGTTGCGAATGGAGAACAGCGGCGCCAATCCGAAAAACCAGTTCAGCACGACTCCAAACGCCCACGAGAGGCCGAACCCGAAGGCGAGAAAGAAAGCTGCCGCTCCCGCGCGCTGGGTTCGAGCCATGATGATGCCGCACACCACGGAGACGAGCACAGCCGTCAGCGCGATAAGCGACCACAACGCGCGGAGCAGACTGAGCGCAAGAATGGGAGCAAACTCCCAGCTCATGGGTTGCGATTCTTCGTCGGAGCTAAACATCGCGACCAGACGCCGGAGTGTCGCCGCGCGCCCCGCAGTCGCCGCGAAGGACCAGAGCAGCATCAATCCAAGGATGAGCACAGCCTGCTCGCACAGCAAGCGGGTGAGGCTGCCTCTGAAGATGTGCCGCAGGGCCTCAAGCAACAACTTCGGCTGAAGAGTGCCCAGCAGGAATTCGTCGCTACGCGAGATTTTTAGGCTATGAAGGAACAAGGCGGCGGAGATAATTACGAGACCCCAGGCCGCAAGGCCGAAGCACCAGCGCCACGTCAGCTCAGCCGCGAACAGCGCAGGCTCATGCCAAAGAGCGGTGAATCCGTCCTGGAATGGCGAACTTCGGAGGGGCTGCGACATGCGATAAGGATATCAGCGCGAACTATTTCTCCGGCATTTGCTCACGTGCGGGTACCTGGCTCATTGTCAGCGCATGGGCCAACTCCACCGGACTGTCCACGAGCGCGTCCGGAGGGACTTGTTCCAGGCTCTGCGGAGAGAATCCATAGGTCACGCCAACGCTCCAGAGGCCAGCATTGCGTGCAGTGAGAATGTCCACTCCCGAGTCTCCTACCATCACCGTCTCTTCCGCGGTCGTACCGGCCTCGCGCATCAGGGTGTTAGCTCCCAACGGATCGGGTTTCTTGGTATCGAAACTGTTGCCGCCATAGACCTGGAAGAAGTAGTCCGACAGGCCCAGTCCGGCCAGGATACCTTGCGATGCCCTTACCGGCTTGTTGGTAAGCACCGCCAGCTTGCGCGAGAAACGCTCGTCGCCGCCGATCTGGTGCAGCGCTTCCTTAATTCCGTCGTAAGGTTGAGTGTTGTCGAGCTTGTGGTCGCGGTAGTAAGCGAGGAAATAGTTGAGCGCTTCCTGGAGGAACTCGCGATCAGAGGGGTCGCCAAGCGCCCGGCGGATAAGCATGGGAGCGCCGTCGCCGATGTAGGTGTCGATCACCTTCAGGGGTAGCTCCTTGCGACCGTAGTGGCGCAGCATGGCGTTCACCGAGGCGGCCAGATCGAGTTCTGAATCGATGAGCGTGCCGTCGAGATCAAAGATGACGAGCTTGATCTTCTTCAGCGGAATGGGACGAAAAGTGCGTATCATTGCGTTCCAGTATAGCCATTCGACTCGGTGAGCGATGAGCTCGGGCAGCGGGCAGGCTGAAGGGAACGGCGCTTAGCGTTTACAATGAAACGACGTTCCAGGCCGTAATCGAAGTCTCGCACTTCACTTCTGAGGTAATGGATGGCGACCACCAAAGTACAGCCTAAAGTTGCAACCACGCAGGCTGCTTCCAGCGACAAATACGAAGGACTCAGCAGGCAGCAACTGATCCAGATTTACCGCCTGATGTATCTCTCCCGACGGATCGACGATCGAGAGATATTGCTCAAGCGCCAGCAGAAGATCTTCTTCCAGATCTCGGGCGCGGGACACGAGGCGCTGCTGGTCGCTGCCGGAATGGTGCTTCGCCCCGGCTATGACTGGTTCTATCCCTACTACCGCGACCGCGCGCTCTGCCTGACACTGGGCATGACGCCTTACGAGCAATTACTGGAAGCCGTTGGCGCGGCCGACGATCCGAGCTCCGGCGGCCGGCAGATGCCGTCGCACTGGGGACACAAGAAACTGAACATCGTGAGCCAGTCCTCCCCTACGGGGACGCAGTTTCTGCAAGCGGTGGGCTGCGCTGAAGCGGGGCGCTACTTCAGCCGCCATCCCGAAGCGGCAGAGAAGGTCAACGGCGACTATCGCCAGTTCAAGGACATAATTTTCCACGGAGACGAAGTGGTTTACGTCTCCGGAGGCGACGGCACCACCAGTGAGGGCGAGTTCTGGGAATCGTTGAACACCGCGTCGAACCTCAAGCTGCCGCTGCTGTATCTCATCGAAGATAACGAGTACGCCATTTCGGTCCCGGTGGAAGTCGGGACCCCCGGCGGCAACATCAGCAAGCTGGTAAAGGGATTTCCGAACTTTCATTTCGCGGAGATGGACGGCACTGATCCGCTCGCCAGCTTTGCGGCGCTCAAGACTGCCGTTGACTACATTCGCGGCGGCAACGGGCCGGCGTTCGTGCATGGGCATGTGATCC
>Ga0074045_10004942_pt1 | contig 11728 bp, 6 predicted proteins | sample BogForMeECP23OM2_FD_94442 | JGI IMG/M metagenome (GOLD analysis project Ga0074045, IMG submission 94442) | Bog forest soil microbial communities from Calvert Island, British Columbia, Canada - Bog Forest MetaG ECP23OM2 | ecosystem: Environmental > Terrestrial > Soil > Wetlands ...
ATCCCAACTGATGAAGCATTTCGGCAGCAAGCGAGGTCTGCTGGCTGTCATCCTGGATCGAGGTTGGACTGGCATCGCCGCACGTGTGCACATGGCGCCGAGCAGCGCTTCTGCCGCTGACCGGCTTCTTTACGTGTTGGAGGCGGTCGTCATCGAACTGGACAACGACTCCGATCTGAAGAACCTGATGGTGCTTGAGTCTGGTCGCGTGCGTAAGGACAACAGGGACGTGATCATAAGCCCGGGCTTCCACCATTTTGCCGAGGTGGTGTATACGATCCTGACCGAAATGCGCGACCAGGGCCATATCCGTTCGGATCTGAACCTGGAGGCGGTGCGCTCGGCATTCATTGGTATGACGAAGGGACTGCTGCGCGACCAGGTGTTGGGACAACGTTCCGAGTTCCGCGCCAACTACGGTTCTGATGACCTCAAGAAGGTCCTCGGGACGCTGATCTCGGCGTTCGCGGGCGAAGCATTGCGGCAGCCATTGAAGGCGGTCAACGGTTAGAACGGCGCTTTCTCGACGGCTCGGCCAACACAACACCCCGCTTGACGGCGGGGTTTTTGTTTATGTGTTGGCTATTGCATTCGAGAGCAGCCAGGTGTAGCGTTTGTTTGGTTTTGGGGTTGATTCGCCAAAAAAAAATCCCATCTACGCAAAAGAGGAGAACCAATTACATGGCTAAGGTCATTTGTTGCCGGGATGTCGGAGTGAACTGCGACTTCAAGGCCAGCGGCGAGACCGTGGAGGAAGTTCTGCGGGCGTGCGCGCAACACGCCAGGGACGCGCATGGTCTGCCCGCGATTCCACCGGAACTGGCTGGAATCGTCAAAGCAGCAATTCGCGACGAGTAAGCAGGGGTGACGCGATCTTGGTGCCCAGAGTCTTGGTCTCTGGGCATTTTTTGTGCTCGCGCGGAATGCGTCCCTTGGAGTGCTCTTGGATTAAGCCGGCGCCACGCGCATGCTCAGGTCCACCGCTGCCACGGAATGGGTCAACGCGCCCACGGAGATGAAGCTCACACCGGCTTCAGCATAGGCGCGCACGTTCTCCAGGTTGATCCCGCCCGAGGCTTCAAGCGGCACGGGCCGGCCAAGTTCCCTGACGCGCTCGACGGCCTCCCGGACCTGCTCGGGACTCATGTTATCCAGCAACACGGCTTCGGCCCCGCGCTCCAGCGCGAGATCAAGCTCCTCCAGCGAGCGCACTTCGATCTCGACGGTTTGCCGGCCGCGGCGGTTCCGAAAGGCGCGTTCCAGCGCAGCCACCACGCCGCCGGCGAGGGCGATGTGATTGTTCTTAATGAGGACGCCGTCGCTGAGATCCAGGCGATGGTTCGTTCCTCCGCCGCACCGTACCGCTTCCTTGTCGAGAACTCGCAGACCGGGTGCGGTCTTGCGCGTATCGAGGATCGTGGTGCCAGTTCCCGCGACCGCATCCACGTAGCGGCGCGTGAGAGTGGCGATGCCGCTCATGCGCTGCAGGACGTTGAGGATTACGCGCTCGCACGAAAGCACGACGCGCGCATTGTGGACGATGACTGCTATCGACTGTCCCTGGCGCAGACGCACGCCATCAAAGATTTCGGTATGGCTGGTAACGTCAGGGTGCGACGTCACCGTGCCATCGAGCATGGCGAAGACGTCCAGAATGCGCGCAATGCAGCCCAAGCCGGAGAGTACGCAGTCCTGTTTGGCAAGGATGGTAGCGGACGCGCGTTGGGCCGGATCGATGCACGCGTAGGTGGTCGCGTCGCGCGTGGCGCGGTCTTCCAGCAGCGCGGTTTCGAGGATTGCTGTGATCCTGCGGCTTGTCCAGTCCACGATCGTTCTCCTGAGTTTCAGCCCATCAGGTACAAAGTAGCGCCTGACGGGGACCCGAATTGCTGCGCGTGGCAGACCTAAGCGCCCAACTCTCCCAGCGCCTCACTGGCCTTCTGCACCAGCATTTCAACTTCGGCCTTGCGTTTCTTCAAGCCCTCGACGACATGGGCCGGCGCTTTCGCAAGGAAGGCCTGATTGTTTAACTGTCGGGTCGCGCGCGTCAGTTCCTGGGTAAGCCGGGTTAGTTCTTTGCCAAGCCGGTCGCGCTCGGCGGTTGCGTCCATCTTGCGTTCGTAGAGCACACGTACATCGAATCGGGATGTGCTGCGCGCACCTGAGGCCTTGGCCAGCGACGACTCGACAAAGGTCAGGCCTTCAACATTCGCCAGCCGCTCCACCGCTCCTCGGTTGCGCTCGGCCAACCCGCGAACATTGTTGTCCGCAAAGATCTCGATCGCCAACTTCTGCTTCGGCTCAACCTTCAGTTCAGCGCGGATGTTGCGCACACTGACGATCAGGTCTTGCAGGATTGCCATTTCAGTTTCAGCGGCTGCATCCACCTGCGCCTGATCTGCTTGCGGAAAAGCCGCCAGCGCAATCGATTTCACCGGCGGCTCGCCATCGTACACCGCATGCCAGATTTCTTCCGTGATGAAGGGCATGAACGGCGACAGCAAACGCAGCGCGCCTTCGAAGACGCTGACCAGGTTCCCGTATGCGGTGCGCGCCTGCTCGCGGCCATCGGCAGCGAGGCGCGGCTTGATCAATTCCAGATACCAGTCGCAGTATTCGCCCCAGAAGAAGTGATAGACCACATGGGCGGCTTCGTGGAAGCGGTAGGTTTCCAAAGCTTCGTGGACCTGCTGGGCCACGCGATTGAAGCGGGAGAGAATCCAGCGGTCGTCCAGTGTCTCTGCTTTGAAACCGGAAACGCCCTTGCCGCTGAAGTCCGTTGCAGAAATGTTGAAATCGGCCAGCGACCACAGTTCCGATTGCTGCGCCCGGTCCACGTTCATAAACAGGAAGCGGGCGGCGTTCCAAATCTTGTTGGCGAAGGCGCGATAGCTCTCCGTACGGCTCTCAGAAAACGCGATGTCCGTTCCGGGCGCAGCCATCGAGGCCAGCGTGAAGCGCACGGCGTCGGTGCCGTATTGCTCGATGATGTGGATTGGGTCCATGACGTTGCCCTTGGTCTTCGACATCTTCTGGCCCTCGGCATCGCGGACCAACGCGTGGATGTACACAGTGTAGAAGGGCACTTCGCCATGCTTATGGCCGCGCATGAAATGGCAGTTCATCATGATCATGCGCGCCACCCAGAAGAACAAGATGTCGAAGCTGGTGATGAGCAGCGTCGTTGGATAGAACGCGTCGAGGTCGGGTGTGCTGTCGGGCCAGCCCAGGGCGGAGCACGGCAACAGGCCGGACGAGAACCAGGTGTCGAGCACGTCATTGTCCTGCTCGAGTTGGCTGCCTCCGCACTTCACGCATTTGGCGGGTGTCTCGCGCGAGACGATGATCTCATTGCAATCTTTGCAGTGCCACGCGGGAATGCGATGGCCCCACCACAACTGGCGCGAGATGCACCAGTCGTGGATGTTGCGCATCCACTCGAAGTACGTCTTGGCGTAGTTCTCCGGAACGAACTTGACGCTGCCGCTCTCTACGACTTCAATAGCGCGGTCAGCCAGCGGCTGGATTTTCACGAACCACTGGGTTGAAAGCCGCGGCTCGATGATCGTCTTGCAGCGATCGCACTTGCCCAGGGGAATGATGTAGTCCTTTGTGCTGACCAGGAAGCCGCCGCGCTCGAGGTCCTCCAGGACTTTCTGGCGCGCCTCAAAGCGGTCCAGCCCTTTGTACGGACCAGCGTTCTCGTTCATCTGCGCGACTTCGTTCATCACATCAATCTGCGGCAAGTTGTTGCGCAGACCGGCCTCGAAGTCGTTGGGATCGTGTGCAGGCGTAACCTTGACCGCGCCGGTTCCGAACTCCGGGTTGGCGAGGATGTCGTCGGTGACGATGGGGATTTCACGGTTCATCAGCGGCAGCAACGCCTTCTTGCCGTGCAGATGGCGGTAGCGCTCATCGCCGGAATTCACAGCAACAGCGGTATCGCCCAGCATGGTCTCGGGACGTGTGGTCGCGACGACGATGAATTCATCGTTCGAACCAATGACCGGATAACGGATCTCGTAGATTTTCCCTTGCGTTTCGTCGTGCACGACTTCGAGATCGGAAACTGCGGTGATGCATCGCGGGCACCAGTTCACGATGTACTTGCCGCGGTAGATCAGACCTTCTTCGTACAGGCGGACGAACGCCTCGCGCACCGCGCGCGACATCCGCTCGTCCATGGTGAAGTATTCGCGCGACCAGTCCACCGAGGCGCCGAGCCGCTTCATCTGGTCAAGAATGGCGCCGCCGTAGTGCTGCTTCCAGTCCCACACGCGCGCGATGAAGGCGTCGCGGCCGATCTCCCGGCGATTCTCGCCTTCGGACGCAAGTTGGCGTTCGACCATCATCTGGGTAGCAATGCCCGCGTGGTCGGTTCCCGGCAACCACAGCGTGGTAAAGCCGCGCATGCGATGCCAGCGAACGATGATGTCCATCTCGGTCTGGTTGAGCATGTGGCCCATGTGCAGGCGTCCAGTGACGTTAGGGGGCGGCAGCGTTACCGTGAAGGTGGGCTGAGCAGGGTCGCTGGATTGTTCCACGTGGAACAATTTTTCGTGGACCCAGTATTCGGCCCAGCGCGGTTCAATTGCGCCCGGTTCGTAAGCTTTGGGGAGATCGTGAGGCATTCCAATCCGTTCAACGAGTGAAGATCAAACCTCGATATTACAAGGAAGAGCTGTCAGCCGTCAGCTACCAACCAAGAACGTTTCGCGGCTACAGGCAAGTGAAAGGTCGCAAAAAAACGCAGCCGCAGCTGCGTCTTTTCCCCGGCAATTTTCCGGCTAGAAAATACCCAGAACTTTCTTCTTCTTTTTCTTAGACGTGCTCTCGGACGTCGGATTGGCGGCAGGAGCGGCCTGCGCCTGTGTGCCGCTGGTGCTGTCGGCCGCAGCAGGGGATTGGGAGCTGCTGTCGGAACTTGAACTGGAAGCCGCGACATCGTTCACCTGCGGAGGCGCTTTTTGAGGCGCTGCAGCCGCGTCGTTGGTGCCCGTCGGCTGCAAGTCGTTCTGAAGCTCAGGAATCGCGGTGCTGTTCGTGTTCCCGGCGGCTGGTGCTGCGCTCGCGGTTCCGCCAGTTGCCGGACTGGCTGGTGCTACGTTGGCAGTGTTGGGAAGAAGTGCTGTGCCAGGCGTGGCGTCCGACCGGGGAACTGGCGCATTCTCTGGAGGTGGTGCGTTACCCACGCGCTCAACCGTAACCTGATTGTTGCCGTTGAGATTACTAAAACTGCTCATAACGCTGTTGTTCGCGGCTCGCACCAAGTCAGGCGCGCTGGCTTGCTTGGGTTCCACCAGTGTGGGCTCACCTACCTTGGCCGCTTCGGTAACGTCCGGACCCTTGTGGAAGTTCTCCATCATCTTGCCAAAGTGGCCTTGCGTACCACGACTGGCAATTTCTGCCTTGTCTGCGGCAATAGCCTGGGGCGTCGGTTGCGGCACCGGTTGCTTCATCGCCGCGAGCCGCTTCTTGGCATCAGGGGCGCGTTCCTCTAAAGGATAGCGGGTAACAATGCGGTCATAAGCCGCAATCGCGCCCTCCGTGTACTGCTTGATTAGCGCTCCTTTGGCCGCCTCGGGCAGCTTTGACCGGCGGAGGAGTTCGACTTCCTTTTCGTATGCGGTTCCCAACTCGAAGAGGGCCTGGTCGGCTCCACTGTACAGCGGGTATGTATCCGCCACCGACTTCAGACGTGCGATGGCCGCTGGATAGGTCTCGCGCAGAAAGTAAAAGTGCCCAATCATGTACTCGCGATCGGCAAGCACTTCCTGCACCTCCAGCAGCCGCTGCTTGGCTTGCGGCACCAGCGGGCTGTCGGGAAATTGCAAAATGAGCTGGCGATACTCTTCCTCGGCGCGCCTGGCGTGGGTCGGATCCCGGTCCGCCTTCTCCATTTCCTTGTAGTGGATATTGGCGATCTTAAGCTGCGCTTCCGCTGCCTCGGGCATATTGGGGAAGAAGGTGATGAAGTCCTTGTACTCGCTCTCGGCCTGTGCCATGGCGGCGGAGCCGCCTTCCTTGTACCAGGAATCGCCAATTGCCAGCTTGGCGCGCGCGATATATTCCGAGTCCGGATAGGTGTTAATCAAGGTCTGGAGGCTGAGCCGAGCGACGTCGTACTTATTGTGCTTCATCGCGTCCATCGCGCGGTCGAACAGCACCTTGTCCGGCTGCTTGGAATCCACGTCGGCAATCGGGTTCTGCGGATTCTTGCTCTTCTTCCTGCTGGTCTTGGACTTCTGAGTTGCGGCTGGTTTTTGGGTGTTGCTGGTGGACGGGGCCGGAGTGCTACTGGCGGCAGGCGCTGGAGTGCTGTTCGCGGCTGGGGCCGGAGTCGTGCTCGCAGCTGGGGCTGGGGGATTGCCTGGAGTCTGGGCCTGATTGCTGCTTGTGTTTTGGTTCTCAGTATTACTTGTGCTCTGAGCATAGGCGCCCAGAGACGCCAGCACGACCATTATGATTATGCGACGAAACATCCTACACACCTCTACAATTCCCGTACTTCAGGCGGCCCGGAGTTGGGCTAAACCCGCACCAGCGTGGCTTCTTGGGCGGCTTTCAGCAGCGCCGCCACATTTCGTCCCGGATCGCCATGTCCGAAGACATGACTGCCGGCAACGAAAATTTCTGCTCCGGCGCGCACCGCCGGACCGATGGTCTCCAGGTCAATGCCACCGTCGATTTCGATGCGAAAGTCCACGCCCTTGGCAGCGCGCATGGTTGCCAGCTTGCGGACTTTCTCCAGCGCGCCAGGGATGAACTTTTGTCCGCCAAAGCCGGGATTGACGGACATGACCAATACATAATCTACGATGTCGAGCACCTCGCCCAGAGTCTGCACCGTGGTCGCGGGATTGATGACCACTCCGACTCGCGCGCCGCAACTGCGAATCAGTTCCAGGCTCCGGTTCAGGTGCCGGCAAACCTCCTGATGCACCGAGATCCAGTTCGCGCCGGCATCGGCGAAGGCCGGAATGTACTCGTCGGGGTTCTCGATCATTAAGTGGCAGTCGAGCGCAACATCCACCGCTTTGCGCAGCGAGGCAACCACCGGCGGCCCGATCGTGATATTGGGCACAAAATGGCCATCCATCACGTCCACATGCAGAAGGGTCGCGCCACCGCGCACCGCTGCATTGGCGTCTTCGGCCAGGCGGGCAAAATCGGCCGACAATATGGACGGCGCTATCTCGATCAAGACACACTTTCTCTCGCGAGGATTCTAGGTGAATTCTAGCACGGGAACGTGAGGCGTTCGTCCCACAAAAGGCACATGTTGCCCGCAGTCGGCGGTTCGCCGTTCGCAGCATCGGAATGAGCCTTCAGCGCTCCGTATTCGGCGGTCAGGCAATCGCGGTCAGCGCGGCGACTCGCGGATGACAGGGATTCCAGGACGGCCGAACTCCCCTCCCAGCGCATTACGTAGAATCAATAATTTAGGCGAAAATCGCGCCAAAATATAGATTCTACAGGGCTTATACGTAAAATATAGATTCCTAATGACTTAGCGGTTAAGAATAGGGAAGAAGCTCCGTATCTGTGGCGCCAAGGACGCAAGGAGGCACGTTAACAAGCCAGCAAGACGGCTTGGGCACAGGGCGGCATCCCGTTCTTCGGGCCCAGTCGAAGAAAAGATATGCGATGTCCCTCGGTGCATGGCACACATCGCAGACAAGCCCTGAGTGTTCGGATGTCTAGTTCAGGCCCATTGGGCGCGAAGACGGAAATTCCGGCTGCGCCTGTCGAATTTCATGTCCATCTGGCGGCAAGCGGGTGTATAGTTTGCGCCATCAATTCCTCGATCGGATGCTCGGAGGTAACGGTATGCACGGGCCTCTCCTTCGCTCCCCGTTCTGCAGAGCCGCTTCTGTGCTTTGCCTGCTTGCACTCCTGTTGTCAGTCAGTCCCGCCGCACTGGGGCAGGAAAAACTCATAGCGCCGATGCAGTACGGCACCATCAGCGTAGTGGACCTCACTACGCTTACTGCTGACGAAGTGGTGACCGCGGGCGCGTATCAGGCCTTTGCTCTGGTCGGCGCCAATCCACGGCTGGGCTATGTGGGAGCTAGCGACTATCTGTCTGTAATTGATTTCAGTCTGGGGCGCGAGGTGAACCGGATTTACGGTGTTTGCCCCAGCCAGTCTGCCGCCTTCACCTCCGACCAGAAATATCTCCTGGTGGAAGACGCGTGCGGTTACGCCGGTTACGAGGGCTTGACCATGGTCAATGCGACCACGGGGAAGGTGGTGCGGCGAGTCAATCTGGCCCGAGTGCTCGGCCAGGGCGCCTCCAACGGCTACCTAGGGTCCGTTGTTGTGGTGGGGAACAAGGCGTATGTGACATCCCAGTCTGGTGATGGGGCTTGTCCACCGATCGGAGTAGTGGATCTTCGGACTTTCAAGTTCAGGCGGGTCAACGTGCCTTGCGGCTACAATGATTTTTCCGGCGGCTGGACCCCGAATGCAGCGGCGACTCCCGATCAGAAGTATGTCGTGATGGTCCAGAATTCGGATGACGGTAATCCTCACCTGTACGTCATCAGCACCGCCACCGATAAAGTTGTTCAGGACCAGCCTCTGATGAATTTCGATCCCGTGGGGCTGGTAATTACGCCGGTGAACGCTGCCGGCAAGGTGTATGGCTATTTGCTGGCACTAGACACGGATAGCAACTTCTCGGCCACGGTAATTGACCTCAATGTGGGATCCAAGACCTTCGGGCAATTGCTGCCCCAGACCGAGGTTTTGCTGAACTTCTACTTCTTCTCCTCGTCAACCGCTGTCATCAATGGCGACGGCAGCCGCCTATTAGTCGGCGGGTACCTGAGCAGCCATGGGAGCTCACCCAATCCCAACGTGGTGGAGCTGGACACTGCCCAGATGCTGATTGATCCCAGCAAGGCCATTTTGGGCAGCGCAACCCTGGGTGGCGGGGGCCAGGCGCAAGGGTTCAGCATCGCGACCGTCAGCTTGACTTCGCCGCCTACCGCCCCCACGGTGACCAAAGTGTCCCCTGCCAGCATCGCCAACGATACCGACAACACGATCACCGTCACCGGCACGAATTTCGCCAGTGGCGCTACCGTCTGGATCGGCACCCCTCCGGGTTTGCCCGCGACGGTCAACGGTTCCACTAGCCTGCAAGTGACGGTTCCAAAACATTGGCCGGCGCAGGCCGGTCTTGACGTGGTGGTAACCAATCCGCGGACCAACGGCCTGCCCAGCCAGCAATACCAGAGCGGAATTCTTCCCGCCTCTCTGACCGTCAATCCCAACCCGCTGTTCCAACCCAAGAACCAGTTTGCCGCGCTTAACCTGAGCACCTGGTCTGTCTCCGTGTACGAGGCCGGACAGCAAACCATGATCAACGTTCCCAATACGATTGTGCCATGGGGGATTGCCTTCAGTACGGATGGGGCGGGGATTTATGGGATCAGCCACGGCTCGCGCGGCGTCGATTCCAAGCAGGTAGCTGAGTGGAGCCCGCTGGATGACAGCCTGAAGGCCCAGATTCCACTAGCGGGATTTCTAAACATCAGCGAGCAAATCGGCGAACTGGCCCTCGCTCCCAGCATCGATCCCAGCAGCGGCGATCCCGTTGTTTTTGTGCCGGTAAACGCTAACTCCAACGGTCACTGGGATCTTAACGTTCAGATGGTGGACACCAAGACCAACACCGTGACCAAGACGCTCGTCGCGGGTTTGAACCAGTACGTATTCGTGTACGGAGCCGTGGCGACCCCCGACGGGAAATACGTATATGTCAACGCCGCTACTTCCCGGTCGTACCTGATCGTAGTCTTTGACGTGCTGCAGGGCACCGCCACCTCGCTCGACACCGCAACCCTGGGAGTGAATTACCAGCAAAGCGAAATGACGGTTTCACCCGATGGCCAATCGCTCCTGCTCCAGGCTGCAGGCGCTAACTACGGGTCCATTGCGGTGTTCGACATCTCTTCCAACCCGAGCAATCCGACGCTGGTGACCACCATCACCGGAACCTCGCCACCGGGGGCCTCTCCGTTTAACTTCTACAGTTGGAAGGTGGCCGCGGGCCGATTGTTCGCCTTGGATTACTTTCAGAATGCCCTTGTCGCCTTCAACTTCGATCGCGCCCACAACAACTTCAGTCAGCTAAATTACTACCTGGCACCTGTGCAGTACTACACAGGCTCTATGGCGGTCTCTCCGGATGGCGATCTGATTTACATCCCGGTTTCGAATTACGACTTCATCGCTGTGCTTGACGCCAATGCGCTGATCAACGGCCAGGATCCGCTCATCACCAAAATCGGCTCCTTCGTCAACCCATACCAGGTGACCGTCAGTCCGGCACAACTCGATAAGAATCTCAAATCAAGTCCTGCGGCTGATTCAAGAACGGATAGTTTGTTGGATTCGGTTGGCAGAGCAACATCCGGCGTCCTGGGACGTTTTATCAGAGGTGATCTGGAGCAACCCGCCCGCGTGGTCGATGGGCACAGCGCTTCTGAGGCGCAGGGTGCAATGAGACCGGCGAACGGGCCTTCACTAGGGTTATCGCGGTAAGAGCGTCCGAAGATATCTGAGGCCTTTAGTGTTTGTATCCCGTTGCCTACTGGTACTACACTTGCCTACAACCATCGCCACTTCGGGCACAAGTTTTGGGGAGAAAAGCCCATGCAGCGCGCACGCAGTTTCCACTTCGTTCTTCTGTTCTTCAGTCTTGCCGTGACATTGCCGTCCGCCGCGCAGGTTACGTTTGCCACGGTGCAGGCAGGAAACAGGCCCCACTGCCGTGGCACTGAACTCCGCGACCAACCAGACTTATGTCGCAAATTACAGTGACGGCACGGCAACGGTCATCGACGGAAACAGCAATAGCGTGGTTGCGACGGTTACCGTGGGGGTTGAGCCCGTTGCGGTCGCAGTTGACGCGTCGATCAACAAGATCTACGTGGCCAATTACTGCGGCAACGATCCCAACTGCAACAGCCTTGGGACGGTAACAGTCATCGATGGGAAGACCAATAACGCCACGACGGTTAACGTAGGTGCGTATCCCTACGCCGTCGCGGTCAACTCGATGACCAACCAGATATATGTGGCCAATAACTGCGGCGGCGATGTGTCGTGTATGAGTGCTGGTACAGTGACGGTCATCGACGGCCCCAGCAATAACATCGTTACCACGGTGACCGTGGGCTATTTTCCCACCGACGTGGAGGTCAACTCGGTCAGCAACCAGATCTTCGCGGTCAACAACTGCGGCAATGATGTCACCTGCGGCAGTGCCGGGACCGTGACGGTGATCGACGGGAAAACCAACAACGTCCTTAACACGGTGGCCGTTGAGTTCTTCCCCTATTATGCGGCCATCAACTCCATGACCAACCAGATTTACATTGCCAACAACTATGGCAATGATGTGACCGGCAGCAGTGTTGGGACCGTGACGGACATCGATGGAGTCACCAACAATACCGTGACGATCACTGTGGGGGCTTTCCCTTATGGCCTCGCGGTCAACGCCGCCACCAACTATATCTACGTCGTGAATCAATGCGGCAACGATCTCACTTGCAACAGCGCCGGGACGGTAACGGCCATCAATGGCGCCAACAACGGCACCACAACCATCAACGTCGGGGTCACTCCCTATTTCTTAGCTGTTGACGCGGTGACCAATGAGATTTACGTCCCGAACCCCTATGGCAACGATCTCACTGGCGCCAGTGCTGGG
>Ga0074045_10004943_pt1 | contig 11728 bp, 11 predicted proteins | sample BogForMeECP23OM2_FD_94442 | JGI IMG/M metagenome (GOLD analysis project Ga0074045, IMG submission 94442) | Bog forest soil microbial communities from Calvert Island, British Columbia, Canada - Bog Forest MetaG ECP23OM2 | ecosystem: Environmental > Terrestrial > Soil > Wetlands ...
CCAAAAAGTGTCCGCTGAATCGGTGTGATTATAGTCACCCCACCACGCGACTGACTATCTTTTTTTCATCTTCCGTGCCCGCCTCTGCCCGGCAAGCTGTGACGTAGCTCACATACAATCGTCACTCCCGACCCGTAGGAATGAAGGGCCGGTGCGGAGAGCAGCAGCGGACGCGGCTTGCTGTTCCTCCATTCCCGCCCGCAACAGCGGCAACGGCAGGCCCCAATTCGGAAGGAAGTAAAATTACGCAATGAGTCTCACCAAGGATGCAGGACATCTCTTCCGCTTTGCCTTCCTCTTCGTGGTGGCGTTCGCGGTCTTTCTTGTGGTCCGCCACTTCGTTGTGCCGAAGAGCTTCGGAGAGTATGGCCACTACCGCGGAGCAGCGATTGCGGAGATCGCCGCCCGCCCGCTGCACTACGCCGGCCACGAAACCTGCGAGACCTGCCACGCGGACGTTGCGGAGGCCAAGAAGGCGGGCAAGCACGAGAACGTGAACTGCGAGGCCTGCCATGGTCCGCTGGCGAAGCACGCGGACGACCCTTCGATCCAGCCGGAGAAGATCGACACCACCGTGCTGTGCATTCGCTGCCATGCGGAGAGCGCCGCCAAGCCGGGCGGTTTCCCGCAAATTGACCCGGTGCAGCACTCCGGCGGGGTGCCCTGCCAGACCTGCCATCAGCCGCATAATGGCCTGTGATTCAGACTGGAGAAGCCAAGTGAACCTCGACCGACGCCATTTTCTCGTCATGCTGCCCGCGGCTGCGATCGCCTGGAAGTATGTGCTGGCCGGAACTCCGGAGGCCTCGCCCAACTACACCATGACGGACCACTGGTGGAGCATGTTGATCGACATTCCCAAGTGCATCGGCTGCGGCAACTGCGTGCGCGCCTGCGCGGCGGAGAACGATGTGCCGGATGGACACTTTCGCACCTGGGTGGAGCGCTACCACGTCAACGACTGGCATCTTGAAAGCCCCGAGGTGATCTCGCCCGACGGCGGCAAGGAGGGGTTCCCCGCCGTCGCCCAAAGCGCAGGCGGCGAGGAGGGCTTCTCTTCCGCGCCCCAGGATGAGGGCAAGTATTTCTTCGTTCCCAAGCTGTGCAACCACTGCGCCGATTCGCCCTGCACCCAGGTCTGCCCGGTGGGAGCCACCTTCATCGCCCCGGATGGCGTGGTCCTGGTGGACCAGACCTACTGCCTCGGCTGCGCCTACTGTGTGCAGGCGTGCCCCTACGGATGCCGCTACATCCATCCGGAAAAGAAAGTCGCGGACAAATGCACGCTCTGCTATCACCGGATCACCAAGGGCCTGACCACTGCCTGCTGCGAAAACTGCCCAACCGGCGCGCGGCAACTGGTGGACCTCAAAGATCCCAACGATCCCATTCACGCATTCCTCAAGACCCACCACGTTCAGGTGCTGAAGCCGCAGATGGCCACCGGCGCAAAGGTCTTCTACAACGAGCTGGACGGTTCGGTTCGATAACGTTTTGCTTAAGGGCACGGCTTCAGCCGTGCCGCAAGTTCAGCTTAGATTGAAGGCGCTTTAGCCCCTGAGGGAATCTGGATCGAGGCTTGCAATTCAAGCCATGGAGAACAAGATGAGCGGTGTTGAAGGCTTCATGTATCCGAACGAAATCGGGCTCCAGTGGAGCGTGCTGATCGTTCTCTACCCCTACATCACGGGGCTGGTGGCGGGCGCATTCATTCTGGCGTCGCTGGAGCGCATCTTCAACGTCGAGGCGGTCAAGCCCACCTACAGGCTGGCGCTGCTGACGGCGCTGGCCTTCCTGTTGGTGGCGCCGCTGCCGTTGCAGTTGCACCTCGGCCATCCGGAGCGCTCGCCGGAGATGTACTTCACGCCCCACGCCACCTCGGCCATGGCGATGTTCGGCTTCGTCTACCTCTGGTACCTGATGGCTGTTCTGGTCTTTGAGATCTGGCTGGACTACCGCCGAGACATCGTTCTGCTCTCGCAATCCTCCACCGGCTGGCTGCGCCTGCTCTACCGCGCGATGACGCTGGGCTCCGACAACATCAGCCCGCGATCGCTCGCCATCGACCGCAAGGTGGGCTGGATCGTCACCCTGGTCGGTATCCCGTCCGCCTTCATCCTGCACGGATACGTCGGCTTCATCTTCGGCTCCCTCAAGGCCAATCCCTGGTGGAACTCGCCCCTGATGCCAGTCGTCTTCATCTTTTCCGCCATGGTCAGCGGCATCGCCGCGGTGATGCTGCTGTACATGCTCACCACCAAGCTGCGCAAGCTGCCCATCGACATGCCCTGCGTGGACACCATCGCCATGTACCTCTTCTACATCTTCATCCTCGACTTCAGCCTGGAGATGCTGGACCTGGTCCATCGCGTCTACGAGGCGGACGAGAGCTTCCGCAGCCTCAACTTCATGGTGCATACCAGGCTCTACTTCTCGCAGATTGTGCTGCAGATCTGCGTCGGCACACTGACTCCGATCATTCTGTTGGGGATCGTTCAGGCGACGAAGCTGCCCGCGATGGTGCGGAGGCGTATCTATGTCGTGTCGGGGTGCCTGGTACAGATCGGCATCTTTGCCATGCGCTGGAACGTCGTGATCGGCGGCCAGCTCTTCTCCAAGAGCTTCCTCGGGTACACCTCCTACAAGATGAGCCTGGCCACCAAGGAGGGGTTCTTCATGGCAATCTTTTTGACCATTCTTCCGCTTTGCATTCTGTGGGCGCTACTGAAGCTGCTGCCACCCTGGCCGGAGAAAGAGCAGGGTTCGCTGGAACCCGCAGCTTGAACGCAGCGCCACACAATCCGGCAGCCTGGGCAGCGCCGCAGATGCCTGCATCCTCCCTGCGCAGTGCGGCGCGTTCGGCATCTAACGGTGTCTGGGCGGTCGCCGCGGGCCTGTGGCTTGCCGCGTCGTCCGGGAGCGAGGCACATACATAATCCATCCGAGCGCATCTGATGGAATGACCATCTGGTACAAATCGAGACAGAGGCGCAGGCCTTCGTAAGCGATGAGTTTAAGGCTGCAAACTCTGCTCCCGGGCCATCCAAAATCCATGGGATTATGGAGCAATCCTAAGTTCAGGAGACAATGTGAGCGATCCTAAGCCGAGTCAGATCAGCCAGTCCAGCCAGACAAGTCCAGAGGCCGGCACACAGCCGGCATCCGGAATGGATGCGCTGACTGAGCTGGCGCTCAATCTGCATTGGTCGTGGAACCATAAGGCGGACGAGATATGGGAGGCCCTGGACAGCTATCTGTGGAAGACGACGCAGAACCCATGGGTCATTCTGCAGACAGTCTCGCAGGACAAGATCAACGCGCTGCTGGCGACGCCGAAGTTTCAACAGCGCCTGGCCGGGATGTTGCGCCATAAACACGTGGCCCACGCCGCGGATGCGTGGTTCCAGAAGAGGCACGCCGGCGCGGCGCTCACCACGGCGGCTTACTTCAGCATGGAGTTCATGCTGACCGAGGCGCTGCCCATCTACTCCGGCGGACTGGGAAATGTGGCGGGCGACCAGATGAAGGCAGCCAGCGATCTGGGCGTTCCCGTGGTCGGGGTTGGCTTGCTGTGGGGGCAGGGTTACTTTCGCCAGGACTTCGACGCGGACGGGCGGCAACGCGATCTTTATCCGGTGAACGATCCCGGCCAGTTGCCGATCCAGCCGCTGCGCCGTGCCGATGGCGAGTGGCTGCGGCTGCAGCTTCAACTTCCCGGCGCCAAGATCTGGCTGCGCTGCTGGCAGGTCCTGGTGGGCAGACGGAAGCTGTATTTGCTGGACGCCAACGACTTCGCCAATACCGCCGCGCAGCGCGGCATCACCAGCGAACTCTACGGCGGCGACGCGGAGATGCGCCTGAAGCAGGAGATCGTGCTGGGCATCGGTGGCTGGCGGTTGCTGCGTGCGCTGGGGCTCGGTCCCGAGGTCTGCCATCTGAATGAAGGGCACGCTGCCTTTGCCGTGCTGGAGCGGGCGCGCTGTTATATGGAGGACCACAAAGTCCCGTTCGATGTCGCGCTCGCCGTCACGCGCGCGGGAAATATCTTTACCACCCACACGGCTGTGCCGGCGGGATTCGACCGCTTCGATCCGGAACTGGTGCGCAAATATCTGACGCACTATGCGAAGGACGAACTCGCAATTTCGGTGGAGAGCCTGCTTGCATTCGGAAGGGCGAACCCGGGAGATGCGTCGGAGTATTTCAATATGGCTTTTCTGGCGCTACGCGGCAGCGGGCAGGTGAACGGCGTCAGCAAGTTGCACGGCGAGGTGAGCCGGCAGATCTTTCAGCCGCTGTTTCCGCGATGGCCGCGCGCGGAGGTGCCGATCGGCGCGGTTACCAACGGTATTCATGTGCCGACGTGGGACTCGGCGGCGGCCGATGCTCTGTGGACGAAGGTCTGCGGCCCGGACCGTTGGCGCAGCGATCGTCCCATGGCAGAGGACGTGCGGCGGCTGACCGACGCGGAGTTGTGGCAGATGCGCGGCGAGGCGCGCAAGACGATGCTGGCTCGTGTGCACGAGCGCTATGCACGGCAGCTCTCCGCCGAGGGAGATCCCAAACTGGAGGCTGCCGAGGTCTTCAAGGAGGAGGTGCTGACAATTGGGTTCGCGCGGCGCTTTGCGTTGTATAAGCGGCCTGATTTTTTGCTGCACGATGCGGAGCGGCTGATTCGCCTGCTCACCGATCCGCGGCGGCCTGTGCAGTTGGTACTTGCGGGCAAGGCGCATCCGCAGGATTTCCCGGGGCAGGAGCTGATCAAAAAATGGAACGACTTCATCCAGCGGCCCGAGGTGCGCGGCCATGTGGTCTTCTTGAGCGACTACGACATGCAGATGGCGCAGGAGCTGGTGCAGGGGATGGACCTGTGGATCAATACGCCGCGACGCCCGTGGGAGGCCTGCGGGACGAGCGGCATGAAGGTGCTGGCCAACGGCGGGTTGAACCTGTCGGAGCTGGACGGCTGGTGGGCGGAGGCCTACTCGCCGGAGGTTGGCTGGGCCATCGGCGACGGCAAGGAACATGGGGAAGACCCGGCATGGGACGACGCGGAAGCCGAAGCGATGTACACGCTGTTGGAGAACGAGGTGGTCCCGGAGTTTTACGAGCGCAACGCGGAGGGCGTGCCGGCGAAGTGGCTGCATCGCATCCGCGAGAGCATGGCGCGGCTGACGCAGCAATTCTCCGCCAGCCGCGCGATCCGCGAGTACACGGAGAACCATTATCTGCCCGCCGCGGCCGGGTATAAGGAGCGGGCGGCAAATAACGGCGTGGTGGGAACTGGCCTTTTGCAGTGGCAACAGGAGATGGAGCGGCACTGGGGCTCGGTGCGGTTTGGCGCGTTGAAGGTCGAGTCAAAGAATGGACGCACTCGCTTCCAGGTGGAGGTCCTTCCCGGCGATGTGCCTCAGGATGCGCTGCGAGTGGAACTCTACGCGGAGCCGGTTGCGGGAGGCCCTCCGGCCATCGAAGCCATGACCGCGGAGAAGGCAGGGGGAGCCGCGGGTGTGTTGCTGTACGCGGCCGAGGTACTCGCAACCCGCCCCGCGAGCGACTACACGCCGCGCGCGCTTCCCCGCCGTCCGCCTGCGCTCCTGCCGCTCGAATCGACGCTGGTCCTCTGGAGAAGCTGATCCATCCCAGACCGACAGTCCGCGCGTCAAGCGTCTGTCGATGGGCTATCTTTGGTGTACCATTCGCTTCGTGCGAATTGTGCGCAGCCCAGACCTGCGCGACGCGGACGCGCACTCGCACCGCCAACCCGCGCGCGACCTGCTGCATGCGTCGATCATTTACCTGCTGCTGCTGGCCGCCATGATGCTGGGCGCTCGCGGCCACCTATTGTTCTAACAACCAGCAACCTGCTACTGGCAACTAACAACCTGTAACCTGCAACCTGCAACTGAGAACGAATCCCATGCCAGCCACCCACCACAAGCCCGCCAATCTCCGGACCCCGCCCGGCGTCATCGCCGGGATTATCGGCGTCTCGGCCGCGGCCAGCGCGCTCATCTGCTGGCTGGTCTACTTCCACGCGCCCACCGACGTGGCTGGGACGCACCTGCGCTGGCTGCCTCTGGTCAACGCCGTGCTCAACGCGCTGGCCACCATCGCGCTGGTCGCAGGCTACCGCGAGATCCACGAGTGCCGCATTCTGCACCACCGCGCCTCCATGTTCTTCGCCTTCCTCTTCTCGTCGATCTTTCTGGTCACCTACGTGGTCAACTTCACGCTGCACGGCGAGACGCACCTTCCCATCGCCCACAGCGGAGCGCTCTGGACCAGCTACGCCATCGTGCTCTTCGCCACGCACATCCCGCTGGCCATCATCGCCCTGCCCATGATTCTCATCACCTTCTTCCTCTCGCTCACCGGGCGCTTCCCCGCGCACAAGCGGCTCGCCCGATGGACCTTCCCCATCTGGCTCTATGTCTCGGTCAGCGGCGTCTACGTCTACTTTCTACAGGCCGTCATCCGCTGACGGGCGTCTTTTTGGCATTCCGTAGCGCAGCGTTTGTCATTCCGTAGCGCAGCGTAGGAATCTGCTTCTCATCTCCTCTAACCTGGAACCTCGCACCGCGAGTCGGCGCAAGTACGGCCCGCCCGAAAATTGTCACGCTGATTTGCCAACTTGCCGGCTCGCCGATCTGTTATTCTCATCCTTCGCAACCACAGCACCTCTGGAGCGTAGAACAATGGCAAAAGGCGTCAACAAAGTATTTCTCCTCGGCAGACTGGGCAAGGACCCCGAAATGAAGGCCACGCAGGGCGGCATGACCATCGCCAACTTCACCCTCGCAACATCGGACCGCACAAAGGATGCCCAGGGCAACTGGCAGGACCACACCGAGTGGCACAACCTGGTGGCATTCCAGCGCACCGCCGAGATCGTCCGCGACTATTGCAAGAAGGGCTCGCAGATCTTCGTGGAAGGCAAGATCCAGACCCGCTCCTGGGAAGATAAGGAGGGTCATAAGAAGTACTGGACCGAGATTCTGGTGAACGAGTTGAGCCTGCTAGACAGCAAGCCCGGCGGCGGCGAAGGCGGCGGCAGCTACGCCAAGTCCAACACCGCGCCCTACACGGCCACCGCTGCCGCGCCCGCCGCCGCACCCGACTTCGCCGACCAGGGCATCACCGACGACGACATCCCGTTCTGACAGCCGTTATTTCGCCGCCGCAACAAATCGCGGGCTGAAGGGATACGGCACGCTCACCGGAGCGCCCACCGGCATCAGCATTCCAGTCTTCTTGTCGATGCGGAAGATCTGCGCGTTGTTACTGCCGTGGTTGGTCACCACCATCCACTGGCCCGTGGGATCGATGTCGAAGTTGCGCGGCGTGTGGCCTCCCGAGTCGATGTGCTGGATGGGGCTCAACTGACCGCTCGCGGGGTCGATCGCGAAGACCGCAATGTCGCCGTCGCCCACGTCGATGCGGTTGCTCGCGTAGAGAAACCGGCCGTCCACGCTGACCCGCATCTCCGAGGCATTGCTGGTTCCGTGAAGGTTCGGCGCAAGCGTTGAGACCACCTGCTGCTGGACCAGCGTTCCCTTAGCGCCGTCCCAGTGGAAGAAGACGATCCGGCTGCCCATCTCCGTGTTCAGATAAACCCATTTCCCGTTGGGATGGAAGACCACATGCCGCGCTCCCCAGCCCGGCGTCACGCTCACCGACGCGGGATCGTTGGGTGTGAGCGAGCCGTCCTGCGCGTTGAAGCGGTGGACGTAGACCTTGTCCACTCCCAGGTCGCCGGTGAGCACGAAGCGGTTGGTCGGGTCCGCGACGATGGAGTGCGCGTAGGCGTGCTGCTGCCGCTGCGGGTTGACGCCCGAGCCGGTGAACTGCACAAACGCCGTGCGCGCGCCGATGCTGCCGTCCGGCTTCAGAGCCCACGCGGCAATGCTGCCGCCATCGTAGTTGGCCACGAAGACGGTCTTGCCCGTCTTGTCCAGGCTGATGTAGCTGGGATCGCCGCCGCCGCTGGGAACCTTGCTCAGCAGGGTCAGGTTGCGTCCCCCATCCGCCACCGCATAAGCGCTGACGAAGCCGGTCGAGTTGCAGGTGTAGAGGCGCCTGCCGCCATCGGCCAGGATGAAGTACGCCGGCGCCTCCGCCTCGATCACAAACTCCGGCTTGCCCAGCGCGCCTGTCTTGGAATCGAAGCTCGACACGGAAAAGCCCTTGCCCGGGCCAGCCACGTGCGTGCCAAAGAGCACCGTCAGGTCCTGCGCAGGCATCGTCCGCGCCGCCAGCCCCAGGCAGAGGACGGCCAGTGCGCAGCGCAGGCCGCGACCGGCTCGCCGCCGTGCACCGGGGAAAGCGACCGAAAATTTGCTTCGAAGCATAATGACCCTCCAACCGCATTTTTCTTCTGCCAGAGAATCATACCGGCTCCCTGCTGCCGGGTGCCCCATCCATCGCAGTCTTATCGCGATGGGTGGGATTCGAACCCCTCAAAAATCCCAGCAAATCCGTATGTCAAGCCCCTCGACGCCCCAAATTTCACCTAACCTCAACCAACCAAACAACTTAAATCTATTTAATAGTTGGCATACCAGTTTCCCTCCACGGCGTATAATTAAATCAGTAAGCAAAACCAAACAGACCCGGCCCAATCCGCCGGGCCTTCGCATTTAACTGGCCAGTGGCCCTCAACCGTTGCAACGAAGTCCAGACCAAGTCCAGACTTAGTCCAGACTTAGTCCAGACCAAGTCCAGAAAAGTCCAGACTTAACATGCCTTTTTTGAAGACTTTAGACTTTTTCGTACACAAGGGAGAATCCGCATGTCCGAAGCAACCGAAACCACTCAGGTCTTCGCCTTTAATACGTCTCGCACGCTTAGCGCGAGCTTAACATGCATATTTTGAATACTTTACGCTCCCCCCCCGGGGGGGGGAGGAGGGGAAGGTACTTCATGATTAACGTTTCCGCGATTGACCCGCCTTTGCCTTCGATCAGGCCGTCGCGCCCACGCTACACTAGACCCATGCTCGACGAAACCAGCTTCCGCCGCGAATCCGAACGCGCCCTAGAATCCATGAAGCAGGCGCTGATCACCGCCGAGGACGCCGGCGGCAGCTTCGAGTTCGAGGACAACAACGGCGCAAGCAACATTCTCTTCGAGGACGGGTCGAGCAAGTTCGTCGTCACGCCCAACACGCCCGTCCGCCAGATCTGGATCTCCGCGCAGACCACCAGCTTCAAGCTGGATTGGGACGAAGCTGCGGGCGCGTTCGTACTTCCCAAGACCGGCGAGGCGCTGATGCAGCTCATCGAGCGCCTGCTGCGCGAGCATCTCGGGGACCCCTCGATCACACTGCGCTGAACCGGTATAGACTGCTCTCAATCGCCTCATCTTGAGACACGGCGCCATGAGCGAGAAAACGGGGAGGAATTTTAACGCCAATGCCGCACACGCTCTCCGTCACCATCATCACCAAAAACGAGGAGGCGAACCTGGCGCGCACGCTGGCCAGCGTTCAGTTTGCCGACCAGATTGTGGTGCTGGACTCCGGCTCGACCGACCGCACCGTGGAGATCGCGCGCGCCGCGAACGCCACGGCCTACGAGGAGCCGTGGCAGGGATTTGCCGCGGCCAAGAACTCGGCCATTGCCAAGTGCACCGGCACATGGGTCCTCTCGCTCGACGCCGACGAGGAGCTCACTCCCGAGTTGCAGACCGAGATTCATGCGCTGCTGTCTTCGGACCCTTCCGCCGACGCGTACTTCATCCGCCGCCGCAACCTCTTCCTGGGCCGCTGGATCAAGCACGGCGGCTTCTACCCGGACCCCAAGCTGCGCCTCTTCCGCCGCGCCTCGGCCAGCTTCACCACTCCGCCGCGCTTCCAGAACCGCCCTGTCCACGAGACCATCGCATTCGACGGCAAGGCCGCCACGCTCGACTACGATCTCATCCACTACGCCTACCCGACGCTGGAGAACTACATCGAGCACATGGATCGCTACAGCACTCTGGGCAGCGAACTGCTGGTCGCCTCCGGCAAGGTCAGTCGCTCGTGGCCAGCGTTCGTCTGCAATGTTTTGCTGATTCCAAAGCTGACATTTCTGTGGAACTACGTCTTCCGCCTGGGCTTTCTGGACGGCCGCGAAGGGCTGCTGCTGCACCTTTACCAGGCTGCCTACACCAGTTGGAAGTACGCCAAGGCATGGCAGGCCGCGCGCGCGACGAACAAATCCTAGTCCGCGATTCTCTAACGAGTGGTAGCTACAAGGAATAAAACATCTCTATCCCGCTCTGTTTTTTCTGCTCTCACTCTCTTCCCCACGCTTCCAGTTCAATCAATGCGCACCACTTGCCCGGGTCCGCGGGGACAAGATTCGCCAGGCGCAGCCAGGAGGTCCGTCGAGCCGGAAAGGAGAACTCCTGAAACTCGGCAGTCGGTTGAAACTGAATGGGGATGCGGCTTCCATCGGAGAACTCCACGTCGGCGCTCTTCCAATAGCTATCGTGGGGGAAGTCGGCGCGAAGCATCAGGCGAATCTTGTCCAACCTAACGGGCCGGCCAAAGTCCACCTTCCACCACAGATCCGTTCTCAACTCCGGGCCCCAGGACTGATAGGGCCACGCACCATGATGTCCATTGCGGGTCACCCCGTCGATCGCATTTCTAGCTGCGAAGTCGAACAGGTTGCGGGCAACGCTGTTGGAAGTGGCGTGCGGGAAGATCTGAAGATCGGGCCGGGGCTGATCGCAGGGATTCAGCGCGAGGTTGCGATAGCCGTGACGCTCCTGCCCATTCAGGGCGCGAATGGTCACTCGATGAGAATCGCCGGAAAAACTCTCCGGCGCGTATGCGCTGCCTGTCTCCTGCTCTGCGCGGCCGTACGGAAGCTCATACACCAGAGCTGCGGAGGATGAAATTGGCGCGTAGATCAGGCATTCGGGCAACCTTTGATCCATGCGCACAGCCATCTCCTCTGGCCCTGCGATAAGAATGCGGTCGCCCGGTTGATACGCGCGAAGGAAGACGAGAGAAGCCGAATCCGCTTGCGACGACTCGGCGCCTGTCTCAGGATCACTGATCCGAATCCCGTGTCGGTCCTGCACCTCGATGTGATATGCGGTGGTTGCAGCCTGCTGAGCGGGCAGGACTCCGCTGGCCAATACGACGATCAACAGCAAGTGCGATCTCGATCTCATCGGCTTCCAGCGGCCTCCATCATGATGCAGAAGGCCTGGGCCTCGGTGGAGGGGCCGGGACGGTCGAAGCTGGGTGCGCCGCAAGCGCCCTGAACGTAGCCGTCGGCATCCATCTTCAGTCGAGCGGCCGCGCGCATGCGATCTGCATGGGAGCGATAGGTGGCGGGAAGCCAGCCAGCCGAGACGCCTTCGTAGATCGCGAAGGAGAGCATCTGTGCAAGGTTCGTCTCGACGAAGGTCGATGGCTGGTCGACCACGTTGTGAAAGAGGCCGTCGGGACGCTGGCAGGCAAGACATCCGTCGACGATCTCGCGTGCGAAATCGGCCAGACGTTGCCGCTCGCGCCGGCGCTCGCTGGGCAGGCTGCGCCAGACGCGGGCCAGGCCCGCAGCAGCCCATCCGTTGCCGCCGCCCCAGAAGTTGCCGTCCTTGAACTGCTGCTTCTGGTCGTCCCAGATGTGAGCGAGGAGCTTCTTGTCCGGGTCCCAGAGTCGCTGCCGATAGCCCTCGATCTGGGCCAGCGCTTCGTCGTGAAAGCCCATCGCCGCGAGGAACGGCG
>Ga0074045_10004944_pt1 | contig 11726 bp, 10 predicted proteins | sample BogForMeECP23OM2_FD_94442 | JGI IMG/M metagenome (GOLD analysis project Ga0074045, IMG submission 94442) | Bog forest soil microbial communities from Calvert Island, British Columbia, Canada - Bog Forest MetaG ECP23OM2 | ecosystem: Environmental > Terrestrial > Soil > Wetlands ...
AAAGGATTTCGAGGCGACAATCGAATCCTCACTCGCATGGCTCCAATTGGCCCTCGCTTTCCTCCTTATGCGAAGGATTGCGCGGAAAAACGAAGCCGTTTGAATTTCGAGTCGGGCTCTGAGAGGGGCCTTGCCGCGAAGCGCGTCCGAGGCGCTAACGGTCATACCGAGTGAAGCGACAGCGACCGTCCCTCAAGGCTCGGGCGTCCCCCAAGGCTCGGGTTGCCGGTTGACCAAATTCACAAACGGAGAATATCAGCCGGAATACGTGACCCTTTGTGGTCCGCCATAATAACCGCGCGTCGAGAACAACGCATCGAGGAAGCAACGACTCTTGATTTCAGGCGCCGACCCTTCTTCGGCGCCTGTACGCTTAAGGGGCGGGACGGCACCGAACGAGTCGATCGACGCTGAAGAGACAGCCTAACGGTCGGTTCAATCGCCGCTAAAGCACGATGAAATGGGGTCGCGACGGTCAAACCCTCACCCGGGCCTTCGACCATTGCTCCGGCCTTCGCGGGTCGCGACGAGGTCATCGCCAGCGCCGCCCGGACCCGCCGGTTTTGGCCTTGATCCTGGCCGGGGTCACGCCGCCTCGCGCCCCAGTCCTCGCGAGCGTCAAAGTGATCCGGGAGCCGGAGCAAGCTTGGCGCTCGACGGTCCCTTGTTTTGGGCGGAGAAAAGCGCCGGCGCCCTGCACTCGCGTGAAAGGCGATGATGCGACTTTTGGTTGCAGAAAAACAGAAACACCGGTATGATTCCTTCGTGCGAGTTTCAGATGAAGCGCAAGCGGATCGACGCCGTCCTTAAACGGGACGCGGCCGTTTGCCCAGCGATGGGCCGCATGACGAAGAAAATTCGCGCGAAAGGATTTTTTCGCAAACTCGAGTGTAACGTGTTGAAAGATCACGATTCACGGGTGAATAAGAGAGTCAAATCCAGCGCTGAACGCGCGTCGAACGCATGCCGAGCGCATGCCGAACGCGCGCCGAATACGCGCCGAATGGCGCCCGACTGCGCCGCGCTCCGCGGACGCGCGAGGAAATCCAAATCTCTCGCGCCGACGGCATCCAGGCGACCGGCTCTTTTGGCCTCCCTGGGTGCAATCGTCGCCGTCGCCCGTCGACAGCCGGACGCTTTGGCACCCTGCGGATGGCCGGTTTAACCTGAAGACATCATGTAAAGCGCGTTTGCCGATCATCGGCGCCGTTCCTGTCCACCGGCTCTATACCGCCCTGTTCGCCGACGTCCGCTCCGACACCATCAGAAGCTGCGCCGCGGTCGAGGCAGCGATAACGGCGGGGTCTTTGCCTTCGATGCCGGGAACGCCGATCGGGCAGACGAGGTTGGCGAGCATCGAATCGGTAAGGCCCGCGTCGCGCATCTGGCGCAGGAAGCGGGCGCGCTTGGTCGCGGAGCCGATCAGGCCGACGTAGCCGAACCGCTCGGCCTTGAGCGCCGCCGCGACGATGTCGAGGTCGATCGCGTGCGAGTGGGTCATCACCACGATCAGCGCGCCCTCCGGCGCCTCGGCGAGCTGTGCGGCTGGCTCGGGGGCGTGAAACAGCGCAACATTGGCCGGGGCGCGCGCCGGAAAGGCGTCGCGGCGCGAGTCGATCCAGCGCACGACGAAGGGCAGAGGCGCGAGCGCGAGCGCCACCGCGCGCCCTACGTGCCCTGCCCCGAACAGATAGACAGCGCCGGCGCTTTCGCCGAGCGGCTCGGTCCATTCCCGCCCGTCGGGGAGGCTCTCGGTCAGGCGCCCTCCGGGACGGTCGCGATCGATCCTGCGCTCGACCCGACCGTCGCCGCCGACGCGGGCGGTCACGGTCTTCACGCCCTCGGTTTCAGCCGCCGCCAGCAAGCCAATGTCGGCGGCGTCCTGCCGGTCGAAGACCTCGATGCGCCAGTCGACCCGGCCGCCGCAGCACTGCGCAAGCTCGGGGCCGAGCGCGAGAGACCGCCTCGCCGCCTGGCCACGCCCGGCCTTGAGCGCCGTGAGCGCCGCCTCGAGCGCGACCCATTCGAGCGCGCCGCCGCCGATCGTGCCGTGAAAGCCGCCGGACGGCCGGACCACCATGCGCGCCCCGGCCTCGCGCGGGCTCGAGCCCTGAACCCGCGCAAGCGTCACCAGCGCCGCCGACCCTTCGGCTTCGATCGCTTCGAGGAGGCGTCGGAAGGCCTGCATCACGCCCTCAGCGCGCCCCGTCGAGCGAGGCGATCGCGTTGAGAATCGATTCAGGCGTGCAGGGCGCCTCGAGCCGGGGGTGGCCTCTCGGGTTCGTCGCGTGCACGGCGTCGAGAATGGCCGAATAAACAGAGATCGCGAGCATGAGCGGCGGCTCGCCGACCGCCTTCGAGCGGTAGATGCTGGGCGTCGGGTTGGCGCGTGTGTGGAGTTTCGTGTTGAAGACCGGCGGAACGTCGGAGGCGACCGGGATCTTGTAGGTCGCGGGCGCATGGGTGGTCAGCCTTCCCTTGGAATCGTGGACGAGTTCCTCCGTCGTCAGCCAGCCCATGCCCTGGATGAAGCCGCCCTCGACTTGCCCGATGTCGAGCGCCGGATTGATCGAGGCGCCGACGTCGTGCAGGAGATCAGCGCGCAAGACGCGCATCTCGCCGGTCAGCGTATCGATCGCGACCTCCGAGCAGGCCGCGCCATAGGCGAAATAGTAGAACGGCCGACCGGTCGCCTTGGCGCGGTCCCAATGGATTTCCGGCGTCTTGTAATGGCCGGCGTGGGAGAGCTGCACCCGCGCGTGGCGGCAGGCCTTGGCGAGCGCGGAAAACTCCATCGAATGATTGCCCGAGACCGCGCAGGCGTCGCGAAACTCAACGGTTTCCGTCGGTACGCCCCACAGCTCGGCGGCGTAGGCCGCCATGCGGCCCTTGATCTCGCCCGCCGCGATCTTCGCCGCCATGCCGTTGAGGTCCGTGCCCGAGGAGGCGGCGGTCGGCGAGGCGTTGGCGACCTTGGCCGTGTTGGTCGCGGTGATGCGGACGAAATGGATCGGCACGCCGAATTCTTCGGCGACGATCTGGGCGACCTTGGTGAACAGGCCCTGCCCCATCTCGGTGCCGCCGTGATTGAGATGGATCGAGCCGTCGGAATAGACGTGGACGAGCGCGCCGGCCTGGTTCATCGGGATCAGGGTGAACGAGATGCCGAACATCACCGGCGTCAGCGCGATCCCGCGCTTGATATAAGGGCTCGTCGCGTTGAAGGCGGCGATGCGGGCGCGGCGGGCGCGATAGTCGCTGGTTCGCTCGAGCTCCTCGATCATCGCCGGCTGCGTCTCGAAATCCTCGACGGCCTGCCCGTAGGGCGTGCGGTCGAGACCGGCGCGGAGCAGGTTCGCCTTGCAGACGTCGAGCGGATCGATCCCGCGCTCGCGTGCGATCGCGTCCATGACGCGCTCGATCGCGATCATGCCCTGCGGCCCGCCGAAGCCGCGGAAGGCGGTGTTCGACACCGTGTTGGTCTTCAGCCGCCGCGTGCCGATGGCGACGTCCGGCAGCCAGTAGCCGTTGCCGGCGTGGAACATCGCGCGGTCGACGACGCCGGGCGACAGGTCGGCCGAGCAGCCGCAGCGCGCGTTCAGCATCACGTCGTAGCCGGCGACGACGCCATGGTCGTCGTAGCCGACCCGCCAATCGGCGCGGAAATCGTGCCGCTTGCCGGTCAGCGCGAAATCATCGTCGCGGTCGAGCCGGACCTTGCACGGCCGGCCGGTCAGTTTCGCGGCGACGGCCGCCATCGCCGCCCAGGTGCAGGCCTGACTCTCCTTGCCGCCGAAGCCGCCGCCCATGCGGCGGGTCTCGACAGTGACGAAGGCGTCCGGCACGCCGAGGACGCGCGCCACGATGTGTTGCGTCTCGGTCGGGTCCTGGCTCGAGGCGTAAACGGTCATCTCGTCGACCTCGCCGGGGATGGCGAAGGAGGCCTGGCCCTCGAGATAGAAATGCTCCTGCCCGCCGATGACGAACTGTCCCTCCAGGCGGTGCGGCGCGGCCGCGATCGTCGCTTTGGCGTCGCCTCTGCCGAAGGCATAGTCGTCTTGCACGCGCGCGCCGGTTTTCAGCGCGTCGGCGATGGTGACGGACGGCGGGCGCGCCTCGATTTCCATTTTGCCGAGGCGCGCGGCGCGTCGCGCTTCGTCGCGCGTTCGGGCGACGACGGCGAAGACGGCCTGCCCGTGGAACATCACCTCCCGTTCGACGAGCAGCGGCTCGTCGGCGAACACGGGCGCGATGTCGTTCTTGCCCGGAACGTCCGCCGCCGCGATCACCGCCACGACGCCGGGCGCCGCCTTGACCGCCGATAGGTCAAGGGTCTTCAGTTCGCCCGCCGCCACGTCAGCCATGCCGATGGCGACATGCAGCGTCCCTTCGGGCTCGCGGATGTCGTCGACGTAATTCGCCGAACCCTGGACATGCAGGCGGGCGGAATCGTGGGGCAGCGGCTTGTGAACAACGGCGGTCGGGGCGCCTTCGAGGACGTCACTCTGCGGCATGGAGCGCTCCAATCCGGGTCGGGGCGGCGGCGCCGGCGATTTCGATCAGCGTCTTCCGCAGCACGCTGCGCGCGGCCGCCACGCGATAGGCGGCCGTCGCCCGCTGGTCGGTCAAGGGCGTGAAGTCGGAGGCGAGCGCAGCAAGCGCGGCAGCCCAGGTTTCCGGTTCGTCGAGGCTCGCGCCGGCAAGCGCGCGCTCGGCGTTCGCCGCCCGCTTCGGCGTCGCCGCCATGCCGCCGTAGGCGATCCGCGCGCCCGCGATCCGTCGGCCCTCGAGGTCGATGCGGGCGCCGAGCATCACGGCCGAAATGTCCTCGTCGAGCCGTTTCGAGATCTTGAAGGCGCGACAATGCTGGCCCTCTCGGAGTTGCGGAACCTCGACCGCCAGTACGAACTCGCCGGGCGCCCGGTCCTGCTTGCCATAGGCGATGAAGAAGTCCTCGAGCGGCAGGGTGCGCGTCGCCGCGCCCTTGCGCAGCACGACCCGGCCGCCGAGCGCGATCAGCGCCGGCGCGAGATCGCCGATCGGCGAGCCGTTGGCGATGTTGCCGCCAACCGTGCCGCTCGTCCGCACCTGGACAGAGCCGAAGCGGCGCATCAGCTCGCCCAGATCGGGATGAATTCTCGCCAGAAGCGGCGCGGTCTCGAGAAGAGCGACGCCTGCGCCGAGCGATAGCGCGCCGTCCGCCGCCTTGCCGACCGCGTCGAGGCCGGCAACCCGGCCGAGCCAGATGACGCGCGCGATGTCGCGCAGCTGCTTGGTGATCCACAAACCGACGTCGGTCGCGCCGGCGACAAGGGTGGCGTCGGGGAAGCGCCCGGTGAGCGCGGCGAGCGAATCGAGGCTCGCCGGGGCGGCGAAGAAGCGCGTCTCGTCGCCGACGAACAGATCCCTGCCATCGGCGAGCGCGGCGAGCGCGGCGGTGCGCTCGTCGGCCGTCGCCGCGAATCGATCGGCCGCCGCCCCGTCGCAGGCCGCGAGACCCGCCGCCAGGATCGGCCGATAGCCGGTGCAGCGACAGAGGTTGCCCGCGAGTTGATCGTTGAGGCTCGCCGGCGTGGCGGGCGCCCCGGAGTGATAGGCGGCGAACAGGCTCATGACGATACCCGGCGTGCAGAAGCCGCACTGGGACCCATGCAGGTCGACCATCGCCTGCTGAACCGGGTGAAGGACTTCGCCGTCGGCGAGGTCCTCAATCGTGATGAGCTCCGCGCCGTCGAGTTGCCCGACGAGCAGAATGCAGGCGTTGACCGCGTCGTAGCGCAGCGGGCCGTCCTTGAGGCGCGCCAGAACGACCGTGCAGGCGCCGCAGTCGCCTTCGCCGCAGCCCTCCTTCGTCCCCTTGGCGAGCGCGTCCTCGCGCAGCCAGTCGAGCACGGTCGCGCGCGGCGAAAAACGGTCGAGCGCGACGTCGCGACCGCGGAACCGGAAGTGCAACGCGCCGCGTGTATCGATCGGTTTTCCCGTCAAAATGGCCGCCTATTGCTGGAGTCGGCGCATGATGAAGGTTTTGCCGGCGAAACGGAAGTGCGACGCGAGTCACCGCCGCCGGAGCCGATATGCGGTAATCTCCATGCGGCTGCAGGAAAGCGGGACGTGATTCATCCATCCTAATTTTACCCCGCAGTCCCTTGCGTCATGCTGAAACGACCGTTAGAAAATGCTTTTTTAGCACCAAAGCGGATTCCGGCGCCCAAGCGCCGATTGATCCTGACCGTCGGGCTTTCGCCATGAACCGAACGATGAGGACAACGATGGCAACCGCCGCCCTGGCGCTCGCGTCCGGGGCCGCAGTGACGGCCAATGCGGCGACGACGCTGTATTCGACGGTCCCCAATCTGACCGGTGTGTCCGACTGGTCGCAGCCTTTGCCCCTCACGGGCAGCTGCGACTCGGCCACCGGATGCACGTCTGGGCCGTGGATGGTATTCGAACAGTTCACGCTCACTACGGACGTGAGAATCACGGACTTCGGCCTTTACTCATATTTCTATTTTTCGGGCTCATCCTCGGACTTCCTCGGCGTAAACTGGTCGATCTGGGGAAGCTCCGGAGGCGCCCCGGACCCGGGAGATGAGAAGTTCTCCGGCTCGAGCGGCGCTACTCTCACCGCTGGGCCCGCCGACGGCGACCCCATGCTCGAAGCGGTATCGGGGCTGAGCCTGATTCTGCGCCCCGGCACCTATTATTTCGGGTTTCAGAACGTCTTCTCGAACCCTTCAGACTGGTCGACCTACGCGACAAGCTATTCGGACTATCCGACGAACACAGTCCCTATTCCAACGACGGCCTGGTTCGGACAGGGCGACGCGACGGCCCAACCGACGGTGTGTTCTCTGGCGTTCAACTGCTCTTCTCCGGCCCAACAGGTCGGCTTCTACATCGCCAATTCCGGCGCAGCTCGTCCCGTCGTTCCCGAGCCCTCGACGTGGGCCATGATGCTCGTCGGCTTCGCCGGACTTGCCTGGGCGGCGCGCCGTCGCGCGGTCCATTTCCAGGACATTTGAACGAGGCGACCCTGCGCGCCGTTGCGGGCGGCGCAGCGAAGGGTCAGGCCCTGAGGTCCGGCGGAACCGCTTCCGCCAGAAGCGATTCGATCGCCTCGTCCGCGCCCATCATCGTCTGGGCGTTGGAGCCGAGGCGGCGGACCGAAACGGTGTTCTCGCTTGCCTCCTTGCGGCCGACCACCAGCAGGACGGGGATCTTGCCCAGCGAGTGCTCGCGCACCTTGTAGTTGATCTTCTCGTTCCTGATGTCGGCCTCGACCTTGAGACCGCGCTTCTTCGCCTTCGCCGCCAACGCGAGCGCGAAATCGTCGGCGTCACTGGTGATGGTGCAGACGACCACCTGAACCGGCGCGAGCCACAGCGGCAAATGGCCGGCGTAGTGCTCGAGCAAAATGCCGATGAAGCGCTCCATCGAACCGCAAATCGCCCGATGGACCATCACCGGCGTCGTCTTCTCGCTGTTGGCGGCGATATAGAAGGCGCCGAAGCGCTCGGGCAGGTTGAAGTCGACCTGGGTCGTGCCGCACTGCCAGTCGCGGCCGATGGCATCGCGCAGAACATACTCGAACTTCGGCCCATAGAAGGCGCCTTCGCCCGGGTTGATCCCGGTCGTGACCACGTTTCCGTGGCGCGCCCTGATCTCGTCGAGCACGCGGGTCATCACCTCCTCGGCATGGTCCCACATCGCGTCTGTACCGACCCGCTTGTCCGGCCGGGTCGAGAGTTTCACCACGATCTTGTCGAATCCGAAGTGGCTGTAGACCGACAAAATGAGCTCATTGATCTTGTGACACTCGGCGGCGAGTTGCTCTTCGGTGCAGAAGATATGAGCGTCGTCCTGGGTAAACGAGCGCACCCGCATGAGGCCATGCAGCGCGCCCGACGGCTCGTACCGGTTGACCGCGCCGAATTCGGCGAGCCGCAGCGGCAGTTCGCGATAGCTCCGGAGGCCGTTCTTGAAGATCTGGACATGGCCGGGGCAGTTCATCGGCTTGATGGCGTAGATCCGCTCGTCCTCGCCCTCGGCCTCTTCGCCCGCAGGGCGCGCCATGAACATGCTCTCGCGATACCAGCCCCAGTGGCCGGAAACCTCCCAAAGCTTCTTGTCAAGCACCTGCGGCGCGTTGACCTCCTGGTAGTCGTCGGCAAGGCGTCGGCGCATGTAGGCGGTCAAAGTCTGGAAGATCGTCCAGCCCTTGGGATGCCAGAAGATCGAGCCCGGCCCCTCCTCCTGGAAGTGGAACAGGTCCATCTCGCGCGCGAGCTTCCTGTGATCGCGCCGCTCCGCCTCCTCGATCTGCTTCAAGTAAGCGTCGAGCTCCTCCTTCCTGGCGAAGGCGGTGGCGTAGATGCGCGACAGCATGGGCTTCGTGGAATCGCCGCGCCAGTAGGCGCCGGCGACCTTCATCAGCTTGAAGGCGTCGCCGATCTTGCCGGTCGAGGTCATGTGCGGTCCGCGGCAGAGGTCGGTCCAGCTGCCCTGGCTGTAGAGCTTGACGTCCTCGCCCGGCGGGATGGCGTCGATCAGCTCGACCTTGAACGCCTCGCCCTTCGTCTCGAAGAAGCTCTTGGCCTCGTCGCGCGAAACGACAGTCTTCTTGAACGGCTCGTCGCGCGCGACGATCTCGCGCATCCGCTTCTCGATCGCCGGGAAGTCCTCGGGGGCGAAGGGCTCGGAGCGGAAAAAGTCGTAATAGAAGCCGTTCTCGATCACCGGGCCGATCGTCACCTGCGTGTCCGGCCAGAGCGACTGCACCGCGTCGGCAAGCACATGGGCCGCATCGTGGCGGATGAGCTCGAGCGCGCGCGGATCGTCGCGGGAAATGAACTCGACGCTCGCGTCCTCGTCGATGCGGTCTGCGAGATCGACGAGCTCGCCGTCGCGCATCATCGCGACGGTGCGCTTGGCGAGCGAGGGAGAGATGGACTTGGCGATATCGAGGCCGGAGACGCCGGGCTCGAAGGCGCGCTTCGCACCGTCGGGAAAAGTAACGTGGATCATGCCGCTCCTCGTGCTCACTCGCCGAAACCAATCGGCGTAAGCGAAACGCGCTTGCCTATAGACGGCCGCGTCCGGCGGGGCAATCCTGCCCTGGGCCGTCATGAGGACCGGACCGCCATGCCCGCTGAGGAAACGCTCACACGCCTCGTCATTGTCGAAGGTTTTGTGCAAGGGGTCGGATATCGCCATTTCGCCGTGCACACGGCGCTGCGGCTGGGGCTTTCCGGCTGGGTGCGCAACCGAGCGGACGGCACGGTCGAGGCGCTGATTTCGGGGCCGCCCGACGTGATCGAGACGATGCTTGCCGAGCTGAGGCGAGGACCCCGCGGGGCGCGGGTCCGGAGCGTCCGGCTCGCCGAGGCGATGGGGGCGGAGTGGACGGCAGGGACGTTCACCGTGCGGCCGACCGCGTAGGCGGAGGCCCAAGCCGACATCGCTCGCGGGCGGTCTATTTCCTTACTTCTTTGCGGCGTTCGCGTCTCGCCGGGGGCGGTTCGTCTCCCGGGCGGGGTGGTCGGGCGCGCCGGCTGAAGTGCGGGTCATGGCTGGCGGGTCGCTGGCCGGGAACGATTCGTCCAGGGCCTCGTCGAGGTCCCGTTCAACAGCGGCTTTTCGCTCGCCGGTCTCGTCCAACTTTCTCGTGGTCGCTGTCATCTTCGTCGCTCCGCACTGCTCCGCCGAGCCGCAATCGGCATCATCTGCGCAAAGGGAGTGCGAAAGTGTGGCGCGCCGCACGCTTGCGGACGGGACACGGAGGCGCCGTGCACGACGGCGGCCGACAACGTCGGAGTCTTTTTTGCCATCCACCCGGAATAAATCGCGGGCAGCGGCAGTCTCTTAAGCAAGATGTTCGCGGGCACAGGCGAGCGCCGAATTGAAAATTAGCTGCAAGGCTTGAACGCTGCGCGTGGACAATATGGACTCTCGGAGGACGAGATGAAGACTGTATCGAAAACCTCGATTGCGCTCGGCTTGATGATTGTGCTGGCGGCTGGACCCTATGAATCGTTTGCTGCCGAGGCTCCTGATCTCGCGCAAGGCGCCGCTTCACAAGCCAAAACCGATTTCACCAGTGCGAACGCGCTCGCGCCGGTGTTCCGCTTCCAACCGACGCCGGCCGTGCATGCGCCGGAGACCGACGGACTCGGCCGCAGCGACGACGACTGTCGGTTCGGCTGCGTCGATCATTGAAGGGGCCGCGTTCGTTCCAGCGCCGTTGACGACCCGGTCTGCTCGCTGTTTTCCGCCCCTCACCGTTTCGCGCCGCCCGGCTGAAGCGGGATTCACCTTGCCAGAATGATCACTTTCCGCGTGAGACGGATCGTCCACAGGTCCGGCGCGTTGAGATTGGACCGCCCCACTTCAAAGGGCGGCTGACACCCCACCAGAATTTGGAGGATGCGCATGAACATGAAACGACTCGGAGCCGTCGCCTTCGCCCTTCTTCTTCCCACACTGGGGCTGGCGCAGGCGGGAGGCGGCGGCGCCGGTGGAGCAGGGGGCGGGGCCGCCGGTGCGGGCGGCGGCGGCGGAATGGGCGCGGGCGGAACCGGGGGAACGGGAATGGGCGGAGCCGAAACCGGCGGAAGCGGGATGAGTGGAACCGGAACCGGCGGGGCCGGAATGAATGAAACCGGCGGAAACGCCATGGGCAAGGGCAACACCGGAACGGGTGCGTTGGGCAACAACGCAGGAACGACGAACCCCGGAGCCAACCTGGGAACCGGTGGCAACCTGGGAACCGGAGGAACCGGGTCTATGGGCAACGGCGGCTATGGCGCCAACAACACGACCAACGGGTCGGGAATGCTGGGTAGCTCGACACCCGGCAGCAACGGGACCAGCGGCTCCGCGAACGGAAGCCCCACCACCACCGGCAACACCCCGAACACCAGCCCGTGAGTTCAGCGCGCTGACCCAATGACCTGATCCTGGCATGAGCGCTCCGCAATCGGAGGGCTCATGCCGTCGGTCTATCGGCCTTCGGCGGACACTCGGCGAAATTGGAGTTGGGTTCCGTTGCCTCAGGACGGCGGCGCCCAGGCTTTCGTCAGAAGCCGCCGCACCATCGGCTCGAACGTAGACAAAGGCTCATTCTTGTACGTGGGATCGAAGGAGACCTCGTCGTACCTGGCGCAGAACTCGACCGTCTGCTCATAGGCCGGGTCCGACTTGAACTTGTCGCGCGCGTCGGGGTCGAGCCCGAGGTGTCGGGCATAGAAATAGGTCTGGAATAGACCGTGCTGCGTCAGCATCCACCAGTTGTCGCGGCGAACGAACGGACCCAGGATTGATCCGATCACCTCGCCGTGGTTGAACGGTCCGAGAGGCTCGCAGACGTCGTGCAGCAGCGCGACCGCGACATATTCGTCATCCCTTCCGTCCCTGAGCGCCCGCGTCGCCGTCTGGAGGCAGTGGTCGTAACGGGTGATGTTGTAGGCCGTATCGTTGGCGAGGTCGGCGAGCAGTCCGAACATCCGGTCGGGCAGATCCCGGAGCGTCTGTTCGTGGACGTGACGAAGCACCTGAAAATCCGCGTCTGTCCCCTCGTCCATCCGGGTGAAGTGCATCTTTTCCATCAGGCGTCCTCCTTGGGAGCCAACCAGCGCCTGCGGCGCGCCATTATGGATGAAAATGGTGGCGGCGCGGGCCGATTTGTCGGAACCTTCGCAACGGGCGATCGTGCGAGGCTGACATAACTC
>Ga0074045_10004945_pt1 | contig 11725 bp, 16 predicted proteins | sample BogForMeECP23OM2_FD_94442 | JGI IMG/M metagenome (GOLD analysis project Ga0074045, IMG submission 94442) | Bog forest soil microbial communities from Calvert Island, British Columbia, Canada - Bog Forest MetaG ECP23OM2 | ecosystem: Environmental > Terrestrial > Soil > Wetlands ...
ATGCGGTCGGTATAAGGTATGAAGGTATGCCAGGACTGTCGTTCCCCCATTTTTTCCGCGCCTCGATGATGATAGCCAATATCGAGCACCGCGTTGACTATCTCTTCGCCGTCAAGCTGGAGAATGAAGCGAAGAAGGCCGTGCGTACCGGGATGCTGCGGACCGATGTTCAAAAACAGGAAATCCCGGTCTTCGGTACCGCGCTGCATGCCCCAGTCTTCCGGCCTGAACTGGAGTGCTGTCTGTTCCGCCAGTTCCTTTTCATCGGGTAGGCGGAAAGGACCCATTTCCGTGGCTCGCGCGGGGTGGTCCTTGCGAAGGGGGTGACCTTGCCATGTGGGGGGCATTAGTATCCTCTTGAGATGTGGATGGCCGTCGAACCTGATGCCGAACATATCCCAGACCTCGCGCTCATACCAGTCAGCCGATTCCCAGAGGCCGGTGATGGAGGGGAGGGACGCTGAGTTGGCCATAAGAGGAACTTTAACCCTGATGTCTTCATTTCTATCATAGGATAAAAGATGGTAAACGACTGTAAAGTCACTTTCAGGCTGGCCAGGACGATTTGAATGCATCCGCTCATCAATGGCCGTAAGGTCGTACAGTGTCCGATACGGATGATCCACGACGTTTTTGAGGTGATGGAGAACATCACGAGCCTTGTTCCGCTCCACCCAGAGCGTGGGAATGGCGTCCTTCGTTTCCTGTACAGCCAGAATTGATCGGTTGAAGGCGGTTTTTAAATCATGAATGATGGAATCGTTTAGGGGCATAGAGAAATCGAAGTAGCCACCGATGACATCGGATACAAACAGTGAAACGAAGCGGCTTGTCGCTGAAATAGACAGAGCGATTTATAGTGATAATAGGTGCTGCTTTACCCTGCATGTAATGACAGGGCATGACCGTCTAGTTCCTAATCCGCTTTTTTCCGTGTCAATCCATGTCCGATAAATTTTTTACACTTCGTCCATCGGACGAAGAATTGTTGTTTTTTCTCGCGCTTCGCGCTTCAAATCCCGCAGCGATGGCATTTCCGGCCGCACCACACCCTGCGGCCCGGCTACCCAGCTCAAGGGCCGACGCTCCTTGCCGACCTTTTTGCTAAGCATGAGAAGGCCTTCTTCAAATGCATCGGGCCGGGGCGGACAACCTGGTACATAGACGTCAACAGGCAGGAACTTGTCCACACCCTGAACCACACTGTAAATATCATACATGCCTCCGGAGTTTGCACAGGAACCCATTGAGATGACCCAACGCGGTTCCATCATCTGTTCGTAGAGCCGCTTGATTACCGGAGCCATTTTGATAAATACCGTTCCGGCAATGATCATCACATCCGCTTCGCGCGGCGTGCCGCGAATCACTTCGGCTCCGAAACGCGCAATATCATACTTACTTGTGAGGCTCGTAGCCATTTCCACATAGCAACAGGAGAGTCCGAAGTTGAAAGGCCAGATGGAGTTTTTTCGCCCCCACGCAATAATGTCATGAAGCCTCGTCAAAATTAGGCTCTTTCGTATTGCATCTTCCACGGGATCATTCTGACTGTCTTCGGGTCTGGTGAGAAACCAGTGCATAAGAAAAATCCTTTCAATACGCCGGAGCGACTATCTTGAAAATTTCCCCCATTCCAGCGCCCTGAGCCGCCAGAGGTAAATGAGGGCAACAACAAGAACGCTGATGAAAATCAGCATTTCGATATAACCGGGCCATCCCGCCTCGCGGATCGACACGGCCCAGGCAAAAATGAATAACGCTTCGATGTCGAAGATGACGAAGAACATTGCGATGAGATAAAATTTTATATCAAAGCGAACACGCGCAGTGCCGGTAGACAAAATCCCGGACTCATACGGCTCCGAAGTCTGCTTTTCCCGATGGCGCTCTCCCAGGATATAGGAGAGCATTATCATGACCGTGACCAGAATGACAACGGCGGCAAAGAATACCGCAAACGGCCAGAGAACTGTATCATTCCCCGAATTACTTAACATGAGAGAAGAATAACACAGAGGGTGAGAAAGTCAAGTTTTGAAAAAGGAAAACCAAGAGCAAAATCGCTTTTAATATGGAGTGTTAATGAAGGAGAAATTGCATTATTTACGGAGGACAGGAAATGTTCAGTGGTATTTTTCGTTGTAGACTTTTTTGTAAAAGACGGGGTATTGCTGACCTGACGTATTTAAAAGGCTTACGGCATGCCATAACATCTTTATCTGCAATACATGCTGTTGGATGAATTTTACGTGTAACCAGGGAGTAAACTTGAGCTTGTATTGCTGCAGGGAAGTCTGAATATTTAGGAATACGCTAAAAAAACGGCAATTTTGCCTTGACTTTGAAGAGGTTATGCACTATATTATGCACCGAAGAGGAGGGCACTATGACCAAGGCAGATCTCATCTCAGAAGTCTTTGACAAAGTCGGCTTGCCGAAACAGGACGCCGAAGAATTGGTAGAGATGATTCTGGATTCGATCAAACAGGTTCTTAAGCAGGGCGAGACCGTGAAGCTTTCAGGGTTCGGGAACTTCGTGGTCCGGAGCAAGAATTCCAGAAAGGGCCGTAACCCGAAGACGGGACAAGAGATCGAGATCACACCGAGGAGGGTTGTCAGTTTCAGGCCAAGCATGATTTTCAAAGAACATGTCATTGAAACCCCAACAACCGATTAAGTTGTTTTACCGAATTGGTGAAGTGAGTCGCCTTACGGGGCTTGAACCCTATGTGCTCCGCTATTGGGAGACGGAATTTCCTCAGATCAAACCGGACAAAGGCAGATCAGGTCAGCGTCTTTATACTAAAAAAGATTTAAATGCCATTCTTCGGGTTAAGCAGCTGCTCTATACGGATGGCTACACAATTGCCGGTGCCAGAAAGAGGCTGAACGGCAGAAGAGCGCAGGACATCGAAGCCGTCATCGAGACGGCAAAACAAGAATTGAGAGAGATACTAGAGATGTTGAAATAAGCTCAAATGTCAAAGCTTGAAGGTCAAATTAAACTTTCGGTATTTGGATTTTGCTTTTAATAATCGGGGCGTGGCGCAGCCTGGTAGCGCACTCGTTTGGGGTGCGAGTGGTCGGCCGTTCAAATCGGCTCGCCCCGACCATTTTTTTAAGGCCCGGACACCCTCCGGGCTTTTGTTTTTTATGATTTCCGATCTTGCAGATTTGAACTATATCCGCCATAACGACGCTCCCGATCAGGTTTGAGGTAAGCTCCGACGCGAAGAAATACTGATAGTAATTCTTTTTATTCTTTTAACCTACAGGTTGTATTAGTGGTTTAGTGATTTTGTGGCTTATTATGTTATCTTCCAGAGGATAAAATGCCATGATTCTTGTTACCAATGACGACGGCGTTTACTCGCCGGGTATCCAGATACTCGCCAAGCGGCTCCGCGAGCTCGATCAGGTATTTATCGTTGCTCCGGACCGCGAACGAAGCGCTGCCGGCCATTCCATGACGCTCCACCGGCCTCTTTTAATCGAAGAAATCAAGGAAAGAGTCTTCAGCGTGAACGGCACGACCACGGACTGCGTGAACATCTCCGTAAAAGGAATGCTGAAGGAAGAGCCAAAGCTCGTGGTCTCGGGAATCAACAAGGGGCCAAACCTGGGTGATGACGTTACCTATTCGGGTACCGTCGCTGGAGCGATTGAGGCCACGCTGCTTGGGATTTCATCCTTTGCTATTTCGCTTGTAGCACGGGAGGATTTTCATTTCGCCGATGCTGCAGAGGTGGCGTTCCGAACGGCGGCACGAATATTAAAAGAAGGACTTCCTATAGGCACACTCCTCAACATCAACGTCCCAAATCTCCCGCTTACCGAAATTCAGGGAACGCGCGTCACCAGGCTGGGGAAGCGCATCTACAAACAAATGACGGTAGAGCGCGTTGACTCCCGCGGTAAAAAATACTATTGGATCGGCGGCGGAGAGCCAGACTGGGAGCGTGAAAAAGGGACGGATTTCGATGCTATTGGACGAGGAATGGTTTCGATTACACCATTGCATCTGGACCTTACAGATTATGCCTCTTTTGACAAGCTGCGGTCCATGGAATCGATGCTGTTTACGCCACCGAATGCACCCGGAGAGTAAAGTGATGAATTTCGAGCAAGAGCGCAACCAGATGGTGGACGAACAGATCGCGACGAGGGGTGTCAAGGACGAGCGGGTGCTCACGGTTATGCGAAAAGTGCCACGCCATGAGTTCCTGATTGAAGGAATCCGCGGAATGGCGTACGCCGACAACGCACTCCCCATAGGTGAGAACCAGACCATGTCCCAGCCCTATATGGTAGGGCTCATGACCGAACTCCTCGAACTGAAGGGCACAGAGCGCGTGCTGGAAATCGGGACCGGTTCCGGATACCAGGCAGCGATACTTGCCGAATTGTGCGAAAAGGTCTATACCGTCGAACGTATAAAACTGCTTGCTGATAAAGCCAGAGCGACACTTGATTATCTTGGATATAGGACTGTCGCCATCAAGGTTTACGACGGGACCTATGGCTGGAAGGAAGTGGCACCGTTTGATGCAATCATGGTGACAGCAGGCGCTCCCGATGTACCTCCGACACTAGTAGAACAGCTCAAGGAAGGCGGGCGGATGGTAATTCCGGTTGGGGATCGGTATGGACAGAAATTAGTGATCGTGGCCAAGACCACGGAAGGCGTTGTTACGCAGAAGAGCATTTCCTGCATGTTCGTGCCGCTCATCGGCATTCATGGATGGAAGGAGTAAAATGAGCCGCAACCGCAGGGGGTGAGGACAGATCGAAGATAACGTCTTTGAACCACCAAGGCAAAATGTCTAAAATAATATTTTTAACACGGAAAACGTGGATTATTTTATCAAGGGGCACGATACGGATTTTTCATGCTCCAATCATTGGAAATCAGTGCCTTTATCTTTTTTCAGTTCTTCATGTTCTGAGCGTTTTCCTGTTAAAAATCACTCCCCGTTTGAATTCATCACTTGATACAATAGAGATAACCCCATTCCAATGACGGCCCCCAATAATATCCCGGCAACAACATCGGTGGGATAATGAACTCCGAGATAAAGGCGAGAAAAGGCAATGAACGACGCGAGCAGCAAAGGATAGAGCCGCCAGGAGAGCGTGATAATTTTCTTTGTCAGGTAAAAAAACGGAATAGCGGCGGCAAACGACATGATGGTGTGGCTGGAAGGCATGGAAAATGACTTCGGGCATGCAACAATCAGCCTGATACCTTCGATTGCCCTGCAAGGCCTCTCGCGTGCCACTGTAATTTTTATCGTATCTACAACCCATTGTGAAAAATACAAAGCACAAACTGCGATCGCGATCGTCCAGAGCGCCGTTGGGAAATATGTTTTCCCCTGTTTATTCTTCTGAATTGCTCCTCTGAAGAGCATTGCAAGTATGAACGGAATGATAAGGAGATATCCGCGAGCAGAGAGTGCTGGCATGAGAACGTCGAACGGTCCATTTACGGCACCGCGATTGATAAGCAGCAGCAGTTGGGTGTCAAAGGTTTGAATGTCCATTGGAGGAATAATTTATCAGAGATTGTTCCCGGTGACAATAGAAATGTGGACGACTAAAATCTTAATGTCGCCATAAGCCTCTTCGGGTTCAATAATAAGTCGAGCCCGTCCAGCGCGCTCCGAACATAAATGTTCGCCGCAGTGATGGCGTCCGCCGCGCACCCTTCTCCCTCGGTTACGGCAATGCCGATCCGCGCGACCTTGAGCATTTTTCGGTCATTATTGCCGTTCCCGATAGCTACGACGCTTTCAGCATCAAGCTTTTGCACATATTCTTCCTTCTGGACATCATGGTTATCTCCGGTCAGGACATTAACGTTGCAATCAATATCTCGAAGTGCATCTCGTGCCGTGCCGAATGTGTCGGCAGTCAGGATGTGCACTTTCATGATCTTCGCTATCCTGTTCAGACGCTCCCTGACACCGGGAAGGATCTTTCCGTCGAAGGAAAGGGTTCCAGAAAAATCTGAAACCAAATGGCCTAATCGGACAAAACCGAAACCAGGAATATTTATCTCAAGCATGGCGCCTTCTTCCAAGGGTTGTTCCGATGAATACGACGACAAGAAGCTGTGCTGCGGTATCCACGATTATTTCGGACAAAGTGGTCGTGATGCGAAACCAAGTGAAAAAAAGGGCTGCGATCAAGGCGAGAACAAGCCAGAGCGTCACTGTACCCCAAACATCATGCATCTATGCGCTCCTTTCCTCCAGGCGCAAAAAACTCCTGCTCTTGTGTCATCTGAGAGTAGGAGTCATCAGTCCGTGCGAAAAGCGGGACATTTTAGGCGAACTCCATCGCCTGATTTTTAAAAAATAGCAGAACATATGGAATCTGTCAATAAAAAATATCGATGAAGGACATTGAGGAACCCTTGCTGGAATGCCTTGCATAATTCCTATCATAGAAATTTCTATCAAAGAAAAATAAAATGATGTATAATTACAATACAGTAAATTCAGTATGGCATATTTAGGCCATGAGACAAGGAGAATATAGATACCATGAAGGAACAAGTGATCGAGGCTCTCAAAAAAGTAAGGCCGACGCTTCAGCGGGACGGCGGTGATATCGAACTCGTGAGTGTGGAGGAAAATGGGGTCGTGAAGGTGAAGCTGACAGGCGCCTGCGGAGCGTGTCCCATGTCCACGATGACCCTTAAGATGGGTGTTGAAAAAATGCTGAAGCAGGAAGTGCCTGGCGTCAAGGAAGTGGTTCAGGTAGCATAATCTCTCGAGTGTATCGTCTGCATTCGGTCAATATTTAAAAATGGTGTAACATTTAACGAGAGCGTAGTCCCTTAAGGGGCAACGGCAGCATGCCCCGAGAGGGGAATTTTATTTCCGTTCATTATGCTCATGCAGTAAGAATGTTGACGGAGACCGAGGAAAGCCCGATCTGCTTCGGATAAACACCTGTTTCTTCGGTACACAATACAAAAGTCCCGTTTCAAGTTAACACTGCTTAGGGGGATTGCTTTTATCCGCGCAACAGCCAGCTCTCTTTCAGTAACACAATTTGAGATTATGTATATCCCCAGATTCACGTCAACGGCTTTTTTCACATCTTCGGCAGTCCTGAATTCCATTTCATTTCTGAGTGTAATACCCTTTTTTCTGATCGGTTTATTACGAATTCTCGTGTTGCTGGGCCCTACCGGGAAAAAAGAAACGGCTGAACTTTATCCAGCCAAGTTGGCTGAGAGCTCTTTCAACTGTAATTTAGACGCCAGAGTAATTCTGTTTGAACCTTGCAAGAATTTTGGGAAGAAAATACGTGCCGATGGTAATGCTGGCGCCGGTACTCGATTTTTAAACGGCAAGACCTCGCAGATCGTCGATCCATGCTTTTGAAATCGTTCAATTCTTTGAAATGGAACCTATAGATATGAAGAGAATCTCTCCTGCTTGCGTGAGATAAACTTTTTACTGAGCAGGCTGAACTGTCTGGTCCCGGAATATCCCTCCAATTCCTTTATATGTTTGCGATCCCCGGCTGGGTCAGGTTCGGTTCTTTGGCGGCAAGGGTTACGCTCAGAGGCCTGGGGACTGAATGAAATATTTTTAACTGAATAAGATTCAGCAAGTTCATCATCATAACTAATAGTAATCGTAACGGTAAAAACAATTCGTTGGCAATATATTATAATTTGCCGTAAGATTCAACAGATTTTGGGCATGCAGGTCTTTTTTTATTGTTTCTGTTGTTTTCTCGATGTTGTACGTACCGGCTCAGAACAACCAGCAACCAGGAGGGAGGAGTAGTTTATATGGCGCAAGTTAATCAGGAGAAATGTAGCGGTTGTAAATTCTGCATGACCTATTGTACGGTGGACGCCATCTATTTCAAGGATAAGAAGTGCACCATAGACCAGGATGAGTGCGTGGAATGCTATGTTTGTATCCGCCAGAAGGTATGCCCCAGGAATGCGATCGAGCCGTCACCGCTTGACACGTTCTACAAGGAATTCAAACACATGATGAGCGACCCGGTCGAAAATCATCCGGTAACCGGCGTTACGGGCAGGGGCACGGAAGAGGTTAAAACCAACGACGTTTCAGGCCGAGTAAGGCGAGGCCAGGTGGGCTTCAGTATTGACATGGGACGTCCAGGGCTGGGTGTTTATCTTCGGGATGCCGAAAAAGTGGCCATGGCTATGTGTAAGGTCGGCGTGGAACTGGCCCCGGCCGAGCAGTCCCCGTTGGCAGCTCTCATGCCCGACAAGTCAAGCGGCAAGTTGAAGGCAGACAGCCTTGATACCCGGTTGCTATCGGTTATCATCGAAGGCCATTGCCGTGAGGAGAAGCTCAAAGATGTGCTTTTAGCCCTCCGGAAGGTCGAGAAGGAGATCGACACTGTTTTTTCCGTGGGTCTCATTTTGCGGGTAGATGAACAAGGCATGAATAACACACTCCGCTGCCTTGATGAACTTAATATTCCGCAACCGCACCGCGGCAAAGTCAATGTCGGCCTGGGCCGGCCGCTTGTAACCGATTAAGGGGAGGAACCATGACGCATTCACTGCACCGTTCAGGTGATGTCGAGTCACAAAAGAAAGACTTCTGCTGGTTCATGTACCAGGCCAAGGGAATCAATGATATAGGCATCAAACCGAAAGCCTTGGCGTTCATTGCCGCGGCAGAGGCAGTGGGGTCTGAAAACTGGGGTGACGTAAAGACCGGCCCGGTGACCCGTTTCAGCTCTGCGGAGGTCAGGGAGAAGATCTCGGATAAGTCGCGCATCCGGGGAGTATTCACCCGTGGGGATCAGGTAATCGGGTTTTTGAAGAAAATCAAGGAGCAGGATCTCGGCATGTCGGTCGTCATCACCGGGGTATTAACCGAAGTGCTGGCTGCGTGCAAGAAAGCCGGAGTGACGCCGCATTCGATCAACTATTCGTTAGGGGTGTGGGGGAGCAAAGACAAGCTGCCGGATGAAGTGGCCTTGTCGGTAACCACCATGTGCGGCCACCATATGATACCGCCGAAATTCGTCAAGCACATCATGAAGCAGGTTGAGGCAGGTAAAATGACCCCTGAGCAGGGCGCAAATAGACTCAGTGACTTTTGTTATTGCGGCATATTCAATCAGGTGCGTTGTGCAGATATTATCCGTGATAATGTATAAAATACTCATACTCCATTTGCAGCAAATACGTAATTGCATGTCCCAAGCCGGAGATAGAGTTTGCTCAAGCATCCAAGGAGGTTGTAAGCAGCTGTCACAGGAGGCACAAGGGTGATGACACCAAGAAAAAGTGCAAGGTGGATTGCATCGCCTGCGGTATCTGTGCCAGGAGTACCCCTTTAATGCGATCTAGGATCACCTCACGGTGGCGTCTCAAGGCGTCCATGGATCCTGCGAAATGCACCGGTAACGACGTGTTGTTCGCAAAGGTCTGTTCGGTCAACGCCGTCTTAGGAGACGATGAAACTCTGCATGTCCTCAATCAAGAGAAGTGCATCGGCTGCGCATGTGCAAATCCCGCTGTCCTGAGAAGGCCATTACCATGAAGGCAACCGCATCATCTTTTGCCGAGACGAATCCGGCGAAAGTTAAACCGGCTGCTGTATAATCCGCTGCCAATAAAAAAACTGCAGGAGAAATGGATGTTTAGAAAATGGCAAAAATTCCCCCCGCTCCTGGCGCAGGATTCTTCACAAGCATCCTTCTTTTGTATCGAATCCCATTTTCTTTTTTTGCTTGACAAAAAACCGCGCTTAGGCTAAAAAAACAAAGCCATTCCTGATTTATCCATCCGTGTTGGAGGTAGCTTATGAATCCGGACGATATTAAATACCATAGAGAACATAGCTGGGTGCGTGTCGAAGGGAAAACGGCTACCATCGGGATTACCGATTATGCGCAGCAGCAACTCGGCGATATAGTCTATGTGGAGCTGCCCGAGGTTGACACAGAAATCGATGCTGATTCCGAACTCTCCGAACTCGAATCCACAAAAGCGACCTCTCCCATGGTAAGTCCCGTCTCGGGAACGGTGGTGGAGGTGAATGAGGACCTCGTGGATACACCTGAAATCATCAACGAGGACCCCTATGGAAACGGGTGGATCGTCGTCCTCGACATGACCGATGCTTCCGAACTAAACGATCTGATGACGAAGGCGGAGTACGAAAAGTTCTTGAAGGAAGAGGAAGAAAAGTAAAGAGAAAGGTTGGGACCGAGAGCCTCACCGGATATGATCACACCGCGAAAGGGAGAGTGTTTACTCTCCTTTTTTATTTTTGGCCTTCGCCAGGAGGCACCCGTGTTTTGGTTGCGCTATACTGTAGATCAGACTCCTAACCCGGACAATTCGGAACCAAAAAGCGTCTCACGCAAAGACGCAAAGGACGCCAAAAAAATTGTTTGATATTTTAAGCTTACAATTCCCTGTAGCTTGCAGCCTGTCCGACAATGGTATTTATTATGATTTTTGGCCTCTTAACATTGAATTTACGCTAGCCAAATTAACAAAATTTGAATTGTCGGACAACCTGCTTGCTACATGGTCACCGCTTTACTGAGGAGCGCGATATGGCGATAAAACTTACCATCATAGGCGCAGGACCAGGCGGCTATGTGGCGGCGATCCGTGCCGCGCAAAAAGGTGCGCAGGTAACGCTTGTTGAAAGCGAAGAAGTGGGAGGCAACTGCCTGAACCGGGGCTGTATACCGACGAAAGCACTCATCGCCTCTGCGGAGGCGCTAGAGCATATGCGCAATGCCGCTGATTTCGGTGTTGAGGTTGCAGGTACTGTGGGGTACAATCTCGCTAGGGTCCGGGAACGCAAAGACAAGATTGTCTCAACGCAGGTGAAAGGTATCCGCAGCCTGTTGAAAAGCTGGAGTGTAAGACTCATTGAAGGTCGCGGCTCGCTGCTTTCTCCCGATGTTGTCCGGGTGGCCCAGAAGGATGGCACCACCATGGACGTTAAATCCGACAAGATCATCATCGGTACGGGATCAAGTCCCGCACAGCTGTCCGCTATTTCTTTTGACGGCGAACATATCATTTCGAGTGACGACGCAGTGCAGCTAAAAAAAATACCCAGGAGCCTGCTCATTATCGGCGCCGGCGTGATAGGCTCCGAGTTAGCCTTCGTGTACCGAGCGTTCGGATCCGAGGTGACCATGGTGGAGATGCTGCCCCGCTGCCTATCGACGGAAGATGAAGACATATCCAACATTATCGAGCGCGAATTCAAGAAATCCAAAATCAGGCTCATGACCGGCGTGAAAGTCGAAAACTTCAGGATAGACGGCGATAAAGTTATTGGCGCCGTTTTAAGCAACGGTCAGAATATATCAACCGAGATGGTACTAGTGTCCATCGGCCGGAGCATGAACTCAAGCGACCTCGGTTTGGACCATATCGGCGTGGCAACAGGCGCTCGCGGCGAGATACTGGTAAATGAAAGGCTGGAGACGACTGTGTCGGGCATTTATGCGATCGGCGACGTGACCGGGAAAATATTACTGGCGCATGTAGCGTATCACCAGGGTCTTACCGCAGTAGAAAATGCTCTCGGTGGTCATAAGGACATGGATTACACCGTGGTCCCAGCGGGAATCTTCACTATGCCAGAAATCGGCAGCGTAGGGCTCAGGGAGAAAGAGGCAATTGATCTTGGGATTGCTTACCGGGTCGGTAGATTCCCATACCGGTCTCTCGGCA
>Ga0074045_10004946_pt1 | contig 11725 bp, 8 predicted proteins | sample BogForMeECP23OM2_FD_94442 | JGI IMG/M metagenome (GOLD analysis project Ga0074045, IMG submission 94442) | Bog forest soil microbial communities from Calvert Island, British Columbia, Canada - Bog Forest MetaG ECP23OM2 | ecosystem: Environmental > Terrestrial > Soil > Wetlands ...
TCCCGCGGGAGGAGGTTGGGGTGAGCCTCGCCGGTGTCAGCGGAACGGATCCTCGGTCCCGAGAAATTCGCCGACGTAGCGCCGGAGGCCGTCCTCCAGCGAGGTCAGAGGCTTCGCGAATCCTGCGGCCTTCAATTTGTCCATCCTGGCGCAGGTGTAATACTGGTACTTGTCCTGCAAGTTGGCGGGAAGGTCGATGAATTCGACGTCGGGCGCCACGCCAAGCTCCTTGAACAGGATCGAGGCGACGTCGAGGAACGACCGCGCGACGCCGGAGCCGACGTTATAGATCCCCGACTGCGCGGCCGGATCCTGGAGCGCCCAGAGTGTGGCGTTCACGCAGTCGCCGACCCAGACGAAGTCGCGCAACTGACCGCCGTCGGGATAGTCGGGATGCTCGGAACGGAACAAGCGGGCGCGGCCGAGCTCGCGAATCTGTGCGTGCAGTTGGACGGCGACCGAACGCTGCGCCCTCTTATGATACTCGTTCGGTCCGTAGACGTTGAAGAACTTCAGCCCCGCCCAGCGCGGGGGGGCCGGGGCGCCGGTCTCGACCGCACGCGAGACCCAACGGTCGAACAGATTTTTGCTCCAGGCATAGGGACTGAGCGGCCGCAGGCGCGCAAGATAGTCCGCGTCGGAGCGGTCCTCGAAACCCCACCGGCCATCGCCGTAGGTGGCGGCCGACGAGGCGTAAACCAGTGGGATTCCTTCCTCGGCGCAGTGGTTCCAGAGATCGATCGAGAGGCGAAGATTGCTCGCGACGACGGAATCGACGTCCGTTTCCGTGGTCGTCGAGACGCCGCCCATGTGAATGACGCCGCGCACTTTGCCCCGGAAGCGCAACAGGAAATCGGCGAGCGCCTGTGGCGGGATGATGTCGTACAGACGGCGCTTTGCGATATTGCGCCACTTCATGTCGCCCATGCCGAGACGGTCGCTGATGACAATGTCGGCGTCGGCGGCTTCCAGCGCCGCGGCGGCATTCGATCCGATAAATCCAGCTCCGCCGGTGACTAAAAACATCGCGTCATCCCTGTGTGCGACCGACTCGTCTCAGCGCTTTTGGTCCTGTTTGAGCGCGTCGCGTTGACGGGCGATTGCGCGCCGTTGCGACAGGCAGCCTCGAATCGTTGCATGGGGCTGTTGTCAGACGTAAACGCCGGCTCACCGCCTGCGCAAGCCACCGCCGTCCCGGCGCCGACCCGCGTTCCACAAAAAGTGACCCGCAATGGCGCTGGACAACCGCGGAACGCTTTCTTGGAAGAGCGGCCGCCGGGGCGGCTTCAGAGGTCCGCCATGCGCTCCCAGAGGCGCGCCGCTTCCGTGCGCGCCTTGGCCGCGATCCCCGCGAAATCGCCGGTCGTCAGCGCGCCGTCTTCGACAACGACGCGCCCGCCGACGACCACGTGAACGATCGCGCCGTCGCGTCGCACCATGAGATCGCCGAGCGATCCGGGGGCGAGCGGCTTGTCCACCGCGCCGAACCGCTCCGCCGCAAGCCTATGGCCAGCGGCGAGACGACCGCCGACGCCTGTGTCGCCGTTCTCAGCGGCCAGGCGTTTGAGGGCGGCCTTCTCCTGGGCCATGTCCGGATCCCAGCCGTCGGCGCCGAGCGCGACGCGGCGCGTCGCCGAAAGCGCGGCGGCGTAGCCGACCCGGTTGCCCTCGTTGGAGCGCGGGTTGTGAACGAACCAGCAGCCGGCCCTTGCCCCACGCCGCACCTGGTCGGCGGTCAAATGAACCCCGTGCGCGAGGATCGAGCCTGCCGGCAACGCCTCGAGCGAAAGGAGACGCTCGAGCGGACCGGGGAAGCCGCGTCGGCGCGCGTCGTCCACATCCGCCCGATCTTCGGCGACATGAACGTGAACGACCGTCCCGAGTTCGCGCGCCAGCGCGCCGGCCTCGCGGATCGTGTCGTCCGAGACGGTGAAACTCGCGTGCAGCCCGACGAGGCCCTTGAGGAGCGGCGAGGTGGCGACCTCGCGACAAGCTTCGAGCCCGCGCCGCCCCTCCTGTCGGCCGAAGTTGCGCTCGCTCGCGCCGTAGCAGAGGAGCGCCCGGACGCCGAGGTCGGAGCAGGCTTCCGCCAGCACGCGAAGCGAGCCCTCGATCAGGTTGGGCGATTCGTGATGGTCGATCAGCGTCGTGACGCCTGCGAGCAGCGCCCGGGCGACAGTGTCGCGTGCGGCCGCGTCGAGGCTTCTCGCATCGAGCGCGCGATCGAGCCGCCACCAGACCCTTTCCAGGATTTGCACGAAGTTCTGAGGCTGCGGTTCGGGCGGCGGCATCCCGTAACGCGCGAGGCCGCTGTAAAGATGCGTATGGGCGCAGACTGCGCCCGGCGCGATCTCGCCGTCGGCGCAGGACAGGCGGGCCGCCTCCCGGGGCGCTTGGGCGACGACGCGCCCTGACGCGATCGCCACGCTGAGCCCGTTGCGGTCTGGCCCGACGACAAGGGCGTCGTTCAGTGCCATCGATCGGGCTCGTCGTCGCGGATGCGGCCGAGCTTGATGGCGCGCGCCGCGGGCGAATCCTTCATCGGCAAACGCGTGCGCCGCACGCCGTCGAACGCGGCGAGCGCGCCGGTGACGGCGCCGGCGGTCGGCACGAGGCCGATCTCGCCGACCCCCTTGGCGCCGAACGGCCCCTCCGGCTCAGGGTCCTCGACCAGAATGACCTCGACCTCCGGCATGTGCTCGGCGCGCAGGACGCCGAGATCGCGTAGCCGGAACGTCACCGGCATGCCGTCCTTGCACGGAAGCTCCTCGGTCAGCGCGTAGCCGAGCCCCATATGCACCGCGCCCTGGATCTGCGCCTCGCATTGCTGCGGATTGAGCGCGCGCCCGACGTCGTGCGCGGCGGTCACCCTTTCGACCGCGCCTTTCTCGTCGAGCGCGACCACCTGCGTTGCGAAGCCGTAGGTCGTGTGGGTCTTGATCTTGCCGTTCTTCAGTTGTCCCGCGGCGGTCGTGTCATCGATCCGCACTTCGCCGGCGTAGACCTTTCCGACAAGGTCGGAGAGGGTCCGCCCGGCGTCGAGGTCGGCTTTCAGCTTCCGGGCCGCGTCGATCACGGCCCGCCCGGCGAGAAGGCTACCGCGCGAGCCCGTGGTCTGGCCGCAGCCGATCTCGAAGCGGGTGTTGACCTGGGGCCGGAACGCAGTCGCCGGCAGGCCGGTGACCTCGACCGCGCATTGAGTGAGGACCGTCAGCAGCCCCTGGCCCATTTCGGTGAAGCCGGTGTGGATTTCGACGGCGCCGCCAGGCTCGACGACGAGGCGGCACCTGCCGTATTCGATCGCGCCGTTGCCGAGCCCCGAGTTTTTCAATCCGCAGGCGACGCCGACCGCGCGGCCTTTGGCGCGCGCGGCGTCGTAGGCCGGCTTCACGGCGAGCAGCGTCTTTTCCGCGCCGACGGACTTTTCCAGCGTCTGTCCCGTCGTCGTCAGATCGCCGACGCGGACGATGTTCAGCCAGCGCATTGTCCACCCGTCGAGGCCGACCTTGGCGGCGAGCAGATCGAGGCAGCCTTCGATGGCGAAGCTTGTCTGATTGACGCCGAAGCCGCGCATCGCCCCGCACGGCGGATTGTTGGTGTAGGCGGCGACCGCTTCGACCTCGAGGGCAGGCATCCGGTAAGGCCCGCAGGCGTGACCGGCGGCGCGTTCGAGCACCTTGCCGCCGACCGAGGCGTAGGCGCCCGAATCGCCGACGATAGCGATTTTCGCCGCGGTGAGCCGCCCTTCGGCGTCGCAGCCGACGGTATAGGTCATCGTCATGGGATGGCGCTTGGGATGCATGCGGATCGATTCCTCCCGGGAGAGCTCGATCCGCACCGGGCGTCCGGTCAGGCGCGCAAGCAGCGCCGTCTGCGCCTGGATCGTCATGTCCTCCTTGCCGCCGAACGCGCCGCCGTTCGGGACAAGCTCGACGAACAACCGTTCCTCCGGCTCGCCGAGGACCGAGGCGATCTGGCGGCGATCCTCGAAGATCCCCTGGCCCTGGCTGAAGACGTGCAGGCGGCCGTCTGGCAGCGGCTGGGCGAGGCACGCCTCCGGTTCGAGGAACAGGTGCTCGATGCGCTGGGTTCTCCATTCGCCGCTGACGACGTGCGTAGACGCTGCGAGCGCGGCCTCGGCGTTGCCGCGGGCGTAGCGGGTCACCGAAAGCACGTTGTCGTGCCTCGGATTGACTTGCGGCGCGCCGGGCTTGATCGCCTCGATGGGGTCGAGCACCGGCGGCAGCGGTTCGTATTCGACCTCGACGAGCGCCGCGGCCTCGCTGGCCAGGCGCGGCGTCTCCGCGGCGAGCGCAGCGAGGACGTCGCCGACACAGCGCGCCTCCTCGCCTTCGGCGACGAAGACGGGCCAGTCGGCGTAAATCTGTCCGACCCAGCGGTCGCCGGGCGCGTCGGCGGCGGTCGCGACCGCCGCGACCCCCGGCAGCGCCAAAGCCTTGGAGACGTCGATGCGCAGGATTCGGGCTCGCGCGTGCTCCGACAGCACGACGGCGCCATAAAGGAGGCCTGGCGCGTCGATGTCCGCGACAAAGGGCCGCTGGCCGAGTGCGAGCTCGGCGCTCTGATAGCGCCGGAGCGACTTGCCGACGCCGCCGTTCTCGATGACCGGCGGAAGCGAGCCGCCGAATTTGGCCTCCTGGATGAGCTCGATCGCGTCGAGGATTTTCACGTATCCGGTGCAGCGGCAGAGATGCGCGTCGAGGTGCTTTGCGATCTCGGCGCGCTTGAGCCTCCTGCCCTGGTCGGTGATCCACTTGATCCGCAGCACGAAACCGGGCGTGCAAAACCCGCACTGCAGGCCGGCGGCCGCCTGGAAGGCGTCGGCGTAGAGCCGACGCTCGTTGTCGGAAACGCCCTCGAGGGTGACGACCGAGCGGCCCTCAACCTGTTCGGCGCGGATCGCGCAGGCGGATTTGGGCTGGCCGTCGAGCAGCATCAGGCAGGCGCCGCATTCGTGCTGCGGCGAGCAGCCCGACTTGACCGACTTGATCTTGAACGTCTCGCGCAGGACCTCGATGAACAGCTGACTGGTCCAGGTCTCGAACTGGCGCGGTTCGCCGTTGAGGATGAACTGGATCGTTTTCACATTCACCATGGTCGGTCCTGCCGGCGCGATCGGCGGACCGGATCGCGTCGAAACGCGCCAGCGCGTCGCGTATATCAGTTATGCCTGGACGCCTTGACGAGACAGGTGTTTCATTGTCGCAGCCGTGCCCGGCGCCGCCCTTCCGCTGCGGTGAAGCCGAGACGACGCATCGGCCGCGGGAGGCCGACATATGCGACAGAATCTCCGAGTGAACGGCGCGCGGCTCTGGTCGCGCTTGGAGCGCCTGGCTGAAGCCGGCGCCCTGCCCGACGGCGGGGTCAACCGCCTCGCGCTGACCGAGGCCGACAGGCAAGGCCGCGACCTCGTCGTCGGCTGGATGCGCGAACTGGGCCTCGCCGTCACGATCGACGCGATCGGCAATGTCGTGGGCCTCCGTCGCGGTCGCGAGGACGGCCTGCCGGTGAGTGGGCAGCCACATCGACACTGTGCGCACTGGCGGACGTTTCGATGGCGCGCTTGGCGTCCTCGCCGGGCTCGAGATCGTCCAAACGCTCGACGACGCTGGCGTCGTCACCCCACGGCCGCTGGCGGTGGCCTTCTTCACCAACGAGGAGGGCGCGCGCTTCCAGCCCGACATGTTCGGCAGCCTGGTCTTCACCGGCGCGCTGCCGCTCGAAAAGGCGCTCGCCACGGTCGGCGTCGACGGCGCGGTCGCCGGCGAGGAGCTGGCGCGGATCGGCTACGCCGGCGAGGCGCCGGTCGGCCGCCCGAACGTCCACGCCTATGTCGAGCTGCATGTCGAACAGGGACCGACGCTGGAAGCCGAGGGCTGCACGATCGGCGCCGTCGAAGGCGTGCAGGGCATCTCCTGGACCGAGCTGACGCTGAACGGCCAGTCGAACCACGCCGGGACGACTCCAATGCGGATGCGCCGCGACGCCGGCTATGTCGCCGCCGAGATCGCATCCTATGTGCGCCGGCTCGCCCAAGACATCGGGGGAAATCAAGTGGCGACCGTAGGCGCGCTGACGCTCACGCCCAATCTCGTCAACGTCGTCGCCGAAAAGGCGCTGATGACGGTCGACCTGCGCAACACCGACAACGAGCGGCTCATGGAGGCCGAGCGCCGCCTCGCCGATTTTGTCGCCAAGACCGCTAAGGCCGAGGGCGTGACAGTCGAAACGCGCTCCCTTGCCCGCTTCGATCCAGTCGCCTTCTCGGCGCCGCTCGTTCACCGCGTCGAGTCGATCGCACGCGAGTTCGAGTTGTCGGTCAAGCGCCTGCCGAGCGGCGCGGGACACGACGCGCAGATGCTGGCCGCCGTCTGCCCGGCCTGCATGATCTTCGTGCCGAGCGCGGGCGGCGTCAGCCACGACATTGAGGAGTATACCGCGCCGGAACATTGCGCCGCCGGCGCCGACGTGCTGCTGCGGCTCGTGACCGAGCTTGCGGCATGAGACTGTCTCCAGACGACCTCGTTCTCGCGCGTGGCGGTCGTTTGCGCGCGCCCCTTCTCCCTGCGGGACAAGAGCCTGCCCCCGGGCGCAGACCCGGGGGTGGCCCGAAGGGCCGGATGAGGCTTTGGCGCAAAGCGCCGCAATCTTGGGTGACGATCGCGTCCACGCTTAGACCCACGACAACCCCGACTGTTGGCGCCCGATGGCCCTCATCCGTCGGGCTTCGCCCGACACCCTCTCCCACAGGGAGAAGGGGGCGGCGGCCGTTGTCGTCGCGCGATCTTGTCACCGGGACATGAAATGACCCGCCAGCTCATCCGCAACGCGATGATCGTCAACGGCGACGGACGCACGCCCCCGTTTCCCGGCGACGTGCTGATCGACGACGACGTCATTGCCGCGCTCGACGCCGTGAGCCCGACCGAGGCCGCGACCGCCGACCGGGTCATCGACGCCGGCGGCCGCGCGCTCGCTCCAGGCTTCGTCGATACCCACAACCACGGGGCGCTCGGCGGTGCCGCGCTCGGCGAAAGCGGCCTGCCGATCGCGTGCGAGCTCGCCATTCTCGGCGGGGTGACGAAGCGCATCTGCGGGGTCGACGGCCTGTCGCCGGCGCCGGTCGTCGAGGCGGAGCGGTCGCAGTACGCCGCGCAGCTGAAGCCCCTTGACGGCGCGATCGAGGGGATATGGACGTGGAGCTCGGTCGCCGAATTTTTGGCGTGGCATCGCGGGCGCTCGGTCACCGACATGGGGATCTATCTCGGCCACTCGGCCGTACGCCGCGTCGTGATGGCCAACGTCGCGCGGGTCGCCTCCGACGCCGAGATCGCGGCGATGGCGGAAGTGGTGCGGCGGGAGGCGCCCCTCACGCTCGGACTCTCGACCGGGCTCGTCTACAACCCTGCTGTCTATTCGGACCAGCGCGAGATCGCCGCTCTGGTGCGCGCGTTCAACGAGGTCAAGCCCGGCGCGCTCTTTCCTCATCTGCGCTCGGAGAGCGACAACATCATCGCGAGCGCCAGGGAAGTGATCGAGGCGGCGGTCGACGGCGGCGGCGGCTATTGCAACGAACATTCAAAGATCGCCGGCGCTCAGAACTACGACCGCATCGGCGAGCTCGAAGGCCTGCTCGCCGACGCCGCCTCGCTCGTCCCGACCATGGAGAACATGTATCCCTACACTGCGGGGTCGACGACCGGGGACGCCATCTTCCCCCCGGAGATGCGGGCGGGGGGCCGGGCGGAGTTTCTGGCGGCGCTCGAAGATCCCGCGCGGCGTGCGGCGATGATCGCCAAGATGCGCCAAGACTCCAAGAGCTGGGACAACTTTGTCCACTTCTGCGGTGGCCTTTCAGGCATACAGATCGCGGGCGTGAAGCCCGGAGTCGGCGACCGCTGGCTCAGCCGTCGGCTTGGAGACGTGGCGCGCGCCGCGGGCGCGGACGACCTCGACAGCGAGGAGGCCTATGCGGCGGTGTTCGAGTTCTTTGCGGCGAACCGGGGCGAAATCGCGATCATCACCCACTATGGCAACGACGCGACGATGGAACGCTTCTTCCGCCGCCCGACCATGGCGATCTGCACGGACGGCCTTATGCCGGGGCCGGGGCAGAAGCCGCATCCCCGCTCACTCGGCTCGTTTCCAAAGGCGCTGCGCATGGCGCGCGAAATGGGGATCCCGCTTGAGCAGATGGTTTGGCGCATGGCGACGCTGCCCTGCCGTTTCCTCAACCTGCCCGACCCGACGCTGCGCGTCGGCGCCGACGCGTCGATGACTCTGTTCGACCCAAAAACCGTGCGCGAGAACAACGACTACCTGAACCCGGAAATCCGGCCGTCCGGGGTCGACAGGGTCTGGATCCATGGGCAGCTCGTGCTCGAGCAGGGCCGGCTGGTTGCGCCGCAGCCGTTCCTGGGTCGGGCGCTGATAAGCCCGCTGCGCGCTTCGCGCAGCCAGAGCGTGATGATTTGAGGTCGCGCCGCGAGCCCTCACCCGGCCGCTTCGCGACGCCTCTTGCATCCCCGGGGGAGAGGGCTCTGCGGCAGCGCGCCTGACCCTTATGAGGCGGGGATGGTCAAGGGGTTCGAATCCTAGGACTCAAAGCGTCCGTTGCCGCATAGGATTCTCCCGACGGGAGGGACGCGCGTCGTCAACGCCAGCTCAGGGTCGATTTGACCGGTTCGCCAAGACATCAGGGAACCGATCGCAATCAACTTTTCCTTTCTGATTTTCGAAAGCTGCGGTACGATGTCCGACATGAGAACGACGGCGCAAAAGCCAAGGCGGCGGTCCCGCGTTGACGCGGCGCTCTGCAGCCGGATCGGCGACAGCGCCTGACGGCCCCTGCGTCCTCGGCGCTCGTCGACTCTTTCGCAGTAGCCGAACCGTCGCTCGCCGAAGGTCGGACTCGTTGGCCGTTGATTTTTTCCGCGTTCGCCCTCGTAACGTCCTGAAGAATCAAGATTCACGGGTGAATAAGGACGCCTTTTTCGGCGCCGAACGCCTGTCGAGCGAGGGGCGAGCGCACGCCGAACGCGCTCCGAACGGCGCCGAACGACGCCGTTTCGCGAGGAATCTGGACATCCCGCCCGTTCCCGCCCAATCTCCCCCGCGCCATGAAACAACGCGATAAGCCCGAAGGCCCATGATCCCCAACGCCCCAAGACCATTCGACTTCGACCTCGGCGAGAGCGCCGACATGATCCGTGAGAGCGCGCGGAGTTTCGCCGACAAGGAGATCGCCCCGCGCGCCGCCGCGATCGACCGCGAAAACCTGTTCCCGCGCGATCTGTGGCCGAAGATGGGGGCGCTCGGACTGCACGGGATCACTGCGCCCGAGGAATACGGCGGCCTCGGTCTCGGCTATCTCCAGCATTGCGTGGCGATGGAGGAGGTGTCCCGCGCCTCCGGCTCCGTCGGCCTCTCCTACGGCGCCCACTCGAACCTCTGCGTCAACCAGCTTGTCCGCAACGGCAATGACGAGCAGAAGGCGCGCTACCTGCCGAAGCTCATCTCCGGCGAGCATGTCGGCGGCCTCGCCATGTCCGAGCCGAACGCCGGCTCCGACGTCGTCTCCATGACCACCCGCGCTGAGAGGAAGGGCGACCGTTGGATTATAAACTGAACAAAAATGTGGATTACCAACGGCCCGGTCGCCGAGACGCTGATCGTCTACGCCAAGACCGACCCGGCCGCCGGCGCGCGCGGCGTCACCGCTTTCCTCATCGAGCGCAGCTTCAAGGGCTTCTCCCACGGCCAGAAGCTCGACAAGCTCGGCATGCGCGGCTCCGACACCTCCGAGCTCGTCTTCGCCGACTGCGAGGTTCCGGAGGAGAACGTGCTGGGCAGGCTCGGCAAGGGCGTCAACGTGCTGATGAGCGGGCTCGACTACGAGCGCGTCGTGCTCTCGGCCGGTCCTCTCGGCCTGATGGCCGCCGCGCTCGAGGTCGTTCTGCCCTATGTCCACGAACGCAAGCAGTTCGGCCAGCCGATCGGGACCTTCCAGCTCGTCCAGGGCAAGCTCGCTGACATGTACGTGACGCTGAACGCCTCGCGCGCCTATGTCTATGCGGTGGCGAAGGCTTGCGACCGGGGCGAGACCACGCGCGAGGACGCGGCCGGCGCCATCCTCTACGCCGCCGAGCGCGCCACCCAGGTCGCCCTCGACGCGATCCAGATCCTCGGCGGCAACGGCTACACCAACGACTACCCGCTCGGGCGGCTTCTCAGGGACGCAAAGCTCTACGAGATCGGCGCCGGCACCAGCGAGATCCGGCGAATGCTGATCGGGAGGGAGCTGTTCGCCAAGACGGCGTGAGGAGGGCGCGCAGCGAGCGCGCCCGAACTCAAAACGTCCGCCACACCGCGATGGCCACGCCACGTTCGGTGTTGGTCTTATATGCAAGCGTAGTCTGGTAATAGCTGATCTGGAGCTGCCAGCGATCCCATACGGGTAGGACCAGACTCCCCTGGACCACGTTCTGCCGCCAGGCGGGAAAGGACCGATCGGTCGAAGGCATCGAAACCACGGCGAAATCCTGCAGCATGAGGATGACGCCCGGCGCGGGCTTGAGGCCGAGCGTCGCGTCGGCGTGCCATTCGTCCGGAGGGCCGGCGGTGCGCACCCGGTAGCCGAGCTCGAGATCAAGAAAGCCCTGGGCGGGACCGAGATTGAAATTCAAGCCTGCAAGCGCGCGCGCTTCCGCCGCCCCTCCGGTATTGCCGGCCTGCGCGGGCGACGCAGGATTCCACGCTCCGGGCAGAAAAAGCGTCGCCTGGCCGGAAAACACCCATGGGCCGGTCGACCAGAGCTTCGCCGTGAGCCCCAAGTCGGAATAGTCGAGGCCCGCGTAGAGACTCGACTCCGGCCGGCTCAGTTCATAGCGCTCGATCGCCATCTGGCCGAAGATCGTCCACTGGTCGTTGAGCCCGTATTCGGCGTAGGTCTGGAGGTCGGCACGGTTCTGCTTGACCCCCGGATTGTCGCCCCACGGGGCGCCGTCTCCCTGCCAGCCCCACAAGGTCTCGATCACCAGGCCCTGGCCCTGAGGCTCGGTCCACGCGCCCGCCTCCGCCCCCGCCGGCGCGAGAGCGACGAGCGCCAATGCGCAAACCACATCTCCGACGCACGCTGCCCTTCGGGCGAAGCCGTGCACGCCGCACCCCCGCCAAGACCCTTTCGCGCGACGCCCCAAGCGCCCACGTGGTTTTGGGCCTCCGTCTCTTTCCTTAAAGACAACAACGCCGCGAATATTGCGTCGTCAAGATAAAAAGATGACGGCGTTGACAAATCTTTGTCAAACAGCGCACGAGCGAGTGCGCGCTGGAAATTGTCAGCGTGGCGAACAACTCAAGGGTTGTCTGTTCTCGGGGCGCCACAGCGCGTTGCCTGGCGTGTAGTCGCTGGTTTCGCCGACGTCCCTATAGTTGCTGTTGAGCCCATTATTTCGCGGGGCCGGTTGAGGATCGAAAGGCGCGACGCTGAGAGACGTGAGATGCGCGCCTGTGGTCTGCGAAGTGATCCGCCCGCGCCCCGAAGCCGTCAACGCCGATCGCCTCTTAACGTTCGCGTGAACGGGAACGGGAACGGGACGCCGACGACCCCGCGACGGGAGTTCGGCCCGTCGCCCGGTTGCGCGAATTTTCTCTCCGCTCTTCGCCTCCCCGCCCCGGTCCTGCTAAGAGGCTGGGCCTATGCCCA
>Ga0074045_10004948_pt1 | contig 11722 bp, 11 predicted proteins | sample BogForMeECP23OM2_FD_94442 | JGI IMG/M metagenome (GOLD analysis project Ga0074045, IMG submission 94442) | Bog forest soil microbial communities from Calvert Island, British Columbia, Canada - Bog Forest MetaG ECP23OM2 | ecosystem: Environmental > Terrestrial > Soil > Wetlands ...
GTGTCGTGTCGTGTCGTTGACACATTCTACCAGCGGTCCTATACTCCGCCCACCTCGAACCAACTGAAGACCTTTCGCCCGGAGCGCCTCATGCACACTCACCATTTCCAAAACAAATTTGCAATCACGTTGGTCATCTTCGGCATTGCATCGGCGCTTCTGCTCAGCGCTTTTACTCTGGCGGCTTGCGCCCAAGACGTGCCGAGGTATCAAGTTGACCCGTTCTGGCCATTGGAGCTGCCAAACAACTGGATCATCGGGCAAGTCGGCGGCTTAGCTGTCGATCGTGAGGACCACATCTGGGTTTTGCAACGACCGGCCTCAAACACGGTCGACGAGATCGGCGCTTCCCTTACACCGCCGCGTTCGCAATGCTGCATTGCTGCGCCGCCAGTCCTGGAGTTTGACCAGCAAGGACACCTGCTCCACTTTTGGGGTGGATCTGGCGAAGGATTTGACTGGCCGAAGACGGAACACGGGATTTATGTGGACCAGGATGAAAACGTCTGGATCGGGGGGAACGCGCCGACCGACCGCCATGTTCTGAAGTTCAAAAAGGAGGGACATTTTCTGATGCAGATCGGGCGTCCCTCATCCGATCCGCCCGACAGCTTGCGCACGGACATCTTGGGGCGCCCGGCCGGCATCGAGGTGGATTCTAAAGCACACGAGGTGTACATCGCCGACGGTTATATGAACAAGCGAGTGATTGTGTTCGACTCGGAGACCGGCGCGTTCAAGAGGTTTTGGGGAGCTTATGGAAACCCTCCCAATGATACCGACCCCGGGGCGTACAATCCTGGCGCACCGCTCGATCAGCAATTTCGCAATCCGGTACATTGCGTTCACATCTCGCGAGATGGGCTTGTGTATGTCTGCGATCGAGTCAATGACCGGATGCAAGTGTTTACCAAGCAGGGGAAATTCGTCAAGGAGTTCACTCTGCGCCCCGAAACTCTGGGGATAGGTTCCGTATGGCAGTTCGCATTTTCGGCCGACAAGCAGCAAGAGTTTCTGCTGGTAGCCGACGGCGAAAACAACGTTATATGGACTCTCCGGCGAGACGATGGCGCCGTGCTGGGCCAGACAGGGCACAACGGCCGCAATGCCGGACAGTTCCATTGGCTTCACCAGCTAGTTTCTGATTCTCGCGGCGATCTCTATACAGGGGAAGTTGACACCGGCAAGAGACTTCAGAAATTCGTTCTGATGAACCGCGGGAAATTGCAGAAATAAAATGCAATTCAAACCGCTTTATTAGTTCTTCGCCCTTTGGCGGTCTCCAACTTAGAAACCTCCATTAATTTCGTCGCAGTTTCTCGGTTGCGTGCGCTCCATCAAGGTTCAGCTGTGAATTTAAGTGCTTTCGAAGGGCGGCGGGAAAGGGGCCGGGGGCCATGAGCAGGGAGTAGACTGTTTAGCCGGACGCAGGATATTGTAGTCAAGTAGGGTAAGTGTGGATCTATATTATTTGGGACTGATCTGACTTTTCGCATTCCACAATCCACGAAGACCGAGCGATCCAGGAGCGATGTTTGAGGCGAGTTCTTTTTTTCACCGCAGCGGGGCTCATAACTCTGGCCTGGACAGGCATCCATGCAGTTGGTCAATCGCCGAATCGAGGGCAGTCGCAAAGGGTGCTGGTTCTGTATTCGGACGAGCGACTGGTGCCCGCTAATATCGACATCGATGAGGCCATCCACGCAACCTTCTTCGCCAACAACAGCGAACGGATCGAACTTTACAGCGAGTTTCTGGACGCAGCTCGTTTTCCGGGCGACGAACACGGCAGCGAGTATCCAGCTCGGTGCGATGTCTGGCATCGAACTCGCCCAACGCCTCTCAGCCGAGGGCGGACACATTCCTGTCATCTTCATCGCCGCTCACGACGACCCCGAAGCTCGCGCAGAAGCCGAAGCCGTGGGTTGCGTGGCCTATTTCCGTAAGACTGCTCCCGGTTCCGAAGTGCTTGAAGTCATTCGGAGGGTAGCCGCATGAACCGCGAGTCGATGTAGGGCCGGATGGGAACAAACCAAAAGAAGGTGTGAAAACTCATGACCAAAAGACCAATTCAATCTAAATTCTTCCTGGGCTGGACAGCCCAAGCTCTCCTAGCGGTGTTGTGCGCACTTCTCCTCACGCCGGGCAATACGTTGCTGTATGCGCAGCAGGAAGCTGCGCCACTAGAGCAAATTCCCAACGATCAATTGGATTCGCTGGTCGCGCCGATTGCGCTTTATCCCGATCCACTCTTGAGTCAGGTGTTGGTGGCTTCGACCTATCCCCTGGAAATCGTTCAGTTGCAGCAGTGGTTGCAGAAGAACGCCAGCCTTAAGGGCGAGGAACTCAGAAAGGCCGTCGAGCAGCAGGACTGGGACCCCAGCATTCAGGCCATGGCTGCACTGCCAGACGTGGCCAAGCGATTGGCGGACGATATTAAGTGGACGACAGATCTAGGGAATGCCTTCCTCGCGCAGCAGAACGATGTCATGGACGCAGTGCAACGCATGCGCACGAAGGCAAAGGACGCCGGAAATTTGAAGTCCAACGACCAAATGAAAGTGGAAACAAAGGTTGTCGATACCCAAACCGTCGTGATCATCGAGCAGGCCAATCCACAGGTCGTATACGTACCCTCTTATAACCCCGTCGTGGTTTACGGGCCGCCCATATACCCGTATCCGCCGATTTACTATCCGCCACCGGGATATTATGCAGGTGCGGTCATTGGATTTGGCGTGGGCATTGCGATCGGTGCAGCTTGGGGCGGTGGTTGGGGATACGGCTGCGGATGGGGGCATGGCCACAACAACATCAATATCAACGTCAACAACAATTACATCAGCCATTACAACAAGATGAACATCAACAATGTAAATCGCAACGGGAACAACAACTGGCAACACAATCCTCAGCACCGCGGCGGCGCTCCTTATTCCAACAAGGCCACGGCGAATAAGTACGGTGGCACCGCTCGTGGAGATTCCATGTCCACGCGGCAGGCCAACGCGCGGCAGCAACAAGGAGCCGGGAACCGGCCGCAAGCCAGCGCGAATAACCGAGGCGGCAACGCGGCAAACAGGCCCAGTGCGAATTCTGCCAATCGACCGAGCAACCCGAGTGCAAACCGTAGCGGCGCAGGCGGAAACAACGTCGGCAATCGCCAGGTTTCGACTAACAACGCCTCGAGGAACACGAGTGCGTTCGGAGGATCGTCCAGCAAAGCCAGCGCGCAAGCCAGCAGTGCACGGGGTAGTTCCAGCATGAGTTCTTCTCGTGGTGGTGGCAGCGCCCGCTCCGGCGGCGGACGGAGGCGGTAATCAGACCATGAACAAGGAAAAATATATGAACTCCCCAAAAATCAATCCTCTCTCGCTCAAAATTCTCTTGATCTTGTTTGGAATCGCCGCGTGTTGGGTTTTGCCAACCACGCTACTCGCTGCTCCGCAATCGAAGCCGGCCACAACTGTTCCGGCGCAGCCGCCACAGAAAACGTTTGACACCGCGCAGCAGGCCGCGGATGCCATGGTCCTTGCGGTCAAAAACGACGACGTGCCGGCCTTGCTAGAAATCTTCGGACCCGCCGGCAAGGATTTCGTCGACACCAGTGACGACGTGCAGGACAAGAATTCACGTGCGGAGTTTGCCGCCCTGGCGCAGGAGAAGATGCACGTCGATACCGATCCTCACAACCCAAACCGCGCGATCCTCTCGGTAGGCAACGAAGATTGGCCCTTACCTGTTCCTCTCGTCAAGCAAGGCGGTAAGTGGCATTTCGACTCGAAGGCCGGACGTACGGAAATTCTTGACCGGCAGATCGGGGCCAATGAATTGGACGCTATCACCATTTGTCGCGGCTTCGTGGAAGCTCAGATGGAGTATGCGGAGCAGGTTCACGACAACTCCGGAGTGAATCAATACGCACAGCGAATCATTAGCACGCCTGGAAGGCAGGATGGGTTGGCTTGGCAAAACTCCGACGGCAGTTGGGGAGGCCCGATCGGAGAGGCAGTAGCGAAGGCACTTGAGGAAGGCTACGTGGATAAGACAAAGCCCTTCCACGGCTACTACTTCAAAGTTCTCAAAGGACAAGGTCCCGCAGCGCCTCTCGGCCAACTCGATTACGTCATTGAGGGAGCAATGATCGGCGGTTTTGCGCTGGTTGCCGTGCCTGCCGACTATCGCGTCTCCGGTGTGATGACCTTCATGGTCAGCTACGACGGAGTCGTTTACCAGAAGGACCTGGGACCAGACTCTCTCAGCATCGTCAAGAAAATGGATCGCTACAACCCGGATAAGACGTGGCACAGCACGAATGACGAAGAGTGATGCGTGTTTGGGCTAATGACTGGATGAATATATGACCACCCCCTCGCCCTTTCGGGAACCGCCCGACTTCTCGCTGGTTTTGGGCGGCCCCTTATATCAGCTGTACCAGAAGACATACTTGTCCGGTCCGATTCTTGAGTTGCTAAAGCGCCGAATTCTGTTTTTCTCGCTGATCACCTGGGTACCGTTGCTCTTACTTTGCGCGTTTAGCGGGCAATTGTTTAGCGATGGCCATCTCGGATTTCTCCGTGATCTGGAGACGCATGTACGCTTCCTCGTCGCGCTGCCAACTCTGATTCTCGCCGAACTAGTCGTGCACAAGCGCACCCGTGCCGTGGTGAAACGCTTTGTAGAGGGCCGAATCGTTACTCCCGAGGATATGCCCAGATTCCATGCCGCCATCGAAGGTGCTCTGCGCGTGCGTGACTCAGTGCCCTTGGAGCTCGCTCTGCTGGTGTTCGTTTACACCGCCGGCCACTGGGTCTGGCTCCACAAGGTCGCCTCTTTGGGGACCACTTGGTATGGTCTTTCCGATGCAAGCGGCTTCCACCTCACTCTTGTAGGTTATTGGAACGCTTTTGTCAGCGTCCCGATCTTTCAATTCATCTTGTTGCGCTGGTATTTTCGTACGCTGATTTGGTTCTGGCTTCTTTGGCGGATTTCAAGATTGAACCTACGCCTTTTGGCGGCTCATCCTGACCGTGCGGGTGGAATCGGATTCCTCGGCAGAAGTAGTTATGCCTTCTCTCCTTTGCTCTTCGCGCAAGGAGCGCTGCTGTCGGGAATAATCGCCAGCCGTGTTCTCTATGAAGGGCAGAAACTGACTTCCTTCAAAATAACGATAGCCGCTTTAATCGGTTTCTTCGTTGTGATGATTCTCGGACCTCTCGCGATGTTTTCACCCCAACTCGCTCGAGCCAAACGGAACGGTCTTGCTAGGTATGGGAATCTGGCAAACAGATATGTGACTGAGTTCGACGAAAAATGGCTATACAGCGACACAAATGCTGAGCCGGTTCTGGGGACTGCCGACATTCAATCCTTGGCCGACCTTGGCAATAGTTATGCCAGCGTCCGCGAAATGCAGCTCGTGCCCTTTGGAGTTCGTGACATTACCCGTCTCGCCGCTGCCACAGCCGTACCGCTTCTTCCTTTGCTTCTCACGATCATGCCACTGGACGAACTGGTCGTGAGGATCATTAAGATCATTTTCTAAGTGGCGGTCGCGAGATAAACCATTTGCCTGAGGTACGGATCATGCGAACTAGATTCTTCTATGCGCGCATTTACATTTCATTAATCCTCGGATTGTTCGTGGTCACGGCTACCTGCCTGGCAAAAGTTACGCGGCACGACACAATCATTATGAAGAACGGTGATCGACTTACTGGCGAAGTCAAGAGACTAGAGCAAGGCATTCTCTACATCGAGACAGATTATTTCTCCGGAGCCGTAGGGGTTGACTGGCTGCAGGTGGACAAGGTCGAGAGCAGAGCAAATTTCCAGGTCGTCTTAAATGATGGCAAGAGGTTGACCGGAACTATCTCAAAAGAAAAAAAGGAGTCGGCAGCGGGCAAGGATTTTGAGGTGCATGCGCCTGGTGGTGATGTGCCGATTTCAGGCGCTGACGTTGTCGAAATCAATTCACAGAAACAAAACTTCTGGCGACAACTAAAGGGGAGCATCGATTTCGGATATAACTTCACGAGTGGCAACAACCAGTCTTCTCTGAGTACGGCTGCAAACGCAGAGTATGTTGCTGCACACTGGGCTGCTGGAGCGTCCTACAATGCTTCTTTCAACGGTCAATCTGGCGGAACAACGACCAACTTATTTGAAGTGCAGGGATTTGGAGAACGTTTCCTGAACCGCAATTCCTACCTTCTTGGCTTATCCGATTTCCTGCATAGCTCCCAGCAGGATCTTGTTCTGCGCACGACCCTAGGCGGAGGATATGGTCGGTACTTCATAAGAACCAACCAAAACGTGCTGCGGTGGGTGATTGGTGCTGACTATACGCAAGCAAATTATCAATCCGGGCTCGTCCAGCCGACCCAGCAAAACGTCGAGCTATTGGTCGGCCTACAGTATCAACTCTTCCACTTCGATCGGTACTCGATGCAATCGCAGTTACTAATTTTTCCGGGTATGTCTGATTTTGGCCGCGTTCGACTAACGACCAGTGACATGTTTAGTGTTAAACTATCCAATAATTTCCACCTGAATTTTTCATTTTGGGACAACTTTGACAGTCGCCCTCCGCTGAATGCCAAGAAAAATGCCACGGGATTGAGCACTACCCTCGGCTGGAACTTCTAGTTGCAGGTGTGTCTTGCAATCTAAGCTCATTTCGACCACGATGCTGTCGAGCGCCCGGAAGGGGTAACTAATGGTTCTCGAACGTTTGGTTGGGCAGTTTACGCTCGGCGATATCGCAATAACCTGCCTCGCCGACAAGCACAAATGTGAACCGGCGCCTATTGATTCGCCGGGCAGTGCCTCTGCAGGTCTCCATGTAGAGACCTGCCGCATTCTGACGCTGTAACCGAAGCAGCAGGAGACGACGCGGAAGAATTCGGCCAGACTCGGTTATTGAACACCGTTCGCGCCAATCAAGGCATGGTTGCTTCGTCACTACTAAAAGCGATTGTCGCAACTGTCCAGGAATATAGTGGTAGAGAACTTGCGGACGATCTGACACTCGTGGCCGATGTCGATGATTCCTTCCCTCGTCATGTGGCTTCTCGGGAAGAAACCGAGGACGCGCGAATATAGATTATTTGCCGGGTCATAACAAGGTAGACACTTGCTGGTTGCAGATGGCCCTACTCCGCGCGACAATTCTCCCTAGTAAATCTTCCTGTGCCCCAGTTTGATGAAAATGCATTTTCCTAATCGGCGTAAGTATTTCAGGCGGCAAGGTATCCCTGTCTTCTGCCTGCTTGTGCCCATATTTGTTCACCCCAATGTGGCCGCACAAGATGTTGCCGAAGCCGCGCGCCAGCAGCGGGCTCACAACTCGCAGTATCCGATTGCGCCCCACCACGTCTATACCGAGGATGACCTGAGGCGTCCGCGTATCCTCATCCCCGAAGATCAGAACCGGGCCGAGGCGCGGCGGGAATCCTCGCCTGCGCCCGCCTCGTCGAACCTCTCGCCTCTTGACGTCGAGACGAACGCGCCATACACATCCCTGGGCGAAATTGCTCGCCGCTATCGCAATGAAAAAGCCGCACGCGAAGTTGCGGCAATGCTCAATAAAAAGCCCTCGTCATTTCCGTTGGAACTGCCCGATACGGCCCTTGCTGAAGCAAAAGGTTCGGTTCCTCTCTCGCGTGCGCCGCGGACGGTAGTGTCACCGGCAGTTGTCGCGACTTCGCCTGCACCATTTGAACGGTCCGCGGCGCATGCTCGTGTTTCCCCATTCCAGCCGCGCCCATGGATTGCATCAACGACTTTAAGTCCGTTGACGAGGGCTAATTCACCCGCGCGGGCTGCAACGGGCAATTTCATACGCATCCGGGTACGCTCGGGCGAATCCTGGTGGAAGCTGGCGCGGGAGTATCTGGGAAGCGGCTCACGCTGGCAAGAACTTGCCTCCCTGAATCCAAGCGTTGCTGATCATGCGGACTTCCTCGGCTGCGGGAGTACCATCGTGGTTCCAAACAACGGTGGTTCCCGCGCATCTCCTGTACCGGCGGTACCCGAGACGCTCACGGTCCATCGAGGAGATACCCTCTGGTCTCTTTCGCGTGTCCATTTTGGTCGCGGCTCCGATTGGCGGCGCCTCGCTCGCGACAATCCTCAGCTCTCCGATTATCTGCATCTCCTCGTCGGTTCCAAACTTCATCTGCCTCACTGACGCAAATTGTATGAATCTACTTTTGCCATGGCCCACCTACGCTACGGCCATTTCGAGGGAAGAAAGAATAGGATCAACGTTCACCGTAATGTAAGGGGATGCTGTCGCAACCTCCTTGTAAGTTATGTTGTCTTCACCCCTCAGATCTGTGTGAATCCAATTCCCATCCACGTAGTCTCCATCGCAAAGGGTCGAATTCGCCTGGTCAAAACGTCAACTTCTCCGGCTTGGTTACTCCTCGTATCGTGAACTCGCCGTCGAAGACGAATGGGTCATTGGCTGGCAATAGCCTGCTCTGAATGACTAAATCGCAAGTTTTTTAGATTATCCAGCTGGAGTAATGCTATTCACGACGGCCAAGGACTTCTCGGCCACGTGTGGCGGCAAGGTCACATAGTTCAGAGCGGGTGCGTACTTCTGTCCTCCAAGGAGGCACCAACGGAACAGTTCGCGGACTGCTGCGGCCGTTTTCGGATTCGGATAATTTTTCCGCAGCAGAATCCACGAGAACGTAACGACCGGATAGGAATCCGCACCGACAGGATCAGGCACAAAAACCCTCAAATTCTCAGGCAATTCCGCGGACGCCAAGGCTGCTGCACAGCTATCTTCTGATGGCGGGATGTATCTCGCTTCTTTGTTCTCGAGTGCGGCAACGGTGAGATTAATCCGGCGAGCGAACTCGTATCCCACGTAGCCGATCGCACCCACAGACTTTTCTATCAAATCCGCAGCGCCCTCGTTACCCTTAGCGCGCATGGAGTTGCCAGGCCAATTGACGAGGGTGGCGGGCCCGAACTGACTGCGCCACGTATCGCTGATGGCATCGAGGTTTCGGGTAAAGGCGTAGGTTGTTCCACTCGCGTCCTGCCGTACAACCGTTACGATGCTCAGATTGGGCAATTTGACGCCGGGATTGGTCTCGGCGATAAGGGGATCATTCCAATTCTTGATTTCACCAAGGAATATTCCACTGTACGCACGGCGCGATAACTTGAGTTGCGCCTGAACCCCTGGCAGATTGTAAGCAAGGGCGATACACCCCCCCGTCATAGGTACCATGAGCGCATTGTTGTCTGTCTGGGCGAGTTCAAAGTCCTGCATGGCAGCATCGCTCGCCCCGAAATCTACCCGGTCCTTCTCATCTATGTTCTTGCCGATAAACCGACGGATTCCCTCGCCGCTACCAACGGCACTATATTTGATAAAAGTCCCTGGATTCTCACCGTGGTAGGTCTCAAACCACACCTTGTATAAAGCAGAAGGGAAGGTCGCGCCGGCACCGTCCAGTTCAATACTTCCCGGGGGGAGCGGGGGTTCCACCGGCTTGCTCGTTGAGTCCGAGCAGCCCGCGACTAATACTGCGAGGAGCACTGGGGCAAGCGCACCCGCGAGTGCACCCAGTTTCCTTCGCAATTTCGCTAGACCCACCATTCCACTCCGGCTCCCTACTTTTGGCTCAGCTGAATTCGCCCCGGATGTAATCCTGGGTGTGTTTCTCTTTTGGATGTTCAAACATCTCCTTGGAATCACCAAACTCCACTAGATAACCCGTCCTGCCACCTTGTGTTGTGTCCACGTACAAAAAGCCCGTCTTGTCGGCCACGCGCTGCGCCTGCTGCAAGTTGTGAGTCACGATCGCGATCGTATAGCGGGTCTTTAGTTCGAGCATCAATTCTTCAATCTTGCGTGTGGCAATCGGGTCAAGGGCCGAGCAAGGTTCGTCCATCAGGAGTACTTCGGGATCCGTGGCCACGGCGCGGGCAATGCACAGCCGCTGTTGCTGCCCGCCGGACAAAGAAAGGCCGCTCGCGTGAAGCTTGTCCTTAACCTCATCCCACAGGACTGCGCGCTTCAGAGCCTGTTCCACTTTTTCGGCCTTATTCCCCTTGTAGTTGTTGATGCGCAATCCGAAGGCGACATTATTGAAGACGCTCGTCGCAAACGGGTTCGGCTGTTGAAAGACCATGCCGATGTACCGGCGCACAGCAACGGGATCTACTACGGGATCATAAATGTCCTTGCCGCGATAGCGGACATGGCCACTAAAGCGAAAGCCGCGCACTAGGTCATTCATCCGATTTAGGCACCGCAGCACCGTGCTTTTCCCACATCCGGAAGGCCCAATGAAGGCGGTAACAGCGTTCTTCTTGATGGGTATCACGGTATCGCGAACAGCCTTGAACGTTCCATAAAACAATTCTTTGATCTGGCAGTCTATGACGACTTCATCCTGCACCTGCGAATTCCCAGACGTGGGAAGGACAGGCCGATTGGGAACTACCCCGGGAACCATTCCTGTAGACATTGGCTTGCAATCTCCTATTGATCTATCTGCTGGCTCGAGAAACTCTTGCCGATCAGGTTTGTCACAAGGACGAGAAGTACAAGAACAAACGCGGCCGCCCATGCCAGTTCCCTTTGATTGGCAAAAGGCATCGCCGAAAAGTTATAAATGAGCACCGCCAAGGAGGCTGTTGGCTGCATAACATTCAGCCGTCCATTGCTGATAATCCAGTAATTGCTGAACAGGGCTGTGAACAGCAACGGCGCCGTCTCGCCGGCCGCGCGCGCCACCGCCAACATAATTCCCGTCAGGATGCCGGGCATTGCTGTGGGGAGCAAGACCATCAGGGCCGTCTGCGTGGTTGTTGCTCCGATACCGATCGAGGCTTCTTTCATTTTCGCCGGCACCATGGCAATGGCACTCTCTGAAGTCAAAATTATCGTCGGCAGCATCAGGATAGACAACGCGATCGCTCCCGCCACCGCAGAGTAACCTCCTGTTAGCAGGACAATCGCGCCATACGCAAAGACTCCCGCAAGAATGGAGGGAAACCCCGTTAGAATCTTCGCGGCGAACTGGACGGCCGACGCGAATTTATTTCGATTTGCTTGCGCCAGATAAACGCCGGTAAGAACCCCCAGCGGAACCGTAATCAAGGTCGCGATTCCGACCATGACAAGCGTTCCGACGATGGCATTTCCGAATCCTCCGCCATGCTCGAGCGGCGCCGGAGGCAGCTGGGTGAAAAGCGCGAGGCTGAGCTTTTTCCCGCCTCGCCATATCAGCATCCACAGAACAGCGAAAAGAGGGATTAACGCCAGAAACGTCATGAACGTGACGACCCAGCTGAGGAGAATGCTCAGGAACGTTCTTGGACGATACAGCGATAGCTCCAGCTCCGCAAAATCAAGGTCCTTGAACAGATCTTCCGTGTTCTCTTTTGCTTTGTTCGCGATCTCGCTCATTTCGCTTCCGCCTGTGCAACCGCACGCTCCAATATCACTGCACCGACAATATTCACCGCCAGGGTAATCCCCAGCAGGACGAGTGCCGCATACATGAGAACCGGGATTTCTCGACGGCCAGCCTCCGGGAAACTGTTCGCCAACAGTGCCGCCAGGGTGTTCGCTGGAGAAAACAGCGAGACGCTCAGGCGATTCGCATTTCCAACAAGCATGGCCAGCGCCATTGTTTCGCCGAGGGCCCGTCCGAACGCCAAAATAATCCCGCCGAATATTCCACGA
>Ga0074045_10004949_pt1 | contig 11722 bp, 10 predicted proteins | sample BogForMeECP23OM2_FD_94442 | JGI IMG/M metagenome (GOLD analysis project Ga0074045, IMG submission 94442) | Bog forest soil microbial communities from Calvert Island, British Columbia, Canada - Bog Forest MetaG ECP23OM2 | ecosystem: Environmental > Terrestrial > Soil > Wetlands ...
CGCCGTCTTCATCCGACGTAATCACCTACCTTACGAGTGGCGCCGGGAGCGCTGCGTGCAGCACGAAATTACAAGTCGAACCCGCCGACGCAAGCCCTAACAGCGTCGAGTTCTCGCAAAGTGGAAGCGACATCACCAGCAGTTATCGCAGCCTCGGAGTCAGCTTTGGCAGTACAAATGCAGTGGTGACTCTGACATCTCAAGGTGCTCTTCAGAACGGACTGTCTCCTTGCAAGATAGAGTTGTCCATTGGCGATTGGAAGCAAGACACTCAGGGATTTCTGCCGATCAAGATTCGGGTTCCCGCGGGCGCGCACGTCCGCTTCCACTGGCAAAATCTTGACCAGCAATCGAGCACCTGGAGGACCAAGAGCTCTGCGCTTCCCCTGCTGGAGTTTGGGTCCTCCGCGAGCGACGAGTTTACGGCCCAAACCATAGCAATCAGCTCCCTCAATCCCAAGACCCGCACGCCCAATGCCCCGAGTTTCGAAGCGCACGGTGCAAAGAAGTCTCCTTTGACCGTGCTGTCTTTTGGGGTCAACCAGAACCAATTGGAGATTAACGCTTCCGGCAAGGGGCGAGTGCTTAGAGACGGAAAGGTGGTGAATACGACTAACGTTCTAGAGACGCTCAACAAGAATCCCATCCTCTCCGCATTGTTCGGAGCGGGTAATCTCGCCCTGATTGGCTGGGCAGGACGAATGTTCTTTCCGCCCCGACGCAATCGAAAGTCTAAGGATTGAGGCGTTGCTCGCGGACCGATGAGGCACACCGATTTGATGATGCAGGGCCACGTTCTCGAGTTTGGGGGCAGCGCGTGAACGCACGATCGAACACACAATGGCGAGGAGTGTCTTGAGAACAATGAGCATCGGGAGAGAGACTTGCAGTCGTTCAGTCTCTTGTTGGGTGGTTTAAACTGCTCAGCTGGTGTGCCGCCCCTCCTGCTCCCTTCTGTGTGTCGGTTTCCACGGTTGTTGTTGCGCGGTTGCTGCGGTTGCTGTGCTCCCGTGCACGTCATACTGCGATGAGCGTAACTTGCCGCGCACCACGAGTGAACCGCAGATGCAGCACGCCGAGGTTCCAACGTACCATTCTGGCATTCCGCAGGAAGTAAAGAGGCCACATTTCACGGGCTCAGGCTTGCCATCCAGCGGAACTATTGTTGCCGGTGCCGGCATAGCAGGATCTGGGTCCGGATGCGCTTTCGCCATCGACGCAAGGCTCCCATTGATGTTCCAAAAGCAGATCAGGAAGTAGCGCCGCAGAAAAAAGTGAGGTTCACCGGCGTGAAGATCGTCGTTTTGAATTGGCAGTGCCGAGCCTGGCTACGGCTTCGACGAACTGCTCGATACGCTGGACCGCGGCGTGCAGGTGTTCCGATTCTTGCGCGAAGGAAAAACGCACGAAATTGCGGCCGTGCTCTCCGAAGGAGGAACCCGCAATCCCAGCGACGCCCGCTTCTTCCAGCAAACGCTCGCTGAACTCGTCGCCGGTCATGCCTGTACCGGAGACATCCACCCAGGCGAAGAACGCTCCCTGAGGCCAATGGCACGCAAGTCCTGGAATCCGGTTCAGCCCCGCAACCAGGATCTGGCGGCGGCGCGCATATTCCGTGAGCATGGCAGCTACGGCGTTCGTGCTGTCGCGCAAAGCTTCGATTGCCGCAATTTGAGTAAACTGTGCTACGCAGGTGAAAGAGTTTACCGTCAGCATGTTCAGGGCGGCAATCGCGTTCGGCGGCGCAACCGCATAGCCCAGTCGCCATCCCGACATCGCGAACGTCTTGGAAAACCCGTCAAGGATGATCGTCCTCTCCGGCGCACCCGGAAACATGAAAATCGAATGATACGCGCTGTCGTAAATCAGCCGGCTGTAGATCTCGTCGGAGATCACCCATAAGTCGTGGCGCACAGCAGTTTCATGCAGCGCAGCCAACGTGTCGCGCTTGAGTACGGTGCCCGTCGGATTGTTCGGCGCGTTCAGGATGAGTAGCTTGGTGCGCGGCGTAACCAGACCTGCGACCTCATCCGGATCAGGTTGAGCACCTCCCTTGGCCAGCATGCGATAAGAGACGGGCACGGCGCCGAGGCTGCGGGTGACCGACGAGTAGATGGGAAATCCCGGATCGGGGTAGATGACCTCGTCACCCGGCTCGATAAGCGCCTGCATGGTAAGCGCCAGGGCGATCTTGCAACCCGGCGTGACGAACACGTTCTCCGGAACCGTGTGTACCGAGCGCGTGCGAGCCAGGTATTCTACCAGTGCCTGGCGCAATTCCCATATGCCCTGTGGCGTGACATAGCGGTCGAGACCTGCATCAATGGCGCGTTTAGCTGCGTCTCGAACCGGCTCGGCGGGATGGAAGCCTGGCTCGCCCAGTTCCAGATGGACAATCGAGCGGCCGGAGCGCTCCAGTTCATTGGCACGCGCGAAAACCGAGAGAGCGCCTTCCCCGTTCATCACAGAAACCCGACTGGCAAGGCTTTTCATGACTACGTACAAACTCCGCTTTATTTGTCGCGACGGGCGGTGGTGCGCTGGACGAGACCACTCTGTGGCACAAGTCATAATGGCCGCCATGCCGCCTTACCCTTTTAATCTAAAGCCCCTTGTACATTCCTCCATCCACCAGTAATGTCTGGCCGGTGACGAACGAGGCGCGTTCAGACGCCAGCCAAACCACCGCGTCGGCGATTTCTTCGGGCCGCCCCATGCGATTCACCGGTATCTGGTTGACCCAGACCTGCTCGATTTCGGATTCGCTTTTGCCCGAAGCCGCGGCGCGTTGGGCAGCCAACTGTTTGACCCGCTCGGTGGCGGTGTATCCTGGCGCCACGTTGTTGACGGTGATTCCGTACTTGCCGAAATCATTGGCGAGGGACCGCACCAACCCCATCACGCCGGCGCGAATGGCGTTCGAAAGAACCAGATCGGGTTGTGGCTGGCGGACGGTGATAGAACTGATGGTTACAATCCGGCCCCAGCCACTCCTCTGCATGTACGGGATACAGGCCTTCGCGAACTCGACTGCGCTGCGCAGATTGAGTGCAAATGCGTCATCCCAGTCTGCCCTGGTGGTGGCCAGGAAAGCCTTCGCTGGAGGTCCGCCCGCATTCGTGACACAGATGTCAATGCCCCCGAACACGGAGGCGGCAGACGAAACAAAACTCATGATTGCTTCCGACTCGCGGACATCCAGCGCCTCGGCATGGACACGTACTCCGTGGCGTTCCCGGATCTCGTGCGCCAGGCTTCCAAGGACTGCACTGTTTCGAGCGCAGAGTGCCAGGTGAGCGCCCTCCTCCGCAAGAGTCATCGCGATCGCCCGACCGATGCCTTGGCTCGACGCAGAAACCACCGCGACACGGTTGCGCAGAGCAAGTTCCATGGTGCCGATAATTATAGGGAATTGTCAGGCGTACGCTGACGGCCTGCTGCGAAATTTTCCTGCGGGGACACGGTGAAGGCGGAAGTAAATGATTGCGGCCGATTGTGGACGGATCATGGGCGATACTGAAGTAATCCGCTTAGATCGCCTCCGTGTTTGCCGACGATCCAAGAGCTATCGAGTGCAGCGAAGCGTATTTCACCTTAGCCGGCTGCGGCCCGCTCCAAGGCCCGCTGGACTGTTCCTTCCAGAGCCTGCTTGACTGAAGCGTACTGTTCCCCAGTGATGGTGCCGAGCGACCGGTCGATTTCAAGTTGAAGCAGCTCTTCCTTCAAGGCCTCTACCAGGGACGCCGCCGTTTCCCCGCGTTGTTCGGTCTTTCGTACAGCTTTCGTCATCGCGTTGTCAGATCCGTGCCGTCTGCGCCAGAACAAGAAACCGCGGGTCCCAAGTATGAAAGCGGTGGCGCCCAGCGCCCACCATTGTAGGCGCGATGACCGGGCGAAAATCCCAGAGGCAGCGACTGTATCCCTACCGTTCGCGCCCTGAGCTCGGGCTCTGGAACTGGCCGGGGCAGAGAGCGCGGGAATGGTTTGAGTTTCAATCGGCGGCTTAGCTGGAGATTGCGCTTGTGCTCGCAGTGCGGGAAGAGCGCCAACTCCCGAAATTTCGAACCCGGGCCCCTCTCCCGCTTTTACGATGTTTGCCGCCTCCACGTGATAGTGGTCGTTGCCCGTGCCAAGGACCTGAAAAGCGGGGGACCGTGACGTAAATTTCATGGTCGGCGGCATCATGACGGCCAACTGCTGCAGGGGATACATGCTCTTTGGGCGAAAGGTGGCGTGGCCATCGTAAGGCAGGTCGTAGTTGAATGCGAACTCTGTGGCTCCCGGCTGCAAGGGGAAGTTCACGGCGTAGTGCCCAGGCTCACCGTCCGCAGGCGCCGCGGAGATCAGCACAGCAATTTTTCCTGGACTTGCGGCCAGAACGGAATCGATCTTCGCGTGGGCGGGCAAGTAAGCTTCAACCGTGCGCTCACCGGCCTGCGTCAGTGGTGGACTGGAATCATTCCTGATCTCGAGCATGTCGGAGACGTGAAGATGGTTACCTGCGGTCCCGATGCGGATGATTTCAATGCTACCGCTTACACCCGGCACCTTTGAGACCGCATCGAACACGTCGATGGATAGAGTCACACCCGCCGAAGCCCTCTGATCGTAGTTGACGCCCTGGTGACGCACGCGGATCAAGTGCGACGCGTCGGGATGTCGCACCTTGATGGTGAACGCGCCCTGCGAGTCAGTCCTGGTGCCTGCCTCCTCTTGCATGCCCTGATTCACGCTGCTTTGGTCAAGACGAAGAAGAATTACTTCATCGCCAGACACGAGCCGGCCGCTCGTCTGATTGCGGACTACGCCTGTGATGGCGTCTGTCGCCCGCGCTACCGCCGAGCAACAGGCTAGGAGGGCGAGGCAAGGCAAGAGCGTTCTGTATCCTCGATGAGTCATTGAACTCTGGGTCAATCGGTCGCTCTGCCTCTGGCTGGGTGTGTCGTGGAATAGGGCGCACGTCCAAACATGATGCCGGTTTCCACTTCGGCCGGCTGTCCGTCCCTCAAGTACCGCCTGAACCTCCATTGCCCCAAAGCATCGGCAATGGCCTTTGCCTGATCGGGAAATGCGCTGAGAAAGTGAATGTGTCTTACCTTGCCCTCTCGGTCGATGATGATTCGGACCGGAACCGGGTTAAACCTATGCTCGGTAAAGACTGGGTCAACCCGCGCGGTCAGGTTTTCGTCGCGCGCGTAATCCTTGATGCAAACAGGGACAGTGCCCCCACCCGCTCCTGTTGTGGGACTGGCCTCCGCGGGCAACTTCATCTTGTTCATGTCGAGCATCAAACGTTCCAGCAGCTTCGTGTCACGGCTGGTTAGCACAATTTCCACGGTGTGGCAGCGGATTTGCGTAGCCGCGACATACCAGTGCAGCTGTGCTACCGGAGACTCATACGCAAAGAAACGGAAGGATTGGCTGGCAATCTCGACCTCAGTAGGCGGCAGTTCGACTCTGTAGTCGGCCTGCAAACGGTCTTTCGTGTAATCGATGAGCTCGAGCGCGTTAGCTACAGGCAGCGGCGTGAAAAACATATCCTGGGCTGTGATCAAGATGCTGCCCCGAATTGATTCGTTAGATGTGTTCGCAGGCCTGATCTCTGCAAGGACGTATCGACCGCTATCCGACGGAGGCGGTCCTTTGTATTTCTCCGTCCAATCCGAAGGCAGAGAGTAAGTCATTCCAAAATACTGGTCGCTGAAGACGTTGTTGAATACGTTCCCGCCTTCCGGCAGGGGAGTTACGGAATCACTCGCACTCGACCAGGCACCTTTCACCAGGATGACTCCCGCCGGCACCTTGGTCTGGGGCAGCATGTTGTCGGAAAAGTCGCCGCCGTTTCTAGGAGCACTTTGCAGTCTTGCGTTTTGGCCCCAGACCGGCGACCATATGGACAAACCGAGGACGAGCAAGGGAAACCAGAATTGAGAGCGCATAGTTGTCCTTCGAATCCAAACAATTTCGGGCCGTGAACCCGGAGAAGCCGTCGCGGATCATTTCTTAAACTTGGAAAGAGCTGGCGAGACACCTTCATCTCGCCAGCAAGCGTGCCTAAAACGACTACAGCGAGCGCAGGAAGTTCAGCACGTCCTGCCGCTGGCTGGGCGAGAGGTTATCGAAATTCCCCTCCACCGTGTTGGCTTCACTGCCATGGCTCGCGTGTGCGTCGATCGCCGCGTTCAGGTCAGTGGTGCGGCCATCGTGCAGCAGGAAGATTCGCTGTCCCAAACCCCACATGGGAGCGGTGCGGAACTGGTCGCCGCCCGCGTTGCCCTGCGAAACATTGTCCGCCAGGCCAGTACCCATGTGATGGATCTCAATATCCGAGAACGCGGGTACTGGAGCATTGCTCAACGATGGAACGAAATTCGACACTTGCGTCATGCCTGGCGTCGGATTGTGGCAGGTCGCGCAGCCGATAGAGCTAAACAAGGCGCTGCCATTGGCGATCGACTGTGTGGAGACCTGCCGTCCATTCAGCACAACCCCGCCCGGTAGCGGCGGAGCCAGGAATCGGCTGAAGTTGGCAAACGCTGATACATCATCGAGAACCGCCGCGTTCGGCGTAAGCTTTGGGCTGGAGGTGTCTTCAGGATAGCCAGTTCCGCTGAGGTTTAAACAGTTTGTCGGCAACCCAGTACCCTGCTGGTCTTCCCCGGGCAGCGGGCGGTCTTGAGTGAACAGCTCGTTGCTGATGCCCATTTCTACCTTGTAGGCCTCACCGGCAAAGATCTGTAGCGATTTATTCTGCGCCTTCCAACCGAAGCGGGTGATGGTGCCGTCGTTGCCGTTGCGGTTGAATCCGCCGGAGATGCCGAAGTTATTATTGTTATTGGCCAGTTGGTTATTCAACAGGGTTGAGTCGTCAAGGTTTTCAATCAAGCCTGCGCCAAACAGCGGCGTGGGAATCCGGAAGATGATGTTGTTCGCTTGCCCCGCCGCGTTAAAACTGGGCTGCGGCAGACTGCAGCTGCCGGCATCGGGGCGGCCTGTAACGGTGAACAGGTCTTCCACTCCGCCATTGGGAGCGTTGTAGTTGACCGTGCCGTTGCGATTAAAGAAGAACGGGAACCGGGCTTCGAGGGTGGGGCCATTGGCCGTAACGAAATACGGCGTGGTGCTGCCAGGCGCGACCCCGTTGCTGGTGAACTGGAATTCGGGATTGACGGCAGCACCGGTCCCGCCTATCGCAGGTTGCGCGTGACACGAACTGCATTGATTTGAGTTAAAGCGTGGTCCCAGGCCGTTGTTGTTCGTCGGGCTGTTGGAAACAGACTCCACATCCTGGAAGCGAGTGAGACCGTCCTGGAAAAAGGCGTAGAAACCGTTCGGGTCATTCCCAGGATCAATGATTGACCCGCCTGTGCCGCGGTTGCCACTCTGAACTCCAGGGTCGGTTTGAGCTAATGCCATTCCGGCGAGGAACAGCCCCGCCAAAGTCAAAACTGACGCGAGTTTAGCTGTCTTGATCACGATTCCTCCTTGTGGTGTGCTTCTCTTTTATTACCCCCCAGAGCCCTACCTCTGGATTTTGGTCGAAATGCACCGGAGGGCATCGACGGGGAATGCAATGCCGCTGGCCTTGCCCCATGGCACGAAGACAAACCAGAGACGGCCTCACTAGGGGTTTTTCAGACGATAGTGTCGGAGGTTTAGCCTCCTCCCGAGGTCACGAGATCGGAGAGGAAGCATGCAACGCGTGAACCGAGCCATTCGTCAGGGATACGCGTCTCACATTCGTGTTAAGCTCCCGCATCGCCTTGCAGTCCTAACTGTCATCGGTCCGGCTGCGGGTTGGGTGAATAGAAGCGGCACGCTCACTAGCTAGTTTCTGGCGCGAAACTCGGATTTTTTAGCGATGGTCGGATTCTCAGTGAAAACTTCGTAGTTGTTCTACCCAGAGTTGGTTGCCCACAGGACGTGCGAAAGCCTTGCAGGGCACGGGATCGCGGACCAACTGCGTGCAATTATACGGTGGAAGAATTAACCCAAAACCCGTCGGTCTCGCTGTAGCAGAGAAAGGGGAAGAGAGAGGGTTACGCGGCTCTTTTCTTGCAGGACGATGGTTTCCTCAGGAGATCAGCAATCCGCAGCAGGTTGTTGGCGAGCACAGCGGCGCCTACTAATAACTCAAAGTGCTCGTGGCCCTGGGCGAGACAACGTTTCATGCCGCGACCGCGGAACAACACGGAAATGCGTCCCTCGATGCCGGCGCGGAACCTCTGCCCCTTTTTGAAGGCCGGACTCTTTTCGTAAGCTTCGCGCTGGGGAGTTTTCTTTCCCCCGCGTTGTGGGATGGAGGCTACCTTGACGCCTTCTTGCTCGCACATCTTCACATTATTCTCGCTGTAGAGGCCCCGATCCGAACCATACAGTTCCGGGGCGTGGCCGAAGATGTGCCGGTGATGCTGGAGCGAAGCTTGGACCTGATTTTCGTCACAAGGGTTTCCGTCCAATACCTCGTACTGGGTGATCAGGCCCTGCGCACTTTCGGCGAGGAAGACCTTGTGGCCGAACTCGATCGGCGTTTGCACCTTGCCGCGCTTGATCAGATCGGTATGGGATTCAAAGATGGAATAGATTTTCTGTGCGGTGGGCACCTGCTCTCTCTCCAGCACGCGACGGCGGGCCTGATCAATCACTTGCTCGCCCAGTTGGCAATAGTGCTCGATCTCCTTGCGGAGTTCGCGAATGGTCAAGTCGGTGAGCAGGCCTTTGCCCTTGGCTTTTCGGGTGCGCTGGAGCACGCCGCGCGCGCCGCTCACCACCTCCTCAGTAATCCCAATGAGCTGGCGATATTTCCGGGTTTGTTGTTCCTGCCGTTGCTGGGCCGTCATGCGCTGGATCTGTTGCATGCGCCGCCGGGCCGCCCGGGTATGATTGCGGAACCCCTTGACGGCCTGCCCCACGGCCTCGCCCAAGCGGCCAACCAAACGAGTGATCACGCGCACCGTATCCCACAATAAGGTGTTGTCGGTGGGATAGTGAACGTTGCTTTCCACCACCGATCAAGCTAGATAATGCGTATGATTTCGAGACTGTAACGATCTATTACCGTTGGCATCCGCTCTTCGGCTTGTCCCTGCCTGTTCGTATGCGGCGAAAAGAGCGCGGCGGCGAACGCATCTATTGCGAGTCAGACGGCAAAATCTATCCCCTTCCGAGTTGGATGTTGAGTCCGGAGTGTTCGCAATTCTCGCTCGGCCCTTCGCTGATTTCTGCGGACGCGCTCTCGCAACTTCGCGATCTGCTCAGGAGTTTGCCCATTCACACCGATTGCGATAAAGCTTCTCCGCATTCATCGCCCAAGGAGGGAGCAGATGAAACGATCGGCAAAACCACTTTACCCACAGATGAATCTTCCGCTCTTCCACGTGCCTGCAACCGCGATTCCCGACGACCAGCACAAGGAACTGACCCCCGCTCTTATGGAACTACTCATCAGCGCAGCGGAAGAAAAAAACGAGCAGCAGGGAAACGGAGGAGAGGATGAACTCGAAACTCACGCCTGAACGCCTTGTTCGGAAAGCCGTGGTTTATGTTCGCCAGTCCAAGCCGAGTCAATTGCTCCACAACCAGGAAAGCACACGCCTCCAATTTAGCCTCGCGGATCGCGCCCGGGCACTGGGTTTCCAACGCATCGTCGTGGTGGACGACGATCTGGGACGAACGGGTTCGGGTTTGGTCGATCGCCCCGGTTTTCAGCGCCTAGTTGCGGAAGTATGTAGCGGTGAAGTCGGTGCTGTATTTTGTGCTGAGGCATCGCGATTAGCACGCAACGGTCGTGACTGGCATCATCTGATCGACCTATGTGGAATGGTCGGCGCCGTGGTGGTGGATCTCGACGGTGTTTACGATCCAACTCTCACCAATGATCGCCTGCTCCTAGGAGTGAAGGGGACGATCAGTGAATTCGAGTTGAGTCTGTTTCGGCAGCGGTCGAGCGAAGCGATTCTTCAGAAAGCCCGCCGTGGCGAACTGCAAATTCAGATTCCCGTCGGTTTCTGTTGGGCGCCAAGCGGCCTACTGGAAAAAGATCCCGACCAGCGTGTGCAGCAGGCCATCCAGCTGGTGTTTCGTAAAATGACGGAGTTGGGCAGCATACGCCAAGTTCTGTTGTGGTTTCTGCAAGAGAACATTTCGCTGCCGTCATTTCCTCATGACTCTGCCGAGCGCAAGATGGTTTGGAAATTGCCCCGATACGCATCTCTTCACTCCATGCTCACCAATCCGATCTATGCCGGTGCCTACGTCTACGGTAGGAGAGAAACAAGGACTAAGATCGTGGACGGTCATACCCGCAAGTCCGCGGGCCATCGCAAGCCGCAAAGCGGATGGAAGGTCTTGATCAAGGAGCATCATCCCAGTTACCTTTCCTGGGAAGAGTATGAACGAAATCAATCGATGATTACGGCTAACGCTTACATGAACTCCGGTGCAGAGCCGAAGGCGGGCCGTGGTGGCCGAGCCTTGCTTTCTGGTCTTCTACGGTGCCGACGTTGCGGACGGATGATTCATGTCTTTTATCCGGGCCCAGTCGTCCGCTATGTGTGCAATGCTGCCCGCGCCCAATACGGTGAGAGCACATGTATTTCCTTCGGCGGCTTGCGAGTTGACGCGGCTGTCTCGAAAGAGGTGCTACAGGCAGTCAGCGGAAATGCGATTCAGGCAGCTTTGGAAGCCGCCGAGCAAATGCAGCATAAGCGACGAGATCTGCGCAGGGCCATCGAGCTGGAGCTAGAGCAGGCTCGGTATGAAACACGTTTGGCAGCTCGGCGATATGAGTCCGTCGATCCAGAACAGCGGTTGGTTGCCGCAGAATTAGAGGCTCGATGGAATACCGTTTTGCAGAAAACGAAAGAACTCGAAAGTAAACTTGATGAGTTCGACGAGGAGAGCCAACCTGCGTCGGCACCGAATAAAGAAGTTCTTTTGAGTTTGGCACAAGATCTGCCGGCGATTTGGAACTCGCCTTCTACGGACATGCGACTGAAGCAACGGATCGTGCGGATTCTGATCCGCGAGATCATGGCCGACGTGGACGAGAAAAGCCGCGAGGTTGTTCTGCTGATGCACTGGGCTGGCGGGCGTCATTCTGAAGTGCGCGTGAAGAAAAGTGAGACCGGTAGGAGCCGGCGGTGCACCGATCCCGAGGCGATCGAGGTCATTCGACAGATGGCGGGGAAGTTTAGCGACCAGCAGATCGCAGGCACGCTGAACCGGCTCCGGCTGCGCACAGGAGTGGGCAACACGTGGAACGTGAGTCGAGTTCACTCGGCTCGTTGCTATTACCACCTGCCAGCCCTTGCTCAGAATGATCAGCCCAGCGAAGTAACTCTTCAGGTGGCCGCGGAACGGCTCAACGTCAGCCAATCGATTGTACGGCGCATGATCGAAGAGAAGATACTGCCAGCGCGTCAGGTAGTGGTTTGTGCGCCATGGCAGATTCCAGTGGACGCATTGGCTTCAGAAGCGATCCGCCAACAGGCCACCGATCTCAGGAATCAAGCGCGAGTTCCGCAACATCAGAGTTGCGCTGGGCAGCAATTAATGTTTTCAGAGAGATAGCGAGGTATAGCACAATGTCGCAACATCGACTGTAGTGTCGACCCGGAGTTGGTTGCCATCCTCCAACCCCAGATCCACCGCCGCTTGCACGATCAACTCATTGATGGCTTGGAGGGTGGCGGGAGTAAGGCGATTAAAGGCCCGGTGGAAG
>Ga0074045_10004951_pt1 | contig 11718 bp, 7 predicted proteins | sample BogForMeECP23OM2_FD_94442 | JGI IMG/M metagenome (GOLD analysis project Ga0074045, IMG submission 94442) | Bog forest soil microbial communities from Calvert Island, British Columbia, Canada - Bog Forest MetaG ECP23OM2 | ecosystem: Environmental > Terrestrial > Soil > Wetlands ...
CAAGTCCATTACTACTTGTGCCGGAAGAACTACGGGGGTGCAATCCGTGTGGTCATGCGTCCCCAAGAACTCCAACGAGCCCTGCCAACGCCCGCCAGTGCCTCGGATGCGGGCGGTAGCCTTGCCGGATCTTGCCCGCGTACCAACGCGAGACACCAATTCGTGATCGAATCGCAGATGTTGAAACGTTCGCGAGCAGCGGCTGGATTTGTTGCGAGAACATTTCACTCGTAAGCCAAGATGGTTGTTCCGATGCGTCCCAGTCCGAGCACGCCTGTGCGTGGCGTTGACGCGAGGCGACGTGTTTGGCACGAGCTTCCGGGCCGCGTGCAGCCACGCGGCCAAGGCTCGCAACGCTAATCAGGCGTTCCGTTGCTCCGCCGATGGCACAATCAGCACAGTTAGTGCGTCCAATTTGGATGGTTTTCCCACACCCGCGACAGAGATTCTCTCTGCGTGGTGATGAAATTGGTGATGGCAGCGGCGATGCGCCTTTGGCCTCGCGTTTGTTACGTTGTGTTAGGCGGGTGGGTAGTGCGACATCACGGATTGGCTTCCGCCCTCTTGACCATAGTGTCCCAGCAACCCACTCTGCAATGGGCGCAACCGCACTGCCCCAAGTCGGGGCTGTCTCAGAAAGCTTGATCGCAAGCTGAGCCATAAGGCGGCAATTCCCGTCCCGTTGCTCCAGGAACCACTCTCGTTTCAGGGGTTCGCGCGTGATCCAATCGAGCAGGAATGCATCTACCTGGGGGCGCACGACCTCCATGAGATCGCAGGCAAGGCTATCGCGAGCCGGAGTGTCTACATGGAGCACACCGATACCGGGATCGAGACCAAGTGCGGCAGCCGCCAGTCTGGATTCGGATTCGAGCACGGCATAGAGATAGTTGAGTAGGGCATTCGGTGGGTTAACCGCCAAGCGAGGAGACCCGGTCAGAGGCGAGACCCGAGCACCGAAAACGCGCCAGTGAGCGGGTACGCGTGACTCGTCTTTCCTTGGGAAATTGATGGGCAGCGTGCGCCAAGCGGCCCAGTAAGCGCCCGCCGCCAGGGATTCAACTTGGCGAATAGCTTCCGGCGTGTCGGCTTTGGCCAACTCCGCACGGTAGCGAGAAATTGTGTCAGCGGTTTGGGTTGCGAGCAATTTATAACGCGCAACCCGCTCCTGGCCCGCCAGCTTCCTGTCGATTAGTTCCCTTGCGATCTGGACAGCGATTCCCGATTGACTCGACAGAGCCTGCGCACGCCGCAGCCGGGCATCTGACGGTCGGACCGGGCCGGTAGTGGCAAGGACCGAGCCATCTCGCTCCAGCATGACGAACGCGGCTTTCTGATCTGCCAGCCACCGCAGGGCAGAGAGCGATACCACGCCATCCGAGCCGATGACCACCAGACGTTTGAGCCCATGTCCCACTCGTGGAAATCTGGCTCGCTGACGATCAGCGCCGATTCCATCCTCCACGAGCAAATGACCGCGATCCACCCTCACGTTGATCCCGTACCCAGACAGAGTGACTACTCCATGTTGCCCCGGATGGATGTCCTGAAACGACACACTGTTAGCGCTCATTGGTTCCTCCGACTTCAATCATCGATGCAACTCTCGGGGAGAGGGCTCAATTCACAATGCGTTCGTCTTCCTCAAACAACGAATCGACGTTCGACGGTCGACTGATGCGTTTCCAATACTCTCGCGCGATTGCGAACGGAAGCTCACGCGTGGGTACGCGAGGGTTCGCTTCAAGTACAGACTTGATGGACCATCGCAGGTAGTACCATTTCTGCTGCAACTCCGACACGCCCTGTGATTTAGAGCCCTTTTGGGTTCTTAACCACCGCTCGGCATGTCGCATGAGGTCTGACCGTCGAGTGCAAGACCGAACGATGCGCTGGATGACATTAAAGAGCTGCATCGAGCGTCCCTCGGCACTTGGCGCAGCGTGTCTCTTGCACCGCAGGACAGATTGTCTCCAGCTTATGTAGGGCAGCCCGGCCAGCGCGTTTGCGATGTTCAACGGTGTCAATCGATAACGGTTGCTAGTGCAGAAGCGAACGAATTCGGCTCGCGTGAAAGACGCTTCACCGTCGAGCAGGAGTTCTTGCGTTTCTCGTTGCTGCTTCGATAGCGCAAGATATTCCGCTTCTGCCTCAGCAAGCTTTTGGCTGCGTCTAGAAATCTGATCTTGAACGGTTGTTTTTTCGCTTTCAGAGAGGCCGTCACTTAGCGCACGCTGGGCAGTTTCGACAGACTTTAAGCATTTCTGTCTGGCATCATCTGCGGTGCGTACGGCCTCATTCAATTCACCAAGCTGACGACGCGTAACGGTGAGCCACTTCGGAGTGGCAAGAGTGGAAGACGGCCTCAGCAAGATTTGTGGCAAGTAGTGATTGGTATGGCGATTCTCTTCTTTCCACACTTGCAGCGTTTGGAGCACATCCGCAGGTTTCTTGATCCAGGGCAGTCGTGCTCCAACATGAGCCCAAGTCGTTTCGAACAGCCACAACAGATGGTCACGCGCATTCCAAAGGGTTCCGTCATCGATTGCGATGGGGCGACCCCGCCGTGGTGATTTTGGGGTGTCTTCCGCGAATAACGACTGCAAATTGTTCGCCACATTATCCATACTAAACTCCATGTGTCCTCCTGCTTAAATAATACAATATTGTTAATATTACCATGTAATTATTGTTGTCACGTTTTTTTGTGTCATTTAATAAATAACGTGTTTATTTACATATTTATAGACTGTGCATATATTTAGCATCGAGGTTTGATTATATGCGAAACGGCAATCGGAGGCAAGGGAAAAAGGACGCTTACAACCGGGCCCTGCATGTTTTGGCAAGAATGCGCCGGACGGACGAGACTTTAACGGCTGCCGCGCGGGAGGAGCACATCGATCCGCGTACAGTCCGCAAGTATCTCGGAGCCGATCTCCGAGGATCAAGACTGAACCGGAAGGTGCGACCAACTAAAGCCGACCGGCGACGCCGCGACATGCTGATTCCAACTGCCCTGGGCACGTCACCGGTGGTGGTTCGGGGCTCGAAGCAAGGATCGCAGCTCGGGCAGTACATGGCGGCAGTTGGAAAGTACCTGCGCACCGGGGATTCGGATTCTCTGGATGAATTTCGCGGAAAGTCAATCGGCGGTCATCTTCTGATCACGGACCCGGGCACCCTTGGTTCGCTTGCCCAAGCGGGCGCTTTGCAGCTCGACGAAATTTATGCGCTTCCGGAGGCGTCGTCATGATGGACGAGAAACCAATCGAAACGGCACGGCGGACCACTCGGCGCTTGGAACAAGGGCGCTGTTTGCTGTGTGGGCGCACAGGCGTATTGATTGAACTAGACCACACTGCCGGTCAGAACCACGATGAATTTCTGAAGGCTCCGCTCTGTATACCGTGCCACGCCATGGTGACAGAGCTTCGGCGTCGAGCGGATGCGGATATGCGACGCCAACCAAATTCCAGCAAGCGAGTGAAGTATGCACTCAAGGCCACAGCCGTGTTCCTGCACATGCTCGCAGATGCACTCACGCGTTGGGCTGATTGGCTTTAAAGAAAAGGAGAGTTGTCCGATGAACCACGAAATCTATTTGCGTTGTCACACCCGGATTCTGGACGAAAAGCCGGAAGAGAAGCGCGGTTCCAGAAAGCCGCGTCCATTGCCCAAGTATGTCCTCGTTTTGGATACGGAAACCACAACGGATGCATTCCAGAGCTTGAATTTCGGAGCCTATCAGTTCTGCGAGGCGGACTCGCACGGACAATATGTGTGTCGGGAGGAGGGTCTGCTTTATGCCGACGAATTGGACGCGGCTCAATTGGAAGTGCTTCGTGAGTATGTGCGGAAAGAGAAAATAGGAGACAAGAAGCGTCGCAGGCTCCGACTTTATGATCGTTCAACATTTGTCGAAAAAGTAATGTACACGGCCATCCAAGCAGACGCAGCAATCGTCGCGTTCAATCTGCCATTTGATCTTTCCCGGCTAGCGGTCGAATATCGAGTGGCGCGTGGCGCGGGCGGGCGAGGTTGGAGCTTCGTCGTATTTCGCTACAAACACCCGAAGAGTAAGACTCTCCTTCCGAACACCTATCGTCCAAGGGTGCAGCTCAGACCCAAGGATTCCAAAGCGGCATTCATTCGCTTGGCTGGCGGGGACATGGAGCAACCCTACAGGCTCGGGCGATTCTTGGATCTAAAGACGCTGGTCTGGGCGCTACGAAACAAGAGCCTCAGCCTTGAAGGCGCCTGCCGAGAATTCAAAGTTCCCGGAAAGCTCGACCACACACCAACCGGACGCGTCACAACGGAGGAAATCGACTACTGCCGCCAGGACGTGCGGGCAACGGTCGGCTTGATGAATGCATTGTTTGTGGAGTTCAGACGGTATCCAGTCGGTGACCTTCCTCCCGAGAAGGCGTATTCTGCCGCCTCAATTGCCAAGGCTTTTCTTGGAACGATGGGAGTCATTCCACCGGCGCAGAAGTTCAATCTAGACGATAAAACGCTTGGCGTTTGTATGCAGCCTTATTACGGAGGGCGGGCCGAGATTCGCATCCGCCACACTCCCGTGCCGGTCGTCTATACCGATTTCACCAGTCAGTATCCAACCGTCAACACACTGTTGGGATTATGGCGCTTGCTCACAGCAAGAAAACTGCGGGTCCACGATGCGACTCGGGAAGTCAAAATGCTGATCCAATCGTTGAAGCCCGATCAACTCCTCGAACCAAGCACGTGGCCGAAGTTGGCATTCTTCGCATTGATTCAGCCGGACGGCGACATCCTGCCCGTGCGCTCAGTCTACGGCGATGAACACGTCGGTAAGCAAACCAACATCGGACTAAACCCACTTACCTCCGCGAAACCGATATGGTTCGCGGGGCCGGATGTAGTCGCGTCTCTGCTGTTGAGCCGAAAGATGCCGAAGATTTTGCGCGCCATCCGGTTTGAACCTGTAGGCGTGCAGAAAGAAATGAGATCGGTGAACTTGGGGGCCGGGTCTATCGATCCCTACAAGGACGACTTCTTTCGCAAGGTGATCGAAGAGCGCAAAGGGAAAGACAAAACGGACCCTCTCTACTACTTCCTCAAAATATTAGCCAACGCCGGATGCTACGGAATCTATGCGGAGGTCAATAAATCGCAAACCGGCAAGAACGATCCAAAAACAATAAGAATTTTCTCGGGAGAGTTGGAGAGAAGCGAGCGAACCTGCACAGTGGAACCGCCGGGCCCGTGGTACTTCCCGCCCGTTTCAGCCCTCATCACAGCGGGCGGACGCTTGCTGCTGGCCATGCTGGAAAGGATGGTCACTGATGCTGGTGGAAGCTACCTGATGTGCGATACCGATTCGATGGCCATCGTAGCTTCCGAGCGCGGAGGACTTGTTCCGTGTAAAGGTGGGCCGCATAGCATGCCTGACGGAACCGATGCAGTTAAGGCGCTCTCGTGGAAACAGGCGCGGGAAATCGTTGATAGGTTTACAACGCTGAATCCCTACAACCCTGCGATTGTGCCGGGTTCAATTCTAAATATTGTCGAAGACATCAACCTTGACTCTGCCGGAAGCCAGCGCCAACTCTACGGCTATGGCGTTTCCGCCAAGCGTTACGCCCTGTACACGCATGACGGTTCAAAAGTGAGACTCATCAAGGCCAGTGAGCATGGACTGGGGCTGTACTACAGGCCGAAGGAAGGACGCGATCCGGATTGCGAGGTGGCGCTCTGGATAAAAGAAGGCTGGCAGTGGATCGTGAATCGTGCTCTCAGCCTTCCATACTGTGAACCGGACTGGTTTCGCCTGCCCGTCATGAGGAGAATCGCTATCAGCACGCCGAATGTTATGAAAGCGCTTCGAAGGCTGGACCGCGATAAATCGCGACCGTACAACTTTGCTCTGTCACCGGTCTTGGTGAACCTCTCCACTCTGCCGATTACGCTGCTTGGGCCGTCCGAGAAAGACCCTGCACGCTGGGAGAAGATGCCTTACATCAACATCCACGATGGGACCACTCACACGCTGAATCCGCCGACCCTGTTGGTACTGCCGCAATCGTTCGAGATGGTCTTCTCGCAATACCTCCGGCATCCCGAAAACAAAAGCCTCGCGCCCGATCACACGCCATGCAAGGCTGACAGCCACGGATTGCTCAAACGCTATCCGGCCACGGCTTCAGCCTTTCACCTGATCGGGAAGGAAACTGAGCGCGGCTGGGAGCAGGCTGAAGATATCAGTACATTGTTGCCGTCTCTGAAACGCTACGACCGGGAAACTGGGACCGCGAACTGGCTCCTTCAAGAGCACTTGCAGAAAATGTCCCTTGATCGCTTACAGAAGGAAACCGGTTTGAGCAGGCACACCATCCTGCGTGCACGGCGAGGACAGCCGGTCCACCCGAGATCGCTGCGATTGCTCAAGAATGTGGTTCGCAACGTGCCGATTCGAAAATGATTTCGTATAATTCACGGTTGCGGAGATCACAAAAATGGATGTTTGGAATCGTGAAGAACTCTGCGCTGAAATTTGGGAACAGCCGTAACGTCTTCGGATCGCAGCCTTGCGGACGATTAGTCACCAATAGCTGACGAGTCCCTCTCTATATCTAAGATTGAAGGGGGACTACCTCTGGCGAGGCCGCCCCAATTTTGAAGCTAATCTCGACTCAGAAGTGCTAGCGCACGGGATGAGTCTTCGAGCATAGAGTATGCCAACTGCCATCCTGCTGAAGTTGTAGCGGACCTTCGTTTAAACTGATCCTGTATGCTTCGTTGCTTCGATTGGTAGGATCGTTCTCTGTTAAGTACAAGAAATCATCATCGCGCGACGTTTCAAGGAGAGAGTCCTCGATCTTATTGTCTTCGATGTCTATGACCTGCCATTTGCCTCCCTCTATCTTCCGATAGATTTTGTTCCCTCGCGTGGCATCTGTGCGAAACTCCGAATAGCTAATCTTGACCGCGTACGCGCATGAAGTTGGCACGTAGTGGCGTTCTTCATTGCCGACCTTCACAGTATATTCAATAATCTCAATCAAGAAAGCGTGATGGCTGTCATCCTTTGCTACTCGCATGATGTGATTTAGCCGACCGCCATCTGCTATCACTTCTCCAAGCATTCTCGCATCGACCCTCACAGTGCTGTCTTTCGACAGCAGGTATTTAATGAAAGTACCAGCGGCTCCTTTGGCCATGACGAACGAACCGGGTGGACCAACGAAATTGATAAGCGACGAAAGCACGTCTGCAGTTGCAGGAATTACGGCATTCGTTGCATCAGCTTCGAGTCTTCCACGGACAACCCTCGCGTCTCCTGCCGACAGGTCGTAAGATTCGATTGTGGCTTGTTGAGCCTGAGACGTACTAAGGGAGTCAAAATCGGATTTCGTAAGCTCTGCATATCCAACCTCTTGGCTCACGTGGATGAAATGCAGATCTGGATACTTACGGAACCAAGTGCCGTTCTTAAAGGTGGCATTTAAATTATATGGATCAGAATAAGCTATGTGTGCGGAGTTATACCACGACCTATCCTCAGCTTGAGCTGAGACTATGGCCAGCGCAGTAAGGAAAGTGATAACCACCACGCGCATATTCGTGCGTCCATTCGCACTCGCTACACGATGAAGGGGAAACGTGTCATGGTCCTCTTCATTTGTGGGCCAGCGAGTCGAGACACAGCCAACGGACAAAAGGCTCCGAAGCCTAGTTGTGGCAAATATTATCGTCAACGCATGCAGACATTGTCCTGCCGTCGTTGCAGGCTATCGTGCAAAATCTGGATCGAGGAGTACATTTCCCACCGCATATTTCGCAGCCTGAATAGTGGCAACCCTCTGGCGCAGGAACGCTCTGCCTCAGCCCACCTGTGTTGGCGCGTCGTTTCGATAGGTCAATTCGTTCTGATAGGTCGATAGACTCATCAGGAGAAAAGTTGACACCCGGCTGTACGGACACTGGCACTTGAGGATTGTGGGTTGCGATGTTGGAGGGAGCATGGTACGCAAGAATCAACGCGAATGTGCAACTGCAGCTGCGGTCGAAACTCGCCGGATGGTCTGTGTAATCATAAGAAACACCTCTTGGTTCGCAGTTTTATGGAACTGATATGGTTCCTTCTTCGCAGGTTACGAGAAAGAAAAACGCAATGAAGATGAACACCCCGTAGAATTTCTGGTGGCGACACCTGACCAACGCGCAATTCATATCGATGAACCGTGACACTGAATTGTTAGTGTTCGGACGAAATTTCCCTGGGAAGCAGCGAGAAGCTAGCCCCCTCATCGAAAAGTTTGGAACTTTTCAGACTGGCCTGACCGCTGGAGGTAGAACTTTAGTATGGTTTTGCCGGCGTGTCAAATTGTTTAATTGTTAATTTGCGACTAGTTGCTTCAAGTTTAGGTGTCGGTTAACTTGATGTTTACTATCTTGCTAGATTCTTATTCCATCCCGTGTTACCACCCTTTGGTCGGGGCACCATCCACCAGAACTTGCCGAAAAAGGAATTGCCGTAGCCGTTTTCACGCATGGAGCGCCGGCACATGCGAAGTGGATCAACGACCACAGCCTCGGACTGGCAATCACTTGCAAGCTCGTTGGGGTTTTTTTCTCGCTGTAGGCTCTATTTTTGGTAGTAGGAAGTTGCCGAAATTGGTTTAGTAGCTGCAGGTTTCGGTCGCACGCTCCATTTGAATGGTCCGCCCGATTCGCAACCGTCACATACACGCCCAGGCGAGACTCGCAATAAAACACGCCTCCGACCCGCTCGGGTCCATTCAATTTCAAGATTCAAAACTCAAGAATTCACAAGCCTAGTATCTTCGGACGTTGCTGTATTTGAAGAAGTTGTGCTGTTGTTCTTTAACGGAATCGCCGTACGATCTCCCTTGGCCACTAGATCGCTCGACCACAATCGTTTTCTGCTGCCTCAAATGATTGTTCTCCACCTGCAGGGCGGACACTTGCGCCTGCAACTGCGAAATCTGCTTCTTCAGGCGAACCACTTCCGGACTGTCTTCCGAAGCAGCGGTTTCAGGCGGCATGACGCGCTTTTCCCGTTTTTTCTGAGCGTTCCGTTCACGCATCTCTCGCTGGCGATCTTCGAGGTTGTCCATGTATCCAGATTACGCTTGCGAACGGACGAGGGCAAAGCGCGACCAACCCGCGAAACGGGTCGGGGTGCATATTCCGTCCCGTCCTGTTCTCACCCCGTCAAAGCGATGGGGGGATAGGGGATAGAGGCTTCCAAAGTTGCACCCCCCCACAACCGGGCTTTGGGGTTGGTTCTGGCCCGGGGCCCGCCCGCGCGCGAGTGAGAGGGGCGAGCGGGTGATCGAGCGAATTATTGGGTGTGCGCTAACATGCTCACGAGAACTGTGGCACTTGTTTTTATTCCCACTTTCAACAGCTACCTCCTTAAATGCATGGGCACCGAAGGTCAGTCGCCGTCGAGATACAAGTAACCAAGTATATATAGTAGTAGGGTTCCCATCAAAAACGCACTGAGCACTGCCAGTATCCAAAGGCCCTACCGGTTCGTGAATTGCTCTATGACTTTTCTCCTGCCCTTACCATAGCAATATTTACCCATAGGCACTCTGCGCCTCGAAAAACAAATTTATGAAGGCGAGCAGCACGCTTCCACGCCTTTGTCGTTTGGCTCCACGTCATCGATTTTTGGTGCTACCATCTTCTGCAACCACAGTGAAGATCGAGCATTCGTTACGGAAATGCGGGGCCGTGGTCTTGAATCGACCAGAGCCATCTTGCACGGCAGGCTAGAAGTGGAACCCGAGCTGAGCCGTCAGCGCCCGCGGCGTCACATAGTGCGTCCCGCTGAACGTCGAAAGGAAGTTATACAGCGCAGGCTTGTTGGTTATGTTGATGGCTGTAAGCGTGAGACTCCATTTGTAACGGTTGCCTTTGAACAGGTTGTCGTGGCCTACCGAAACGTCGAACAGGTTGCGCGACGCGATGCGTGGCGGGTTGTGGTCGTCGTTCTCGGCATTTATCGCTGGCACTTTGATGAGACTGGATCCGAACTGCGCGGCCAGGCATGTCCCTGAAGGTATCGGAGTGGTCGGGGTTGCGCGGACGCCATTGCAGGTGAACCCGGCCTGGAACTCCTGATCGGCGCTCAAGGGGTTTCCGAAAATATCTTGCACTAGGACGGCTGGCGGACCCGTTGGGACCGATTGCGGGCAATCGTTGCTTGGGCCTAGCCCGTAGCACGGTGCGTTGCCGGCCACCAGACCGCTATCGTACCGCCAGTTGAAGCCCAGCCATGGGCCGCGCTTCCAGGGCTGATATTGAAAGTGGGTGGTCTGGTTGAACTTTTCGTCGTGGTCGATGCGGAAGGGAGCCCCCGGAGCTCCCACGGTCGCACCAGCGCCGCCAATCTGCGGCGGGAAGAAACGCGCCGCCACGCTCGAGAAGACCATCAACACCGAAAAGCCATGGAAATTCGGAACGCTCACGCGGCCCGCATACCCGGGAATTTTGGAGTTGTGCCATTCAATCGGGAAGAAGATCGGGGTATTGCCGAACACGCTGAAATCGTAGCCATTGTGCGTGTACTTCGTGATCCACTCGCCGGAAAAGACCAGGTAGCGCCCGAAAGCTTGCTCCAGGCCAGCGTGGAATTCATTGCGAAAGCCGGGACTCAACGCCCCGCTCACTCCAGGGGAACAGAGAAGAAGCGGGGACAAGACAGTATTGCCCCTGCCGCATCCGGTGCTGGAAAGTATTAGATTTTCATTGAAGGGAGATTCCAGGGTGCGCGCGTAGGAGACGCGGAGAATCGTGTTGGTTTTCTTGACGTTGTAAGAGATCCCAAGACGAGGCTCGGCCTGCCGCGCGATTGACAGACCGTTGTAGAGATCGCCGCGTATGCCGAGGTTCAAAGACCAGTTTCCGGCTGTGATCACGTCCCGAATGTAGAGAGCAAGCTCCTTCACGTCCGTGTGGCCATTGAAGGGGTACAAGCTTCCGCCGCGGGTCAAGTCGTAGGGCAACAGGGCCGGATTGAAAGCAGGATAAAACGCGGTGTTGGGTGCGTTGGGATTAAAGAACGGGTTTGTAGGATCGGCAACATTTGGCGCGTAGCCGGCGGCACCGCATTGCGAGGGACCGGTAAAACCCGGCACAGGAACGTTGGGGATCGCTACTGTTGACAGAGTTATGCAGGGCGCGTTGTAGGCTGGATCGACAATACCCACAGTGTCTTTTTCACTGAGAAATGTCTGTTCGTAGGTGACTCCAGCCTTGATTTGGTTCACCCCTTTGACGTAGGAGAAATCGGATCGAAGTCCCGCGTTGGTGAGCGTCCGGTTCTGACCCACCGACTGTCTCTGCAGGCTCGGCGGCCCGAGGTCCGCGAAACGATCGCTGCTTGGGTAGTAGTTGTAATCGTCCCGGCGCACGAATGCGCCCAAAGTAAAGACGGAGTTCGTACTTACCAGATGCGTCCACGAAGGGGCGATGTTAAAGGTCCCAATCTTGGAGCGTTGGTCGGTCGCTCCGACGGTAATATTGGTGCCGGGAACTACGCCCCCAAAGTTCTCCACTGCCGGAAGAACCCCGTCCAGTCCGCTCCAGGGCGTCGCGTTTTGGGCATCGAACGAATTCGGCGTCTGGAACCAGCTCCGGGTGTAGCCGAAGTTCAGGTGGATCGAGTCGGCGGATGAGAGTTGGTAGTCCACGCGATCG
>Ga0074045_10004952_pt1 | contig 11718 bp, 11 predicted proteins | sample BogForMeECP23OM2_FD_94442 | JGI IMG/M metagenome (GOLD analysis project Ga0074045, IMG submission 94442) | Bog forest soil microbial communities from Calvert Island, British Columbia, Canada - Bog Forest MetaG ECP23OM2 | ecosystem: Environmental > Terrestrial > Soil > Wetlands ...
AGTATCCGAGAAATGACTCGGCAGAATAACTCAAGGGGCGAGGAAACCGTTGACAGACCTTGCGCTAGCCCTCTGGCCTTCCCTAGCCTACCTCGTTTACAATCCACTCGCTGAAGTTCTCGTCGGTGTCCGGCACTTCCGCTGGTCTGAATTCGGTCGCACGTTCGAAGGAGGATCCGATGCTCCTCTCACGTAAACTTTTCCGCTGTGCTGGCGTTGCCGTTCTGCTGGTGCCTTTCCTCAGCTGTGGTTCAGCGCACGACTCCGACGAATATTACGTTTTCGTAGCTGCCAACCTTCAGGTCCCTTATTGGCGGGCTGCCGGTGCTGGCTTTGCCAAGGCAGCGGAAGCATCGAAGGTTAAGGTTGATTTCGTGGGCCCCCAAACCTACGACCCCAAGGCGGAACGCGACGCTCTCGATCAGGCGGTGCAAAAAAAAGCTACGGGCATTCTATTGGGCGTCACCGATCCCGCTCTACTGAAGGACAGTATTGACAAGGCGGTGATCGCGGGTATCCCTGTAATCACGATGGATTCGGACGCACCCGCCAGCAAGCGGATGTTTTTCATCGGCACCAACAGCTACCAAGCCGGCTTTATTGGAGGACAACGCCTGGCGCAGGAACTCAAGGGCAAAGGCAACGTGGTTATTTTCACCATGCCCGCCCAGCCCAATCTGCAGGATCGTCAGCGCGGCTACAAAGACGCGCTCGAGCGTTCGACGAACATCAAGATCACGCGCGTGGTCGATATCCAGGGCGATCCTCGGATTACTTTCGACACCACCACCGAAATCATCGGCAAGGAGAAAGACAAAGTAGACGCCTTCGTCTGCCTCGAAGCGCAATCGGGGAAGGAGGTCGCAGGACTGCTCGACCGTTACAACGTGACCGGCAAGGTTGTCATGGCGATGGACACCGATCCCGAGACGCTTGACTGGATACAGAAGGGCAAAATTGCCGCCACGATCGCGCAGAAACCATACACCATGGCCTATGTCGGCATGCAAATGCTCGACGTTCTTTATCATCACAATCCGCCGACGCTGGACGCAGACTGGGCAAGGGATATCTACGCCCCTATCCCGAGTTTCGTGGATACGGGCTCCGCTCTGATCGACAAGACGAACCTGGACTCCTTTTTACAAGCCGGAAAGAGTCTGACCTCCGCACCCAGGTGAGAGCCGGGCGTTCAGTGTGCCCTAAGAATCGTACAAAAGACGGAGCCCCCGACGCGGAAGCTGCCCATCTCCGTTCTCAAGCTCTTGTTAATGCGCTTGCGGAAAGGCTGCGAATTGCAAGACGATCGCGAGCAGACCCAGGCGGTGTCTCGCTTCGTCCAACATGCTGGCCGTGCGCGTGGCGCCGCAGCGCGTCACACCCAGAGCCCGCACCCGCAGCAACGCGTCCAGATCCCGAATGCCGCCAGCGGCCTTTACCTGGACAGATGCCGGAGAATGTCTTCGCATCAGGATCAGATCGGCGTCCGTCGCGCCCGTTGGCGCGTAGCCTGTCGATGTCTTTACCCAATCCGCACCCACCTCTGCGCAAATTTCACACAGCCGGATCTTCTGAACATCGTTGAGGTAAGCGTTTTCGAAAATGACCTTCACTTTCTGGCCTGCCGCGTGAGTATCGTCCACCACTGCGCGGATGTCGTCCTCCACATACGACCAATCGCCGCTCAGCACCTTGCTAATGTTCACAACCATGTCGAGTTCCTCGGCGCCGTCAGACAGCGCCTGGCGAGCCTCGGCTACCTTGATCGCTGTCGTGTGAACACCGTGCGGAAACCCAATGGTGGTGCTCGCGCGAACCGCACTGCCACGCAGACGCTCGGCGCAATACTTCAGCGCATACGGCATGATGCAGACGCTCGCCACGTCGTATGCCAGCGCCAACGAAATTCCGTTTTCCAGATCGTCCCACTTCAAAGTGGGATTCAGCAGCGAATGATCGATCATCTTCGCGACATCAGAATATGAATAAGCCAAAGACATACCCTCTCCCGTATTATCCCGCCACGACCGATTTCTCGTCCGTCCAAAGTTTCGTGATCTCTTCCAATGAACGGCCTTTCGTTTCTGGAATCAGCCAACCGACAAGAATCACGGTCAACAATGCCCCGGCGCTGAAACACCAGAAAGTACCATCCGATCCCAGGTGTTTCTGCATGATCGGAAACATCTGGTTTCCCATGTAGCCGACTACCCAGAGGGCAGTCGTAGCGATAGACATGCCGCGCCCGCGAACCTTTGTGGGATAAATCTCCGAGATGATCACCCAGCAGGCGACACCGTTTCCGAATGCGTGACCCGCAACAAAGCTCATCACAGCAATCAAGACTGCCAGGCCGCTGCCGTGGATGTGATAGAACCAACCGGCCAATGCAAAAGAAACAAATTGCAGAGTGGTGCCGGCAAGGATCAGCGTCTTGCGTCCGGCACGGTCCACTAACCAGAGAGCGAAGAGGGTAAACGAGAGATTGACGAGGCTCACCAGCACGGACTGGACAAATGCGTCGCTGGTCGCGGTTCCGGCAGCGCGAAAAATCTCTGGCAAAAAGGAAAACAGCGGCGTGATGCCGCTGATCTGCTGCAACCCCGCCAGCATGATGCCAAGCAGCAGCGGACGCCGAAAAGTGGCGAAGAGTTCCGAGATGTGACCCTCTTCGGTGGCCAACGAACTTTCGATCTCCGCAGCCTCGCGCACGGCAGCGTCAGCGCCATTGATCTTGACGAGTACTCCGACGGCCTGATCGCGCCGGCCCATTTTCATGAGCCACCGCGGACTTTCGACCGCAGGAATGATCATCAATCCAAACAGAATCGCCGGCACAACGCCCGCGAGAAACATCCAGCGCCAGCCCGTGGATATGTTCCACGTTTCATCGCCCATGCGTTGAATGAGCATGTTGACGAAAACGGCGGCGAGAATTCCAACCACAATACCAAGTTGGTATAGAGTTACGCAGCGGCCGCGCACTCGTGTGGGAGCAATTTCCGCAATGTAGTTGGGAGCAATCACCGACGCCGCACCGATGCCCAATCCGCCTATCAGCCGCCACAGAACAAACTGATGGAGATCCGTCGCAAAGAGCATGCCAACGGACGAGAAAGCAAAACACAGGGAACAAAGCGCAAGACCCTTTTTCTTGCCTAGATAGTCAGCCACGGCGCCAGCAACCGCGCAGCCCGCGATACATCCGATCAACGCGCAGCCCGCGGCCCAGCCCACTCCCGCCGCGTCCAGGTGAAACAATTGGCTCAAATATCCAATCGCGCCGCTGATCACAATGTTGTCGTATCCAAAGAGAAATCCGCCGAGAGTGGATACCGTAGCGGCTACGACAAGAGGAGCGCGCGAATGCGCCGGACCAGATGAGGAGTTCAGCTTACTTGCCTCCGTGGGCAGCCGGCGCCAGCTCCGCGCCGTATCGTGAGGTAGATTCAACGACCGCCTTCGCCGCCAGCATAAAACCGAGAGTATGCGCCATCCCCGAATGCCACGGCGCCGCACACGTCATCTGCGGAGTGTGGTCGGGAATGAGTACGCCGTCGAACTGGTTGCGGTGAAGGATGGCGAGAATGCGGATCATGTCCACATCGCCTTCGTCGATGAAAGTTTCGCGATAGTGCGGCACCTTCCCCACAACATTGCGGAGATGAATATACGCGATCTTGCCTTGTTTGCTGTATTGATCGACCGCGTCGTAAATATTGCCTTCGGTCATTTCGGCTAAAGTTCCCACGCAAAGCTCAAGGGCGTTATTGTGGCCTGGAGCGAGATCGATCAACCTCTGATACATCTGCGGTTGATAGACAAGGCGCGGCTGCTGCCGCATGGTCGGCATGGGAGGATCGTCAGGATGAGCCGCGAGCCGAACCCCCGACTGCTCGGCCACAGGAACAACTTCTTCCAGAAATCTCTGCAGCCGCCGCCAAAGTTCTTCGTGCGAAATCGAGGGCAGAGTGCCGGCAGGCGCATCGCGATCGTAAACCATATTCCAGATCATTCCATTCGGAATCGGCACGTCTTCGGCGGGACCGTCCATCCCCAGGGTAACTGCATGGCCGCGCCCCAGCGGGGCAGTGACGCGGCCGCATACGCCCGCCAAACTGAAGTTGTAGCCGAGCACCGGAATACCGGCTTCGCCGAGGCGGCGAATGATGGTCTTCACTTTCTCGATCTGTTGCGGACGTTGCGGACCATCGAGCAAAATATCGTGCCAGTGTGCGGGATCGAGGTTCTCAATTGCGGCCAGAACCAACCCGGCATCTTCAATTTCAGCGCGCAGGGCCTTGAGTTCCTCTGCCGTCCAAACTCGATCGGGATCGCCCGCCACTCCCCACGGATCGTATTTTGAGCCAGTGGGCTGATTGTTGCGCGGGTTGGAAGGGCCCTGGTTGAAGTAGTCGACCAGATGAACCACGACGTGCGTACAGCCTGCCTGGCGCGCGAAGTCATAATAATCGCGCGTCAGCATGTGACGGTAGAGGCCAAGGCCGATCTTCATAGGCGATTCCCGATGCCGGCGCCATAATCGGGGCTGAGGATTTGTCCGTTGATTTCGCTCGCTAGCGGCGAGCACAGAAAAACAAATGCGTCGGCGATTGACTCCGGACTGTTTCTTCGGCCGAGCGATACCCGCAGCACAAATTCCCGATAGGCGGGGTCTTCGTCGAAAACTTTCAGTGAACTGCCGGCTGCGACGTTTCCCGGCGAAACCACATTCACGCGAATGCCGGTCAGCGCATATTCGAGAGCTAGACTGCGCGCGAAGTTCTCTAGTGCTGCTTTGGCCGAGGAGTACGCCGGGATCTGCGTGTGCGGCATTCGAGCTACATAAGAAGATGTGAAGATCAAGTGACCGGCGATGTTGCTCTGCATCCATTGCGCGAGCACGGCCCGCGCCAGATAAGTTTGCGCAAAATAGTTGAAGCGGAAGATGCGCTCATAGTCGCCTTCCGATGTAGTGGCAAACGGATGCAGTCCGCAACCGCCCGCATGGCCGATGACCGTATCCATGGCGGGAAACTTTCCGAAAGCCGAATGCACCACACCGTTCACCTGGCTGGAGTTGGTAATATCGGCGGGAAAATAGAAATACGATGAAGGGGGAATCTGCCAATTATTGAGCGTGCGACGGGCTTGGGCATCGTCTTTGATGTCGGTGAGCACCAGCATTGCACCGCTTGCGGCCAGTTTCCGCACCATGTGCTCGGCGATTGCTCCCAAGGCTCCGGTGATCACAATCGCCTTGCCGGTGAGATCAATGCTGGTCATGTTTTTTCGCTTCCTGCGACTCTCGAAAGCACTTCGTGGCCCGATTCAGTCACCAACACGTTATCTTCGATTCTCGCGCCCCCGCCACGTTCGGGAACGTAAACGCCCGGTTCGATCGTGATCACCATCCCGGGTTCGAGCGTGGCGGATTCCCCGGGAGCGATGATAAATCCCGGATCATGATAGCGAAAGCCAACATGGTGACCTGTGTGATGAGTGAAGAAAGAGGAGAGTCCGTGCGCCGCAATCGTGTCCCTGGCTAACGCATCAATGTGTCCGGCCGAAACGCCGGGACGTATGCCATCAATCGCCGCCTGCTGTGCATGTCTGGCCAAGTCCAGTATCGGCGCAACTGCGGGGTTCGGGGAATCTACGGCAGCCGTTCGCGTGAGGTCGCTCCAATACCCATTGACGCACGTCGCCAGTTCGATCAATACCAGATCGCCGTTTTGCAGGCGCCGCCCGGTCGAACGATTAAAGCGCCCCGCATCAGCGCTGTTGGGGCCGGATTGGCACATGGCCCACGCCCGGGAATGAAATATGCCATCGCGGCCAATTTGGCGATAAATAGCCGACTCCACCGCCGCTGCCACCTCGGCCTCCGCGATCCCCGGTTGCAGATTCTCAACAAAAGCCTTCAGCCCAATATTCGCGACCCGATTTGCCAGCCGGATTGCCAGGATTTCTTCCGGAGTTTTTCTTAAATAGAGATTCGCAAAGGCCGCCCGGCTCCGAGCATCCGGCTTCGCAGTTAGCGCAGCTAGTTTCTCGGCAAAGTCTTCAGGGATGGGAATTTGCTCGCCCGCCTGAATCGGCAGTGAAGTTCTGCTGGCGCTGGGATTCATTCCAACCTGTTCAGCTTTGATTCCTGCCTTGACCAATTCATTGCCAATCGCCGACACCAGCACAGAATATGGATCGGAGCACTTGAGATCACCCCAGGGATATTCGCGAATCCGCAATCCATCGGGAATATGGTCTCTGGGTTCAAGCTGCGGAACGAAGAGCGTGGGCTCGCCATCGGCGAAATAGACCAGCAACGAAGCGCCCCAGTATGGAAAATACCCGGACAGCATGAGGAGTTCGTCGGGTCGCCATGCGATCCAGGCCCGTAAATTATGCTGTTGGAGAAAGCTGCGTATCTGTTGCGCGCGGGGCGGCGGGTTCGCAGTCACGAGGCTTGCACTCACGATACTTTTATCGACGATCGGTGTCCCCATTTGTCTTTCCGGCTTACATGATTCCGTACTTCTCAAACGCTTCGACCGCACTACTTCCTTCTTCGATGGCCTTTCTAACCCGCTTTTCGCCGCGAGCCTTCTCGAGTGCGCGCGTGAAAACCTCGGCTTCGGCTTCGGCGGGAACCAGCAAGACTCCATCAATGTCGCCAAAAAGAATATCTCCGGGACGGACGCGCACCGCTCCGATCTCAACCGGAATGCGGAAGTCGACTACTTTGTAGCGCGGCGCCGAGTCTTGTCCGTAGGATCCGAAGCCGAATGTGGGGAAGCTCATATTAAGGATGGCCTTCGTATCCCTGACGTAACCATTCAATACCGCGCCCCGGCTGCCCAGTTTGCGGGCTCGCGTGCTCATCAGTTCTCCCCACAGCGCGTTCCGGGGCGAGGATCCGGTGTTCACATAGACCTCGTTGTGGCGGAGATCGTCGAGCGCTTCGAGCATCAAGCCAAACGGCTTGTCCATCAACTTATTTGCGCTACCCGCAATTTGTTCGGCGAACACATCCACCGCGAGAACGGGCATGGCGCGCCCAATTACGACCATATCCTGCCGCAGAGGCTGAATCTGCGGCGGCAAGAACTGGTGCTGCAGGCCTAACTTGTCCATCACATCGCCGACGACGCAGGTGAAGAGCTCGCGCTGCACGATGGCGAAAAGTTCGTCGTCGGATGTCCACAACTTCTTTGCGTTCATCGGCCGCGCGCCTCTTTTATCTTTTGCACGAACTGCCGGGCAAGATGCGTAATGGAGGCGAAATCGCCGGTCTTGGCGCCGGCAGTGAGATTGCCTCCCGCGCCTACGGCAACCGCGCCGGCCTTGATCCACTCGGCGACATTCTCGATGCTGACGCCACCGGTTGGCATGAGTTGCGCTTGCGGAAGTGGTCCTTTCACCGCCTTCACAAATGAGGGGCCGAGGATTTCTCCTGGGAAGACCTTAACGATGTCAGCGCCACACTCCATTGCCTCGATCACTTCGCCGATTGTTCCAGCGCCCGGCATGTAGGGTACCTGATAGCGATTGCACAGCCGACCGGTCTCGGGGTTGAGCGAGGGACTGACCACAAATTGCGCCCCGGCAAGAATAGCGATGCGCGCGGTTTCTGGATCGAGAACCGTGCCCGCACCGAGTAGAATCTGGCCGGAGACCTTCTTTGCCAGATGCTCGATGACGCCGCTTGCGCCCGGCACGGTGAAGGTGATTTCGAGCGCGGCCACGCCTCCGAGAGCGCAAGCTTCGGCGATCCGCTCGGCTTGCTCAGAACTGTCGGCCCGGATTACCGCAACCAAACCGGAGGCGGCAATTTTTCCCACCACTTCTAATTTCGCGATTGACATAGACTTTAGTGCGTCAATTCCGCACATCAATTTGGCATCCGGCCCATCTCTTCACTCAAAAAATGGCTCGCCTGGGCGCGCATAGCGGCGTGCCACTACTTCGTTCAACGTCACTCCTAGTCCGGGACTTTCGGGCACCTTGATAAAGCCGCCCTGAATCAGCGGCTTCGGCAACCCTGGCTTCTCTAACCCAACCACCAAGTCATTCCAGAAAGGAACTTCGGAGGCGTGAAACTCAAGCGCAAGAAAGTTGGGGATCGCCGCGCAGAAGTGAACCGCCGCCAAAGTGCCTACCGGACTGCTGATGTTGTGCGGAGCTACCGGCATGGTGTGCACGTCGGCAAACTGTGCAACGCTTTGGGCAATCGACAAGCCTCCAACTTTCTGAAGGTCAGGAGTAACCACGCTGAGCGCGTGTTGCGCGATGATCTCCTGAAAGCCTTCGAAGAGGAAAAGGTTCTCCCCGGTTGCGATCGGCACTCGCACTCTGGAATTTACTTCCTTCAACGCGGCAGTATTGTTAGGCGGAACCGGATCCTCGAGCCACAAAAGCCGGAATGGTTCGAGTTCGTGCGCCACTTTCACCACGTCGCTCGCGTTATAGCGCCAATGGCAATCTACCGCGATATCCGTGTCGCTGCCCACCGCCTCGTAAACCGCCCCGATCAAAGTCACCATGCGATCAATAGCGCGATTGCTGAGCGCTCGATTGTGAGGATCGGGGCCTTCGGTGCCAGGGACGTCCAGATCAAACTTCAGAGCCGTGAATCCTTCCGCTCTCTTCTTGACCGCCTGGCGGCGATAATCCTCGGGCGAAGCAGGAGGCTCGTTACCACCCTCGCCGTAATAGTCTCGGGCTGCGTGGCTCTTACCTTTCGACTCCCAGGACGCGGGGCGGGAACGCAACACCTCGTCCAGGCTCTCCAACGCTTCGCCCCCGTGGCAATCGGCATAGATGCGGACTTTGTCTCGAAACTTTCCTCCCAGCAGGCGATACATGGGCACATCGAGCCATTGCCCAAGCACATCCCAAAGCGCGGCTTCGATGCCGCTGATCGCGTTGTAGACGATGCCGGCAATCGAACCCGCGCCAGAAGTGGCAAGCTGCAGTTTGCGGAACAAACGATGAATGTCACGCGGGTCCTCGCCCACGAGCAGCGGCTCGAGCGAGCGCAAAATGGAAGTGAGGCCGGGAGCGAAGAAGCACTCGCCCAAGCCGCGAATTCCTTCATCCGTTTCAATGCGGACGAAGGTCCAATCGAAATTTCCCTCTACCACCGCGGTCTTTAGCGTGAGGATTTTCACTTTATTACTGGCACGATGCAACGGGCGATTATACGCTGTGGCGGTTCCCCCGCGCTCGACCCGGGACGGATGAAACCTGCGTGGTTTCTCTGCCTGACCCGCAGTCGAACCAGCTAGAATGCTGCCATGGACCCGATCCTCTTGAAAGCGGCCGAAAGCTGCCGGTGGGACTGCGTCAGCCTCGGCGAAGTCATGCTGCGGCTTGATCCCGGCGAAGAACGCATCCATACGGCTCGCAACTTTCGTGCATGGGAGGGTGGCGGAGAATACAACGTTGCCCGCGGACTCAGGCGATGCTTCGGCGTGCGCACCGCGGTCATAACCGCGTTCGCAAGAAATCCTATTGGACAACTGCTGGAAGACCTTATCCTGCAAGGAGGCGTCGACACATCGCTCATCCGCTGGGTACCGTATGACGGGATTGGCAGAACCGTACGCAACGGCCTGAACTTTACCGAGCGCGGCTTCGGCCTGCGGTCTGCAGTCGGCTGCTCCGACCGGGGGAATACGGCGATCGCGAACAGCCAGCCCGGTGACTTCGATTGGCAAAACATCTTCGCGGCCAGCGGCTCGCGCTGGCTGCATACGGGTGGTATTTTTGCCGCGCTTTCTTCCTCGTCGGCATTGGTGGCAAGGGCCGCCATTCAGGCCGCCCGATCCTCAGGCACCGTGGTTTCTTACGACCTCAACTATCGGGAATCGCTCTGGAAAGGTATTGGCGGCAAACAGAAAGCGCAGGATGTGAACCGCGAACTGGTATCGGCCGTGGACGTTCTCTTCGGCAATGAGGAAGATTTTTCGACAACGCTCGGTATCGTGATCGAGGGCGTGAGTAACGACTTCACCCATCTGCCCGTTTCAAGCTATGAATCGATGTTGCATCAAGTCGCCGGGCTCTACCCGAACCTCAAGCTCATTGCCACCACGCTGCGTACGGCGCACACCGCCACAAGAAATGACTGGGGCGCAATCGCGCTATATGAGGGCAAGACCATTCACGTCCCGCAACGTCCGCTGGAGATCCTGGACCGGGTCGGTGGTGGCGACTCGTTCGCCTCGGGCCTGATCTACGGATTGCTCGCCGCCAAAGACGCCGAATGGGCCGTCCAGTGTGGCGTGGCCCATGGCGCATTGGCCATGACAACACCGGGAGACACAAGCATGGCCACTCTCCCGGAAGTCGAGGCGGTGATGCGAGGCAGCTCGGCCCGTATTTCGCGTTGAAGCACGTTGTGGTGCACTAAGGAACGACGAGGCACGATCAGGAAATGACCACAAGATCCGAGATTGAGGGTGACATCAAGATGAAGGAGACTTGGCGGTGGTTTGGGCCGGCTGATCCGGTTCCTCTCGATCACATCAAGCAAGCGGGAGCCACGGGGATCGTCTCCGCCTTGCACCATCTCTACCGCGGCGAACCATGGCCATTGGACGAGGTGTTCAAGCGAAGAGATGAGATTCTCGCGGCGGGCTTCGCCTGGTCTGTGGTGGAGAGTATTCCCATCCATAATTCCATCAAACTTCGATCCGGTCCCTATGAGCATTTCATGAGTGCCTGGAAGGATACTCTGTCAGCCGTCGCGAAGGCGGGCGTCAAAGTCATTTGCTATAACTTCATGCCGGTGGTGGACTGGACGAGGACAGACTTGAAATACCGTCTACCCACTACAGGCTACGCCTTGCGTTTTGATACCGTAGATTTTGCTGCCTACGACCTCTTCATCCTCGAGCGCATAGGAGCGGAGGATGACTATGCCGCCAACTATCCTCAAGATCGCGTTCGGGCGGCGCGCGCCCGCTTCGATTCCATGCCAACCGCCCGCAGGGATGGCCTGGAACAAACGATCATCGCCGGGCTCCCCGGCGCCGAGGCTTCGTACAACCGCGAAACGATTCGCAGGTTGATCGCGGAATACCAGTGCATAACTGCGGCCGAATTGCGAACCAACCTCGTCGCGTTCTTGCGAGAAGTTGTCCCGGTAGCCCAGGAGACCGGTGTTCGCCTCGCCATACACCCGGACGATCCACCCTGGTCGCTGTTTGGCATCCCGCGAGTCGTCTCGACCGCCGACGATGTGAGGGCGATTCTCGCTGCTTGCGATACGCTGGCAAACGGGCTCACGTTTTGTGTCGGGTCGTATGGAGCGAGAGCCGACAACGATCTGCTGGCCATGGCTCGCGAATTCGGTGCTCGCATTCACTTTGTGCACCTTCGGCAGGTAACGAGGGAGGCAGACGGATCCTTTCATGAAGCGGAGCATCTGGCGGGCAGTTCCGATATGGTGGGAGTGGTCCGGGCTATGCTGGAGGAAGAGGCGCATCGGCGAAACTCGGGCCGGCCCGACCATGAGATTCCCATGCGTCCGGACCACGGACACCTGCTGGCCGACGACATCGGCAAAAAAGTGAATCCCGGCTACTCATTGGTGGGCAGACTGAAAGGGCTCGCCGAACTACGCGGCGTCATGCAGGGCTTGAAACATGCTCTTCCAGAATTGGCCGGGTAAAACGCCGGTTGTGCTGACAGTCCTTGTTGCAGCAATTAATG
>Ga0074045_10004953_pt1 | contig 11716 bp, 9 predicted proteins | sample BogForMeECP23OM2_FD_94442 | JGI IMG/M metagenome (GOLD analysis project Ga0074045, IMG submission 94442) | Bog forest soil microbial communities from Calvert Island, British Columbia, Canada - Bog Forest MetaG ECP23OM2 | ecosystem: Environmental > Terrestrial > Soil > Wetlands ...
AGGGCCCGCGTCCACCGCAAACACGGGCGGCCACATCCAAACGGCTTTACCGGACGCGCAAGGAGCTCCTCGCCCCCGCTCACTCTTCACCGAGAACGCGCATCCGGTAAAGCACTAGCGTTTCTGGCCAGTGACGGCCATTTGCCTGGTGATGCAAGGAGTTAGCATGCTGTCCGCGACCGATTTGTTGCAATCACTTCGGAAGTGGCAGAACCTCTTAGCGGACCCTTATTCGAAGCGGTTCGCGTGCGACCGCGGGTCCCAGTCGCAGTTACCCTAGCCAAAAATCGAATGAGGAGACCCAGGAATCTGGCTTCAACTTCCAGCGGTGTGTTCAGAAACTCCTGGAGTGCGACGATTTGGAAGTGATTGACTTTTTAAGCTGAACCAGATGACATGTCAACGTTAGAAATGCATCTGATTTTCAAACAGCCCACGGTTCGGACCACGGAAGGCGCATGGGAGGGCGAGCCAACCCCCCGTCAAAGGGAACAGCGAACAGCACTATTTTAGGGATACTTAGCGGCGGCAGTTTTGACGGGCGGAAATCTGTAGATTTGCGCTCACACCTTGCACAAAATTAAGGTCAGAACTCCGGAGCAAGGTGTCTTGCAACCGGCGACGGGAAGCGTGCTTGGAGTTCTGCGCCCATCCGCTGTCCGCATTCTCTCTGAGGCAGATCTGTCCAATATTCCGGTTTTGCTGATTTCCACACTGGCCCTTTGCTGCCGCTCATGTTCGTGGACAGCTTCCTGCTTGCGCTCGGCAGCTACATTGACCTTGCTTTGTTCAGTTCCTCCTCAGAAATCCTCTGATACACCATCAAAGGTTCGTCAAAAAAGGGCGTCTGTCGCGCTTTCGCGGGCATCGCAGTTTTGTAAGTCTCACGTTGCTTGGCCGCTCGTTTAGGCACCCACTCGCTTCTCCTGCGCATTTTGGCGCATGCCGGACACCACGACCCTCGCTTTATTTTTTCGGGCAATGCCTTCCATTCATGTCCCTCTGCGCATCTCCACTGGAGAACGGTGCGCTCATTCACATATCTCTCAGACAAACACACTCCGCCTCTGTTTACCGCAATCGTTTGAAAGAGAGGCAAACTGAGTCGCCGATTTCGGGCACACATCGGACACCAAGTGCCTTGGACGACGTAAGATGGCGCCGCTCGCCACTGGTGTCCGAACTCACATTTCCACGTCAATTTGAATTTGCTACCAAGATATTCTGTGGACAAGCACGTGCCCCCACGGGCGATTGCCAAATCTCTCATTGTAGTTATGTTCAGTTTTTCATGAAATCTTCGCCGCTCGTTGTAACACTCGCTGCACCAACTTCCTTTCCTTCGGAGCCCAGGTTTAACATTGGCTGCACATGCTTTCCATTGATGCCCGCGTTCGCAAACCCACAGGAGAGGGGTACTCGCATTCTTGTAACTGGTCGATAGGCACTTCCCGCCGCGCTCCCGCGCGATTTCTCGCATTTCTTCTAATCTCAATTTCTGGTTGTGAGCACAGACCGGGCACCAGTATCCAGCCCGGATCGAGTGAGCCCTAGCAAGCCATTCATGGCCGGCGGCACACTTCCATCGGATGGGATGTGACGAATTAACATAAATATGCGACAGACAGCAACCACCTTTCAGGGCTGCGATTCGTTGCAAAACATGTAAGTTCAAGGGAGCGACGCGAGCGCAGAAGGGGCACCAGTGCCCTTTCTTAACTTGAAGAGCTGTAGCGCTCCATTCGTGACCCTTCGAGCAGCGCCACTCCAATTTTGTAGCGCTATTGCGATAGCTATTGGAAAGGCACGTGCCACCGCGAGATTTGGCTATCTCGTTCATCTGTTCGAGCGTTAGTCGTCGTACACCTACGCAATCTGGACACCAAGTTCCTTTTCGAATGCTCGCTGGGACAGCGCTCCACTGGTGCCCGCATGCGCACTCCCACAGCAAAGGGACCGTAGAGTTAACGTATAGCGTTGAAATGCATCGCCCGCCTCGTTTTCCAGCGAGCGCCTTCATCGTCGCAATGTCCAGCTTTAGCATCTGATAATACTTCAAGTGATTTGGAAGCGTGTGTGGTTAGGTTTAGAAGTGGAAACCCAACTCAATCGTTTCCGTACGCGGCGTTACATAGTGGGTGCCACTGAACGTGGAGAGGTAGTTGTAGAGTGCAACTTTGTCGGTTAGATTGATCACGGTAAAGCGCAGACTCCACCTGTACCGGTCGCCATTAAAGAGATTGTCGTGCCCCACTGCGACATCGAACAAACTCCTCGGCTGAATTCGCTGGGGATTATGGTCGTCGTTTTCTTTTCCGGGCCCTGGCACCTGAATGTAGAGCGATCCAAATTCATTTGCCGGGCAAGAACTCATCGCCGGACCGAACGGACTGGGCGCAGTGCGCACGCCGTTGCAAGTAAACCCAGCTTGATACTGTTGATCGGCCGTCAGCGGCAAGCCAGTGATTGTGTTGTTCAGGAGGACGGTATTATTCGGTCCGGTCGTAGCCACACATGTGGCTGTATCTGCGTAGCATGGTGTCGCGCCAGCGACAAGTCCGCTATCGTAACGCCAGTTAAAGCCAAGCCACGGCCCTCTCTTCCACGGCTGGTATTGAATGTGCGTCGTCTGATTAAACTTCTCGTCGTGGTCAATGCGGAACACGTTGAACGCGGGGAAAAAAGCGATCCCAGCGACCTGAGGGTTAAAGAAGCGGGCCGCAACACTAGACATCACAACCAGCGCCGTGAAGCCATGAAATTCAGGGACAGTTGCGCGAAGCATCCATCCGGGAATCTTCGAGTTATGCCATTCAATCGGAAAAGTGATCGGTGTAGCACCGACAATCCCGAAATCGAATCCGTTGTGGGTGTATTTCCAGATGTATTGCGCATCCACGACCAGGTATTTACTGAAGGCTTGCTGAAAACCGACGTGGAATTCGTTCCGGAATCCGGGAGATAGTGCCCCCAAGTTGCACGTGACACCAGGCGGAGACACGATGGCAGCAATAACTGGATCGCCGCACCCTGTGCTGGCAATGACCAGGTTCTCGTTAAAAGGGGTTTCCATGATTCGCGCATAGGAAGCACTCAGAATCGTGTTCGTCGGTTTGATGTTGTAGGAAATTCCTAGTCTGGGTTCGGCTTGACTGCCGCTTGATATTCCGTTGTACAAATCCCCGCGAATTCCCAGATTGAACACCCAGTTCTTCCACGTAATGTTATCTATGGCGTAGAGCGCGAGCTCTTTAACATCCGTGTGACCGTGGAAGGGATACAACGTGCTCGTTGTGTTCGCGCACCCGTCGGACGCTGCAGGTGTAGGGCGGGTCAGGTCATAGCACGCGAGAAGTGGATTGAATGCAGGAGTTGGAGGGGCTTGACCTGTGTTCACTGAGCCACCAGGATTTAATGGACCTCCGCACAGCGTCGGGTTAGTTAAGGTGGCGGTGGTGTTTGGGCTACCGTCCGCATTGAGACAGACCGGATTATCTGTAGGATCGACGATGCCGAACTGGTCATTCTCGGTCAGGAACGTTTGCTCATATACGATGCCTACTTTGACGTTGTGTATCCCACGGACGTAAGAAATATCCGCACGTGCACCAGCGTTGGTTAGTTTTCTCGATTGAGAAGCCGTCTCAACTTGAAGGTCAGGTGCCAGGTCATTCAAGGGATTGCCGCTCGGATAATAGTTGTACTGATCTTGCCGAACCCATCCTCCGAGTGTGAAAACGGCATTTGCGCTGATCAGGTGGTTCCACGATGGTGCGATATTGAAAGTCTGGATTTTTGAACGTTGATCGCTTAGTCCCAAAGGAACGCCTGTGACATTGTTGACGATAGTCGTTCCGGTGGAATCACAAGGGTAACCAGCAACACAGGTGTGGTACTGCTGGTCGTAAGTGTTCGGATTCTGGAACCACGAACGCGTAAAACCGAAGTTCAAATGAATACCGTCAGCTTGCGAAAACTGGTAATCGACCCGGTCGAAAATATTCTCCAGATTTCCCTTGTCGTGCAAAACAGTGAATTCCGGTCCATCCAGGAAGCGACCTGTGTTGAGGCCATTAACGGCGAAGAAGTTTCCCCACTTATCCCCACCGTAAGCGAGATCAAATCCACCGTTCGTCGTGCCAAAACTACCGTAGTCGGCATAAACGCTTCCCGTCGGTGTCTTGGCGCCCATCCCTGAACGCGTGGTCACTTTAATCACCAGGCTTGTCTTGTCACCGAAGTCTGCTGGCGGAGCTCCGGAAATGACTTCCATCGACTGAATCGAATCAGCGGGAATCTGGTTGGAAAATACTTTGCTGAACTGATCGGTCTGTGGTTGCCCGTCAAGCGAAACGGAGTTCTCCGCGTGATCGCCCAACCCGTGCATAAGGCCATTGGAGTCCGCTGCTGCCCCGGGAGACCGTAGCGTAACCAGGGATGAAAATGGGGAGGAGCTGCTTTCGAGCGGAGTCCTCTCGAATGCTTTGCGATCTACGTCCGTGTGAAACGTTGGATCATTTTCTAACAAATCTCCGCCATTCGATTCCACAGTCACCGAAGTTACAGCCGTTCCCACTTTCAGGTTAACTTCCGCCTTCGCCGGTACGCTTGAGCGGACTTCTACATCTTGCGTATAGGTCGCAAAACCGGTGGCAGTTACGGTCATGTGATATGGATTAAAGGCTACGTTTGTAAACCGGAAAGTTCCATCAGCCGCGGTGGTTGTTGTACGCGCCAAACCGCTCACGACATTGGTAATTTCGATCGACGCATTGGGGACTGCACCTCCGGACGGGTCTTTCACAGAGCCTTCGATCGATCCTGAATTTCCTTGCGCCCAGCTAGAGCTTGCACAAACGAAAAAACTGAAAACAAAAAACAAAAGCCTAAGCTTCTTGATAATCATTAGAATTTCTCCTCTGACCCTGAATTGGGCGATGTTTGTTTTTGTTGGAGCGGTCGCCTGGAAATGTGGCGAGTGGGCTATGCCACAGATGGCATTAGCGCGCTATAAACGAATCAGATAGGAGTATTTCGGTATTACGCAATAGGGGGAGCACGAGAAGGAGAATCGTGGAAACAGAGCTCTTGGTGAAACACCAGAACAAACGGCTGAATGTACCCGGAGGCCAGAAGAGGAGTGAACAACAATAATGTGACGGGTGTAGGAGCAAAGCTGCTGTGCGCCACTTGGCAGACTTGGCAGGCGGCTTCATCCTGTGGGTTGGCGTGCGAGTGACTAGCGGCCTGCGCACCAAAAACAACGAACACGATAGCCAAGGTAATTGCCACTACCCTAAGGCTAAAATGGTTTGGTGTCGGTCTGCTGAGTCTCTGCATTTTTACATGACCAAATGTCTCTGAATGCGACCCGAAAACATAAGCAGTTCCGCGCGTTCCACAGTTTCTCTTAGCTTTAAATACTGTACTTGGGGATAGTATCATTGAACCAAGAGGGTGAGAAGAGGATGGGGCATACAACCAAGGACAGACAGAAGCTTAGAGCTCGGCTCAACCGAATCAAAGGACAGATCGGTGCAATCGAGAAGGCATTGGATGAAGAACAAGAATGCTCGAAGATTTTGCAGACCATTGCAGCCTGTCGCGGAGCCATTAACGGCCTGATGGCTGAGGTGATGGAAGGTCACGTTCGCCACCACGTGATTGACCCCAAACGTAAGCCAACCTCAGAGCAAGCCGAAGCCGCTGAGGAACTGATTGATCTCGTGAACCGGTACTTGAAGTGAGTTAGTTCAACGTAAGGTACGCAAATCAAGTTTTAGGAATGGGCGTAACGTGTGTCAACGAAATCCAATGGGTAGAGACAACAATTCCCGCTCGTCTATTGAGGAGACAGCCCTAACCGCTCCGTCCCATTCTTGTTTGAAATCGTGACAAGCCATTTGGGACGTCACAAGATCCCAAACAGCTGGCGCGCTACTCTTTTTTCAGCCACGTTTCCTACTCGGGTGCGACTACAGACGAAGGCGACAAGAACCCGCGAGCCAGTTCTTTCGCCGATGAGATCGGCGGTAGAAGCCTAGCCGAATTTAAAATAAACGCCATTTCGGAAGAAACGTGAATGAATGCAGCGAGAAGTGGATTGAGAAATCCAAAGGCTGCCAAACCGACGCCGATGGTGTCAACGACCAAGGTTCCCACAAAGTTCTGCATGATCGTCCGGTGGCAGCGTCGCGCGATCGATAGAGTTTCGACGAGTTTAGAGAGGTCATTACCGATCAGAACAACGTTTGCACTCTCGCGTGCCACATCCGTGCCGGCCCCCATAGCAACGCCCACAGTCGCCTTCATCAATGCAGGAGCGTCATTGACTCCATCGCCCACCATGACGACGTTATGCCGTTCCTTCGTGAGCCGAGCTACGAATTCCAACTTGTCATCAGGCAAAAGCTCTGCAGCGATTTCGTCGACGCCCAACTTTCTACCGATGTCCTCGGCCACGGCCTTTGCGTCCCCGGTGAGTAGAACCGTTTTCAGCCCCATCGCTTTGAGATCCTGGATCGCCTTCGTTGCTTCGGGACGAAGCATATCGGCGACCACGATAGTTCCTAAGAACTTGCCCCCTCGTGCCACAAAAATCTCAGCATCAGTCAGCGATAGGTTGCGGGTTGGGAGTGCAACCCGATGTCCTTCGAGAAAAAGGCGGTTGCCCAATATGATTTCGGCACCTTGATGAGAAGCGACAATTCCTTTTCCAGGAGTGTACTCAAACCTGTCTGGCTCTTGCGGCGAGATGCCCACGCTTGACGCTTTTTTTAGAATTGCTTTTGCCACCGGATGCTCCGATCGTGATTCCGCGATCACCGCCGTCTCCAAGAGGGAAGCAACGGCAACCCCCTTGATGGGATGAATGTCGACCACCTCGGGAGTGCCATAGGTCAACGTTCCGGTCTTGTCCAACAGAATCGTATCGATACCAGCCAGTGCTTCGAGATAGAGTCCGCCCTTAATGATCGAGCCGTTCTGCGCGGATCGTCCAATCGCCCCAAGAATTGCCAGCGGCGTTCCCGCTGCGATCCCGCACGCACCGGCTACGATCACGACAGAAATCGTTGAGCGCACATTGTGGGTGATAAGCAACGTGAGGGCCGCCGCCCCGAGCGCGAAGTAGACTAGATAGCCTGCGAGTCGGTCCGCAATTCCTTGGATTGGAGCGCGCGATTTCTCTGCTCGTTCGACTGCATCAATGATCTTTCCGAATGTGGTGTCGCGCCCCATCCGGTCAACGCGGATTTCGAGCGCACCGGACTGATTAATTGTGCCAGCGTATACTGACCTTCCCTTACTCTTTTCTGCTGGCATGGATTCGCCGGTAATGGTCGCTTGGTCGACGAAAGAATGACCCCCGACGACCACTCCATCCACCGGAATCCGTGCTCCAGGCTTGACGAGAACGACATCCCCGGCGGAGATCTCGTCTGTCTCTACCTCTTGCCACGATTCATTCCCGCGCACGGTCGCAGTCGTGGGCAGTAGGCCAACTAAGTGGCGGATCGCGGTGCGCCCACGACTAACGGTAAGTCCTTCGAGGATCTCGGCGACAAGAACAAACAGGGTAATCACAAGGGCCGTAAAGATTTCACGGATTGCCAGAGCCGCCACGATAGCGATCGCCATGGAAAGCTCCATGGTCATGCGGCGCTGAACGATGTTTTCGTACGCCTCGTGGAAGATCGGGAAGCCGCCCACAAGCGTGCACAACACGCCGAGGGCAGTCAAATAGGGATTCGATCCGCCGTGAAGAAACCAGATGGCCCCGGCTGCTGCAGCCACGAACAAAACGCGATTGATCTCACGCCAACTCACTATAGGCCCATGATCGTATTCGTCTTCGTGGTCGGTCTGGGTTATTGAGGCGATTCTTTGCTCTAGCCCATCGACTTCTGATGCTTTCACGTTGGCTTTGTTCATGGCGTCTTGTTCTTGTCCCTGCATTCTTGGAAAAGAGGTAGACTATACTATAGTACAGTATTGTAAGAGCAGTCGAGGAGATGATCAGCAGTTAGTCTCAACAGAGAGGATTTGGTAGAGCGGGGGAAATGGCTGTTGACTGAAGGTTGCTACTTCGAATCTAGCCCGAGCAGCCAATGGCAATTTCCTTCAGGAGAGTCTGAACGAGCATGGCTCATTCGGGCCACTTGGACGATAACGCGCAGGCTCTCTTCGCTGTCCAGAAGTCCGGTTGGGGGAAGCGAGGTTTAGTCGATGGTAGTTCCTGCCACTACTGATGCTGGCTTATGGAAAGGATATTGCCATCCGGATCTTTGAACCACGCGACCTTGTCACCTGAGGGTGTTGTCCAAATTCCGAGTTCACGGTCTTGCACGAAGGGATACTTTTCCAGGGTAACGCCGCGATCCCTGAGCCAAGTGACGACCGTTTCGATCTCTTTTACTTCCCAGCCGAGGATAGTGCCTTGCAAGGGAGTGAAGTTGGGAACCTTGGCAATCCTAATCTTGTGTCCACCGACGCTCAATACCAAAGCATATTGATCAAGGCTTACAAACTGAAAACCAAGCTTGCCTTCGTAGAAGGCGCGCGCCTGTTCATAGTCTTTTGTGGGAACAAAGCCAACTAATTTTGCTGAAGCGAGCATGAGTGCCTCCTCGAGGGCTTTCGAAGCCACACGAATACCACTTGTCTATCGGATTTTCTCTCGCTATCGTGACAAGGAATGTCGCAAAAGTGCCACAGCCTCCTCTTCGGAAAGAACGGCCGGCAGCTCGCCCAGGTTGCAAGTGTGTCCGCCGATCTTGTGAATGGCCACGTAATCGCAGAACACACGCACCCAGAGGATCAACTGCTATTTGCTTCCAAGGGCGTGATGACGGTGCGCACGAAGCTGGGCGTATGGGTTGTGCCGCCTCTGCGCGCGGTGTGGATTCCCGCGGAAACACCGCACTCGGTAGCCATGTCGGGCCAGGTTTCGATGAGAACGCTCTACTTTCTGCCGGGCCTTTGCCGCACGCTGCCTGGAGAATGTCTTGTGATGAATGTCTCTCCGCTGTTGAAGGAGCTAATTCTTCATGCATGCAAATATGCAAAGTTGAACAAGAGAGTTTCGCGGGAGAGACGGATTATCGAAATCATTGTCGATCAATTGAAGGCAGTCGAATCGATCCCGCTCCAGTTGCCGCAACCCTCTGATGCACGAGCGTTGAGAGTAGCAAAAGCAGCGTTCGCAAATACCGCGGACCAAAAAACATTGGGAAAACTTTGTAAGGACTGCGGAGCAAGCAAGAGGACGATTCAGCGTCTCTTCCTCGAGGAAACAAGAATGACTTTCGGAAAGTGGCGACAGCAACTGCGCCTCCTTCATGCCATGCAGGTCCTTGCGTCTGGGGAAAAAGTGACTACAGCTGCGCTGGAGGCCGGATACAGCAGCACAAGTGCGTTTATATCGATGTTCCGCAAACACCTTGGGACGACGCCGGCGCGTTATTTGAACAGTGGAATAGAGCGGGAGCGCAGATTGGAAAGCTGATCGGGGCGCTCTCTTAGACTGCCATACCTGCTACCACATCCAGCACACGTCTTTTGTATCCGCGGATGAAGAGGTCGATCGGATGTGGGCAGACCCTACCTGCTAGCACGAAGTCGCGTTGCCTCAGCCACCCTCACTCTGGACACCAAATGCCTGGGGTGTGCGAATCAGAGTAGATCGACTCCCGCCGCGTAGCGCGTGGAACAGAGAGGCCCTAATCCTGGGAAGCGTCGGAGTCTGAAGTACGTAGATTCAAATCGTGCTTCCACCAGGAATTTGAACTGAATCGGATTAAGGCACAATCCTGAGTTTCACTTGGAAGAGCGAGGTTAACAATTATCCGCATTCGTGGTAAACGTTTCTGAATCTCTGAACTTGATAAGCTTGGTGGAGGTAGAAGGTAGAAGGAGGAAAGCATGAACAGGGGCCGGATTGTTTTTGTTTTTTTGCTCGTTTGCGGCCTCGTGGCGCTCGGCTCGCTGGCAGCGCAGCAAAAGCACGCATCTCGGGCCGGTTGGATCAGCGACGGGGCTTGTGGGGCCAAGCACACGAAGGCCGGCGGTGCGGATTGCGTGCAGAAATGTTGGCGTGGAGGCGCTTCGGTGGGGCACCCGGAATGGAAACCCCAACGACCCGTCTTTGTAGCAGATGATGATCAAGGAATCTGGATAGTCGAAAACCCTGAAGCCGTTAGGAACTTCCCTGGTGCACATGTGGTGCTGGCGGGCAAATTCGATTCCGCGAAGAAGACCATTAACGTCGAGAAGATCACCCCCGCTTCGCAGTAGGGTGGTCCAAAATACGCGTCAGATCCTGATAGGTCGCGTTCCCGGACATCTGGCCAGGACGAATCCACTTCTCCACCCCAGCCACTCAGCAGCGTAATAGGGCTACTTGAAGTCGGGAATGGCGGTGTCGGCGGTCTCGATTCGGCGCCGTTCGAGGACGACTGGCTTGCCCGGCGATCCGGCCCGATGATTCTCGGCAAACCGGAACTTGGCCGGCAACGGCGTTCACGGAAATCGGAGTGCACGCGGCATCCGGCAACACCACATTTCCTCCAACGGGACTTCTGGCCCGCAATGACTTCCGTTTTGCCGTCATTCGGAACCGATCGGTCAAAGACAGAGCGTCCGCTTCACAACTGGCCGGGCTCTGCCCCTCGATCGGCGTTCGACCCCACTCTATAATTCAACCCCGAAGTTGTGCCTCCGGTCACGTCAATCGTCACCCCCGTGATACTTTTCGCACAGTTTGACGCCAAGAACACAGCCGTATTCGCGATCTCCTCCATGAGCGGAAGCTGCTTCAACATGGTGTCATTTTCCATGCCGCGAAGAATCACTTCCATCTCTTTTGGGTTGCGTTCGATCGCTTGCTTAAACACTCGCGAATCCGGTGAACCGCCGGAGCGTATGTTCACAACACGCACTCCATAAACCCCCAACTCCAAGGCGAGATTGCGAGAGAAGCTTTCAATGGCGGAGCATGCGGGCGCAAAGCCTGCTGTAAACGGGTAGCCGATGCCGCCAGGTGTTGCTGTCAGGGATAAAATCACTCCAGATCGCTGCTTCATCATGATCTTTCCTGCGGCGGTGGCCGTTAGGAAGTGACTTCGCATTGCGATGGAGACCGGACGAACAAAATCTTCAACGCTCAACCGAACCAGCGAGACATTCTGCACGACCTGATAATCCACCGCACAAAAAGATAGGTCCAAAGATCCTCGCTTGCGAATCAGGGAGTCGACAAAGGCATTGACTTCGCTTTCGTTCATCGCGTCCACGCGTGCGGCCTCTGCACATCCGCCAGACTCAACAATTTCGTCTGCCACTTCTTTCACGGAAGAAAGATGTCTTCCTGCCAGAAAGACGTTTGCACCTTCTTTGGCAATTGCTCTCGCGATAGTGCTGCCCAGTGACCCGCCGCCCCCGTAAATGACGGCATTTCTGTTCTGCAATATTTGAGAATTCATGGATCGCGGCTCCGGGAGGAGAATGTGCTAGAGAAATGAGGGCGCGGTCATATTAAGAAGCAAAAGTGCCGCTCGTCTCCAGCAGCTGGAATTGTAATTGATTCGATCCGGTGTTGTCGGCTTAACCGGCCAATCTCTTCCCATTCTCAGGGCGTCGCGAGCTTGCGCGCTTCGGTAACGATTTTGGTAAGCCGGTTGGAGAGCCGGTCGAGGTGGCGGCGAGAAGTTCCGTTTGG
>Ga0074045_10004954_pt1 | contig 11713 bp, 10 predicted proteins | sample BogForMeECP23OM2_FD_94442 | JGI IMG/M metagenome (GOLD analysis project Ga0074045, IMG submission 94442) | Bog forest soil microbial communities from Calvert Island, British Columbia, Canada - Bog Forest MetaG ECP23OM2 | ecosystem: Environmental > Terrestrial > Soil > Wetlands ...
CTCGCAGCTTGGATAAGTGAGTCCGAACGGGCAGCGGTAGCAGTACGCATTGTGGGCGTGAACGATGCCGGGCTGCGGCGCCATCCCCATGCGCCAGGTGGATTGCGCCGTGAGCGTCATTGCCAGGGCCGAACGGCCGTGATACGCGTGCCGAAGCGCGATGATTTCATTAGCGCCGGTGTAGCAGCGGGCAGCGACAATCGCCGTTTCATTTGCTTCGGTACCGCTGTTGGTGAAGTACGACTTGGTCAAGGCGCCTTCGGGCGTTATGCCGGCGATCTGTTTGGCCAGAGCTGCTTGGGGCTCGTTGGCGAAGACAGTGGAGACGTGCCAAAGCTTGTCGATTTGCTGGTGGACGCGAGCGTTCACCTGATCGTTGCAATGGCCCACACTGACGGTGACAATGCCGCCAAAGAAGTCCAGGTACTGGTTCCCGTCCGCGTCCCAGACGTATTGGTCCTTGGCATGGTCGATCACCAAAGGCTGCTTGAAGTAGTGAAAAACCGATGGGAACAAATACTCCTTGTTGGCGAGGATGATTTCCTCTTTGGTCATGGCTGCAGATCTCTTTCCCGGCGGACTTCTTCAGTTGCCGCCGATCGCCCTTTGCTTCGAAGCGCAAAGGCTTCTTTATAGCGTACTTCGAAGTGATACGCGCACGACGGACTCGCCCGCCCGCCCAGTTACTCTCTTGTTGGGCGCTCGTGGGCATGCTAGGTTTGACTCTGAGGCAGTCCGGGCATTCCTGGGCACAGAACTCCGTGATACCGGTTCCAAACGAATTCGCCGGCGGACTCCAGGATTGCCTGGAGCGCTATCGGCAGCGCTTTGACCCAGAGGGGCTTGAAGAGTCGGCACTAGTGGAGTCGCTGGCCTTAGCTGGATGGCGGCTGGCTAGGATTCCCGCGCTGGAGGAAAGCCTGTTTGTACGCGGACAAGTGGAATTCGCAGACCGGTTCAGTTCAGCGGACCCGCAAGAGCGCAGTGCGCTGATTGAGGCACACACTTATCTGGTCTACGAGAAATATTTCAAGCTGCTGTCGCGTCAGGAGACGCAATTGCGTCGCCGCCACGAACGGGACGAAAAGCGGCTCGACGAGTTGCAAAAGAAGCGCCGGGGCGCAGCTCCCGTTCCGGGCCAACGCGCCAAGCTGTTTCTGGTGCCACGGAAGAAGGGATAAAATGGGCCGCGCTTCCAGTCGCGGGCGGTTTTGGCAGAATCGCGAGGCGGGTAACCTGCCTCACAATGCTTGTGCATGTCGAATACGCTGCAGGACACTAAACGCTTCGGTAGCCTCCAGTTTTGGGCGACCGTTCAGGCGCCCCAGTGCTCGCCGGATAACATTCTCTGCCTCCTGCCAAAGTTCAAGGTCACAGAACGCCGCCGCCCTGGACGTAAGTATTGGGACAGTCTGAGCTTCCACGGGAACCCGGGCTGTAACCTCGAGCGCCTCCCGAGGTAGACCTCTGGCTCGGAGAATCGAAGAAAGCCGGGCAATTGCAAAACAGTTTTGAGGCTCAGCCGATAGGGCCTGCTCGGTTATCTTCTCCGCCAGATCCAAATACCCAAGATCCTTCGCCAGCCGGCTCTGTTTCAGGAGTAACGGGACGTTTCTTTCTGTTTGGAGGACGGTCTCAAGCTCTCGCGCACACGCCGCTTTGAGATGTTGATGAATCGCCTCCGGTGGTTTCAAGAACGTCTGGGCGTCGTAGAATCCTTTCGGCGATAAGAAATACCTGCGCCCCTCCCAATCAATCTCGAATCGCTCGGCCATATCTCTCACCGCCGGGCGGCAGACTTCCTTTGGCCTCCGGTCCAGCTTGCAAAGCCTCCCAGCCGGCGGAAAGAAACTAACGGCTGACCGGTAGACAACACCAGAATTGAGGTCGATGTCTAGAACGGTACGTCGTCCAGAGTAACTGGGTTGTTTCGATTAGGCGCCCAACGGAAGTAGAGATTGGTCCGTCCGTCTTTGGTGCGCTTGTCAACGCCAATGGGACGATCCACCAATTCTCCGAGACGAGCGGGCAACTCGGAGAGGCGCGCTATCTTCAAGCCGCACCTATCCAGGTCATCTTTCAGGTATGCGAGCGTATTCTCGGTGATCACTCGATTCTTTGTCAAAACGCGGTTCACAGCCTGCGGTCCCTGGATGCGTAGTTTCCAAGTGACCATCGGGCGCCCGGTCGAACTCGTTTCCGTTAGACGTGCCTCTTCGATGACGGCATCGTAGGTTCCATCCGGAATGTCACTGTACATCTCGTCTGCGGAGACCGTGGTCTTCGCCCAATCATCATCAAACCGGGTTAGGTCGGCAATTGCTGTGTCGCTGTCTACAGGTAAGGACATGAAATAACCTCCATGAACAACAAGGAAGTACGCCAGCCGACACAAAGTTCTCACCAGGTTCCGTCAGTTTGCCGCGATGCGCGGAGGCGGGCAGAGCTTTGAGCTTTGATCGCCCGGGGCCGGGTGCTCCGACTGCAGGTGTAGGCGGGAACGCCCAGAAATGTGCGCTGTATCGAAAGCCCGTCTTAGAACGGGACGTCGTCGTCGGTGACGCCCATGCCGCCGAACGGGTCTTCCTCAGCAGCAGCGCCCGGTGCCGAGGCCGGCTTGGGCCGGGCTGCACCACCTTGGCGGTATCCGCCGGAAGCCGATACGCCACCACCTTCCCCACCGCCCTCTCCGCGCCCGCCCAGGAGGATCACCTCCTCGGCAACCACCTCAGTGGTGTACACCTTTTTGCCCTCTTTATCGTCGTAGCTGCGATTGAGTAGCCGGCCTTCAACGTAGACTTTCGTGCCCTTGGTCAGGTATTGGGCCAGATTCTCCTGGCGCCACAACACAACGTTGGTCCAGTTCGTCTCTTCCTTCCACTCGTTGGTTTGCTGGTCTTTCCAGCTACGGCTCGTAGCGACGGCAAACTTTGTGACGGATACGCCTGAGGGCGTGAACTTCGCTTCGGCGTCTCGCCCTAGATTCCCAATCAGGATGACTTTGTTGACACTTCTGGAGGCCATAATCACTCGCACTGTAACACAAGGGCCAGGGTGTAGAGTGGCCGCTGCCGCTCAGAGATTGAGACACAACTGGCCCGGGAATCACTGGTAGCCCCATTCCATCGGTGCCGAGTTCGGGGAGATCAGGTTCTAGCGGGGTCGAGGGCGAGACGCCCGGTGCCATCCGCCAATCTGCACCAGCCGTATTACAGGGTAACCGCCGAGGATTCTGCCTCGGGAGAGGGAGTGGGCAGCGGATTCCGCTGGCGACGCGCGTTAAGCGTGACGAAAACCAACCCTGGCATCAGGCCATTTGCTAGTGGGAAAACGTTAGCAATTGTTAAGTATTTCGACGATAATAGCTGGCAGAGGGGCCGCAAACGCAAGTCCGGTCTCTGGCCAGCTGCCTGGGGGAACATGGCGCTGCGTTTACTTGAATGGTCCTTTGCAACGTGTCGTGCGGCCCGGCGGGTCGGTGCACCCCGCCGCTCTGGGCATTACTCGCCCGCCCGTTTCCTGGTCGCAACGGTCGCCTTCCTTGCTGTGTTCCCAGGTCACGCCCGATCGCAATTCATCGTGAAACCATCGGAGCCGGGAAGCCACTTTGCCATGCTGCCCTCCGACCTGGCAATCCTGGAGGCTGGTGAGACGCGAAAAGACTTGGCCTGCGACGTGACATCCAAGAAACCCGAAGTCGGATTCGACCTCCGGTTTCACAGCTTGTACGACGTTTCAATCCCTCTGAAAGAGCTGGAGGGCGACGAAGATCTGCTGACGATCGTTTTTCGTGTCTTCAAGGACGATGACAAAAGTCATCCGCAATTCTTCTCGCAGCACATCCGGGTTCCGGCGATTGAAGCCGATGCCTCGGGCGATGCCACGTTACATGGCGGTTTCGACACCGGTGAGGGAAGTTACCACGTGGACTGGCTCATGCGCGACCGCGCGGAAAGGGTCTGTGCGTCGAGTTGGGACGTGAAGGCCAGCTTACCTCCTAAGGATAAGGCGATGACCCTGTTCCTGCCGGCCGGACAGATTGATCAAGTGCAGTTCGAGCCTTTTCTGGACGATCCCCTGAACCACCGGCTGGCCGCCAACCCGGAACAACTGAATATAAAGATTCTAGTGAATTTTGCCCCGCAAAACAAAGATGCCGCAGTACTTCAGCCGATCGATACGGCTGCGCTGATTAGTATTCTCAGGGCGATTGATCATGATTCCCGCATTCAACGGGTGTCCCTGATCGCCTTCAACCTGCAGGAGCAGCGGATATTGTTCCGGCAGGATGCGGCGGAACATATCGACTTTCCTGGACTAGGCATAGCGTTGCATGGAATCAAGCCTGCGGTGGTGGACGTAGCGCGTTTGAGCCAGAAGCATGGAGAAACTGATTTTCTATCCGATCTCATTGAGAAAGAGCTGGGATCGGCAGGCAAGCCAGACGCGGTAATCTTCGCCGGACCCAAGGCCATTTTGCAGGCTGATGTACCCCAAGAGGACCTGCGGCGCATCGGAGATATTGAGTGTCCTTTGTTCTACATGAACTACAACCTGTACCCGCAGGAGATCCCTTGGCGCGATTCGATCAGCCACGCGGTGAAGTATTTCAAGGGCACCGAGTACACGATCTCCAAGCCTCGCGATCTTTGGTTTGCGACCTCAGAAATGGTCAATCGAATAGCCCAATCGAAGCACTTAAAGACCAGCAGAGCGCTGGCGCTTGGAGCGAGGTAGACTAGTTGCTATTCAGGATCTTTCAATGTCGACTCGAATGCTTCGATTAGCAATCACGGGAGCCTTCCTACTTTCTTTCTCAACAGTGAGCTGGGGACAGCAGAAGGACAGTCCACGCCTTGCCGATTACAAGAAGGACATCGTTGCTCCATACGTCAACTCCCCAGAGCCGGTCGTTCTGAAGATGCTCCAGATGGCGCATCTAAAACCCGGTGAGACACTCTACGATCTGGGATGTGGTGACGGGCGCATAATCATCATGGCCGCCGAGCAATTCCGGGTAAAGGCTGTGGGCGTAGAACTCGCTCCGCGTGAGGTGAAGAAGGCGACCGAAGAGGTCAAGAAGCACCATTTGCAAGCCAGCGTCAGAGTGATTGAGGGCAATATGCTGCAACAGGACCTAAGTCCCGCCGACGTGATAACTCTGTACCTCACCACGACGGCCAACGAAAGCCTTCGTCCTAACCTGGAGCGCTATCTTAAGAACAATGCGCGCGTTGTCTCGTACGACTATCCGATACCTGGTTGGAGGCCCATCGACTCCAAGGATACCGAGGCCAACCTTCACGGGATTACGCACACTATCTACCTCTACCAGGTACCGACTTCCTTCAAATAGCAGGCCCTGGTGACAGCCGACTTCGATGTCGTAGGCGTCGGCCTCAATGCGACCGACACGCTGTTGTTACTGCCGGAATACCCGCCGTACGCCGGGAAGGTACGGTTCAGTTCGGAGATTCTCAGCCCCGGCGGGCAGGTCGCGACCGCCATGGTCGCCTGTGCGCGGCTGGGTTTGCGGACCAAGTACATCGGCACAATCGGCGACGATCTGAGGGGAGAGATTCAGCGCCAGAGCCTGGACGGTACGGGCGTTGATACCTCGGGCGTCATCGTTCGGGCAGGCTGCCCGAATCAAACCGCTTACATCCTTGTCGATCAGCGTACCGGCGAGCGAACGGTCCTGTGGCACCGCGCCGAGTGCCTTCGATTGCGCCCGGAGGACATCCGGCCCGAGGACATTCTGACTGCCCGCATCGTACATCTGGACGGCTGCGATACAGAGGCTGCGGCGTTCGCCGCCCAAGTGGCGCGTAAGGCAGGCATTCCTGTAACAGTCGACGTCGACACGGTCTATCCCGGGTTCGAAGCGGTGCTCCAGAACACGGATTACCTGGTGGCGAGTTCTGTCTGGCCGGGCCGGTGGACGACCGAAGCCGACGGATTGGTGGCGCTGGCCTGCGTACAGCGCGAATACGGGTTGAAAGTCTCAGCCATGACGCTGGGCGACTTCGGATCCGTGGCGTTATTCGAAAACCAGTTCTATTACTCGCCCGCATTTCAGGTGCACTGTGCTGATACCACCGGCGCTGGCGATGCGTATCACGGGGCATTTTGCTACGCCATCCTGCAAGGAATGCCAATGCTGGAAGCACTTGATTTTTCGAATGCGGCGGCGGCCCTGAACTGCACCGCAATTGGCGCCCGCGGACATATCCCGCCCGTCGGCGAGGTCGAGGACCTGCTGGCACTGGCGGCCAGCGGCAAGGTGGGACGACGCTTCGATGAGGAGATGGCCGAGCGCTGCCGGCATGCGGTCGAACCGCCAAGCCTCCCCGCCCGCCGTGTCCGTCGCGGCGAAGTTGTCTGATTCATACTGGTGGAAGATCACCCGCCTGAAAGACGCCCCTAAGTCATGATTCCGCTGCGCGCATTGATTCGACGCAATTCGTTCCCGACGGTCACGCTCGCCTTGATCATTATCAATGTCTACGTATTCCTTTATCAGCTCGTGCTGACGCCCATGGCGACGGAGGCGTTCGTGATGCACTATGCCTTGATCCCTGACCGCATCCACTTGAGCGCGTTCGTCACGTCGATGTTCCTCCACGCCGGCTGGCTCCACATCATCGGCAACATGTGGTTCCTGTGGGTGTTTGGTTCCCACCTTGAAGATGCGATCGGCTCAGGGAAATACTTGTTGTTTTATCTGCTTTGCGGGATCGTGGCGGCCTTCACGCAGTTCGTGGTGAATTTCGGCAGCCCGATACCGACGGTGGGTGCGAGCGGCGCCATCGCGGGCGTGATGGGAGGCTTCCTGCTGCTCTATCCACGAGCGCGCATCGACACCTTGATCTTCATCGTTATCTTCATCACCAGGGTGGAGTTGCCCGCGGCACTGATGCTGCTTTACTGGTTCGCTATCCAGGTTTTCAGCGGCCTCTCCTCATTCGGCCGCATGGGGATGGATCAAGGCGAGAGTGTGGCGTGGTTCGCTCACGTGGGCGGGTTCCTGGCCGGAGTCGGGCTGCTAGCGTTGGTCCGGGGCCGGCAGCGTCTGCGGCCGGTTAACTACTATTACCGCTGAGTTGGGGGCGGGGGCGCTTACGCGGAGACCCAGCACGGAACCGCACCCGTAAGCGGATTCTGGCCCCGTGGCGCGGGCCGCCAGGCCCTGCTGAGCCGAGAGTCATCTCGGCTTTGGTTCGCTTACCGCACTCCGGGCCCCGGCGTTTTCACACAGACTCGTCAGCAAGCGCATCCGTCTGGAGCCCCAACCGTCAAGAGAGCGACAGCGTTTTCTTGACGAAGGCCAGACTGGCCTCCAGATCCTCCCGCTCCCGCTGCGCCTCGTTGGGTGTTTCCCAGGGCTCATCTGGATACGGCTTACCTCGCTCGGCCAGGGCCAGGAAACGCTCAAACTCCCAGGCCGGAACATCCCGGTAGGCATCCCAGAACTTCGGGTCGCGGTACGGGAATAGGCGCGGACCAAAAACGATCGATTCCAAGGACAGAGCTTTGCCCGGACACAATTCCGCGTATTTCTTGATGTAACTGGTAATGTCGACATTGCCCTGCCCCATCCGCACCCAGGTCACGGCCGCGCCTTCCGGCGTCAGCCAAACGGCCGAGTCGCGCACGTGACTGGTCAGGACATAGGGGTGGAGGATGTCCAGCGAGACGTGGGGATCTTCCAGGGTCCACAGTGGGTTCCCGGAGTCCAGACACGAGCCAACGATATCGGTTCCAGCGCCCTCGATGAGCATCTTGACCTCGGGTGCCTGCATGTCACCCGCATGATTCTCGATCGCGATCTTGATTCCGGCGTCCGTCGCCCGCGTCCGGACCTTGCGTAATACCTTCACGGTGTTCTCGATGTGCATTTCGATTGGACCCGGCTTACGGTCGTCGGCACTGCCAAGGACACAGCGGACGATCTTGGAACCGACGGTCTGGGCTGCCTCGATCATCACGGTAAGTTGCTCTTCGGCCGTGCCCGCCTTGGCGTCGAACATGGCGGAGGAAGGGCAAATGGACTTCATGCCGATCTCCATCTCAATGTTCAGCTCTTCGGCATGCCGGCGAACCTTGCGAAGATTGGCTGGATCGAGGCCGCCGATGAAGCGCATTTCGGAAAAATGGACCACCTTTGCTTTCTGGGCTGCGCAGTAATCGAGGTATTGAAACGGAGTCCAGTTCTGTGAACGCAGGCTGAACAGGTCGATGCCAAGCTTCACGGAGGGCGCCGGCTCGGACGCAGCAAGAAACGGGGCGGTTGCGCCGGCGGCAGCAAGGGCCAGCAGATCTCGTCGGGTCATTCCCAATGATGCTAGCAAGGCCGCCGTCAGAACAACCGCTTGAACTAACCCAAGGTTACTTCTTCTAACTGACGTGGCTCTATGTAACTCGGTTGCATTGTTAGTGGGCGTTCCCATATCTCATAGCCGTCGTCTTATCTCGTTCCCGTCACCTTGCGAAACTTTAATTATGCTTACGCATAATAGTTGTTGCATCGCTCCACAGTTTGTTTAGAGTGGAGCTACAGAGGGTCTGGTCTGCCTTTGTTCTCCCGGAAACAAGTCATTTTCGCGGTCGCCGTGGCGCTCGCGCTGGGCGTTTTGGGCGTTGCCGTTCGAGCCTGGTGGTTGGCTCGCCAGGCAGTCGTGGAAAGCTCCCAACGAGCCAGCCGTTCCTCGCAGCTTGGTTTCACCTTCTCTCCCGTCGCCGGCAGCGTCAACAGCCCGTTCACATCCATCGCTGCGGCCGCCGATTACCGGGCCGCCACGATCTTTGAGGGCGACCTGTTCGTCTGCGGCAAGTCGGCGCTCTACCGTTACTCGACGGATGGGAAGCTGAAACAGGTCTGGAACGTGGGTCGGGAGTTGCCTGCCGCCGCGCTGGTTACGGTCGCGGTCCGCCGCGGAACCGGAACGCCTGAGTTATGGATTGGTACCGACGGGGAAGGCGCGGTGGTCTTCGATAACCACCAACTGCGGCAGTTCCGGCCCGATCGCCCCGAACTGCGGAAGGTAAGTGCTCTGCTGGGGCTCGGCGACGGCCGAATGCTGCTGGGCACGGCGGAGCATGGCTTGTTGGTCACCGACACCAAACAGCTCTCTTACTTTCACCCGGAATTCGCCCAAGCGGAAGTAACCAAGCTAGCCGGAACAAAAGACGCATTGTGGGTGGGCACGCGCAAGGCTGGGGTCTGGCTATGGCGGGCGGGCGAAGTACGTCGGTTTGAGACAGAGCTTCCGGATCCTCAAGTGTTATCGCTTGAGGCGGATGGCCCGAGGGCTTGGGTGGGTACTCCGCTGGGAATTGCCGAGTTCACGGCTGGCAAGTTCTCGCGAAAGCTGGCCGAGGGCGTTTTTTCGCAGGCGTTGGGCCTGTTGGCGGGAACTCCAGGATTGGAAGCAACGGGTGGAACGCTGGCCATTGGCACGATCGACGAAGGGATTCTCTTCGCCGACTTGCGTGGCCAGCGTCCCCGGCCGCAACGCGCGGCCTTCGGCCCAACCGGATCGACTTCAGCTGCCGTGCAGTCCTTCCTGCGCACGCCACAGGCGCTCCTCGCCGTCAGTCAACGGACGGTCGTCCGGCTGCCTGATGGGGCAGTATCCCTGGACGCAGACCGGGAGGGGATTGGTGGCCAAAGCGTACCGCTCTCCGATGGCCACGTTGCGGCGCTGTGGGCCGATCAGCAGGGCAATCTTTGGGTGGGTTACTTCGACCGCGGCCTGGATATTTTACGGCTTAACGCCAATGGCCCAACACAGCACATCGAAGACGACCATGTTTTCTGTGTCAATCGCATCAAAGAAGACGAAGCGGCAAACGTGGTAGCGGTGGCGACGGCCAATGGGCTGGCGCTTTTTGATCGCAGCCAGCAACTGCGGCAGGTCCTGAATAAAAAAGACGGCCTGATCGCCAATCAGGCCACAGATGTCTTGTTCCGAAGGCTGGCGAATGGTGACTCCTCCATGGTGGTTGCGACACCCGCCGGTGTAAGTTTCGTGGAGGGCGGCTCGGTTTACAGCATTTACGCGTTTCAGGGCTTGGTGAATAATCACGTGTATACACTTGCCCGGCGCGGCGACGATCTGTTGGCGGGAACTCTGGGCGGATTTTCACTTCTTAGAAATGGGTTAGTAACCGCCAGCTTCACGACGGCTAATTCGAGTCTTCACCAGAACTGGATAACTGCCTCGGCGGAAGATGGTGCCGATGTGTACCTTGGAACTTACGGTTCCGGTGTCTTGAAGCTGACTGTGCAGGGCTCGCTGGAGCAGTTTGCAACCCAGAACCCGGCAGACGGGCCAGCGCGGGTTGAGATCAACCCGAATGCGCTGTGGGTTTCGAGGTCGGCCGTGTATGCCGGAACGGCTTCTCAGGGACTGGCGATATTAAAGAAGGGATCGGACCGCTGGCGCTTTGTCGCGGCGGGCTTGCCATCGTGGAATGTCACGGCGATCGCCGGACGCGATGGCGTCCTATATATAGGTACGGATAACGGGCTTGTGAAAGTCGCGGAGAACGCCTTGCCATAAGCTCGCGTTCCCGTTTGGTCTAGGAACTGGAGGAGATATCGTGTTCGCTACAACCTGGCAACGGAAGACGGCCACGGCCGTTTTGCCAGGGCTTTCGTTAACCGGCTGGCTCTTGCTTTGTGCACCTTCGGCCGCTCGTGCCGACAATTGGCAGATTACGCCTTCCACCCTTCAGGCGCCGAGCCAGGCGGTCCTGTCCATTGCCGAGTTTCACGCGGATATCAAAATTGACGGCGGGCATGCGATCGTTACGATACGCGAGGTCTTCCGGAACAAGAAGGACGGCGTGCTGGAAGGAACCTTCGGAGCAGCACTCCCGGGCGATGCCGCCATCTCGGATTTCGCCGTTTGGGACGACGTCGTCCGCATTCCCGGCGTGATTCTGGAGCGAAAGCGCGCAGGCGAGCTATACGACCAGATTCGCGCCGTGCAGATCGACCCAGGGCTTCTGCAATCGGGCGAAGTGACCGAGAGCAATGCCGAAGGCGAAGCCAAGCGCAGCGCCGAATTCACGGCCAAAATCGTTCCAATCCCTGGCAACGGTTACAAGCGGGTGGAACTCGCGTACCGGCAAACGGTTCCCGTCGACCAACTCGCCAGCGCGTTTGTTCTACCGCTCAAACCAGAAGCGAACCGGCCGCTGAATGTTGAGAACTTTTCGTTGACGCTGGAGTTACAGAGCCCGCAAGCGATCAGCGGTTTCCAGGTATTGAGTAAGTCGTTCCTCCTGAAGTTTGGAAAGCAGGACAGCCACGCCATTAAGGCGACCTTTGAAGCCAGCAACTTTGCGGTTCGCGAAGACTTCACCGTGCGCTATAAGCTCGCTGCCGATCCAAAGCCTCAAATCGAGGCATACCGCGATCCGCAGAGCGGCGATCCGGGATTCTTTGACGTTTCAACTCTGCTCGAGGCCCGCGACCAAGCGGCGGCTAAGGCGCCGCGCCCCCTGCTGGTGCTCGTCGATACCTCCTTGTCGATGCAATGGGACAAACTGGAGCGCAGCTTCCAGGCTTTGGAGGCCACGTTGCGCTCGCTGACGCCCGCGGACCGTTTCAACGTCGTGGTGTTTAACTCCGATGTAAAGACGACCACGCCCGACCCGGTGTCAGCCACCCCGGCTGCGGTGTCAAAAGCGCTGGACGTGGTTC
>Ga0074045_10004955_pt1 | contig 11713 bp, 9 predicted proteins | sample BogForMeECP23OM2_FD_94442 | JGI IMG/M metagenome (GOLD analysis project Ga0074045, IMG submission 94442) | Bog forest soil microbial communities from Calvert Island, British Columbia, Canada - Bog Forest MetaG ECP23OM2 | ecosystem: Environmental > Terrestrial > Soil > Wetlands ...
AGAGCGTCCCATCCTGGTCGAAGGTGGCAATGCGCGCTTCCGGCGGCACGAACTGCGGGCTCGCCTGGTCGGTGGTCGAGTGCACGAACTCGACGATCGCCTGCTTGGCGGGCCCATCGTTCCATGAGGGGAGCGGATCGGTCTGCGCGAGAGCCTTCGTGCCCGAGGCGAGGCTTCCGATCGCCGCAAACAGCAAAGTCAAGAGCAGTCGGACATGCAACTTCATATTTGCCTCGTTGGAGAGAAGCAGAACCAGCGCCCGAGGCTCCGGCGGCAGTCGCCGGTTCGCCCTTCGCCATGCGCTCCTCCGCTGCTCGGCCCGGGGAGATCGCGCTGGGTTACACTGTTATCCATCTGTCTCGCCTGCTGCACCGCATTAACCAACAGCAACCGGAGCGAGGACAAAGGGGCGCAGAGGCTCTGCGCCCGCCAACGCGGCATGGCGACCGGACGACGGCGCGTCTGCGATCAGGCGCTTTTTTGCCAGCTCAAGTCATAAGCGCAACGCCCGAGCACCTGACCGCTGAGGACATTCCGGTTATCGATTTGTCCTTGGAACGTTTGACCGACCCCCGAGCTCATCGCCAATCCTCCTTGCGCGGTGACGTACCCCTGGAAGGTGAGACCGATCGCCTGGAACTGTGCGAGACCGTTGGAGATGGTCAGTGGCGGTAGCGACGATACAGTATAGTTCGGGCAGTTTACCGAAGCCGTACTTGCCCCCGGGGTAATCGAACCCCCAGCGACGTTCTGTACAGTAAGCCCCGTGAACGTTCCGTCGAAGCCGCGCGTCGTGTTGGCGGGTGATCCTGACGCGTAGCTGACCGGCGTTATGGCTTGTCCGGCAACGGCAGGTGGCGGAGATGGTGGGGCGCAAGCCGAGACTGCGAAGAGTGAAATCCCCGATAGGAAAAACTGTTTCATTTGGTCCTCCTTGTGAAAACATGCACACGGACTAGTCTTCGGCCCGGGCGGCACCAATGAGACGCAGACCCGCATAGGTATTCTGTTCTGAACCGTTAATCGCTTGGGCGGGCTTGAGCCTTCTCCTGGCTACTCCGCCGCTGCCGCGGCAGGGTGGGTCAGCTCGAGGGCGCGGTGTGCCACAGCGGCCGCGGAGGGGTCGCCGTCGCCGGCAATTTGCACCGTCGGGAAGGCGAATTTGATGCCATTGGCGTCGAAGGCTTTTTTGATCATGGCAAGGGCTCGTCGCCGGATCATGGAATTCTGGCCCGGCAAAGTCGTCATCTTCATCCGGATCTGCACCGCGAAATCGCCGAGGGCATCGACGCCCTGCATCTTCAGCGGCTCGAGGATCAGCGGCGCGAATTCGGGGTCCTGGGTCAGGTCCAGCCCGATCTGCTTGATCAGCTTTCGGGCGCGGTCGACATCGCTGTCATAGGTGATGCCCACCGTGAGCTTGGTGATGACCCAGTCGCGGCTCATGTTCTGAACCGCGCCCAACAGAGCGAACGGCACGGTGAAGAGTGGACCGTTTTGATGCCGCAGCCTGACCGAGCGAAAGCTGAATGATTCGACCGTGCCCTTGTAATTGCCACTCTGGATGTATTCGCCGACCCGGAAGGCGTCGTCGAGCAGGTAGAACATCCCGGCGATGACGTCGCGAACCAGAGACTGCGCGCCAAAGCCGATCGCGACGCCGAGGACGCCCGCGCCGGCGACCAAGGGTCCAATCTCGACGCCCATTGCCGCGAGCGCCATCATCCCCCCAAATACGATGACGACGACGAACAAAATATTGCGGAAAATAGGCAGCAGCGTATGGAGCCGCGCCCGCCGTCGCGCCTCGTCGGTGTTCGGCTGACCGAGGTCCTCGACCTCGGCGAGCTTGCGATCGATCGCCGTCTTTACAGCGTGCCAGAACAGGTCGGCAACGAGCAGGATGATGACGGTGCTCAACGCGCCGTGGACAAGGCGGGAGGCCGGCGTATCGTCTCCGGCGAGGTGCACGAGGTCGACACCCCAGCCCCAGGCGAGCACCGCTGCGGCACCGATGATCAGAAACGCCCGCAAACCGCGCGCGAAGCTTACCTCTAGGACGCTGGGCAGACCATTACCAACCTGCGGCGAACCGGGCGGCTGAAGGAGGTGCTCGACCGTGCGCCGGGTCACGCCGTTGGCCAGCGGCAAGGTGATAACGACGACCAGGAGCCAAAAGCCAGGCATGGCCTCCGCTAGCCAGAGCACCCACAACAGCACGATGCCAACCGACAGCAGCGCGTTCTGTGCGCTCCGGCCCAGACGAAGCCTCTGGGGTGCCGGCGCTTCGGTTTCGCGATCCGGCGCAACCGGCCTGCGCCACACGGATTCCAGCGCGATGGCGAGGAGACCGAGGCCAAGCAGATAGGCGACGAGGTGGCGCTCCTCCAACGAAAAGCCGAGGGTGCTCAGCAGGCTGAGCGTTACCCAGCCAAAGGCCAACCAGGCGACGAACGCGGTGAGCCGTCGGCACCAGAACCGCGCGGCCAAATTATCCGTCGGAACGATGCGAAAGCGCTCGTCATTGGGCGCGAGCAGAAAATGGCCGACGACCACTGCGATTCGGGTGAAAAGCACAGCGACAAGATAGCCGAGGAGCATCTGGCGCAGGAGCGGCGGCCAATCGAACGCGAAGAATGGGCCGACGCTGCCCAGGGCGAAGGCCACGACCGCGACGACGCTAAAGGCGAAACGCGCGGCGACAAGAAGCAGGCGGTCGCGCACAGTCTCCATTGGCAAACCGACGAGGCGCTCTCGTGTCTTCTGCGTCGCCTTGCGAAACAGCCACTCGACGCCAAAGCCCAGCGCCGCAAAAACGAGGACGAGCACCGCCACGGTCCCTTGACGTGGGATGTCTGCCCGGACGAGGCCGTAGGCTCGCTCGAAATCGTTCGGCAGATCGGGGAGTGCGCTCCCCAGCGCAACAAAATGATCACGGGTCGCGCTGATGCGCGCATCGACATATTCCGAGATCGTCTCTTCCTTTGGCGCCGGCTCTTTGGAGGCTTTGGCCGCGTGCTGCTGTTCCTCCAGCCACTTCTGGACCTTCGGATCGCCGAGCAATGCGATAAACTCGGCGACTTGCGGGGAGGTCGCTTCGTCTTCGCTCGCGGATGACGACCCGCCCGACCCCTTGTGCGTCGCCGCAGCGGCCCCCGACAGCAGGGCCCCCGATAGGATGATCGCCGCAACGCAGGTTCTCAAAGCTCGTATCGATGCCCGTGTCCGTTCGGCTACTGAGATCATCATTGTCACGGCCCCAAGTTTCCCGGGATTGTATGTCGCCACTGGGTCACCCTTCGCAAAGCCTCTAGGGGGGCGAGATTCATCTTAACACTGGGCATCGTCAGGCTCGTATGCAACGGGCTTAGTCTTTAATCGGCTTTCTCCCGGTTGCCCCACCGCCGATCTGCAAGCTTAGTGCTCCAGCTGCACCTCGACGGTGCCCGCGCGAACGGCAGCCCGCAGTGCCGCGTGGTCGCGCTCGGCCTGGTCGGCGTAGGCGAGCGCGAATTTGCCCATCGCCTCGTCGAACTGGGCGTTCTTCCCGAGATACCCGCTGATCGCCCAAGGGTCACCGGCCTTGGCATGCGCACGCGCCAGCGCCCAACCGCACATCTTGCCGTAGATCGACAGCATCTCGGCGTCGAAGGTCTCGACCAATGGGGAGAGCTTCACGTCGCGCAACTGACGGATGTAGAAATGCCGCCCCTCGGGACCGATGCCCCAGCCGAGAAACAAATCGGAGGACGGCTGCATCAGCTTCTGGCCCTGGACCACCCGTTCGCCGTGCTGCGCGTATACGCTTTTGCCGGCATAGGCCTCCAGCACCGAGGCGTTGGCCTCCTTGAATTGCAGAAAAAGCGGGTTGTCCGCAACCGACATCATTAGCGCCACCATGCACAAGGTGCCGACGCTGCCGATGCCGACCACCTTGACCGCGACGTCGGCCAGCCGATAGCGATCGAACAGAACGCGACGATCTTCGGCCAATGTTTCGCGATACTTTGGGAGCGACCCCCGGATCATCTCCAAGTCGCCGGCAGCACGCGATGCGTCGGCATGGAAAATAGTCGGCGGAGTGTCGTGAATGCGGGTCTGCGCGCCGGTCTGCTCGACCAGCTTTGGGTACACCAGCTCCGAACTGCCGCGCGCGGTCGCCTTGGCGATCCGCTTGCTCAGCAGCGCCTTGCGGTCCTGCGGCAGCATCGCCAGAACATCGCTGTCGTCGAGACGGGCATACCAGACATCGAGCACGTCCATGGCCGCGAAGTCGCGCATTTTTTGGTGATAGCTGCGAGCGCAGGCGACCGCCGCGTCGCGGCCGTTTGCGTCCGAGAGCCCATTCGAACGGGCAGCGAGCACAAACGAGGCGACGAGACGCTTGACGTCCCACTCCCAGGGCGCCGGCAATGTCTCGTCGAGGTCGTTGATGTCGAAGATGAGCCGGCGCTCCGGCGTGGCAAAACCGCCGAAATTCATCAGATGGCAGTCGCCGCACACCTGGACACGGATGCCGCTGACCGGCGTGCGGGCCAGATCGGCTGCCATGACGCCGGCGGACCCGCGGTAAAAAGTGAACGGCGATTGCAGCATGCGGCCATAGCGCAGCGGCACCAGATCCGGCTGCCGGGTCGCATCGGCGGCGCGAAGGATGCCGATCGGGTCCACTCGCTCGGCAGGCGCCCGCCAGGCGGCGTGCGCATCGCGAGGCGCTGTATCTCGCAGCCTCTTGCCGCCGGCCCTTCGGTCCGCCGGGACCATTGTAGACGCGTGTGCCGCCGGCTGACCGGCGGAGACAGTCGACGTTTCCATGATACAGATCCTCCTTGCTGGGGCTTAATCGCGACTAGGCGACATCCGGTCGCGTCACGCCGGTTTTGCGACGACCTGATAGATCACACTGCTGCCGCTATAGAATGGGCGATAATACGCACCGCCGAAAATAAAGTAGGTCGTACCATTGATGTTCTGATCGACAGCACCACTCGGCAATGTGCTGACCGTCGATCCAATCGGCGGCGGGACGACTTGATAGCCGTTCTGGACTGTTGAATAGAACGCACCGCCGCAGTCGAGATCGGTCGCGGAGCCGACATAGACGGTAGAGCAGGAGGGTGGCGGGGTTGCCACGACGGCCCCTTGCGGCGGTGGCACCACCGCATACTGTCCTCCTTGCGGCGCGTAATAGACACCGTTCGCGTAATAGTACGGGTTTCCGGCGACCGAGATCGCGGCTGCGGCTGCCGGCAGCGCCGCTATGCTGGCGCCAATTGCCAGGCCCGCACCCAGACCAAGGCCCGAATAATAGCCACCCCAGTTGCCATGGTAATTGTTCCAGGTGGCCTGGCGTTGGCCTTGCAGATAATCGGCTTCGTTGGTGCGATTTGACTGAAGCTGGCTGGCTTCGTTGGTACGGTTCGACTGAAGCTGGTTGGCTTCGGTGGTGCGGTTCTGCTGGACCTGGGACACGTTTTGCCGCGCGTCAGGATGGGCTTCCTGGAACTGGCCGGCATTGTGTTGATACTCGGGGTGGCTCTGCCGGAATGTGTCGGCGCGGTCGGAGAAGGCGCCGGCATTGTGGACATTGCCGAAGCCTCCGCGGCCAAAGCCGGCGTCGGTGCTGCGGTCGGCGAAGCCGCGGTCACCAAAGCGTGCGCCGCCTCCCCCAAAGTTGCCGTGGAAGCCCCCGAAACCCCCGTGAAAGCCGCCACCACCGTGGAAGCCGCCAAACCCACCGCCGCGGAAGCCGCCGCCGCCGCGGAACGCAATGGCGCGTTCGGCTCCGATCGCGAGGCAGGCGGCGAGTGCAGCACCTGCCAGCAGCCCGCAGGCCAACTTCTTCCTGTTCATGAGTTGCCTGGTCATCGACATTCTCCCTTGTCCGACGGGATTAAATAGGAGCCCGTCATTGCGAGGACCCCGAGACGGCCGCCCGCCAGGCGGGGGTTCCGGGGGGACGCGGCAATCTCGACCCAGGTCGGCACGCTGTCGATGAGATTGCTTCGCTGCACTCGCAATGACGAGCCCTTCTCCATCTCAAGAACTTCGCGCTACTTCGCAGCCGTAACTGTCGCGAACGGGATCTTCTCCGTTCCCGGCGGCAGTTCCGGCGTAAATATCGGCTCGGCAATGCGCGGCGCGAAATCCCAATCGCTGAAGACAGCAGTGAATTGTGGCTGCGCCGGCTGGTTCTTATAGGTAATCACCAGCTTGCACGGGGTCAGCTGCGGCCCGTTCTCGATCCAGATTTGCCAGTCGATGTCCTTCTCGACAAAGGCAAGGGTCCGGCACGTCCTGCCATTCACATCGTTCTGACCCAGATCGAACCCGTATTCTAGGTTCGCGCGTACGGTCTTGTAGGGATCTTTATAGAGGAAATCGGCAAGCGGCGGCGCGAAGTCCAGTTTTGGCACAAGCTGGGCCAGCATGCTGTCGATCTCCGAGGGCGCTGCCTCGCTCGAGTAGAATGGCGTGGCGGGGTCGTAGAGGGTGACCGACTTGCCGTCGTACCAGAACTGGCGGGCGCCGAGGTCGCCGTTCCATTCGACGTAGAGCCGACCGGGCCGCTGCAATGCGACTTCCTCGGCCGCAGCAAATTGCAGCTTCTGGCCCGATGGCAGAACATGATCGAAGGTGACGTCGGCGTGAAAGGTGAACTGCTCGGCGGAGCCGATATAACCGCCCATTTCTTTGAGCAGCCGATCGGCCTGCTCTGCAATCGCAGGCGCGGCAACAGGCGTTGCCGGTGGCGAAGCATTGGGAGCGGCCGGTCTGTTCTGCGCCGCCGCTGTGAAGGCCAGCAGCATCCCGGCAGCAAGTGCGCCGAGACGCGGGAAAAGAGATTTGCGCATTATCGTGTCACTCCCTCATGGCGGTATCACCGCGTGGATCCCTAACGCGTCCGACATCGGTCGCCTATTCAGTTTCGGCGAGAAAGGTGAACGGCGATGTCAGCATGCGGCCATAGCGCAGCGGCACCAGCTCCTGCTGCCGGGTCGCGTCGGCGGCGCGCAGGATGCCGATCGGGTCGCCTCGATGAGCGTGCGCCCGCCAGCCGGCATGCGCATCGCGCGGCACGCTGTCGCGCAACCTCTTGCCGGCGGCCTTTCGGTCGGCCAGCGTTACCGGCGATGGGTGCGCTTCCGGGTGAGAGGCGGTAGCAGTCAAAGTTTCCTCCATTTTGTGTTCCGTGCCTGTCCGAGTTTAATGTGCCAGTGGTGTTCGGGTGACGGTGCGGCTGATGACAGCGCTGGCTACTGAGCCATCCGGATAAAGATCTCGTCGCGCCCGAGTGTCAGCATCGCCCCGGTAGTCGTACCTTGAAGGTGCATGATCACGCCGGCGCTGTTCTGCAGCCACAAATCGCTGCCGCCCGAGGTACTCAAACCCGCAGCGCCGGTGCTTTGCGTGTACCTGCCGGGAAAATCGGAAACGCTGTTGAGCTTGTAGACCTCGCCCGAGGCGTTGATCTTCGCAACACCACCACCGGGGCCCACAACGGTACCGGCCAGTTTGAACGGGTGGGTCTGCCCCTGATAATAGAGTGTGCCGGTACCGCCACCCACACCGGTGACGAAATCCTCGTTGATAGTCACGCGGCCCGAGGGCGACAAGCCCGCAATGCTCTGCTGGGTCGGGGCGCTCAAGCCGGAGCAGCCAGCCATCGCGAGTATGGCCGCGGCAAGGGCTGCTTTGATCGACGGGGTGGCACGGCGAAACGCAGCTTCGATCATGTCGGCAAAATCCTTCTACTGCGGTGAGAAACCTGATGAAGGCCAGGCCGCAACCGGTCAGAAACGGTGCGGCCCGGTGTTGCTGAGGCTTACGGCTGGCGCACCGGGCCGATGCGCGGCGGCGACCGTTGCCGAGCCGATGAACCAGCTGAATGCGCGAGGTCTCCGCATCAGGTGCCGGGGCCGGCTAGGGTAAGCTCGACGCGGCGATTCTGCGCGCGTCCCTGCGGCGTGTCATTCGAGGCGACCGGGTCGGCATCCCCAAGGCCTCGCGCCGAGACCAGGCTCGGGTTGACCCCCTGGGAGACGAGGAAATTGGCGACGCTCTGCGCCCTTTTCAGCGAAAGCTGCTGGTTGCTATCGACCCCCTGCTGGCGCAGCTCAGGGCCGATCGGAACGTTATCCGTGTAGCCGGTCACGATGATTGTGGTCTTCTGGAACGGCGCCAGGATCGGGGCCATTTTGGCGATCGTCTGGGCCGCCGCGGGGGGCATCTGCCAGCCGCCCGACGGGAACAGCAGTTCACTGTTCACGGCGACTTTGATCGCTCCCTGCAACCGAGTGATGTGCACCTGCTGCGCCCCGATCTCGCTGGAGAGCCGCTGATTGAGCTGGTTGTAATCGTTTTCGAGCGCATCGTATTGCTGCGCCGGCACACAGGCCGACAGCATCAGTGCGATGAGGGACATTATAGTCCCCGCGGTCGCGGCAATGCGGGACAGACGGGCGGTCATCATTCTTTGTCTCCTTTGATGTGAAGGCTCAATCACTGCTGGACGGGAGCGGCCCGCTGGAGCCGGGGCGGGCACTCCGTAGCGGGGCGCCCGCCAGCAACGTTACGCTCGTCGCAGAGCGCCAATCGCTCATGAATCAACCGTCGGTGTCGGTCGGAGCCTGCGCAAGCCTCCACGGCGCATTCGCACCCCTTAGCGTCACGGTAGACCGGCAACGGTCAGTTGATCTTTTCAATGTCCGGCAACTGCCAGCTCTTGTCGAAGATCGCCTTCTCCGGGCCGTAGAATCGAAACCACGGGTACCAATTCTTCCCCGGTGGGGTGTAAATCCAGTTGGACTCCATGCCGGTTGGCGCCTTCGGGCCAACGTAGACGTCCACGGTGCCATCGGCATTCTTGCGCACCGCTTTGTCTAACGAATCGACCGTAAGATGCGTCGAGTCGAGGAAGAAGGCCTCCGTCTCCAGGTCATACACAGTCAGGGCCCAGAACTGGCTCGCGGGAACATTCGAGGGCACATGCAGCCGATAGTTATTTTCACCCGACAACTGTGCACCACTTTTGTCGTAGTAGGTCGAGAGGTAGAAGCTGCCCCCGCCGAGCTTTGCCACTGGTCCGAAGAAGCTGGCAAGGGTAATCCCACGCGCATCCACGTCGAAGTAGTTGGGGGTCTCCCAAAGGAATTCTGTCTTTACGCCGATTGCCGAAGTGGGGATGGTCCATTTTCCGTCGGGGTAATAGCGCTCGAATGTCGAAATGATCCCCTCTATCAACCAGGCATGCGCTTCCGCCGCCGCCGCCTTCAACTGGGTGCGGGTTGCGGGGTCGGGCTTGAATTCCTTGCCCTTCTCGATGCCGAGCGGAAGGAGCATGCCCAACATTTGGAGGTCACGCACCTGCACGGGCTCCTCGCTGATCACTCGGGCAAGACTGTCGTAGAAGCTGTCGTCGTAAGGCACGACGGCGTTGTAGATTATGTCGGTCGCGTCTATGAAACGCGGCTCCGGCGGATTGCCGGCCTTGCTCAATGGGTAAACCTTGACCTGCTTCACCAGCGCGTCGCCGGCGCGCACGTCCGTTTCCGATCTGGTGGCCAGGATGGAGCGGAGCAGCGTATAGGTGTTGTAGGTCTTGGGACGCACTGGGATATAGCCGGCCGGCACGTCGCCCTTGTAGTCGGGGGGCAGAATCAGGTATTTGCCGCCCCTGCCCTCGAGGCCCAGATCAACGAGCGGCACCTGCCAGGTGTCCATTGTGGTGCCGTAGAAACTGGCCGCGGTCACCGCCGGCGGCACGTCCAGAACGATCGGACCGTCGCTCTTTGTATTGCAGAAGATATAGAGGTAGCGAACGCTCGTGTCGACATCGAGCGACTGGTTTTTCCAGCCGCCCCCTTTGGGCCACCAGACGATGTCGTTGTAGCTCGCTTTCGCGTCGCGGAAGTACGCCTGCCGCATCATGTCCAAATTCACCGCCGGCACGCCCCAGATGATGGCGTCGACGGCGCGGCGGTAGACGGTCCGGCTGGCCAACTCCTGAGGGGTGAAATGCGGCGCTTGGGCCGGCGCTGGAGCCTGGGCCTGCGCGGCGGGAGCGAGCAGCGCCGACAACGATAGGCCGACAGCGAGCGCGCCTGCGACCCGTGAGAGCCTGGATCGGCGTGTCATTCGGCTTCTCCTAGCTGATCCTGCTTGAACAATGTCGATGTTAGTTCCGCCTTCTGGCTGGGTTGAGCGGGACCTGCCCATCCGGCCTTGTGCGTTTCGAAACGGGGGCCTTATTGGGCCGCCCGTTTCTCCACGTCACACGCAGTTGCCAGAGCTAGTCAGTAGCGAGCTAGTCGTCGCCCTTATGGGCTTTCATTTCCTGCAGAATGCCGCTCAGGTTGTAGGTCTCCGGCGGTTGCAGCGGCGGGAACGTTTCGTAGGACGCCAACTCCTGCTCCCAGAGCTGCTGGCCGATCGGCAGCATATTCCAGTCGTACAAATATGCGGTCGATGGGGAGCCGAGTGTGCCGCCCAGCGCCATGGCTGACTTTGAGTCTCCGAAGCTGACAGTCTGCTCGAAGGGATCGCGCTTGACGTTGCCAACCAAGGTCCAATGGTAGTTGACGAGCGGCAGGAACCAGCCGTTCGCCCCCCCAGGCGCCATCGAGTAATACATCTTCCAATTCTTGTAGCGCACGGCGGATGGCGTCGCGCCGGAGTAGTAGAAGAAGACGTCCCGCGCGGATTTATCCGAGTTCCCTTCGAGATAGTCGCGCTGGTCAAAGCCGTCCAGCGTCGTCTTGACGATGCCGGGATAGCTTCCGGCCTCGATCTGCTTCTTCAGCCCGTCGCCCTTGGGGCCTCCGGCGATGTCGACAAACGTCGGCACCCAGTCGAGGGCCGCGAACATCTCCTTCTTGACCGTTCCCGGCTTGATGTGGCCCGGCCAGCGGACGACTTGCGGTGAGCGGTAGCCGCCTTCCCAGGCCTCGCCCTTCTGGCCCTTGAATGGCGTGATGCCGCCGTCGGGGAAGCTGACTGTCTCGGCACCATTGTCGGTGGTGAAGACGACGATGGTGTTGTCCAGCTGGCCGATGTCCTCGAGCTTTTTCAGGACATAGCCGATGTTGTCGTCCATCTGCTTCATGCCGGCTTCGTTGAGGCCCCAGTCCTTGCCACCCTTTGTGCCGATCATGTCCAGATACTTGTCGGGCAGCACTGTGGTGACGTGCATACGCGCCGGATTGTACCAGACGAAGAAGGGTTTGCCGGTCTTCTTGGGGTCGTTGCGGTCGAGGAAGTCGATGACCTTGGCTGAGATCTCCTCGTCCACCGTCTTCGACCGCTCCAAGCTAAGCGGGCCCTGGTCCTTGCAGCTCTGGTTCTTCTCCGTGCCATCGGACGACGTGCACCAGATGACCGGCCGCGGCGGCGTCAGGCAGGTCGTCGTCTTGGGGTCCACGGCGCCGGGGGTGTCCAAAAGGCCCGGCACCGGCGTGTTCTTGCACGGCGGCGCGATGCCCTGCACGGTCGGCGAAGAATTGATGTCGGGGAAGCTCACCTGCTGCATCGCGTCCAAGTGATAGAGGTAGCCCCAATACTCCTGGAAGCCGTGCGCCGTCGGCAATGCCGCAGTATGGTCGCCCAAATGGTTCTTGCCGAACTCGCCGGTGGTGTAGCCGAGATCGTACAGGAACTTGGCGAGGGCCGGGGTGCCGGGCTGCAGGAAGGAGGGGCTGCCGGGTAGTTGTGGCGG
>Ga0074045_10004957_pt1 | contig 11710 bp, 8 predicted proteins | sample BogForMeECP23OM2_FD_94442 | JGI IMG/M metagenome (GOLD analysis project Ga0074045, IMG submission 94442) | Bog forest soil microbial communities from Calvert Island, British Columbia, Canada - Bog Forest MetaG ECP23OM2 | ecosystem: Environmental > Terrestrial > Soil > Wetlands ...
GTCTACCTCAAAGGAGATCTGCCGATCCTGATGACCGTGGACAGCGCGGACGTGTGGGCCTACCGCACGTACTTCGACCTCGACGCGCTGGCAGGCGCGCCGCCGGACATGTTTTCACCGGACGGACAAAACTGGGGCTTTCCCGTCTACAACTGGGACAACCTGGGAAAGGACGACTACGGCTGGTGGAAGGAACGACTGCGGCAGGCAGGCAAGTTCTTCCATGCCTTCCGTATCGACCATGTTCTGGGGTTTTTCCGGATCTGGCGCATCCCCCGCGGCGAGGTCACCGGTCTGCTGGGAAGGTTCTCCCCGTCCGTCGGTCTTTCCGCCGGCGATCTGCGGGAGCTCGGCTTCGATGAAGGACGTCTCCGCTGGCTCTCGGTTCCCCATATAAGCGGCGCGGAGCTGAACGCGGCCCTCGGTCCCGAGGCGTCACGCGTGGCGAAGCTCTGGCTCCGGCGCGTCGGCACGGAAGAATTGTACAACCTCGCCCCGCAGGTCGACAGCGAATCAGCCATTCACGCGCTGGCCGAACCGCCGGAAGTGAAGAGGTTCCTCCTCTCCTGGCATACGAACAGGGCGCTGCTTGGAGGGAGTGAAAAAGAGGACCACGGAGCGCGCTACCCGTACTGGTATCTCGACGGCACAAAGGGATTCCAGACCCTCTCCGATGAGGAGAAGTCGGGGCTGCGCGCGGTGATCGACAGGCGGCGGAAGGAATCGGAAGAGGTGTGGGAGGCGCGGGGCCGGGAGCTCCTGGCGATAATCCGCGGCGCCACCGACATGCTGGTGTGCGCGGAGGACCTGGGAGACGTGCCGCGCTGCGTCCCCCGGGTGCTGGCGGAGCTGCGCATCCTGGGGCTGCGCATTGTGCGGTGGTCCCGGGAATACGACAAGGCAGGGCTGGGCGTCCCTGCGGCTTTCATTGCCCCCGAGCGCTACCCGCCCCTCTCGGTCTGCGCGCCGTCCGTACATGACACCTCGACTATCCGTGGGTGGTGGGAGGAGGACGCAGCGGAACGGGAGCTGTTCTTCCGTTCACTCGGAGAGAATGGAGAGTGCCCTGCCCACCTGACCCCTGCGCTTCTGGAGAAGATCATAAGCGCCTGCTGCGGGGCGGCCAGTCTCCTCTGCATGTTCCAACTGCAAGACCTGCTGGACCTGGACCAGGCGCTCTGGGCAGGGGATCCCCGGGACGGACGGATCAATGTGCCGGGCACCGTGACAGAGCAGAACTGGACGTGGCGCATGCCGCTCGCGATCGAGGGTCTGGAGGCGCGCACCGTGCTCACAAAACGCATACAGGCGCTCACCACAAGGCGGGGCGGGCGTCCCATGAAGGAAAAGATCTGATGCCGGGACCGACCTATCACTTTCACGTCTCGCGTGCCGCGCGCTCTCGCTACGGCATTCCCGGAGACATCTCTTCGAGCACGGGCAATGTCGTCACCCTGGACCTGCACACCGCGCGCCTTTTCACCCAGCGCATGAACCAGGTGCGCATTGCGGCGGGCGGAAAGCCCGAAGAATCGCTTCGTGCAGGCGACATGAACGCCATGGGGTTGATCGATGAGATCCTTCACTACGTGGCGGGACTCTACCGCGCGCGCGTTGACAAGGCCGCTCTTGCCAAGGCCATCGCCTTTGCGGAGGATCGGCTGGGCGCGGCTGCGGTGGACACGGCGCTCGCGCGTTTCGTCTCGGAGTTCGCTCCGCCGGCATTTGAAGCCAGCGGACTGTCGGTGGAGGAATACCTTTCCGGCAAGGACGCGGGCACGCCGTGTCGGGAAATCGCCCTGGAAGAGATGCTCAGCATATCCCTTGCAAACGCCAACCCGGCTTTCAGCCCCTTTGTCGAGCTCTTTGACCACGCGGAGCTTGCCGTGGACACGTCATACCTCCCGCTCATGGACGTGCTTGCCGAGTTCTTTCGCGGGGAGCCCGTGTTTGGTCCGGACAACCAGCCCCTTGTGGAAATGCTCGGCAGCCCGATGCGCGCTGCCCCGTTGTCACTCGCCGGGCAGCTCGAGTTCATCCGCACCCGCTGGGGGGCGTTGCTCGGAGACCTCCTCCTGCGCCTGCTCACCGGCATCGACCTGCTGAAGGAAGAAGAAAAGCTGCGCTTCGGCGCATTCACCCCCGGACCCCCTGAAGTCTACGAGTACGTGGGCATGACCGCGGAGATCGAGGCGTTCAGCTCGGACATGGAGTGGATGCCGCGCGCGGTCATGATGGCTAAGAACGCCCTGGTGTGGCTGGACCAGCTCTCCCGTCAGTACGGCCGGGAGATGCGGCGGCTGGACCAGGTTCCCGATGAAGAGCTGGACAGGCTGGCGAGGGCCGGATTCACGGCACTCTGGCTCATCGGCGTGTGGGAAAGAAGCCCGGCGTCGCGGGAGATAAAGCGCAGGATGGGAAACCGGGACGCGGAGGCCTCCGCCTATTCGCTGTATGACTACATGGTGGCAAACGAGCTGGGGGGCCGGGAGGCGCTGGACGGACTGAAGTGGCGGGCAGGCCAGCGGGGGATCCGGCTCGCGAGCGACATGGTACCCAATCACACGGGGGTGGACTCGCGATGGATCGCCGAGCACCCCGACCGGTTCCTCACGTGGCCCCATCCGTGGCCGCCGTTCCCCTCCTACTCTTTCAATGGTCCCAACATCTCGCAGATACCCGGCATCGGGATCTACCTGGAAGACCACTACTGGGACAAGACCGACGCTGCCGTGACTTTCAAGCGCGTGGATTTCGGGTCCGGTGATGCGCGACTGATCTATCACGGAAATGACGGCACGCACATGCCGTGGAACGACACGGCGCAGCTCAACTTTCTGAACCCTGAGACCCGGGAAGCGGTGATCCAGACTATCCTGCATGTGGCCAGGATGTTCCCGATCATCCGGTTCGACGCGGCAATGACCCTTGCCAAGAAACACTTCCAGCGGCTCTGGTTTCCGGAGCCGGGCAAGGGCGGTGACATCGCCTCAAGGGCCGGCAATGGCCTGAGCCGGCATGACTTCGACAAGGCAATGCCGGTGGAGTTCTGGCTGGAGGTGGTGGACAGGGTCGCGCGCGAAGCGCCCGGCACGCTCCTTCTTGCAGAAGCTTTCTGGATGCTGGAGGGGTTCTTCGTCCGCACGCTCGGCATGCACCGGGTGTACAACAGCGCATTCATGCACATGCTGAAGGCCGAGGACAATGCCGGCTACCGCCAGACCATCCGCAATACGCTGGAGTTCGATCCGGAGGTTCTCAAGCGGTTCGTGAACTTCATGAGCAACCCGGACGAGCAGACCGCAATCGATCAGTTCGGGGACGGGGACAAGTACTTCGGCGTCTGCACGCTCTTGAGCACGATGCCGGGCCTGCCCATGTTCGCGCACGGCCAACTGGAAGGGATCCGGGAGAAGTACGGCATGGAGTTCCGCCGCGCATACTGGAACGAGCTTCCGAACAGGAACCTGGTTTCCCGGCACGAACGCGAAATCTTCCCGCTTCTCCAGCGGCGCCACATCTTCTCCGGCGTGGAAAGCTTCCTCTTGTACGATTTCTTCTCCCTCGAGGGTCACGTGAACGAAGACGTGTTCGCCTACTCCAACAGGAGCGGGGAGGAGCGCGGCCTTGTGCTGTACAACAACCGGTTCGCCGATGCCCGCGGCTGGATACGATCTTCCGCCGCGTTCGCCGTGAAAACGGCCGAAGGAAAATCCCTCGTGCAAAGATGTCTCGGCGAGGGTCTTGCCCTGCCCAACGACTCCGGAGCGTACGTTATTTTCCGGGAGCATACGTCAGGCCTCCAGTACATCCGCAACTGCCGCGAGCTCTGGGAGAGAGGCATGTACGCGGAACTGGGCGCCTACCGATGCCAGGTGTACCTGGACTTCTCCGTCGTTTTCGATGACGCGTACGGGCGATGGTCCGGCCTGGCCGCCGAGCTCTCCGGCAGGGGCGTGCCCCGGATGGATGAGGCGCTTCGGGAGCGGGAGCTGCGGCCTGTGAGAAACCCGTTTGCTGCCCTGCTGGGTCTCGATGCAGCCAGCTCGAACCCGGAGAAGCTTCAGCACAGCTTCGAGCAGTTCCTGCGCCCCGCGGCAGAGCGCGCGCAGGGCCGGGTGGATAAAAATGCCTGCAGGGAAGATTTTCAGAAACGGCTGGCCATACTGACAGAGTCGGCGGGCCAGGGCGCACGGCCGAATGCGCATGCCGCGCCAGCGGCGCCGGCGCAGGCTGCGTCCCCGGCGTCGGCTGCCTTTCCGGCGCAGGCCCGCGCATTCCTCTGGCCTTGGACCATCCTGCGGCCGCTTTGTGGCGCCGACGCGCCTGCTTCCCCTGTTGTTTCCTGGCTGCATGAATGGATGCTTGCGCCGATCGTCTCCGACTACTTGTCGCGCGCCGGCTGGGACTCGCAGTCAGCGGCAGCATTCGCTGCGCTCTTCGATGCAGCCCTGCACGCGGAAAAGCTCGTGCACACGCCGCGCGCCTCAGGGCCCTCTGGACGTCGCGCCGCTTCACGCAACAAGCAGAAACCCCCGACGCAGCAGCCATGGCGGGTGCTTTTTGGGATCCCCGCTGTGGAGAGTTTCCTCCGCGTCCACGCTTTTGAAGGAGTCCGGTGGTTCAGCAAGGAAGCGCTGGAATTGCTGCTCTCGTGCCTTTCATTGGTTCAAACCGGGGACAATGAGCGCACGCTTGACGCCAGCCCTCTCCTGGAGCTGGCCGGCAAGAGCGAATATCGCTGGGACGATTTCCTGGCGCTGATCGACCCAGGGAACCCGTAGCGCGCCGGCGCCCTGCGCGCACAGCCATGCTAGTTTCTCAGTACTTTGATCTTCGGTTCCAGTATTTTCATCGTGACGGGGAAATCCCCGGCATCCAGCCAGGTGAGCTCGCCGTCGAGCTGCATGGGGATTCTCCCCTTGTAGGCCACCTCGACTTTGTCCGCGCGGTGGAAGCTCACCTCGGGAAGCTCTCCATGCTTGCCCAGGTAGAACAGCTTCTTGACGCGTATCTTCTTCAGCACTCCCATCCGGCCTATGAGACAGACGTTCTCACTGCCGGGCAGGACCGGCAGGTGCCCGCCGTAGGTCCGTGCCCCGCTGATTCCCACCACCACCATTGAGGGGACGAATCCGGAGACCTTCGTTTCCCCGTTCCCGTCATGGAGGGTGATGTCCATAGGCTGGGGCCTTACCCGCTGCTCGTAGAAGAGCGATCCGAAATCCACGAGGGACTTGTAAGCGTCACCGGGGATGACGCGTTTGAATCTGTTGGTCAGACCGGCAATGAACGCGTCCAGGCCAATGCTCCCTACGTTGAAGGAATAGCGCGCCGCTGCAGTTCCGGAGCTCACGAGGAGCGCGCCCGTTTTCTCCGTCCGCTGGGATCCAAGAATCAAGTCGTAGGCATCCCCGAAGGTGTGCGCATCCGCCACGTCGTTGCCCGTGCCCAGCGGAAAACGGAGGAGCTTCAGCCTGTCCAGCAGCGAGGCATCCGCCTGCACAAGCGCGGAGCAGATCTCGTTGCTGGTCCCGTCACCCCCGCAGCCGATCAGGAGCCGTTCGATCCCTGAAGCCGATTTTCCCTCGGCGTTTATGATTTCTTCAGTAATAAGACGCGCATGCCCGGGGCGCTGGGTGAAATGAACGGTATTGATTTCCACCTTGCGGCGCGGGTGACTGCGGCGCAGGTCATCCAGCTTGCTCTCCAGCTCCTTGACCAGCCTCCGCACCGTGGCCTGGCTCTTGAAGAATCCGGCATGCGGATTGACGATCACGTCCACGATGAGAGGACCCTGCTCCAGGGAGCGGGAGAAGTTCGTGAGCTCGGACACGCCGTTGACGTACGTGGAAATCAGGTCCATGAGCGCTCCTCTCTCTTCAGCCTTCGCCGCGTATGCTGGCCAGGATACGGCGCGCCGCAAGGCCGCGGTGAGAGATCTGGTCCTTCACCTGGTCGGGAAGCTCGGCAATGGTCTTTTCATGACCCGGCACGATGAACAGGGGGTCATAGCCGAATCCGTGTTCTCCCCGCGGCCCCTCGGCGATTCGGCCGTGAACGGTTTCCTGGACTGAAATGAACCTGCTCTCTTCCAGGACAAGCACCAGGCAGCACACGAAGTACGCTGCCCGGTCCTGGATGCCCTCCATCCTGTCCAGCAGGTACGCGTTTCGCCGGGGCGCCTCGAGAGGCACCCCTCCCGCGCCCGACCCGTAGCGGGAGGAAAAGATGCCCGGCTCTCCGCCCAGCGCACGCACGCAGAGCCCTGAATCGTCGCCGATCACGGGCCGTTTGGCGGTTTGAAAGAGCGCCATGGCCTTGCCGAAGGCGTTCTCCAGGAAGGTGTCCCCGGTCTCGTCGAAATCGAACTCGATGCCCATATCACGCGGCATCAGAACGCGAATTCCGGGAAACAGGCGAACGAACTCCTGGTGCTTGTGTGCATTGTTCGATGCGAGGAGAAACTCCGTTTCCATCATGCCTGCCTCGGGATGCTGGGATCATATACCGACGCGAGTTTCCTCTTCAACCAGTAGAGACCCGAATCCACGGTTCCTTTGGGCACCCCCACCACTCGCGCTATCTCCAGATTGGTCGGGGCGAGCTTCACCCGTGCCATCCGGCTCATGGCTGCGCGCATCCGCTTGCGCATCTTGGCCAAAGAAGCCCGCAAAACGGCGATGCGTTCCGCCTCGACTTCACCCTGGAGCTCGGTTTCAAGGAGACGGGACTGGGCAAACGCCCGGTTTCGCCGCGCGCGAAAGGTTTCCAGCCGGAGCTCGCGCGGCGCGCGCATCTCTCGAAGGGAAGCCGACAGGCTGAGGATGCGGTCCTCAGCGATTCCTGAGACCGCTGCCAGCAGGGGGGCGTTGTCAGGACCGATCGTGCGCGCACATTTCAAGGCCAGGAAAAGAAAGTTCCGGCGATCTGCATCTGTCTTGATGAGGGAGGCAAAGTTCTCCGGCTTGCACGGGATTTCAGCGACCAGTCCCAGCGCGGTCTTATCCCGGGTTTCCTGCGATTCAGGATCCTCGGCGTCAAGACGCAGAGAAACGTTCCACGATCTGTCCGCGCGTTTCCTGTCACGCGCAAAGTTGCGAAGCTGCCAGTTGAGCACCGCTGAAAGATAGGATTCGAAAGGCTTGCCCTGGTCGTTGAACCGATCCAGCAGACGGATCAGCCGGGGATGCACAAAGACAAAAAACTCGCCGCAGGCGTCCTCGTCCCAGCCCATCTTCCGTCTGGGAAACTGGTATACCCGGGGGGCAAGCGCGCTGACGATATCATGCAGTCCTTCCCGGGTCTTTTGGTACAGGAGCACTTTCTCCGTGAGACTTTCCATTTTTTCCTCCTGCCGATAATTCGGGCGCGGAGGAATGAGCAAGACACGTGCCAGGATGAACTGCGCGAAAGGGGCTGCAGAGCCCCTGCCTTAACATTCATTTACAAAGGGCCATGGGAATACGACGAGCCGCGGGAAACCGCTTGCGGAGCAGGTGGCAGCTATTCGGCCAGAAGGGGAGAGAACGTATCAACAACGGTTTTCTTCACGGTCTCCAGGGTGCCGGTGATGTCGAAGCCGGCAGCCTGGCGGTGCCCGCCGCCGCCGAAGGATGCGGCAATGGCGCCGACGTCCTGGGTGGAATTGGAACGAAGTCCCACCGAGAATGCCCCCTCCGTCTCTTCCTTGACCAGCGCGACGACCACATTGCCTTTGATTGTCTGCAGCAGGCGGTACAGCTCGTCTTCCCCTCGCTGGGCAACGGACATTCGATCCCGGTCCGCGATCGTCTGCCAGGTCAGGAGCAGCCGGTCATCCCAGTGGCTCTCCACCCGCTCGAGCATCTCCGCAAGGAGCTTCCTGCCGTCAAGCTCGCGGCTTCCGTACACCATCATGTACACTTCTGCGGTGGAGGTTCCCTTTTCCACCAGCCGCGCCACCGAGCGAAAAGTGTCCGCGCTGTTCTGCCCGAGGTGCCGGAAAAATCCGGTGTCTGTGCACAGGCCGAACAACAGGAGCCTGCCGGTCTCCGCTTTGAGGGTCACGCCCATGTCTTCAAAGAGCTGGAGCACGAGCATCGTGGTGGAAGGCGCCGAAGGCTCCACGAATCGCGCGGTGCCGAACACTTCCCCCGCGGAATGATGGTCAATGACCAGACAGGGCAGGCCTGCCACGCGTTCTCCGAGGGGACCGGTGCGATCCGGGGTGGAACAGTCCACGATTATCACGGCGGATCCTGCCAGTTCCTCGTCGGGAATGCTCGCGGAGAACCCGCTGTCAAACGCCAGGATTTCGGGCCTGTCGAAAGGACCGGCGGAATAGACGCTCGCTTTCTTGCCCAGGGCTTCAAGCAGGGCGGATACAGCGAGCTCCGAAGCCACACAATCCCCATCCGGCTCCTTGTGGCCGAGCACGAGGAAAGCGGGATGCGAGGTTATGAACTGGACGGCATCATGGGTGTCGTACATTGCGCCTACTCCAGGGTCAGGAGCGCTGTCTGGCGCTCCCCACCGGTGACCTCGGGACGTCCGTCGCGGATGCAGCAATCGATCTCGGTGCGCATTCCGAACTGTTCCAGGTAGATCCCCGGCTCGATCGAAAAACAGGAGCCTTCAGTGATGACCCGTTCATCAGGAAACTCCACGGAGTCGAGGTTTACGCCGAACCCGTGCACCCGTGTTCCGATGGAATGCCCGGTCCTGTGCCGAATGCCCTTCCCGAAGCCGCGTCGGACAAGGACCGCGCGCGTGACCCGGTCCACGTCCGCGCCCCGCACCGGGGTGCCCTGCGCAAAACCGCTTTCCAGAAAAGAAAGAGCCGCTTCCCGTGCCTCTATGACCGCCTCGAACACCTGCTTCTGATCAAGGGTCGGCGCGGGGGCGCACACGCCAAGCCAGGAGATGTCCGCGTACACGGCGCCGGGGGATTTCTCCCGTGCCCACACATCGAACTGCACCGCGTCCCCCCTCGCGAATGGCGCACCGATTCCCGCTACCGAAAAATGAGGATCGGCAGTGTGACTTCCCGCGCCCGCAACCGGATGTCCTTCGTATTCCAGCCCCGCGTCGGCAAGCCGCCGGGCTATCCAGTCCCGTACTTCCCCTTCGTGCACGGCCCGACCCGCGCGCATGGCTGTCGCGAGCTCCGTCCATGCCTCGTGGATTGCAGCATGCAATACTCGCCCTGCCCGCTCATGGGATTCCCTGCCCTGCCGGTCGATGGTGCCGAGATACCGGGCAACAAGGCCTTCCGCGGAAACAAGGGTCGCGCCCAGCGACTGGAGGAAGAGCGCCATTCCGTGGTCCAGAAATGAGCCGACAGGGATCCCGGTGGAATAATCCGCGGCGACTTTCCCACCCATGGGCAGCACGCGGGCAACAGCCCGGGAAAACTCGTCTCTCGTGGAATAGAGAATGGTTTCCCCCGGCAGGTGTCCGAGGATTGCAGACTCAATGACGTGGGCGATCTTCACCGGCTGCCTGTCCGGGAAAAGGATGCACACCCACGGCCTCGTGTTGGAGCGGTCCGCCGGGACTTCCAGGACGAGCTCGGCAATCTCGTCCCTGTGGAACACATTGTAAAAAAGCCACGCGGAGAGACCTTCCTCCCGGATGGCTTTTTGCGATTTCAGGATGTCAGGCATGCGGTAAGCCGGCCCGGCTCAGAACTCCTTGGGGGGTTCCTGCACATCGAACTGCGCGCTCAGGTCCCCCGGCACGTTCAGGACGCCCCAGGTCATTGAGTTTAAATCGTTCAGAACATACAAGGTCATGTGATCGAACGCACCGTCCACCCAGAAGATGGTGCAGCAGGGAAAGTTGCTGTCGTTCCCGTACACGATATTCGCTTTCGAAAGCGAGCCTTTGTTGAACCAGGTCAGCGGCACGTAGATGTCCGATATGCCGGAGCTGCTGTTGAAAAACTGCAGCTTGTAGCCAAGCGGGTGCAGCCAGACCTTCAGAAGAGGGACGGTCTTGTAGTAGATATCCTTCGGGTACGCGTTTTGTGCCCCTGGCGCCTGCGTTGTTGCCGTTGCCGCCGGGGCCTGTGGCTGCGCTGCCGCCTGTGAAAACGCGGGAAGGCTCGCCAGCAGCATGAGCCCTGCAGCGAACAGAACGACTGCCTTCTTCATCCGGAGCCTCCTGGTCCTGTAGAAATCCACCGCACCGCGGTACCCCGCGGGTTTTGTGTGCCCTCTTATATAATAGTGGTTTCACAAGCCATTTCAAGGCTATTTGGAAACGCGGGTACTGCCGCGATTCTCAGCAGAGCGTGGCGAGCATCATGGCTTTGATCGTGTGCTTGCGATTTTCCGCCTCGTCCCAGACGCGCGACCGCGGTCCCTCGATCAGCGCCGTCGTGACTTCCTTGCCTTTCACAGCGGGCAGACAGTGCAGGAAAATGGATTCCGGGTTTCCCGTCTTCTCCATCAATGCGTCGTTGACCTGGTACGGAAAGAGAAGGGCGATGCGTTCGGCGCTTTTCTCCTCCTCCCCCATCGAGACCCAGACGTCGGTATAGACCGCGTCCGCTCCCTTCACGCCTGTTTCCACGTCGCTCGTGACAAGGACCTGCGCGCCGGTCCGAGCGCCCATCGTCCGCGCCCACTCCACGTGCTCCGGCGCGGGCAACAATGAAGGGGGAGCCACGACCGTAATGTGCACTCCCATCTGGGAGCAGCCGATCAGGAGGGTATGGGCGACGTTGTTCCTCCCATCGCCCACAAAGACGAGCTTCCTGCCGGCAAGGGAACCCGTTGCTTCCTCCAGCGTCATGAGGTCCGCGAGGACCTGCGTGGGGTGCCATTCGTCCGTCAGCCCATTGTACACGGGCACTCCCGCCCACCTGGCCAGCGTCTCCACCGTGGCCTGCGAAAAGCCGCGGAACTGGACGGCGTCGAACATGCGGCCAAAGACACGGGCCGTGTCCTCCACGGCCTCCTTTGTCCCCAGGTGGATGTCCGCGGCGGACAGGAATACCGGGTGGCCTCCCTCTTCGCCGAATGCGGTCTCGAACGCGCACCGCGTGCGCGTGGAGCGCTTCTCGAAAAGCAGGGCCAGGGTCATGCCTTTGAATCTCTCCTGCCGCTTGCCGTTCCGGCGATCCTTCTTGACGCGGCGGGAGAGGTCCAGCACGTGACGCACCTCTTCCGGGGTCCAGTCCTTGAGCGTGAGCAGGGATCTTCCTTTCATGTCTACCGCCATTTCAGCCTCGCTTTCAAAACGTCTTCCAGGTTGGGGGTGCCGATCTCCTGCAGCGCGTAGCGCACGCGGAGCATGGGCTTGTCTATCTTGATGATGCGCGTCAGATCCACCGGGGTTGCCACGATCACCAGGTCACATGGCACACGGCGGATCGTGTCTTCAAGGTCGCGCACCTGTTCGTCCCCGTAGCCGACTGCCGGCAGCAGCGCGCCGATCCCCGGGTACTTGTCGAAGGTAGCCTTGATCTTGCCGGTGACGTACGGCCGGGGGTTCACGATCTCCCCGGCGCCGTGCTTTTTCGCGGCCACCGTCCCGGACCCGTAGCTCATCTCACCGTGGGTAAGGGTCGGGCCGTCTTCCACCACCAGCACGCGCTTGCCGCGGATCTCCCCTTCCCTGTCGACGAATATCGGGGACGCTGCGTCCACAACCTGTGCGCGCGGGTTCACCGCGAGGATGCTGGAGCGCACCTTTTCTATGCCCGCCGGCGTGGCAGTGTCCA
>Ga0074045_10004958_pt1 | contig 11710 bp, 9 predicted proteins | sample BogForMeECP23OM2_FD_94442 | JGI IMG/M metagenome (GOLD analysis project Ga0074045, IMG submission 94442) | Bog forest soil microbial communities from Calvert Island, British Columbia, Canada - Bog Forest MetaG ECP23OM2 | ecosystem: Environmental > Terrestrial > Soil > Wetlands ...
ATCGGCATGCTCCTTCATGGCCAGCTTTCCTTCGGCCCCTTTGGGGGCTGTCGTACACGCGGCCATTGCAAGAACTGCGGCTATCCACAGGAATTTCAGTTTCATGGTTTTCTCCTTTCGCTCGTCCCGGTGCCTTATCTGTCCACCTCTAATGTACGCGACCCGCCGCCCAACACCAAGGCGACAAAAAAGGCACCGTATTCGGCGGAAGATTATGACAATTTCTGGTTGACTTTCAACTTGGCCTGAGTTAAAGTCAGCCAACTCTTAAAGTCGGAATTAATATGTTTGGTATTAGTCGTGCTGAAGCCCTCGGGGTCGGCCTGTCGCTGCGAGGGTTGTCCATCTTCCTTTTACTCCTTTTCATTGTCGCTGCGCTGACACTCTCCTGTTCCGGAGATGCAGCGTTCAAGAAAGCCTACGCTGCAGTCGACCGGTCCCAGGGAATAGAGAAGCTCATCTCGGACTTGGTGCGTCTCGACCAGGAGTTCCCGGACCGCTTTCAACTCAAGCACGAGATCGGAATGCTCTGTCTTCAAAGAGGAGACCCGGGCTCGGCCGCCCCGTATCTGCAGCGTGCGCATACCCTTGCGGGAAATCGCATAAGGGCGTCTGAGAAGGCGACACTCTATGGCGGCCTTGCCATCGTTTCCTATTCGCGCGGGGACTATTCGAATGCTGTTGAATTCGGGAGAAAGGCACTCTCAGTGAAGATCGATGAGGCAGCCCCATTCGGCTTCATTACGGGCCGCGCGTTGCTTGCGCAAGGCAACCAAAAGGAGGCATTGGAGTATTTCGACGCCGCTTGGGCCAGCGCCAAGGCTTCGATGTCAATGGAAGATTACCGTGCCTATGCGCGGTCTCTGGAGTCTGCCGGCAGGCATGCTGACTTGATCGCCGTGCTCGATTCCTACGAGGCCTGGTACCCCTATGAGCCGGGTCTCGGGCTCATGCAATCCGCCGCGTATGAGCGGCTAGGAGATCTTGATGCAGCGGTACTTTCGGCCTTCAAAGAGGCCGAATACGGCAGCGCGTATGGTGCCGCCAGGACCGCGGATATCCAGAATAATCTCGCCGCCCTGGGTCGAAAGCTCGATGATAAGACATTCAACCCTACGGGAAGAGGCAGGAGCGCTTTGGAGGCGGTGACCGCATTTGCACGGCGGGACTGGATCGCCGCGGCCCGGCTCTTCGAACGGCGAAACGGGACCGGAACATTTGAAAAGTATCTCTTTTTGTCGTCGCGCATCGAGATGAAACGCTCGACTCCCGCGGACATGGACGCTTACGCGGCCCTGCTGCCCCACCTGCGCAGCCTGCCGCCGTATTTCTATCGCCTTTACCTCGGACACAAGGGCTTCCCCAATCAAAGCGCCGACAGAATGGCAGACGTTCTGGAGACGGCGATCAACCTTGCACCCCGCTCCGAATCGTCCAGCAGCTACCGAAAGGACCTTGCCGTGGTTCTGGGCCTGTCCCAAGCGGAAAGTCCAAGAGTCCTGACCAGGGCGGAGCTCTCGGCGGCGGCAGACAAGGCCGGGCAGACCGGGGAATCCGCGCTCCTTGAGCCGCTTGTCGCGACCCTCGAGCTCAAGGACAACAGGTCAACTTTGTTCGCAGTGGGAATCCTTCGCGCGTTTGCAAAGGATGCGCGGTATCGCTCCTTTATCGTCGACAAAAGCAAAACTGCCGCCGGCCGGACCAAGGAAAGGCTGGCATACATCCTAGCAAACTGAAGCGCGGGAGGCGCCATCCAGGAATGATTACGCACCGGTACGCAAGGATCATCACTGCATTGGCCGCCGCAGCGGCTCTTGCAGGCTGTGCGCCCGTAAAACCGAGCAGCGCGGATCTGGATGCCTATATGAAAGCGCGCGACCTTTACCTTCGCGGCTCCGTTGACCAGGCCGCCGGGCTGGTCTCCCACATAGAAAGCCGCGCTCGTGGGTTTCATCAGGCGAGGCTCCTGGAAGGCAAGATTCTCTTTTTCAAGGGAGAGGTGAAGGATTCCGAGCAGGTATTTCGCGGTCTTACCGAACGCCTGCCCGGGTACATGGAAGCTCAGCTCTGGCTTATCCGCTGTCTGCAAGCCCAGGGCAAAACAAAGGAAGCGGAGCGTCTCCTCAATGCGGCGCTGGAGCTGAACCCCGGTGACCCGAGGTTTCTCCACGAGGCGGGCATGCTCAAGCTCGCGGGAGACGACATTCGCGGCGCCCTGGCGTTTTTCCGCCGCTCCCAGGAGTTTGCCGTTGAGTTCTCCCAGTCGTACATCGAATCGGCAAGGATCCTTTACCGCTTCGGATTGACTGATTCGGCTCTCGCGGACCTGGCCACTGCGCAAGCGCTCCTGCCGCCAGACAGCGGGATGCGCAAACCTGTCGCAGATCTCCAGCAGCGTGTCCGGGAGGGAAAGAAATGAAAGTCAGGCTTCTCATGCTCGTTTTGGCCGCAGCCGCCTTGATCGCCTCGTGCGCGTTGATTCCGCGCCGGGACACGGTGGCGTACCCCGCGGAAGGGGGAACGGGGCCTGCGCCTGCCGGCGTGTTTGTGGACAAGGTGGACGTTGACCGCAGGGTCCTTTCACGCGAGGTGGCGCGGGACGTCGAAGCCCTCCTGCCCGTGCTGGCCCCCGAAAACGGGTTCGCCATCACCCCGTCCTCGGGCGGGGAAGGCTGGCCGCTGCGGGTTCACGTCGTGGAACGGGAGACAATCCGGGACTTCACCCCTCAATACGCGATCATGGTCTCAATAGAAATGTTCTCTTCAGTCGACGCCTCCCAGCCCGCCTTGACCGTGGTGCACACCAGCGAATCCGCGGACAGCATCTCATCTCCGTGGATCCTGAAGCGCATACTCAGTGACTGCCTCAAAGAGGCGGCCAGGGCTTTTGCCGCAGGGCGCGGGAAGTAGCTGCACTTCCATGGGTTTCCGCCGCGCGCGCGCGCTTATCTTTGCAGCCTGGCTGCTGACCTCAGGAAGTCAGCTGCTCGTAGCGGATACATACACAGAGGACGAGGCTGTGGACCGGGCAATCGCATCATCACGCGATCTTGCCTATGAGAGTGCGTTGCTTTCCGCGCGGGAGCTAAGCTTTTCACTTGGAATCCGTGAGTACTTCCCACGTTTTTCGGTCGGCTATGATGAGAATACCACTGTCACGCTTGGGGCGCCGGATACCCGCGGCAAGACGATTTCGGTGAGCGCCACGCAGCCCTTGCTGCGCGGTGGGACCAAACCCTTTGAGCGGAGCGTCGCCCATCTGAACCTCAGCATGGACAGAGAGGACCTTGAACAGAAGTACCGTGGGCTGGAATACGATCTCAGACGGATGTTTGCGGGAATTCTCGTCGCGGAACAAAAGAGGGAAATCCTGCTTCGCACCATCGCCCTGGCTCACCAGAACATCGAGATCCTCCAGACCCAGGTCCGTTTTGGCGGCGCCCTCGAGCTGGACCATGCACAGGCCGAATTGGAGCTACTTTCCCTGGAGATCACCCTCTCGGAAACCGAGACATCCCTCGAAGACTCGCGCTACCAGATGAGGAAGCTCCTCTCGATGGATCCCGCGGACCCTCTTGAGCTGAAGGGGAGCGTGGACCAGCAATACGCGGGTGTCGACCTTTCCGGTCTCGAAGGTCTGCTGTACTCGATGGCCGCGGGCTACAGCCCTGATCTCAAACGCCAGAACGTTGCCGTACAGAAAGCTTCCATACAAGTACGTGCTGCTTCGTTTCCTTTCATTCCAGACGTGGACCTGGAGCTGACTGCCGCATTCACGGGAGAGGCTTTTCCTCTGAACAATCCCCAGTACTCGGGAAAGCTCACTTTCTCATTCCCGGTTCCAGAATCACCCACGACTTATTCAGCGGGGGCTTCAACCACGCCGGGCAAAGACAGAGGCGGGAGCATGTCGGTGAAGACGTCCCCGATAGAGAGCATCACCGCCTGGGTGGACAGAAAGACCGCCGCCCTTGCCCTGGACGCCGAGGCGCGAAAGAAAGAGCAGATCGTTCAGGACCTGCGGTTTCAGGTCAAACGCATGATGGCCGCCTACTCTCAGTCCGGACGCGCAATAGACCTCGCCCGCAGGAAGCTGGACGTGGAACGCCGCAAAGAGACCATTCTTCAGAGGCAGATGGATCTGGGCGAGGTCAAGAGGATCGACTACCTCCAGGGGGCCATCGAAAGAGCCAACGCTGAGATTGTGCTTAACGAGTCGCTTCTTCAACTGCTGGAGAACGAGCGCGAGTGGGAAACTCTCCTTGGCGTGCGGTCAGGCGGGCTGCGACTGATCGTTGCACAGGAAAGGGGCGATTTTAAATGAAAGGTTTCTTACGGGCAGCCGCTGCGGCGGCAGTGGCTCTTTTGATTGCTGCCTGCGCACGGGACAAGCAGGTGGAGTTACCTGAGGAGCGCGTGCCAGTGACGACAATCGTTGTCAAGGAGGAATCCGTTCCCCGGGAGATATCCTGCTTTGGGACCATCACATTTCTGAGGAAGATCGACCTGTCGGCAACGATAGACGGGACAGTGGCCCGGCTTTTCGTGAAGGAAGGTCAGTCAGTGCGAAAGGGCCAGAATCTCCTGACCTTGAAAAACGTTCAGCTTGAGCTCCGCCGTCAACAGGCATTGAGCGGCATCGATTCGGCGCGCTCTTCGATGGATCTTGCGCAGGCCAAGCTCTGGGAAGGGGCGCTGGCCGTAGAAGCGCGCCAGGTGGCGGTTCAGAGGACGGAGCTCGAGCGAGAGCAGAAACGCTTGGAAGTCGAAGACGCGGCCCAGACTCTTGCCAACAAGGAGGAGCTCTCCAAGGTCGGCGGCGTCACGACGGAGGCCCTGGCTGCCGTTCGCCTTCGGCTCCTGGCTGCGCGCAACGAATACGCGATGATCGAGAAGGACCTGATCTCGCGCCGAATCGGATTGCGGGATGAGGATCTCCAGCGGGATGGACTGATTCCCGCCGCGGACCCCGCGGTACGGATGCGCCAGCTCGTTCAGCTCAACACAAAGACGCTCTCCGCAGAGGTAGAGGCAGCCAGGGCTCGCTACGAATCCGCTCGCCGCGAGCTGGAAGCTTCGGAGGAGCTTCTCAAGGCGCTGGCAATCGACGCCCCGGCCCCGGGGATCGTGGGGGCCAAGTACGTGGAGCAGGGGGAGTACGTCGCGCAGAACGGGAAGCTCCTCACACTGATGGACACGAAGAACGTCTTCGCAGCCCTCTCGGTCCAGGAGTCGGAGATGCCTCTCCTGCGGGAAGGCATGCCGGCGGCGCTCTCAGTGGACGCTCTTTCCCCTCAGCCTCTTGCGGGCAAAGTGGATTCCATCTCACCCACCGCGGACCCTCAAACCGGCGCATTCCTGGTCAAAGCTTCTCTGTCCAACGCCGCAGGCAGGCTGCGGCCTGGCATGTTCGTACGAGCCACCATCGCCTATGAGACACCGAGAATTGCTCTCGTGGTTCCGGAGAAGTGCATCTTCCAGAAGAAGGGCAGCACGGCCCAGGTTTTCAGCGTCATCAATGGGAAGGCTTTCATAAGGCAGGTCACGCTCGGCAAAGACGTGGGAGGATCATTTTCCGCTGAGAAAGGACTGTCGAAAGGAGATCTCCTGATCGAGGCGCCGCCTCCAACACTCCGGGAGGGAATGAATGTGGAGATTTCGAACTAGCTCTGCGGCAGCGCTGGCCCTGCTTCTGTGCGGCTGCGCGCTCATCTCCTTCGAACGGCTCGGCGTCACTGTCTGGCCGAGCGAACGGGAAGCGATTCTCCCGGCCGCCATCTCTCTGTGGGTGGAGTTTCCTTCCTCACCTGACCGTCCATCTGCCCAAAGACTTTTCACTTTGTCATCCCCGGACGGTCAAGTCTCGGGTGATTTTCACTGGAATGACCGCCGTATGTACTTCGACCCGGTTCCCGCTCTCCGGCCTGGCGTGCGCTACGTGCTTGCCTTCCGGGGCCGCGTCACACTGGAGAATGGTCAAGCATTCGATGCTGACGAGCAGGTTCCATTCTACGTGGGACATCCGGGGCCGGGACCGGCGCTGCTCTCATCAGATCCTGCTGATGGCGGCATAGTGGCTGTCGGACGGCCGCTGGTTCTGAGATTCTCGGCGCCCATCGACGCAAACAGCTTCGCCCGGGAGCTCGACCTGCAGCCTTCTACGGAGACCCTCGTCACGTGGGACGTTTCGGGCCGCGTTGTCAGCATCGCACCCCGAGACGCATGGACGAACCTCGCCACTTATTCCTGGACGATCGGAAAAGATATGGCCGCTCCGGATGGCACTCCTATGGGGATCGAGTACACCGGCCGGTTCCGGGTCCAGGCGGACTCCACGGCGCCGACTGTGATCTCAATCGTTCCCGGCATCCGCACCACGCTCAGCCCGACGGGCAATGATCTTGACCATGCAGGTGCAGATGATGCGCTTCTCTTCACCTTCTCGGAGGACGTGCGAACAGACTCCCTGTCTTCTGCGTTCGCCTCGACACCCGCCATCAAGGGTACCCTGCTGAGAGTCAGCGCAGGGGTTTGCGCCCTCATTCCTGACGGGCGTCTGGTGATGGGCCAGCAGTACACCCTTCGAATTGCAGCGACAGTGGAGGACCTGTCCGGTAACAAGCTGGCCATTCCATACGAACGGAGCTTCACACCCGACATTCCCATCCAGACAGTTCTCTCCATCAAGGCCGTCTATGCCTCGACGGAAGATGAGTGGTCGGTCTTCAATACGCTCGATGCAAAACCCGTCCCGATCGATGTGACAGGAATCCTGCACCTTGTGATTCGATTCGCTGAGCCTTTTTCCGTCGAGAGGGGGGCAAAGCTCGTCTCCGCCATCACGCTGGACGGTTTTTTTCCCGGTTCAGTGGCTGACCCATCCATTGTTTCAGCTTTGTGGACGGGAGGGCTGACGTTATCCCTTGTTTATGCCGGACTCGAGAAGGGCGCGCCCGAGGCAGGAAATTACTACAAGCTTACCCTGCCGGGTGGTGCTACCTCCTCGGACAATGGATCAGGTTCGTTCCTGAAGGAAGATGTATGGCTGTACTTCACCACAAGCCCATAAGCGGCCGGCTCCTCAAGGCCGCGTCGGCGGCGGCTTCATGCCTCGGCATCTGCTCGTGCTCGCTGATCCTGGGTCTGCAGCCACTGGAGGTCACGGACTGGCACCCCCGCGATGCCATGGTCGCCGCCTCCGCAATGACCGATGTATGGGTGAAGTTTTCCTCCAGTGTTGATGCCACGAAAGCAGAACAGGCGTTTTCACTCTCAGAAAACGGCACGCCCATGACGGGCAGCTACTCCTGGCAGGGGAACCGGCTTATCTTGACGCCCACTCTCACGGTGTCGCCTGGGAATGACTACGAGATTGCCGTTGTTTCGACCGTCGAGACTCGGGCCGGCAATTCACTTGCCAAGGATTTCCGGTTCGCTTTTACGACCAGGACCGAATCGGGCAGACCAATGGTTCTTTCTGCTCAGCCCGTCGACGGAAGCAGAGTGACAATCCCCCTGTTGCCGATCGTCGTGACCTTCTCAGAGCCGGTCGACAAGGCGTCATTTATCGCGGCCTTCTCCGTGTCTCCGGATCCAGGTGGAACAATATCCTTTGACGCGTCCGGGGCCACGGCCAGCTTCACACCCCTTTCCGTCTGGGAACCGGGCACGGAGTACAACGTGATACTTTCTGACTCGCTGAAGGATCTGTCCGGCAACAGGCTTCCAGAGGCTGTTCGATTCCGCTTCACTGCAGGGGCTGACGATGTCCGCCCGACGCTCGTGGCTGTTCGACCAACAGTGAATGGCGCGCCTCATTGGGCAGCGCTGACTCCGCAGGATCCAACGGACTCAACCCTCCTAGTGAATGCGGGATTCGAGACAACGTGGGGGATCGAGCTCCGGTTCTCAGAGCCCGTCTCTCGAGAGAACATGGAGTCATTCATCGATCTCCAGCCCGCGTGGAGCTTTCAGATCGACCCGGCCGGCGCGCCTCGGGATCGTTTCATCCTTGTCCCCGAGGAGCGCTTTGTCTGGGGCTCCATGTACGCACTCACGGTCAAGCGCGGGGTCCTTGATTCAAGCAGGAACGCGACCGCTGCGGATGTCGTTTATCACCTTCGCATTGATGGGCCAGCCACCCGGCCGCCCTCGGTCGAAGTTGTCCGCTTCCGCAGCAACCCCTCGGACAGCAGCCCTTCATATGGCCAGTACACCACACAGGATTCATTGGCGAACCTGAATCTCTCGAACTTCGTACCAGGTGTGGACGCGGTGTCATACTTCGATATCTATCTGCGCCTGGCCGATGGAGCTGCGGTTGACCCCTTTTCCATCATGCATTCCTTCAGTGTGACTGCGACCAACGGCGCGGCGGTTATTTCCCCCGTGGCAGTAGCCACGACTTCTTTTGTTGACCCCCAGCCGCAGGCTATCACGGGACTGACACCCGTCCGCGTGTCGGTCAAAGTCACCACCACCACGAATTCCGGTATTGTCACCCTTGCCGTGTCAGACAGCCTCACCGACACGGCGGGAAACCGGGCAGCGGCGGCCTTCAGCCTGCCGCTCTTGAAGTAGGCCGTAGTGCGTAGATTGATCGCCGCCGCCCTCAGGCGCCCCACGGCAACCCTCATGATATTCGCCGGTGTCATGATTCTCGGAGCGGCGGCTGCTTTGAACCTCCGTCTGGAGCTCCTGCCGGAGCTCACTATTCCGAGGCTCACGGTTTCCACGAGCTATCCAGGACTGCCGGCTTCCGAAGTGCGCTCCCTGATCACGATTCCACTGGAGGACCAGCTTGCATCGGTCAGGGGCGTCAAGCGCGTATCTTCGGTATCCCGTGACAACCTTTCCATCATCTCGCTGGAGTTCTCCTGGGGTGAGGACATGGTGTCCGCCGCGGTGAGGACCCGGGAGGGCATCGACGTCGCCTATACCTCTCTGCCTTCCGACTCGGCTAAGCCCCAGGTCCTTCCCACGGAGGCGGGGGAGCGTCCTATTGCGATCGTGGCGGTCCGGCCGCGCTCGGGGGACTTGTCATTTGCACGCAGGCTGGGGGAGCGCGAGATCAAGACGCGTCTGCAGCAGGTTGAAGGCGTCGGCTCTGTTGTCCTGGCAGGCGGGGCAGTGGAGGAGGTGGTCGTCTCGGTGGATCAGTTCTTGATGGCGTCCAAGGGCCTGGCCTTGAGTGATGTCGCGACCCTGGTCGCAAAGAACAACTATGACTACCCCACGGGCACTGTGACACAGGGAGGCCAGGAGTTCCTGGTGAAGGCGTCGGGAACCGTCACTGACCCGGCCGCTTTGGGCGCGTTTCGCTTTGCGGGAGGACGCTCAGCGCTCCGGCTCTCAGACATCGCCGCCATCTCCCTGAGCCAGCGGGAGAGACTCTCGTTCTTCCAGGTCAATGGCGCAGAGGCAGTAGGGCTGAGCGTCATGAAGAGAAAGGGCGCCAGCCCGATCAGGGTTTCGGCCGGGCTGAAAGAGGAGGTAGCCCGGCTTGCCGCATCATACGGGAAGGACCTGGACATTCAGATTGTTTCGGACGGCTCGCTGTTCATCGCTGCCTCTCTGCGCAACCTCGTCATGTCCACGCTCGCCGGCTCACTGATCGCGTTCGCCGTGTTGATCGTGTTTATACGGGATTTCAGGACGTCGGCACTGCTCATGCTGTCTCTGCCCATCGCAATCACCGTGACACTCTTTGCGCTCCAGGTTTTCGGCAGGACGATCAATATCATGTCCCTGGGAGGTCTTGCCCTGGGCATCGGAATGATCGTAGACAACAATGTCGTCGTCCTGGAAAATCTCCAGAAGCGGCATATCGGCAGCCGGGCAAGGGCGGACAGCGTCCTGCTCCATACATTGGAGCTCGCCACCTCACGGCTCGGCTCTACGCTGACTCTGACCGTCGTATTCCTGCCCGTTATCTTTCTTCCCGGCCTGCTGGGTCCCCTGTTTGCCGACCTCTCCCTGTCCGTGATCTTCGCGCAGATTGCCTCCTTCCTCACCTCCATCACGTTGATGCCGGTGCTCTTCCTTCTCCTGGAGAAGCGCGTATCCCGCCGAAGGGCTCCCCGGACCCGCGCCTGGTCAGATCGGTTGTTCCGCCGATCCCTCCTGTCGGCATTTCGCAGACCTTGGACCATCGTCACCGCTGTCGTTGTTCTCACCGGTCTTGGCGCGCTTTGCATTCCCCTGCTCGGGTTCGACTTCATGCCCGCGCAGGATACGGGTGAAGTCGACGTGACCATCACCATGCCATACGGCGCAGAGCTGGAGAGATCAGCCTCAGCATCCGCCGCATCTGCGCGTGTGCTTGCCGCGATTCCCGGCGTGCAGGAAGTGTATGCGAGGGCGGGAGGCGAACCGGAAGATTCGCAGTACTACGCCGATCCCGAAGAACGCAGGGAGATCATTCATCTGCACGTCCTGCTGGCGCGACGGCGTGCGGACTCGACTGCGGCAGTAGCGGCTGCTATACGGTCTTCACTCCGCATCGAGTCCGCGGCTGTGGAGGTCACCCTTCCCGGATCCATCATCACGCCTTTGCTCGGATTAGGCAAAGGAGGCAGGGCCATGGTCATTAAGGGGTCCACTCAGGCTGACGGCCCGGTTCAAGCCTGGCGGCGCATCGGATGATTTATCCTCCCGCATCAGTCTGCGGCCCGAAGGGGAGCGGTCCGAAGTTCGGATCATGCCGAATCGGGATGCGGTGACAGTTGCAGGTCTTTCCCTTGCCGATCTTGCGGAAACGGTCCGAAACGCGATCACGGGAAGCTATCCATCGCGGATGACCATGGAGGGAAGGGACCTGGACGTGCGTGTCCGCGTGGACAAGCGCCAGGCCTCACGCCCGGAGGATCTTCCGGCCATCCTCGTGGGCACACCGGGCGGCTCCGAAGCGCGCCTTTCGGAGCTCGTGGACCTGCGTACCGAGCCTTCCGTGCCTGCCCTCTTCCGTCGCGACAGGGCGGACGCAGTCATCATCGCCGTCGAGCCTGCCGCCGGACAGGATCGCGGGCTTGCAGCTGAGATAGGTTCCCTCGAGAAACGCTACGAGTGGTTGAAATCGGCGGAGGGCTCCGTTCTCGCGGAGAACATCAACGCCCTGCTTGCCGCCTTTGCCATGGTCACCATCCTGCTCTACCTTGTCCTGGGCGCCCAGTTCGAATCTTTCCTTCTTCCGGCGCTGCTTCTGACCGCGCTTCCCTTGTCGTTTTCGGGAATCAGTCTTGCGCTGGCAGTCTCCGGCAAACCAATCAGCTTCGATTCCGCGCTGGGTATCATCGTCCTTTTTGGCATCGCGGTGAACAACTCGATCATCCTCTATGAAACCTATTCTGCCAGGCGGAAGGCCGGTGTCCCGATGGTGGCTGCCGTCTATCAGGGCACTTCGGACCGGATGCGTCCCATCCTCATCACGATGCTTATCACCGTGCTCTCCCTGCTGCCCATTGCCATCGACCTGTCACATACCTCGGCGGAAAGCGGCATGGCCGTTGCCATCATCGGCGGGCTGTTCGTATCGACCATCCTGACCCTTTTTGTCCTGCCCCGTCTGTTCATTGCCTATCTCCGCGGGAGGGGGCGGCGTGGGAATCGCTAGCCTGTATCGAAAGCCGGTCGCTTCAGCCACCTGCCTGCTCATCGTGCTGATCGTGTCCGGGGCGGTCGTTGCAGGGGCACGCCTGGGACCTTCGGGAGG
>Ga0074045_10004959_pt1 | contig 11708 bp, 11 predicted proteins | sample BogForMeECP23OM2_FD_94442 | JGI IMG/M metagenome (GOLD analysis project Ga0074045, IMG submission 94442) | Bog forest soil microbial communities from Calvert Island, British Columbia, Canada - Bog Forest MetaG ECP23OM2 | ecosystem: Environmental > Terrestrial > Soil > Wetlands ...
GCCCTCCAGATCATCGAACGGTTTGATGCACCCATAACCGCCACGAGCGCGAACCTCTCGGGAGGAAAAGATCCGCAGACCCCGGAAGAGTGCACGGTGCCCCGCGATCTTCTCATCGATGGTGGGAGGCTAGCCGGGACACCCAGCACGGTCGTCGATCTTACCCAAAAATCCATTATCCGCCGCGGCGCAGACGCAGAGGCTATCGAGGCATTTCTCCGGTCCTGCTGATACCGAGGTCGTCTTCATGCTGCCGATCCGCCTCCGCGATTTTGTTGTAGACCCCGATGGATGGATCTATGCGGTCTCTGCCTACGACAACGAACGAAATGTCGGGTGCGTGCTCCGCTACGTCCCGGAGAGCGGGGGGGAGCGGATCGGCCGGTCCGGCCAGCGGTACCGCAAATACGATTTCGAGGATGCCTATGCACGGATTGCCCGCGAAAAACCGGCCTACGCAGGGCTTGTCCAGCGCATTCCTGTCGGCGATGTGCGCCGGGTACTAAAACCTGACCAGGAGATCTCCCGCATCGCCGCATCGAACGACCGGGTCAGACGGCTGCTCGACCTGTTCCGGCTGCCGCAGGGTTCGGTCGGCTGCACCGGGTCACTCCTGTGCGGGCTTGAAAACGAGAGTTCGGATATCGACATGGTAGTGTACGGAAAGCACTGGTTTGCCGCGCAGGAGCTCGTCAGGAAGGGTATTGCCGGGGGCAAAATCGAGGGTATGTCCCCGGAGATGTGGCGCAAGGTGTACGAGAAACGCAAACCCGGTATCCCGTATGATGTCTTTGTGCTCCACGAGCAGCGGAAAGGGAACCGGGGCCAGATCGAGGGCACCTATTTTGATATCCTGTACACGCGATCCTACGATAACCTTGAGGGCGTTCCTGCAGGCAGAGGAGAGATCCTCGGGAAGGAGACGATCGTCGCAAAGGTGACTGATGCCTCATGTGCGTTTGACAACCCGGCGGTGTATAACGTGGAACACGAATCGGTGAGCAGGGTCCTCTCGTTTACCCATACGTACAGCGGCCAGGCTCTTGCAGGGGAGACGATCGAAGCCTGCGGCGTCATAGAGCAGCACGGTGCGGAACGCTGGCTTGTTGTCGGGACGACCCGCGAAGCAAAAGGGGAATATATCGTATCAAAAACGCTGATCGGGGAGTGACGGGCTTTTCGTCTTCTCAAAGTCCACAATTTTGTCCACAAATGCGGACATCTGGGAGAGGATCACGGGATCCAGGCCGTTTTCCACGCACAAAAAGATTCCCGATACTTCCGATATCTTGAGCTTGTTGACCACGAAGTGGAGAAACTTGGATGCGGTCGCCGTCGGGATATGGATCAGGAGCATGCTCACGGAGTCAAAGATGATGCACTTACGGGGCGAGGGGATCTGTTTGAGAAGATCCGTAATGGCAATACCGAGGCCGGTCAGGTCTGCCGGGTGATTGACATACCGGATATGTGAGTCCGGACGGCAGGTGCCCCCCGAGTAATGCGTGACCGCATCGATAACATAGTACTGGTCCGGGGTGATGCCCTCTTTTGCGTAGGATTTGACAAGCACCTGGCTGGGCTGGTTTAAGGATATAATAAGGGGTATGCATTTTTTGGCCAGGATTTTTTTTACGACCTGCAGATTCATGGAATTGATACCCTGGGGAGCCGACAACAGGAGATAGAGCTGAGTATCAGTTGAGAGATCCAGGGCCTGAATATCCTCCATAACACTCACTTCCCGATGAAGAATTCCCGGAACCGTTCTGGTATATCATCCCGTTCTTCTGCTGCTTTGCTGGCAAGATCCTGCAGGGTTGCTGCCATGGCCATAATATTGTTGGACTGGAGACGGATCTGCATCCGGATCTCTTCAGGGGTATAGTCCCCTGTCCCTGCCTGATCTTCGATACGGCGCAGGTTCTCCCCGGTCAGTTCGAGGGGTTTTTTTATCCGGAGAACGGATTCGTTCAGGTACGCAAGTAACGCGATTCTTCGTTCTTCTGCTTTTTTCCGGTCGCGGATATCGGTGAAACTTTCGATCAGGTACGCCTTTCCCGCAAGAGTTGCCTGTGCGACGGTCTTGAGGATGGGGATTCTTTCCCCGCTGGCAGACAGGAGTACACGCTCGGTGTTATGGAGCGGCGTGTTTAAATCGGTGATCGGGCACTGGCCGCAGTGCGCCGGGCAGACAAAATCATGGCAGACTTTTCCGGTGAGCTTGTCCTTTTTTACACCCAACAGAGCTTCGGCGTGGTCATTGGCATCGATGATGGTGTGCGTCTCCGGATCGATGACCAAAATACCGGTCTGGATCCGGTCAAATACCATCTTGAAGACATCTTCATGGAAGGCATCCTGTGCAGTACCGGAACCTTTTTTTGCGGTTTTTGCCATGTCAATAACCTGCTGAGTAGATCTGATCTTCCCTTTATTAACTTCTTATACTTGTTTTTTCCCGGATTCATGGGTGAAGGGGGAGCGCTGGACCCGGGACTTCTCAATGGGCGAAAAAAATCACCGGCCTTTATCCCACACGGCTTCTTATCCCCTGCACCCGTCAGCAGTCCCAGGGAAAGTTTTCCCGTTTCCTGCGCCTGCCTCCTCTTCGGGAGAGACGGGCAGCAACCACGCCTTTGGCCTGCGCCAGCATTCAACGATTTCATCATACCATTCAGGCAGGGACTCAACCGCCGGGACAAAATGTAATTTATTGAGGATGTGCTGCATGATGGGCCGGGGCATCACCACCCGTACATCATACCCTTTCGCAAGCCACTGCCGGATCAAAGCCTGGGTATTACCGCCATTTTTGTTCCGGGATATGATGAAATGGAGGTAGAGCCGGTGGTCCTCCCTGAGTTCAAGCCAGCCGGAATAGAGGGATTCGACAAATCCCAGTGCCTCCCCCTCGGGTGTACCGGACTCGATTCTTTGCGCATTCATGCGTTTTCACTTCCTTTTTGTGCTCCATACGGTTTACGGGAACTTCCTTAAAGGTGCGGGTGCGGGCAGAGTGAAAGTAACACATGACGACAATTCCACGCGAAATGCCGGCCGGCGCAATGCAGAAACATACGTTTTCCGGAACCTGGGGGGAGGGGGGTGATCCCCACCCCCCCTGCTCTCTTTTTTTCAAGTGGGGGATACCCTCCCCCCCATGTGCCGGGCCAACAGGGGGGTACCCCCTCCCTCTCAGGTCCCGGCCGGGCGATCCCCATAAAGACCCCGGAATTCACAAACCGCTCTCTTTACGCCGGAGATTCCACACGAACCACAGGTTTTGGTCATGCAAAAAAGGATCCGGTTGCCGGCAAGGGGGGGAGGGGGGTGACCGCTACCCCCCCAGCCCTCTTTTTTTCAGGTGGAGGGTACCCTCCCCCCCTCAGGGCCCTGGCCGGTTCGGGTCATCATAGGAGAGAGATTATAACAACCTGAGGCCTCACGGGCCGGAGGCTGCGATCTCTCAGGAAATATACCTGATATTACAACGCAGCGCAAAAAACAGACACTAACAACTTTATAAATCAAGGCGTAAACGGATAATCTGAACATGAAACGCGGTGCTGCGGGGTCCTGCAGGGAACGGGCTCTTTCTGAAGTAATCGGGTTTGTCCTTATCATCGGGATCATTATGGTTGCATTCTCCCTGTACCTGGTCTACGGCATCCCTGTACAGGGGCGGGAAAATGAGATCAACCACATGAGTACCATAAACGACCAGTTTGTCAGTTATAAGATCGGTGTCGATTCGCTCTGGACAAACCAGCAGGCGGGTCTTGCCATGAGCACTACCTTCCCGCTGGGCACCGCCGGCCAGACTGCGCAGGGAAGCACCAGTATCATCCCGGTTCTGCAGCCGGTCGGGTCGAGCGGAACACTCGCGATCAACCAGCGGACAATAACACCGGAAATTTTCACTGTTTCATCCAACTCTTATATCACCAACACGACGGGGATGACACCGGTTGGTCCATACACGATCCCAACATCGCGGATCTACCTAACTGCTCCTTCGAGCCTTTTGATAAACCTCTCAACAACAAATGCATCCTGGGGTAATCCCACTCCGGGGAGCGTCCAGATAACGGGAAATGGCTGGAACGCTACCGTCAATGTTACCCCAAATATTGCCGATTGCCTGATTAATACAAATACAGGAGGTTATGTAAATTCATCATTTATTCCGGGTTGTTCAGGATCAGACATTACGGTCACCGTGATGAAAAATGGCGTTACAACCCTGAACCGAGCGGTGGTATATTCCAATATTAATTCAAATACACCATATTCTGTCAACCTCCTTGATCCTGCATATGGATTACAGTCAGCCATCACGTATCCTGCGACAATGACTTTTTCAACGACAGGAAATCCACCCCTTACATCTCCAACCGTAATCGCCCTGTATGCCTACCAGTTCCAGTCAAACTACACGTATTCCGTCCCGCTCGGTTCGCTTGAATACAGCACCAATAACAATTACTGGATCCCCCAGACCTACTATTACCAGATGGGGGGGGTGTTCCTCTCCCAGACAGATGGGATCACATACAAACTTCCGCCGGAGATAACCTTTGCGAACAATGGGAATGGAAACATTACCGTAAATATTGTAGCGATCGCATACGACCCCTCAGATTCGGGTGTACTTGGTGGCAGCAGCCCGGCGCAGGTATCAACCTCCCTGAAACCCGATGCAGGCAGTCTTCCCTATGCACCAGTAAATCCCAATACCTTCAATGCAAGTATCAATATCACCACACCGGACCCGAATGCTGCCATCATGTGGGCAGCCTACCTGAACGCGGCGGCAAACCAGACGGGGGGGATCCCGACCACATATTATACTGCAGGCAATACCACGACTGGCAGTTATATTTATTTATACGGGGTAAACGATGGTAATTCGCACATTACCCTCACCGGAAAAACCGCGAATCTTTCGGTTAGTGTGCAGAGTCTGGGGAGTACATGAGACGTTTGGGCAGGAACCGGGAACACGCGGCGTCCGAAGTCATCGGAACCGTCCTCTTGATCTCGATCGTCGTCCTTGCGGGATCGATTATTGCCGTTGCCGTCCTGTCCCATCCCCAGGCGCAGAAGATCCCGGCACTGAGTGCCCTCATCTCAAACCAGAGCCAGATTGTGTACATCAAGCATAACGGAGGGGATGCGCTGTCAAACGGGACGTATGAGATCCTGATCGACGGTACTGATGTGACATCTGGTATCAATAAAACAGGTTCCCCTTCCGCATGGTCGATTGGTGACCTCATTACGTATACCAAACCCGGAACTACCCCCCCTTCAAGTGTGCAGATCGTTTATACTGGTGGGGGTTCACCGGTTGTTATTGCAGCTTCCTATTTCGGGATGCTCTCCGCTATTGGAAGCATTACTTTTACCCCCACTCCCACACCGACAATATATTACAATATAAATGCATCTGCGTCGGCTGGCGGTAGTATCTCCCCGTCTGGCACAGTCTCCGTTATGAGCGGGGCCAGCCAGCCGTTTACCATTACACCGAACTATGGATATTCTATAGCTGGTGTCCTTGTCGATGGTTCTTCAGTGGGCAGCGTTTCATCGTATACGTTCACGAACGTTCAGGCAGCACATAACATCTCTGCTTCCTTTGCTATCAATACCTACACGATCACGGCATCCGCGGGAATCGGTGGCTCAATATCCCCGTCAGGATCCGTGAACGTGAATTATGGCAGTAATCAGACATTCACTATTACACCGAATTTAGGGTACTCCATTACCAGTGTACTTGTCGATAATTCTTCTGTGGGCAGCGTCTCAACGTATACATTCACAAATATAACAGCAAATCATACCATTGCCGCTTCCTTTGCGATCAACACCTACACGATCACAGCCTCGGCGGGAACCGGTGGTACGATCACCCCGAACGGTTCTGTGAATGTGGCCTTTGGCGGCAACCAGACCTTTAATATTACCCCGAATACCGGATATTCCATTTCCGGTGTTTCCGTCGATTTGGTGTCACAGGGAGCGATAACGAGTTATACGTTCACGAACGTCCAGGCAGCACATAACATCTCTGCTTCCTTTGCAGTTATCGTCCCGACCTTTACCAGCATCACTCCATCAGCCGGTCCATTAGCGGGCGGCCAGACTGTAACGATCACCGGGACAGCCTTTACGGGTGCCACAGTAGTGACCTTTGGCGGTTCATCAGCGTCATTCACAGTAAACAATGACACTTCAATCACAGCAACCACACCAGCCCATGGGGCCGGGGCTGTTAACGTTGTTGTTACCACTCCCGGAGGAAGCGCAACCGGTACCAACGCATACACCTACATCGTAGCCCCGACGTTCGTCAGCATCTCACCGGCAGCCGGTCCATCAGCAGGTGGCCAGACGGTAACCATAACCGGTACGAACTTCGTTATCGGGGCAACCAGTGTTATCATTGGAGGAAACGCCGCAACCAGTGTCTCCGTGAGCAGTAGTACTACACTCACCGCGATCACTCCATCAGGTTCGGCCGGGGCCGTTAACGCTGTCGTCACCACCGCCGGTGGCAGCGCTACCGGGACTGGAGTCTACACCTATACTGTAGCTCCGACGTTCCTCACTATCTCACCCGCAACCGGCCCTTCATCAGGTGGAACAAGCGTAACGATCACCGGGTCAAACTTTGTTACCGGAGCGACCACTGTAACCATTGATGGTACAGCGGCAACCAGTGTCTCCGTGAGCAGCAGTACGACACTCACTGCGGTAACTCCGGCGTCTTCGCCATCAGGTTCAGCCGGGTTAGCAAACGTTGTTATTACCACCATTGGTGGCAGCGCTACCGGGACTAACGCATACGATTATTACATAATCCAGACTTTCACCTCGTCAGGCACATCAACCGTACCATCAGGCGCCACGACTGTCCAATACCTTGTAGTAGCAGGTGGCGGTGGTGGTGGAGGTCTGGGTGGAGGCGGTGGCGCCGGTGGAGTCCTCACCAGCACATTAACAGGTCTATCCAGTTCTTATACAGTAATTGTTGGTACCGGTGGAGCTGGAGGAACAACCGCTCAAGGTTCAAATGGAGGCAACTCTGTATTTGCATCTATTACAGCAACCGGTGGTGGTGGCGGCGGTACCTCTAGTACCACTGCCGCCACAACGAACGGAGTTACAGGAGGTTCCGGTGGCGGTTCCTCCACATTATCCAATGGTGCGCATACTGCAGGTACTGTCGGATCGGGCACCGCTGGTCAAGGGGATAGTGGTGGTTTAGGATCATACAGCTCACGCACTTATGGCGGCGGTGGTGGCGGCGCAGGTGGTACTGGGGGTACTCGCAGCGGTACTACTGCCGGATCTGGTGGCGCCGGCGTCTTGTCGAGTATATCCGGTTCACCGGTGACGTATGGTGGTGGTGGTGGTGGTGGAGCCGCTTCGGGTGGAGGAGCTGGCGGCTCTGGAGGTTCCGGTGGCGGTGGTGCAGGTGCTCTTAATACTGCTACACCAACTCCCGGCACTGCAAACACGGGTGGCGGCGGTGGTGGTAGTGGGGCGACGTCCGTTAGAGGGGCAACTGGCGGCTCCGGTATTGTAATCCTCAAATATTATTAATCTCAGATGGTGGCCGGTTGATATGGCAGAAAGAGGATTTCAGCCATAGATTGCCATCGACTCTAGTGAAAACAATTGTTTTAGCCAATTGAAAAACATCTTTTGATCGACGGGACCGTCCTTGTCCTTCCGAATCATCTTATTTTTTATCAGATCTTCCTACTCACAGGGAGGGTGAATAACATGCGTCTCCCTGTTCACCAGCAGGTTATACGCGTCGTGCGCCGGGTTGTACCGCACGAGCACATTCCGTATCTCAAGCACCGTCCCGTACGGCGCAGATCCCAGCTCCCGGTTGGATGGCATGATATGAAATGCAGGCAGCACCGCGTATACCGGTTTTTCTGCCGAACCGTCGCAGAGCCTGAATATGTGGGTTTCCTTATCGCCAAGATCCTCGGACATTTTTGCCGCTACCACCGTGATCCGTTTTCCCACGTTCAGGTGTACTTTGGACAGCCGCAGCGCTTTCGTATCCTTTGGGATGGTGCAGGAGGTACGTACCTTCCCGTCCTTCCGCAACATCACGTAGCTGTACTTGATATCGGTGTTCACATACCGGAACGGCTCATTGCATGCTGCAAGCGTGTTCATGATCCGGGTGGGCCGTATGGAGGGGGCAGTCTGGAAACTCCAGCACCGGTCCGGCGTGCAATTCGTGCCCCAGACAAAGGTGCAGGGCGCATAGATCGAGAGCCCCCGCTTCTTTAACGCAAGGGCAAGGACACGCAGGCCGGTAGATGTCGCCTCTTCCGCGGGTTCGATGATGAGGATCGTCCCGTCCGGTGCGAGCCGGTTTGCATATTCCATGACGATATCCGCACGAGCCGCGACCGGCAGGTTGGCCAGTTCGTTGAGCACGTTGGAGAAGATCATCAGGTCGACGCTGTCGGGGAGCGGCACGTCCCGGGGGGAGGTGATATCTGCTTCCCGGGGTGGCTCTATCGTTACCTGGGGATCCTTCGTGGCAATACTCCGGGCAAGATCACCAAACGCCTCGACGTGCTCTTTTGAACGCTCGACCGAATAAACCGTCGCCCGGGCCGTATCCAGGCACATCCAGAAATCCTCTATGGCAAGAGGAATGACACCCGGCCCGGTGCCGAGATCGAGGGTCGTCATTTCCTGTTTCAGCAGGCCGTCGCGGGCGAGCTCGGCAAGCAGGTGCCGGGCCTGCATGAAGTAGACCGGGAAATGGTACGCAAGGTACCCGAGCACTGAATAGCCTTTCGTGTACTGGAGCGACCGTTTGCCCGCCGGTTTCCAGTAATCATCCTTCTGGGCGACAATCGCACGGCGGAGCCGTTCGAGGATGACCGGATCAGACCAGTCTTTCCCGGTTTTTCTGGTGATATATTGTTCGATGGCAGTTTCAAGAACCGAGGGCATGGAGCTGAGGGAAAGGTATGCATCAATGCGTTTTTCCTCGGCAGGGTTCAGGATGTAGGGTGGGGATGGCAGCAACCGTGAGATTGTGTAGTCTTCACCGGTCTTTTGTGCGGCAAGCCCGAGCCCGCCAAGATGCGGCCGGAGCGCCTCGTACATCTGCCCCACGGCCAGTGGTTCGTCGAGGTAGGCCGCAATCTCAGAAAGCAGGAAGGACGTTTTTGTCCCGGCCACGTATTTTACCGTGGAAAGAAACTGCTGTGCGGCCATAATCTGCCGGAATCTTTGCCGCAGGCACTCATACATCTTTGGATGGCACATGATTCAATGTTACTGCTGGAAGAGCGGAGATTCCACGATGCTGCTTATCGCACTGACGTTCCGGTCCAGGCCATTGTCAGATCCATCCGGTTCATGTGCCGGGAAAACAACATATGCCAGAGGAAGTGTACCATGTTCGATCACTGTCCCGGCGCGGCCAATGTGCGGACACCAACGCTTGCGATCAAAAAGTGCCCTCAGTGCGGCGAGGAAGTCGAGATCTTTTCCAACGATATCTCGGTAAAATGCAGCAAGTGCGGGTTTATGATCTACAACGATATCGCATCGTGTGTGCAGTGGTGCAAACATGCCCGGGAATGCGTGGGCGATGAGATGTACCGTAAACTCACGGAAAAGAGAGTAGCCTGACAAAAAACAGGATTTATACAGGGTACAAGCAGGTCAGCTTTTCTGTCCGGACCCGTGCCGGTGCTCGCCGGGCACCCAGCGATCCCCATCCCGGCGCAGCTCCTTTTTCCAGATCGGGACACCGGCCTTGATCGCCTCGATGATAAAACGCGAGCCTTCGTACGCCTCTGTACGGTGCCCTGCGCCCACCACGATTACAAGGATGTTCTCCCCGATGGCAAGTCGGCCGATCCGGTGGATGATATCGACGGAGAGTAGGTTGTAGGTCTCTTTTGCCTCTGATGCGATCTTCTCAAGTTCGGGCACCGCAACCTCACCGTACGCCTCCAGTTCCATTTCGCGGATATCGTCGTCCCTGACCATCCCGTCAAAGACCACAATCGCACCTGTCCCCCTTTTCTTCGCGCCGTTGATCAGGGCCCCGATATCAACATCTTCGGACTGGATTGCGATCATTGACTCACCACTGCGCTTTACCCGCCCGCAACCGGGGGGAATACCGCGATCTCGTCGCCGTCTGCAACCCGGGTCATCCCCGCAGCGGTCGTTTCCACCCGCTTGCCATTCTGCATTATGATGACAAACTCGCGGAAGATGCCTTTCTCATCGAAGATCGCATCGTACCCTTCCTTGTTCTTTTCGGCCACATCCTTTACCAGGCCGGAGAGCACCGTACCTTCCTTCGCATCGACCACGATATCTGTCCCGAGCAGTTCCCTGAACCGGGCGAAAAACCGTATCCTGACCGTCATTTTTTCTTCCTCTCGTGCACATTCTTTGCTTTTACCATTGATGCATTCTTTGACGCATGCCCTGTTCCGCATGATGTGCAGGCCGGGTTTTTTACCACGGCAATTTCTTCCGCGTGCGCTGTCATCCCGTCCCAGATCAGGAGACGGTTTGCGAGGAGATCACCGGTGCCAAGCAGGTACTTGAGTACCTCGGTAGCCTGGATCGTCCCGATGACCCCCGGTGTTGCTCCCACAACGGGAAATACCTCCTGCGGGGGGGCGCAGGGAAAGATACAGCGCAGGCACGCGGTCTTTCCCGGGAGAATGGTCGTTGCCTGACCGTAGAATCCCCGTATCGCGCCGTGAAAGAGCGGGATCTTCTTTTCCTGTGCGATATCGTTGAGCAGGTACCGGGTGGGATAGTTGTCCATCGCATCGACAATACCATCAGCCCTGCCCACCAGCTGTGCACCATTGGATTCTTCGATGGTAGTGTCGATCACCCTGACGGTAATATCAGGATTGATCGCCCTGAGTTTTTCCTCGGCCGATACGGTCTTCTTTCGGCCGATATCCCGGTCGTAGTGCAGGATCTGCCGGTTGAGATTGGTCAGTTCCACGAGATCGTTGTCCACTACCGTGAGGGTCCCCACCCCGGCAACCGCAAGGTAGATCGAGACCGGCGAGCCAAGCCCCCCGGCCCCGGCAATAAAGATATGGGCCTTTTTAAGACGTTCCTGCCCTTGGTCGCTAAAGAGCATCATCTGGCGTTTGTATCGTTCGCGTTCGCGTTCAGAGAGCATCTGTTTCACCTTATTAACCGGATCTGATTCGATGGTGTCGCTCTAATGCTGACACACAGGATCTTCACCGTGATCGTGTGAATGAGTGGATGTTTCCTGCCACGGTTCGAGGCCGTGCCTGATGCGGTAATCGTTGATTGCCTTATGAATCCCCTCTTCGGCAAGCACCGAGCAGTGCATCTTTATCGGGGGCAGGCCGTCGAGCGCCTCGGCCACTGCCTTGTTGGAGAGCTGCCAAGCCTCTTCGAGGGTCTTTCCCCGCACCAGTTCGGTGGCCATGCTGCTGGATGCAATTGCTGCCCCACAGCCAAAGGTCTTGAACTTCGCATCGATGACGATGTTGTTCTCGATCTTTAAGAAGATCTTCATGATATCGCCGCAGACCGGGTTCCCTACTTCGCCGACGCCGTCCGGGTTCTCGATCTCCCCCACATTGCGCGGGTTTTTGAAGTGATCCATCACGGTTTCGCTATACATTGCA
>Ga0074045_10004960_pt1 | contig 11708 bp, 10 predicted proteins | sample BogForMeECP23OM2_FD_94442 | JGI IMG/M metagenome (GOLD analysis project Ga0074045, IMG submission 94442) | Bog forest soil microbial communities from Calvert Island, British Columbia, Canada - Bog Forest MetaG ECP23OM2 | ecosystem: Environmental > Terrestrial > Soil > Wetlands ...
ATTGTCGCCGGTTTCCAGGGGGTCGATGCCGCAGGCAATATCACCACACTGGGACGCGGCGGGTCGGACACGTCCGGCGTCGCGCTCGCCGCCGCGCTCGGAGCCGACGAGTGCCAGATTTACACCGACGTGGACGGTGTCTATACCACCGACCCGCGCATCGTTCCAGAAGCCCGCCGACTGGAGCGGATTACCTTCGAGGAAATGCTCGAAATGGCGAGCTTGGGCTCCAAGGTGCTGCAACTGCGCTCAGTCGAGTTCGCCGGCAAGTACAAGGTGAAACTGCGCGTGCTGTCGTCGTTCGACGATCCGGCGAGCTCGTCGCCCGGCACACTGATTACCTTCGAAGAGGACGAGACCATGGAACAGGCCATCATTTCCGGCATCGCCTTCAATCGCGACGAGGCGAAGATCTCGCTCATGGGTGTCGAAGACCGCCCTGGCATCGCCTACGCAATCCTGGGACCGATTGCGGCGGCCAACATCGACGTCGACATCATCGTGCAGAACATTGGCGCATCGGGCCACACCGACTTTTCGTTCACGGTCAATCGGGCCGAATACAAGAAGGCACTCGACGTGCTGGCGGGCGAGACGGGCAAGGGGTTCAAGGCGCGCGAGATCATCGGCGACAACCGCATTTGCAAGGTATCTCTCGTAGGCATCGGCATGCGCTCGCATGTCGGCATTGCCGCGAAGATGTTCAAGGCGCTCGCCGACGAAGGCATCAACATACAGATGATCTCAACCTCCGAGATCAAGACGTCCGTAGTCATCGATGAAAAGTACTTGGAACTCGCGGTACGCCACCTGCATCGCGTGTTCGAACTCGATGGGGCACCCCAGTCGACGTGAATGCGCTAGATCATGGAACATGTTTCGCAATCGCTTTGACTGCGTAGAGCGTCGACAGGTAGAATCACGCGAACCGGAGAGATGGCCGAGAGGTCGAAGGCACTCCCCTGCTAAGGGAGCATACGCCCAAAAAGGTGTATCGAGGGTTCGAATCCCTCTCTCTCCGCCAGATAAGCTTTTGATTGCGCAAATGTCTTCGCTTCTGCAATCAATTCCGTGCCCAAATCATGGCCAAATCCGGGGTTCAGCTTGTCGCGCTCGCGTGATTTATCGGCAACATCGATCCACTTCGAATACACGCGAAAGCGCCCGTTTTTTCAGCGCCTACACGTTCGCGCGGGCATCCACATTGCAGGACAATGAGCGGATTCAGTCGGGCGATCCCGCTCTTGAGAGGAGACATTGATGGCAAAGCTTCTTGCCGCATTCATCATTGGCCTGCTGCTGGCAACACCATCGGCGATGGCCCAAAATACGACACAAAATCCGGTTACGGCCATCGATATCTTGCTGGAGCCGGACGCAACGATGATCGAGCACGCGACCGCGGCCAACGCTCGCCTGCTCAAGGCTTTTCCGAAGGGCTTCACTTTAGACGCGACGCACCATCCACACATCTCGATGCTGCAGCGCTACGTCCGGACGGCGGACCTCGATAAGGTTTACGCCGCTGCTGGCAAAGTCCTTGCCAGCGAGAAAGTGGCCGGCTGGAAGCTAGAGGCGTTCAAGTATTACTACATCCCCTCGAAGGAGATTGGCCTTGCCGGCATTGTCGTCAAGCCGACAAGCAATTTACTTAGGCTGCAACAGAGGTTGATCGCGGCGGTTGCTCCCTTCACGGCAAGAACCGGAACGGCTGCCGCGTACGTGACCACGCCCGAAGACCCCGACATCGACCCGCTTTTGATCGAGTACGTCGCGGCGTTTGTTCCGAAAGCAACGGGCAAGAATTTCAACCCGCACGTCACCATCGGCATCGCTACCCAGGATTACCTGAAGGGGATGCTCGCCGAACCGTTTGACGTGTTCACATTCTCCCCAGCGGGAGCGTCCGTCTACCAACTCGGTAACTTCGGGACGGCTGCTAAGAAACTCAAGTCGTTGGAACTAAAGTCGTGAGACTGCTATCAGGGATGATGCAGAACCGCGGAAGGGCGGCGATAGCTTTGCCGATGAAACGCTCTTGAGGATGCGGCAGCCCGCCCGCTGCAGGAGAGGGCGCGGATTGATCCCAATTACTACTCTTTGAGCCACTAACCCCATGAAGCCGACGCCACGGTACTCCGCGTTCGCCCGCGTCTTCGCGCTGGTCGCCCTTCTCAGCTTGGGTGCGCACGTCCAGGCGCAGACAGATCCGCTGCCGTCGTGGAACGACGGGCCTGCCAAGCGGGCAATTGTCAGCTTTGTCAAGGAAACCACCGACCAGACCAATCCGCAGTTCGTGCCGCCGGAGGCGCGCATTGCCACCTTCGATCAGGATGGCACGCTGTGGGTCGAGCATCCGCTGTATGCGCAGGTTGCGTACTGCCTCCAGCGGGTTCCGGCGGTGGTCAAGGCGAAGCCGGAGCTCGCGAAAATCGACCCGTTCAAGACGGTGCTGTCGGGCAACCGCGAGGCGATGGCGAAGCTCTCGATGCAGGATCTTGAGAAGATTCTCGCCGCCACGCTTACCGGCATGTCGGTCGATGAGTTCAACGCGCAAGTGAAGGCGTGGCTCGAAACGGCCCAGGCTCCGCGCTGGAAGCGGCCGTATACAGAGCTCACTTATCAGCCGATGCAGGAAGTGCTGAAATATCTGCGCTCCAATGGTTACAAGACGTACATCGTCACAGGCGGTGGTCAGGCTTTCGTACGCGTGTATGCCGAGCGCGTTTACGGTATCCCACCCGAGCAGGTGGTCGGCACCGTCGGCGGAACCACGTACGGCTACGACAAGGACGGCAAGCCGTTTCTGACCAAAGATCCCAAGCTTCTGCTCAATGACGACCATGCCGGCAAGGTCGAAGGAATTTACATGATGATCGGTCGCCGACCCTACGCTGCGTTCGGCAACTCCGTTGGCGACAAGCAGATGCTGGAGTATACGAAGGCCGGCGAGGGCGCGCGCCTGGCGATGCTCGTGCTGCACGACGATGCCACGCGCGAGTATGCGTACGGACCGGCTCAGGGGCTGCCCGATACCAAGTTCGGTACCTTCACGCAGGCACTGTATGACCAGGCGACGCAGCAGGGCTGGACCGTTATCAGCATGAAGAACGACTGGAAGCGCATCTTCGCGTGGGAGCAGTAGTCAGGCAAGGACGGCGCGGGATCGACGGACCACTTGGGGGCGTTCCCGGCCGATCACCGATCCAGAAAAGGTCTCCTTTACATGGCCAAATCCGTGGCCAAATCCGTGGCCAAATCCGAGGATTTCAGGGGTCTCCGGGGGCTATTTTCGCAGACATTCGGGCCGACCCAAAGGGTCGGCCAGCGTTTTTTTATTGGAATTTTCAGGGGAGATTGCAATGCCTCGATATGTGTGTACCAACAGTCCTGCATTCCTAAGTCACACAGTGGCATTCGCATTTGTAGCTACGGTCCTCCTTGTTGCCGAGCCATCTGCCGCGGTTAGCCTCAACGGTCAAGTTCTTGATGGCGGTGCGCCGATTGCCAACTCGACAGTCACCCTATGGGCAGCTACTGCCGGTGCGCCAACGCAGCTGAGTCAAGCCAAGACCGGCAACGATGGCACGTTCTCGCTCAGTGCCGTCGGGGTGCCCGCATATGATGCGAGCCTTTACTTGGTCGCGAAGGGCGGGCGGTCAGCGGCGGACGTAGCAGGCGCAGATAACCCCGCCATCGCACTGATCGCCGTCTTGGGCAGCAATCCGCCGACCAAGGTCACGATCAACGAAATGACAACCGTGGCATCCGTCTGGACACACAACCAGTTCATCGACGGCACCACGATCAAGGGTCTGCCGCTGCAGCTCAAGATCGCCGCCGGCAACGTACGGAGCTTTGTCGACCTCGCGAGCGGCGGCTGGGGCGCGACGATCCAGGACCCGCTCAACAGCGGGCAGACGACAACGATGGCCAATTTCGCGACACTCGCCGACGCGCTCGCGGGTTGTGTCAAGCGCGTGACGCCGGATGCCTGTAGCAAGCTCTACGCAGCAGCGCAGGGGCCCGCGGGCGCACCGCCGGCGGACACTCTTGCTGCGGCGCAGGCGATCGCGAAGTACCCGTGGTACCAGCCGGAGCGCGTGTTCGCGCTGCTCGATACGTTCTATCCCGTACCCACGGGCAGGAACCTGCGTCCGGTTCCCTACATGCCGTATTTGCAATTCGCGCCAAGTGCGTGGGTGCTGCCGCTCAAATTCGACGGCGGCGGATACCGCGCCGGCGGCAAGGCGATGTTCGACGGCGAGGGCAACCTTTGGGTCGGCGACAACTTCACGATCGGCTGGCAGGCGAGCGACGCGCTATGGCAAGGTCATGCTACCAAGTTCGACCCTAATGGCAAGCCGCTGTCGCCGATCACGACCGGATTTGTCGGTGGCGGGATGGAGGGGGGGACTTTCGGCGCAGCGGTCGATGCCAAGGACAACGCGTGGTTGACCACCTATGGCAGTAAGGCCATCGTGGTGTTCGATAAGAACGGCAAGCCACTGTCTCCGCCGGGAGGGATCACCTTCAACGGGCAACTCGGACTGATGCAGGGAGTCATCGTCACGCCGAGCGGCGATGTCTGGGTCCTGGGCATCGAGAAGCGGCAACTGGTCTACTTCCCCAAGGGTGATTGGACGAATGGGCGGATCGTTTGCGAGGGCGACAGCGCCGAGCCATGCAAGTCGTTCATTGCACCGTTCCACCTGGCCATCGACCAGCAGAACCGGATCTGGGTTTCGGACAGCTCACTTCACGTGATACGTTTTCCGGCATCCGACCCCACCAAGGCAGTGCGTTTCGACGTGCGCTGGAACAACAGCGGGCTGAACATCGATAGCCAGGGCAACGTCTGGGTGACCAACCGTTTCGGTTCTGGTTTGCTGGGCATGGAGCACATGGTGGACATGGCGGTTCGCCTGAAGACAAGTGGGGTTCTCTCGGCATCGGACTATCTGACAAAGACCATGTCCGAACAGAAGGGCGGCAGCGGCAGTGTCACGCTGCTACGTCCCGATGGCAGCGAGTTCCCGGGCTCGCCGTTCAGAGGCGGCGGTCTGCCCGGTCCGTGGGCTGTGGCCGTGGACGGCAATGACAATGTGTGGATTAGTAACTTCGCGATGCCGGCGAGCCCGATCGTGCAACTGTGCGGCGTGCGCACCGAGAACTGCCCACCGGGCATGAAGACCGGCGACCAGATTTCACCACCCGGCGGCTACGTCGGTGGAGGCCTCCAGCTGCAGACCGACATCGCGGTGTCGCCCGCGGGCGATGTCTGGGCCATGAACAACTGGCAGGACATCGACAGTTGCTACCCCGGCGCCGCTGAGGCGCTGTCGACACGCTGTGGTGGCCAGGGTGTGGTGATCTTCTTCGGCATGGCCAAGCCAGTGCGAGCGCCGCAGATCGGGCCAGCGCACGGATATTAACGTCCGCTGCCCGCGGTACCGAACGGCGGCCCTCGGGAAAATCGACGGACCGCGTTGGGTTGACAACGGCCTGTCGCCGATCACGCACATGATTATATTTCGGGGGTCATTGTTGCGCCTCCAATCGAAACGGGTCTCATGCTATTTGTTTCCTACCTTCTTCATCTCGTAATTTGGCGAGGTCGCGCACTGCGTGTTCTCGTACTCGCCCTGTGCCAGCCCTAGGTATTCTCCGACAACCTCGCCGACCAATATGGCTAACCGGCGCGCCGAAGCCGCGTCCGGGTTGAACGCGGGGGTTGGGGTTGAGCGTGGTGCTCGGCGTATGCATCTAGGAGTCGACGGATCATCCGCTGATACTGCGTGTTGTGCTTTTTTGCTTCGTGCTTGAAAAAGTCAACGCTGCGTTTAGTCAGCGCGAGCGTAATTTTCACGCCATCCTCACGAAACACAAGATCCTCTGGTGGTGGAAGGAAATCCCGGACAACCTGCAGCGTACCGATTGGCTCATTCGTGTACTTGATTTTCGCGCTCATAGATTTCTTTGCCCTTTCTCCAATAGCCTGCTTCGAGTATGCGATTGACGCCCGCTCGATGCGTGAAGCGGACCGTTAGAATGCCGCCACCAACTTGGCCAAAGCAGAAGAACCGAGGTTCTTTCTGGCTGTGCGATGCATCTGCAGCGATCACGCGCTGAGGGTCCGCAAACGCGAATTGCGCTTCAGTGAACCCGATGCTGTGCTTTTGGTGATTGACGATATCCTTTCTCGGATCCCACTCGAAGTGCGTCTTAGCTACTTTGAAACTTTATACGAAAGCCATACATATCGCAATACGACAATATGGCTGAAATGAGGGCCCTTAACGGTTGAATCCGCTGGCGGCCTCCCGTCCGAGCAGGCGGACGACACAGCTGCGCGTTCATGGCGACAGTGTCGGTCATCAGACCATGTCTAGTTCCTTGAAGCGGAGATACAGCTCGCGGCACGCCCAGGCATCGGTCGCCGCGTAGGCGATCTGCTGCGGCGTCAAGCGGCGCGCCGCCCAGTTCGTAATCTTCGTGCCCTTGGGGATGCGCGCACCGAGAAATATCCCGGCGAGATTCCGCACGCCCGTCTGCTTCATGCCGTGGCGCTCCGCAACCTTGCCGAGATCCACCACCGATCTTTCGTCGAACTCGAATAACTTTTTCAGGTTACGCATATCGTCGGTCACCGACACGCCCACCTTGATGATCTTCTCTGATGAAAGGATCTCGCGCATCGCGCCGAAAAGGTCCTGCTGCTGGGCCCGCAAGAGATAGACAGCGCTCGCCGTAGCGAACTGCACGAGAGAGGGGAGGTAGCTCTCGCCGGTCCTGAACGCGGGCCGTGTCTCGGTATCAAAACCGAGTACGCTTTCCTGCAAGATATCCTGCAACGCGCGCTGCAGATCCGAGTGCCCCGCAACGATATGCACCGAACCCTCGTAGCGCCGGATCGGCAACTCGCTCATCGCCTCACGCGAGATCCTTTTAACGGATTCGGATGGCGGCGCGGCGGTGCGGTCCCGACTCATGCCCTGCATAGTAAGCTGGTTCCCCGTTGCGAGTGGGCTCAGGCGAGTCGGTGGATTGCCTCGCTACGCTCGACAGGCCCTCAAGCTCTATGGTGTGAACGTCCGGTACTTTTAAGGCACGACGACTTCCTTGACACCGCTGCGTGTGGCCCGCGGCCTTGCGCAAAGCTGGGCATCCTGACTGCGAGCGGGCACGAGTTCTTCCACCGCTGCGTCGTATTTCCCGGATGGAGCGCAGATGTAGCGATCGGCTCCGTCCATTGGCGAGAGCGTGTGCATTGACATCGCGCCCATTACTGTGGTAATGTGAAAACATGGCTATTGCACAATCTAAGTTGACGGCCCAAGGCCAGATTTCAGTCCCGGCGGAGATTCGCAAGAAGCTTGGGCTACGTCCAGGTTCGGTCATGGAATGGGACGAAAGCGGTGGAGAAGTTGTTGTCCGCAGAGCTGGGCAATACACATCGGCTCAGGTCCATGAAGCGTTGTTTGGTACTGCGCGCACACGGAAGGCGAAGGTGGATGTGAAAGAAGGCATCAGGAAGTACGTTCGCCAACGCCATGCACGCGATTGATACGAATGTGCTGGTGCGTCTGCTGGTTCGCGATGACCCGCGCCAACTCGATGCAGCTGAAAAGTTCACAGTGAAGGGCGCCTGGGTACCGCACATCGTGCTCGTCGAGACGTTGTGGGTCCTCGACGCAGTCTATGAGCGCTCAGCGGTACAGATCGTCACCGCAGTGGAGCGATTGCTGGCGCATGCCGAGTTGACGCTACAGGATGCCGATGTTGTCGCGGCCGCGCTGGGACAATTCCGCGCCAAACCAACACTCGGCTTCTCCGATTGCCTTGTGCTGGAGGTGGCGCGCAAGGCCGGGCACTTGCCACTCGGCACGTTCGACCGCCAGCTCGGCAAGGTGGCTGGGGCTCAACTGATCAACGTCGCTCGCCAACCGCCAGGCCTTGGCCGCACCGGAAGCTGACACACGCTGCATCTTTGCAACACGGCGCATCGACGGGTAAGGAGAGCGATCTTCATCGCTGTCACGGCACCATCGGTCGAGGTCGAAATCGAACGCCGCTCTATAGGGAAGAGGTCTATGCGAGTCGGCTCTTCTGCTTTGGCCAAATTGGTGCCGGCATTCTAACGGTCCGCTGCGGATGGTTCGGTCGATCTCTATGTCGGCCCAACGAAACCGGAAAACATCCTTCATGGTCATCCTAAGGCTGTACGGCTCAGAGACGGCGTTCTTCGATCAGAGCTGAAGACCGCGGCTCGCATATTGGTTTCATGACGTGCAGCCAGAGGGCACGGGGCCGACACGACTCAAGGAAATAGTCCCAGACAGGCCAATGCTGCTGCCACCGGTAAAGCTATAGCTGAATGTTGCAGCCAAGCAACTTTGGAATGCCAAAGTCCCGCTGCCCACTGCCACGGTTTTTGCGGGAGGCGCCGCCATGTCGAACACTCCACCTGTGGTTTCGTAGATCGTCACCGGGATCGACCGGGATCCTGACGTAAAGCCTGCTTGGGCGGTATACCAGCGCTGTCCACTTGCCCCGGCGGCAGCGCCACTTGGCGCGTAGGTGTACCAAGCGGCGAAGAGCGCACTGGAAATCGGGTTAACCTCGACCGTGAATCCCTGGCCACCAATCGCCGGAGCAAACCAGTTCCCTGAAAGCGCAAAATCCGCATTGGTGGGATACGCGGGCGCGGACGAGCAGGTTACGTTCTGTGTCAGGCGCGTCAACGGTATATTCCCCATGCGCCCCGTACCGTCGGTGAAGGTGTACGAGAGCTGGCCGCTGGAGCAAGTGCTAAAGCTCAATGTCGCGGTCCCCACTGCTCGCGCCATCGTTGGCGGCAAGGCATTGAAGTTGCCGCCTGTGTTCTCGTAAATCGTCAACGAAGCACCAACGGATCCGTATTGGCGAAGGTGTGGACGCCATCGGAAAGGGAAAAGCTGGTGATCGATGATGTAATGTCGAGATTCGTCTGGTTAGCGGGGATGGGTGCGGCTGTATTGATGTAGCCGGTCACCTGCATGTCGCTCGTGTAATTCGCGCAGTTTCCTGCCATGCAAGGCGGTGTGTAGTTCTGCAAATACGCGATCTCGGTGGAGTATGGCAGTCCCACATAGTTATAGGTCGCGCCCCGGGCCGAAGGGAACGCGAATGCCAAGACGATCGTCGCCACCAGAGTTCTCATAGAAGCGCGCTCAAGTGTGAGATGGGCTGCTCGACGCGGCAAACCCAGGTACCGATCTGATCGTGCAATCCCGCTGTCCCTGACGGTTGCGCATCAAACGCGATGTTACCACCGCGCCGAAAGGAGGCGCGGCCTCATTGCCAGAGTACCGCAGCTGCGGCTCCGCCGCCGGCGATCGAATGTCCGCAATTGCGGCTGTGCTCGACTGTCTCCACTTGGCCGAAGGCGCCAGGCGACGCGCCTCGGCCGAATGGCCGCAATCGCGGGCCTTGCCGCCGTAGCTTGGGACAGCGCACGCCGGTGGCGAAATCGGATACATTGACACCCTGTTGCCGTCCGGCAATTTCACGACAATTCGGAATGCTGATCGGTCATCCGATATTTTGGGTACTGGCCGCTGCCGTTACCGCGCCACTGCTGTCCGAGCTTCCGCTTGGCTTCAAGATGCCCGTGGTGGTCATCGAAGTCGTGCTTGGAATCGTTATGGGTCCGCACGTCCTGGGATTGGTGCAATTCGAGGGATTTCTCTCCTCGATGTTTGCACTTGGCATGGCCACCACGCTGTTTATGGCGGGAATGGAGCTTGACTTCGGTGCAATCAAGGGTCGCCCACTGTCACTCGCCGTCGCAGGCTGGATTGTGTCGATAGTGGTGGGGATTACCATCGTGGGGCTGCTCCATGTCATCCCGCGGGTAGACGCCCCGTTGATGGTCACGCTGGCGCTTTGCACGACAGGGCTTGGCATCCTTGTCCCGGTTTTTCGTGACAGTGGGCTACTCGAGACCATGTTCGGGAGGCTTGTCATTGCTGCCGGCACGCTGGGCGAGGTCGGCCCCATTATCGGCATGTCTTTGTTGTTGTCGCAGCGGTACAGCACTTGGCAGGAAATCGGATTCCTGCTTGTGTTTCTCGTGATCGTCGGCGTTGCCATTTTCGTCGGTGTTGGAGCACGGCCTCCAAAGGCGCTTGAAATACTCAATCGGCACATGCACAAGAGCACTCAGTTACCTGTGCGCATCTCGCTGCTGATGGTGGCTGCATTATTCTTGTTGGCAGAGCGATTCGGATTCGAAAGCATCTTCGGTGCCTTCGCGGCCGGCATGATTGTGGGGCAAGCCACACGCGGCGTGAGTGGGAAACCGCTGCGCGACAAGATCGAGGCGGTCTGTTTCGGCTGGTTCTACCCGTTCTTCTTCGTGGGCACCGGCATCAAGTTCGATATCGCGGCGCTCGGACGCGATCTCACCACGATGCTGCTCGTGCCAGCGTTCGTACTGCTGTTCCTGATCATCCGGGGAGCGCCGGTTTTCCTGTATCGACGTACCATCGCAACGGCGCAGCGTCTTCCGTTTGTGCTGTCGTCGGCTGTCCCGTCGCTATCCATTATTGTGGTCATTACCGAGATCGGAACGCGGGCGAAGACGATGAATTCCGACGTTGCGGCTGCGCTGGTCGGTGCCGCACTGCTTGCGGTGCTGCTGTTCCCGATGATAGCTGGCGTCCTCTTGTCCCGAACGGGGCAGGTGCAACCGAGCGATTCGGCATAAACTGGGGCCAACCGCGTTTGGTGCCCACAGAATCCCCGCGTTGAACCGTGGACTGGCAGATCGGAACTGCAGCCACTCTGGCCTTTGCCGCGCTCGTACTCGTCGTGGGGCGGCGAACGATCGAGCGCGTTGAACTGCTGCGCAAATACTCCATACCGGAGCCTGTCGTCGGCGGCCTGGCGGCCGCAGTGCTCATCACGCTGCTGCATGTCGGGGGCGTCCGTATACGCTTCGATACGACGTTTCAACCTGGCCTCATGCTTGCCTTCTTCGCCACCATCGGCCTCGGTGCGGACGCGCGCATGCTCGCACGCGGCGGTATCGGACTGGTGCTCTTTACCGCCTGCGTCGTCGGGATGCTGGTGATGCAGAATGTCATAGGGGTGGGTGCGGCACTTGCGCTGGGTATCGATCCGCTGATCGGCCTCATCGCCGGCTCGGTAACCATGTCTGGCGGGCACGGCACCGGCGCAGCATGGGGCCAGAAATTTGCCGAAACCTTCGGTGTCGCCTCTGCCCCGGGAATTGCGCTTGCCGCGGCGACCTTTGGCCTGCTGATGGGCGGCCTCATCGGTGGCCCCACCGCGGGGCGGTTGGTCGAGAAGCTCAAAGCGCGTGGCGCGCCTCTCGGGGTATCGCAGAACGAAGCGATGACGCACGACGCTGCAGCATCATCGGGCCCGTTCACGGCGCAGCGCCTCACAGTAACGATATTGCTCATCGCCGCCAGCATAGCGCTCGGAACCACCCTGGCCCGGCTCACGGAGAACCCCACATTTACACTGCCAGCATTCGTCTGGACGCTGTTCGTGGGCGCCGTCATTCGCAATGGGCTGGCGATTGCGGGTCTGCACGAGATTGACGGGGAGGCACTGGCGTTCGCCGGAACCGTTTGCCTGTCATTGTTTCTGGCGGTGGCGCTGATGAGCCTGAGGCTCTGGGAACTTTCCGCACTGGC
>Ga0074045_10004961_pt1 | contig 11708 bp, 7 predicted proteins | sample BogForMeECP23OM2_FD_94442 | JGI IMG/M metagenome (GOLD analysis project Ga0074045, IMG submission 94442) | Bog forest soil microbial communities from Calvert Island, British Columbia, Canada - Bog Forest MetaG ECP23OM2 | ecosystem: Environmental > Terrestrial > Soil > Wetlands ...
ACGCGCCCACGTTCAACCCACGTCCCGCGCCGCCGCATTCGTGTGTCTCGCGCTCCCGCCCAGAGGCTTTCTTGACGACAAAGCCGGCAATTCTGCGGGTGTTTTATATCGGCACTGACAGTGGCCAACAGCCGGATTCGCCCGGGCTGTCGACTGCCGCGTCGCAGGGGCTTCGCTGCCGGAAAACAGTGTCCGATAATAGCGAATAGCGCCCACGTGGAACGGGCGCCATCCACGCCGGGGAGGAGCCCATTTCGCTGGTCCGACTGATTGGCCAAGCGGGGCGCAGTCGGTCGATCCTTCGGCTGATCTATCAGGGAAAACCTAGGTTTATCTAACGCCAGACTTCGGGATTTTATTCAGCGGCGCGTTGACGATGGCGGGCGGCGTCGCGTCCCCCTTGACGCCGGCCTGCTCCAGGCGCAATATATAGTAGTGCCATATATGGAAGACAAGTCTATTGACCGCGAATGGAAGAAAGGCAGCGCCGAGTTGCTGCTGCTTTCGTTGCTCGAAGGGCCGCCCCGCCACGGCTACGAAATCGGCAAGCTGATCGAACAGCGGTCCGAAGGCGCGCTCCGTTTTCACGTGGCGTCACTGTACCCGATGCTGTATCGCCTGGAAAAACACGGCTGGATCGAAGGCCGATGGGTCGAAAAGAGCGGCCAGCGCCGGCGGCGTTATTACAAGCTGACCGCGCAGGGACGCAAAGTCCTGGCTTCCCAACGGCAGGGTTGGCAAACCTTCGTCGCGGCCATCAGCCGCATCACTGGAGTCGAAAATGCCTGATTGGAAAGAACAGATTCTTGAGCAACTGGCGGAATTGAAGCTCCCTCCCGTCCGCGAGGCGGAGATTGTCGAGGAGTTGGCCCAGCACGCCGAAGATCGTTACCGGGAACTGCAGGCCGGCGGAGCTACCGAGGCGGAAGTCCTCCGCATCACGCTCGAAGAGATCGGCGGCCATGAACTGCTGGCCAGAGAACTCGAAACCGTCGAGCGCACGAATGCGCCGGAGCCAGTGGTCCTCGGTGCGAGAAGCAAAGCGCATTTCCTGACTGGCCTTGGGCAAGACCTTCGCTACGCATTTCGGACGCTACGAAAGAGCCCCGGCTTCACCGCCGTGGCGATGCTGGCGCTGGCGTTCGGCATTGGCGCCAACACCGCCATTTTCAGTGTGGTGAATGGCGTGCTCCTGCGGCCGCTTTCGTATCCCGATCCCGATAAGTTACTGAATATCTTCGAAACCACCTCGGAGTTCAGCCAGGCCTCAGTCGCTTACCCGAATTACCTCGATTGGCGCCGCGGGAGCCGTTCGTTCGCCGATATGGGCATCTACCGCGGCGACGACTTCAACTTCACGGGAAGCGGCGAACCCGAGCAGGTCGCGGGTGAATACGTTTCCGCAAGCCTCTTCCCTACCCTCGGCGTCAACCCAATCCTTGGCCGTCGGTTTCTGCCTGAGGAAGACCGTGAGGGCGCGGCGTGCGCGGTGATGCTCACTGGCGGGTTCTGGAAACAGCGGTTCGCTGCCGACCCGAATATCCTCGGCAAGAGCCTGACCCTGAACGCCGTGAATTGCGCGGTGGTCGGCGTCTTGCCCCTCGATTTCCGGCTCAACCAGGCTAAGGTCTACATGCCGATCGAGCAAATGAGTTCGGTCGAACTGCGCACGCGGGAGAGCCATCCCGGACTCCGGGTGATTGGCCGTCTCAAGCCAGGCGTGACCGTGGTAGCGGCACAGGCGGAGATCGCTTCCATCTGCAATGCGCTTTCGCACCAATATCCGGCATCCAATGCGGGGCACGGCGCTGCATTGGTCCGCGTGAAAGACGTCATGGTGGAAAGCATCCGTCCCACGCTGCTGCTTCTGGTAGGCGCGGTCGGGTTCGTGCTGATCATCGCCTGTGCCAATGTCGCCAATCTGCTGCTGGCGCGCTCGGCGGCCCGAGGGCGCGAGTTCGCCATCCGCGCCGCGCTCGGCGCCGATCGCGCGCGCGGGATGCGCCAGTTGTTGACGGAAAGCATCCTGCTGTCTCTGGGTGGCGCTCTGATCGGCTTGGTGATCGCCCGCTGGGGGACCAGCCTCGTCCTGGCCGCCGCACCGGGCAGCTTGCCGCGCGCTCGGGAGATCGGAATCGACCCGTACGTCCTGCTCTTCACGCTCGCTGTCTCGATCGGCACCGGCGTCCTGTTCGGCCTCGCTCCGGCTTTTCACGGGGCGAATACGAGTCCGCAGGAATCCTTGAAAGAAGGCGCGCGCGGCGCCGGAGGCGGACGTCATCGCACGGAGAGCGTCTTCGTGGCCGTGGAAGTTGGCCTGGCTGTCATCCTGCTCGTAGGCGCGGGGCTCATGATGCAGAGCATCTGGCGGCTCTGGCAGGTCAATCCCGGATTCAACACGCGCAGTATCCTGACGACGCACTTCGCGGTGTCGCCCAAATCGATGGGGAGCCCGGCAACTATCCGGCTTGCCTTCCAGCAGTTGCTCGAACGCGCGGCGGTGGTTCCAGGAGTTCAGTCGGCGGCTATCACTTCGTTGGTCCCTCTCGGCGAAAGCGATAGCGAGATTCCGTTCTGGCCCGGCACCGGACCCCAGCCTGCTCAGGACCGGATGACGTCGTCGTTGTTCTACATCGTCACTCCCGATTACCCCAGCGCGATGCAAATCCCCTTGCGGCGCGGACGGTTCTTCACGGATCGGGACAACCTGGATTCGCCCCCGGTGGTGGTGATCGATGACGTCCTGGCCAAGCGCCTCTTTCCAGGTCAGGACCCGGTCGGCCGAAAGTTCAACCTGGTGGTGCTGGGTCCGGTCGAGATCGTCGGCGTGGTGGGGCACGTGAAACATTGGGGACTGGATTCCGACGATACCGCCAAGCTACGAGATCAGATTTACTTCTCTCTCTGGCAGGTTCCCGAGAAGTTCTATTCCGAAGCCGTGACGGGACTCACGCTGGTGCTGCGCACCACTCCCGAGCCGCTGAGCCTGGTCTCCGCGATGCGCGCGCAAGTCGCCGGTCCGGCTCGGGATCAGCCGATTTACGACGCTCAAACCATGGAGCAGATCATTTCGTCTTCGCTTGCCGAGCGCCGCTTCACGATGCTGTTGCTGATCATATTCGCGGCGACCGCGCTGCTGCTGGCCGCGGTGGGAATCTATGGCGTCATGTCGTATTCGGTGACCCGGCGCACGCATGAACTCGGCATCCGCGCCGCCTTGGAAGCATCGCGCACGGAAATCGTCGGGCTGGTCCTGCGCCAAGGCATGAAGCTGGCCGCGATCGGCATGGCCGCGGGGCTGGTTGCGGCCCTTGGGCTCACGCGATTGATGGCTGACCTGCTGTACGGCGTCCGCCCGACCGATCCGGTGACGCTGGTCGCGGTAACGTTGCTGCTGGGAGGGATTGCGCTGCTGGCGTGCTACATCCCTGCGCGGCGCGCCACCGCGGTCGATCCCGTGATTGCTTTGCGGTGCGAGTGAACGGGGGAATGTAAGAACATGGGATCGACTCTCTGTATTCTGTTGCCATTGATTAGAGATCTGCACACCGCTCGAAACTGGGAGACGTCACCGGTTCGATCGCGCTTTGGGCCGCGCCACGAAACGAAGCCCACTGCGCCAATCTGAAAGTGAAGTCGACATTTTCGGACTTTACGGCGATCGGGCTGCTGGAGGACTTATAGGAATCCTGTGCGTTGCTAAATGGCGGCTCGCCCGCGTGAAGTCGCTACGCGTAGATCGACGACTCCGAAGCGCCGTCGACTGCTCCGGTCGGAACACGCGCGGAAACAGCCTGATGTCAAGCAATATCGGTAGGCGGAATGCGCCTTCACGCCTGCACGAAAGGAACCTTGTCTCCCCAGAATTTTTCGATCAGCGGAAGGGCTGCCGTGGAGAACCCCGTCGAGAGGAACTTGCGCCGCCCGGCGTGCGAGCCGTCATATTCAGGATTTCGGTCAAGATATGCCTTCAGCGCACGAGCAGTGGCGTCCGGCTGGTGGATCATCCGCACGCCGGACGGCAGGGCGACGGTGAAGAGATCGGCGACTAACGGGTAATGGGTGCAGCCGAGAATTACGCGTTCGGGTGCGGTGCCGAGTTTTCTCAGCAGTTCGCTCACGTATCGGTCGACGAGTGCCTGTAAATTGTGGCGAGGCAGTCCGCGCTCGATCGAGCCCACAAGCTCGGGACAGGCTTGCTGCACTACCGTAATGTCGGGCCGGCGTTTACGGATCTCGATGGGGTAGCAGTCAGTCTCGACCGTGCGGCGGGTCGCAAAAACCGCGATGGTGCTGGACTGATTTGTTTGTTGCACAGCAGTGCCGTCTTCGACCGGCCCGATCCCGGTCGCAGCCTCGATTGTCGGTACGACGATGCCGATCACGTTCCGCGCAATCCCATCGTCGCGTCACCGGACGGGCAGCCACTGCTGCTGAATCCATCGCAGCGCCACTGTAGAGGCCGTGTTGCAGGCGACGACGGCAAGCGTACAGCCCTCCGCGAACAAGCGTTCGAGAGCCGCGCAGGTTAGGTTCAGCACGTCAATGGGCGGCCGCGCCCCGTAGGGCGCGTTTCGGTTGGCGCCACGGTAGACGAAATCGCGCCCGGGCAGCGCCTCGATCAGTGCACGATGCACCGTCAGCCCACCGAAACCACTGTCGAAAACCCCGATCATCCGAAGAGCCTTTCCCTCACCAGTTCGCCGTAACTCCAGCTTAAGCGGTGGCCGGCGCGGACCGCACACGGGTGAGAAGTTTCCGCCGCAACAAGGCGTTGCGTTCCTGCCAGATCACGCCCGACTGTAACTGGACAAGATCCGGTCGCGTTGAAGCATAACGCCTTAGCGTATGCGAATCCGAGTTAACGGGTTTTCGCCGACTTGTGGATTGGCTCGCTCCGATCGATCCCGGTTGAATCTGCGCGCTACTCAAAACCGGTGGAATTTGGAGCCCTGGTTGTCCCGCTTGTAGGAAGCTTCGCCCGTCTCACGCACGACTTCCATCTCGGAAACAGCGAAGCGGCCGGTTTGCTTGCGGACTTGGCTACCGATATGGAACCTCAACGCCAGAGCTCCGTGACCGGCGGTGGTGGGGCCGGGATAGCCGCAAAAGAGGCAACGGTCATCGGCACTCCGCACAACACGAGAAAGGGAATCGTGGCCTTTGGCTGCACATTCGTTCGGGTCGCCAAAGGCCGTTGACGAAAATCACTAGAGTAAACACCGGTCAGGTGGGACCTGCCGCCTGCCTTGAAACGAGGCCGCCTGCGGCTCCTTTCTTGTCCCCGCCGCTCGTACACGGGGGTCAGCCACTCGTCCAAGTCGAACCGCCGCTCGCACGGTATTCGCTTTGGAAATCTGGCTCCGCCCAGTAACTTCGGGGTTGGAACCTAGGGCACCGAAAAAGGAGAAAAGCGTGCGAAAGACTCTTTGGATCATCGGCCTGGCACTGGCCGTTCCGGCGGTGGCATCCGCGCAGGCAGTACCCAGGGTCGAGGTCTTTGGCGGGTATTCGTACGGGGTGATACGGGGCTACGTCGACGATCAGCTTGACCCGGGCTCGGGGACGGCTTCGTTTCCGAGTTTTGGATCGAACGGCTGGACTGGCTCCGTGGCTGTCAGGGCCACCCGGTGGCTCGGTGCGGTAGCCGACGCGAGCGGCCTGTACACCGATTCTACCCGGAAGATCGGGGGGACGCCGATCACCCTCAGCATGCGTGAACACAGCTATTTGTTAGGGCCGCAGTTTTCGTACCGATCCGAACGGTGGGAGGTTTTCGCTCACGCCTTGTTCGGCGAGGCGCTCGCCTCGGTAACGGTCTCGGCTCCCGAGGTGCTCACACCGCTGAGCATGGTGGGAACTAAGTTCGCGATCTGCGCTGGCGGCGGCGTCGAGTATACGGTGTACAGCAGACGGCCCCACCTGACTGGCGCGGGTCAGCAATTTGCCATTCGTCCCATGCAAATCGACTGGCTGAGGACGAACTTCGCCGACAGCCACCAGGGCAACATCCGGCTCTCGACGGGGCTCGTGTTTCGGTTTTGAGGATGGCGTTCGGTGCGCGGCTCCGCGGACCGGTTTGGAGCCGCGACCGTCAGGGCAATAGTTGTCAAGATGGAGGGCGTGAAGATGAGAGTACGGTTCGTGCGCGCAAAGTGGATGGCCGGCGTGGCAGTGCTGTGCATCGGGCTGACCGGATGCCCTGATGAGGGTGGCCCGGGCGGAGGCAATGAGACACTCGATGTTTCGCTGACGCTGTCCGCCTCCACCGTGCTCGCGCTGCAAGATGGGACGCCCGCCCCCGTAAGCGTAACCATTACCAGATCCGCGGGGGATACCAACAGCATCGCGTTGACCGCCACGGGGCTGCCGGCCGGCATGCTCGCGCAGTTCGACCAGCCGGGGACCGGATCGGCGGGAACCGTTACGCTGGTCGCGAGCGGCGCTGCGCCCGCGGGTACATACGCGGTGAGTATTCAAGCCAGTGACGGAGGACCTGCTACCAGCCAGCCGCTTACGGTGGTGGTCGGAATCGTCGCCACTGTCGGCAACACGGTGGACCTGGAGCACGGCGTGGGCGGCAAATTCCAGCGGGCGTTGGGCGTGGTGTTCGAGCCAGACACCTGGAGGAACTACTTCCTTCCGCTCGATTGGGATTCGCTCGAAGCCATGGGCACGGAGGTGATGAGCGTCCACACAGTCGATTACATCCCGATGAAAGCCAATACGGGGCAGGCGAGCGATTGGGATTTCACCAATCTCGACGCGAACCTGCTACCGGCGTTTGCGGTGGGCAACCACACCCCGCAATTCGTGATCGTCCAGGCGCCGCCCTTCCTGAACAGCCCCAGCAAAGACGCGAGCGGCGTCCAGTTCATCTTCAATGACGCAAACTTGGAGGCCTTCGCGCAGTACTGCGCGAATCTGGTGCGCTATTACAATACCGGCGGATTCGACTGGGGCGGCCAGCATTTTCAGCCGGCCAGCAGCCAGCACATAATGTGGTGGCAGATCTTCAACGAATACAATGTCAACGGCCTGTTGCCGACTCAATACATCCAGCTCTACAACACGATTGTGCCAGCCATGAAAGCGGTAGATCCCACCATCAAAGTCAGCGCGCTCGCCCTCGCGGACTTTGACTATCTGACGACCGATCCCCGGAACAATCTTCCATGGTTTGTCGCCTCGCCGGCAAACGGCGGCGTGAACGCCCAGGTGGACGCGGCCACGCTGCACCTGTATTCGAGCACGCACCAGACCGATAGCGACGCCGCGGTTTTTGCCACCATACCCCGCTACACGGCGGACATCGGCTACTTTTACCAGCAACTGAGGTCGCGGCCGGACCTGGCCAATGTGCCGGTGTGGGTCACGGAAAGCGGTGTCCAGGCGGACTACCAGGTGAGCGGCATCAGCATCACCACCGGCCTCCCGTTCGTCCTCGACTTGCGTGGCTCGGACGCCTTCGATGCTGCCTGGCAACCGTACCTGTTCTCGCAGATCGGCAAAGCCGGCTGCCAGAGGCTGCTGCACTGGTCCTTCAGCGATGACATGCAATTCGGCCTGATCAACGAAACCAACAACTTCAAGTACTTGAGCTACTGGGTGGAAAACGCGCTGCTGCGAAAGTTTCCCTGGGACGGCGCGACGCCCGCGCCGGACATTCTCGATCTCAACGCGACGGAAACCTCCACGGTCGAGATTCTGGCCACCAGAAACAGCGATGGCTCCGTGGTGGTGATGATGGCGGACCACGCGGTGCACGCTCCGGATGACAACAACGGGACCGGCGATCCGCGCACGGTGGTCGTGGACGTCTCGGCGCTGGGAACCTTCTCTACGGCTACCCAACTTGTGATCGACGCGAATACGGACGTCCTGAACGGACCGGCCGAGGTGGCGATCGCGCCGGCGGCCAGAATGACGGTGTCGCTCGGCGGTTATGGGGTAACGTTCGTGACGCTCCATCCGTAAGCGGGCTTCGGCTTCGGAGCGGAGTCATATAATGAAGAACGCCAGGAAACGGCGCCCCGCCCGAGCGTCGTAGAGGCCCCCTGAAAGCGGAGCCACACGCGCCGGCAAGCGGTGAGGCCGAGTCCGCTGTGCGTAACAGGCATGCGCAACATGCCCGGAGGAAATGGTGAGCAGGTATTATCCCTGGCTGGACGTCCTGCTGGGCAGCTTCAACGCGATTACGTTTATCCTGCTGTCTTTCCTTTGGCTGCATGAGTTCCGGAAGCGTGGGAGCCACTGGGGCGGCCACCTCTATCTGTGCATCACGGTAGCTTGCGCCGTCATTTTTATATCCAACGTCGTCAATTACCTCTCGTGGGGGATGGTTTACTACGGCCAACCGTTCCTGGTGTACCCTCAGACCGCCGCCCAAGCCTTGCTTCCGCCCATGCTATACCATTTTTTCTACCGCGCCGAAAAGGAGCGCCTGCCGGGCCGCCGGATGTGGCAGGCCGGTCTTTTCACTGTCTACGCACTGGGGCTTAGGTTTGCGATTTTGGCACTCGCCACGCCTGGCGGCCCACGCCTGGACTTCCTGAGCGACAGACCAACGCTGCTGGCATACCGGGTGCTCATGGTCACTGCGGCGGCAGGCTGCGGCCTAGTCTTGTGGGCGTCCCGCCGCCCCGACACCGATCGGCTCTCGCGGAATCAGCGCCGCTGGTTGCTGCTTCTTTGTGGCGTCTGGGTGTGTGTTTACCTGGTCGCTCCGGTGGGAGACTGGGGCGGCGTACTGGCACAGACACTGCCGCTGGGCTTCGGATTCGTCATCACATACTATGCCGAGCGGCCCACCTTCTTCGACGTTCTCATCAAGAAGGGAGCCTTCACTTTCTGCTTTCTGCTCCTGCTGGCGGCGTATTTCCTGGTGATTGCGCCATCCCTGCTGCGGCTGTGGTGGGGCACTCGGACCGCCGTCGTGGCTTGGGCGCTTCTCGTCTTACCGATCGTGCTGGTGGCGCCTTGGGGTCAGCGCAAGTTGTCGGTCTGGCTCGACCGGCACTTCCTGGGCCGGCGCTTCCTTCCGGCTCAGGCCAGTAAGTACTTCCTCACGGGATTGCAGAGCGCCATCGGCGAGAGTGAACTCGCCGAGTGCGCGGAGCGAATACTGGGCGAAATATTCCAGTCCGAGGCCGAAGTCCGGCATGGTGCTGAAGCCCTCTCACCGGCCCGGGACGCCGTCGGATGCATGCAGGTGGCGATCGCTCCTCATGGCGAGCAGATTGGTCTGATCTCGATCCAGCCGCGGGCTCGTAGTCCTCGCTACCTCAGCGAAGACGTTATCCTGCTCTCGTCGTTGGCGGAGACGTACTCTTTTCTGCTCGATAACCTGCGATTGCGCGAGGAACGCGCCCGGCGGGAGAGGCGCGAGCAGGACCTGCTGCTCGAAGCCGAGCGCTCGGAACTCAGGGCCCTTCGCGCTCAGGTCAACCCGCATTTCATGTTCAACGCGTTGAACACAATTGCCGGACTGATTCCGCGCCGCCCGGATCGGGCCGAACGGACCATCGAGCAGTTGGCGGAAGTGTTTCGCTACACCTTGCGGCGCTCCGAACGGGAGTGGGTAACGTTGGACGAAGAACTCGAGGCGGTCCGTGCTTACCTCGATATCGAGCGGACGCGGTTCGGAGACCGGCTGGAGTTTACGATCCGGGCTGGCGACGAAGCTGAGGAGGTGCGGATTCCCGCGATGGTTGTTCAGACGCTGGTGGAAAACGCCGTTAAGCACGGGGTGAGCGCCATTCGCGTGCCGGGCAGGATCGAGGTCAATGTCGACGTTGCTCAAAACCGTCTCCGGATCGAGGTCCGCGACAACGGGCCGGGCTTCGAGGAGTCCGCAACAAGGCTCTTTCACCAACCCGGGGACGGCCACGGCCTGCGCAACATACGCGACCGGCTGCGGGGCTATTTCGGTGACGCCGCGCAACTCGGCATCGCGCGCGATACAACGTTCGGGATGACTGTGGTCAGCGTGGAGATGCCGCGCACGACACAGGCGGTCGAGGTGGCGCCATGATCCGGGCGTTGTTGGTGGACGACGAAGATATCGCGCGCGAGCGGCTGCGCCAGATGCTCGCCTCGATCGGAGATGTCGAGGTCGCCGGCGAAGCCGCCGACGGCGAAGAGGCCATTCAGAAGACCCTCGAGCTGCGGCCCGATTTGCTGCTGCTCGATATTCAAATGCCCGGTGTGAGCGGCCTCGACGTGGCAGCCTGCCTGCCGCGTCCGCGTCCCAAGATTGTCTTTTGCACGGCTTTTGACACATATGCCGTAAAAGCCTTCGAACTGCACGCAATAGACTACCTGCTGAAGCCCGTGAGCCTTCACCGGCTGGCGCAGGCCATCGAACGAATCCGCCAGAGAGCGCCGAGCGATGCCGACGACGATGTGGATCGCCTGACGCGGGCGGTGCCCGGAGCCAGCGCGCGGCTGCTGGCCCGCTGCGGCGGCCGATACAAAGTCATCCCGCAGCGTGACGTCCTGTACTTCTCCTCAGAAGGGGGGCTGACCAAGCTGCATACTCGAGACCGCGCGTATCTGCTCGACCCTACTCTCGGCGATATCGAGGAACGCCTGGATGCGTCCGTTTTCTTCCGTCTCTCCCGCGCGGCGATTGTTAGGCTGGATTCGGTTACCGAAGTCCGCCCGCTGATTGGCGGAACCGCCGATGCCTTACTGAACAATGGAGCGACGCTTGCAGTGAGCCGGCGTCGCGTCAGGGATTTGCTGGAGCGCTTGGGCGGCAGCCTCAACCTGTCTCCGTCACCGACACCAAGTTCCCCGCCAACCAATTCGCGGCCGGAATGAAGGTATCCTCCAGCGGTTTTCCATTGAGCGGCCGCTTACTCATTCGGTCAACGAATCGAGCCGTGAGCAGATCCCTCCCGGCGAAAGGTCCGGCGGACTCACCGGACAGTCGCATCGTTGCGCTGCTGACACACCCGTTCGCTGTCCGTTGTGCGAATGTGGCACACGACTACGGGCCACTGTTCTTCATGTAGCGGTCCCCCACAACCACGCTTGTCCGCATCACGCCCAAAGCAAGTATATGCTGGGCCGGCAGTGAAGGGCTACCGGTATTAAGTACATGAAAACACCTGGAAGTGCCGCAATCCAATCGTCTTTTCATACGACCGCGATCGCGTTCTTTCTCGCAACCTGTTTACTTTTTCAGCAGCTGACTACCCGTTCCATATAGCCAGCGTGGTGATCTGCCTCACCACGCGTCCAAATACTCAACGGGCTTACTGACCCTCTGCCAGGATCAGCCAGGACTGTCACGCCCTTTGAATTCGAAACACATTGCAGATTAGGCCGAGGTGATCAATCGGGACGGTGGCTCAATAACCCCGAATTACGCCGTACAAGGCCGTCGAAGGGGCGGCCGGGTTAAGGTGCACCTATGATGATGACACAGCAACTGCTCGATCACGTCGTGGCGGCTGAACCCTCCACGGAGACGACCGCCACCGCCGAAACCGTTACGGAGATCGAGCGACTTGGGACGGAGGGCCGCAAGATCATCGCCGTCCGGCTAGAACGGTCCTCCGCGGATCGATCCAAATACCACTGTCAAGGCAAAGTAGAAATGTCCTGTTCCCGGCAAAGTAGAAATGTCCTGTTTTGAGAGGTCGGCTGGAGGGGCGGGGTTAAAGTGGATTCGATGTTCCGGGGGAGTCGCGCTCCCTGGG
>Ga0074045_10004963_pt1 | contig 11706 bp, 8 predicted proteins | sample BogForMeECP23OM2_FD_94442 | JGI IMG/M metagenome (GOLD analysis project Ga0074045, IMG submission 94442) | Bog forest soil microbial communities from Calvert Island, British Columbia, Canada - Bog Forest MetaG ECP23OM2 | ecosystem: Environmental > Terrestrial > Soil > Wetlands ...
GCCTCGGCGCACAGGGTCGTTTGATTGGCTTCGATAAGGACCCGGCAGCGCTGGAACGGACACGCGATCGGCTAAGACATCCTCCGGCGGAGTTAGTTGGTGACTGGCCGCAGGTGGAGTTGGTGCATGCCTCGTTCGCGGAGGTGGGGCAGCACGTCGCTCCCGCAACCGCGGATGGCCTGCTGGCCGACCTCGGTGTCAGTTCCATGCAATTGGAGGACGCTACGCGCGGATTTAGTTTTCAGGCGGAGGCACCCCTGGACATGCGGATGAACACGCAGTCGGGGCAGACCGCCGAACAAGTGGTAAATCGCTTCGATGAGCGCGAGCTTGCCGATGCGATTTACGAATTCGGTGAGGAAAGGAGGTCGCGGAGAATCGCCAGAGCCATTGTTCGGGCGCGGCCGATTCGCTCCACCGCACATCTTGCGGAGATCGTATCGGCTGCGGCCCGGCCAATGAACCAGACTGAGCGGCGCATTCATCCGGCGACAAAGACCTTTCAGGCTCTCCGAATTCTAGTGAACCGTGAACTCGACGATCTGCGGGAGCTGTTGAGTACGGGGGTGGCGCCAAAGGTGCTCAAGAAGGGCGGCAGGTTGGTAATCATTAGCTTCCACTCGCTGGAAGACCGCATTGTGAAAGATGCGTTACGCGAGGGGGCGCAAGACGGAACGTACCGCGTTCTGACCAGGAAGCCAGTGACCGCCGAAAACGAGGAAATCGGTCGCAATCCGCGGTCACGCAGCGCGAAGTTACGCGCCGCCGAGCGGACTTAAAGTTTGCAGCATTGAAATATTTGATCGATTGCGAAAGTTTGCAATATATCCCACAGAGACTTTTGCACAATTTGTGGAAAAAACTGTGGGAAATGTGGATATCCCACGGAGTATGGGTCGAGGCGTGGTGACGGTCCCGGGCGGATTTGTAGCAGATCCCGGGCCGGCAGGAGGGCACTATGGCAGCCGGAGCAATGTATCCCACAATGCAGGACGCCACAAGCTGGGGCGAGCAAGTATCAGAAACCCGCGGTATGTTTATGGGTACGCCGGAGATTTACTTTTCCAAGCGCATCGATAACTCGCGTGTAGTGCGCATGGTGGACCCCAAGCGCCGCCGCGAAATGAAGTCCTTTGGCGTGACCCTCGCGGTCTTTTTCCTGCTGATTATGGTGTACCTGTTGCAGCACCTCAGTGCCATCGAATACGGCTATCGAATCGAGCAGGCAAAGGCGGAGCAGTCCTCCATCGGCGAGAGCAATCGCGAATTGAAGCTGGAGGAAGCCTCGCTGAAGGACCTGGAACGTATTGATCTGGAGGCGCGCAAACTAGGCATGATTCCGCCGGTTGCCGGTCAAGTCCAGATCATCGAGAGCGGGAACGGCGACAGCGCCGCGCCAGTGATGGCGAAGGCCAATCCCAACGGGATCATGGTGGTTTCGATGCAACAGTAGGTACCTAGGCGACAGCGTGACTGGCTGAACCTGGGCCAAAGTTCACGACGGCGGTCCGTCCACATCGGACCGCCTTCTGCGTGTCTGTACCACATTGTGAGATTTTTGCGGTATACCACAGAGTAAGACAATGCCCCGGCCACCCGGCCGGTACTGCCATCGTGGAGTGAACGGGAATGCGAGCAAGCGCAGCGCCGAAGACGCCCAGCAAGAGGCTCTACGTTCTTGCGGCTGTGCTCTTCCTGTGGGTGGCGGCGGTTCTCGGGCGCCTGGTGTACCTGCAAATCATCAAGTACCAGTTCTTCCTGAATCTTGCTTCCCGGCAACACGGCCGGACCATCGATGTCGACCCCCGCCGGGGGACCATCTACGATCGCAACGGCGCGGAACTGGCGATGTCCATCGATGTCGATTCGGTGTTCGCCGTCCCCAGCGAGATCCCGGACCAGGAAACCACCGCTCAGATCCTGTCGACCGTGCTTAACCTCGACGTGCAGGAACTACTCGCCCATTTGCGCTCCCAGAAGAACTTCACATGGGTGAAGCGCAAACTCGATGCGGAAACCAGTGAACGTGTCCGAAACCTGAATCTGCGCGGGATCTACTTCCGTAAGGAGCCGATGCGCTTTTATCCCAAGCGCGACCTCGCGGCCCAGACCATCGGATACGTTGGCGTTGACGATGAGGGACTGGGCGGCCTTGAACTAAAGTTCGACGACGACTTGCGCGGCATGCCAGGCCGGGAAATGATCTTCGTAGATGCCCGCCGCAAGTGGTACGGGCGCGTGGAGCGACAGCCTGATCCCGGACAGAATCTGGTGTTGACTCTCGACGGCACCATCCAGTACATCGCGGAGAAGGAACTCGAACGGGCGATGGAGGAGACCAAGGCGGTAGCCGGAACCGTAGTAGTGCAGAACCCGCAGACAGGCGAGATCCTCGCCCTCGCCAACCGTCCCACGTTCAATCCTAACGTGTTCAATAGCGTTCCCAAGGATGCCCTGAAGAACCGCGCGGTCAGCGACGTATACGAACCCGGGTCGGTGTTCAAGACAGTAACATACTCCGCTGCGATTGAGCAGAAAGTAGTCACGCCGGAAGACCACGTTGACTGCCAGAACGGCTCCATCACTGTGTTCGGCATGACCATTCGTGACCACGAGAAACTCGGCGTGGTGACGATCGCCGAAGCCTATGCCCATTCCAGTGACGTGGGTGCCATCAAGACCGGTATGAAGCTGGGCAGCGAGAGCTTCGATCAGTACATCCGCGGCTACGGCTTCGGCTCGCTGACCGGCATCGAATTACCGGGAGAAAGCCGGGGACTGACCAAGCCGGTTAATCGCTGGTCGAAGGTTTCGATTGGCGCAATATCGATGGGACAGGAGATCGGCGTGACCCCCGTGCAGGTGGTCTCGATGGTTTCGACCATCGCCAACGATGGCATCTACACCCCGCCGCGCATCGTGGCAGGCGAGTTACCGCCCAACGCCGTTCCCAAGCCTGTCGTGTTTCACCCGGCTACGCAGCATCGGGTGGTGTCGGCGATGACCGCAGCGCAGATGAAGAAGATGATGGAAGGCGTCGTGCTATTCGGCACCGCGCGTCGCGCTATCCTCGACGGCTACACCGTGGCCGGCAAGACCGGAACCGCACAGAAGGTAGACCCGGCGACGGGGACCTATTCCAAGACGAAGTACGTCGGCTCGTTCGTGGGTTTTGCGCCGGTCAACAATCCTGCCATCACCATAGCCGTCATCCTCGACTCGGCGCAGGGACTGCACCAGGGGGGGCAGGTTTCAGCCCCGGTCTTCAAGCGAATCGCCCAGCAGGTTCTGGAGTACATGCACGTGCCGCACGACATCGAGCCTAAGAACCAGGCAATGCGGCAGACCCTGATGGCTTCCGCAAAGAACAACGACGATGCCGCTGAGGAAGGCTCTGACCGTTTGGGTGCGCCGGTGATTCCAGAGACTGACGTCACGACGGAAAAGCCCGCGCCCGGTCCTGAGCAACGCGTGACCAGCGCGCCGAACCCGGCGCAGCCTCCTTCGGGGGGCGCCAAGGTAGTGGACTCCTCTCGGCAGACCGTCGAGCCGTTGTCGGAGTCGTCTCAAACCGCAGATGTTCCGCCGTCGCTCCCATTATCGGGCCCGACTGCAGCGCAAGCCGCGGCCGGAAAAGGCACGGTCGTACTCGACGTCGACAGCGGCATCATCGTGCCGTCGTTCATGGGTAAATCGCTACGCTCGGCCGTTGAAGTAGCGCAACAGAGCGGCCTGGAAATTAATGTCCTGGGAAGCGGAATCGCGCGCCAGCAATCGCCACTTCCGGGTAGCCACCTGTTCGCCGGGCAAAAGGTAACGATTCGGTTCAGCCACTAAACCAGAGCTGTGTGCCGTTTTGGAACGACGGCATCCAACACGTTCAACTGCGGCGTCAGCTCTCTGGAGCGCGGCTATAATGTCAATAGAATGAACTTCCTACAGTTGCTCGATGGCGCGGAATACCTGAACGAGAGCGGCGATCCGCCCATTGCCGGGCTCGATTACGACAGCCGGCGGGTGAAGCCCGGATGGTGTTTCGTCGCCATGCGCGGGGACACTACCGACGGCAATCGTTTCATCGATCAGGCGATCGCCAACGGAGCAGTGGCGGTGGTGAGCGATTCGGACTCCTGTCCGGAAGGGATTGCCTGGGCGCTCGTGCCGGACGGCAGGCGGGCGCTGGCTCGCCTGAGCGCCAACTTTTACCGCCGTCCCGCGGAAAAGCTGGCGATCACCGGGATCACCGGCACTAACGGCAAAACCACGACGTCTTTCATCTTGAGCCGGATGTTGCGGGCCGCAGGCCGCGAGATCGCGCTGGTTGGCACCGTCGAGTACCGCATCGGAGAGAAAGTGTTGCCCGCGCCTCACACAACCCCGGAAGCTCTCGAACTGAATCAGGTCTTCTCCAAAGCAGTCAACGTCGGATGCACGGAGGCGGTGCTGGAGGTGTCGTCCCACGCCCTCGAGCAGCAACGTGTGTTTGGAATTCCTTTCGAGGTTGCAGTTTTCACCAATCTAACGCGCGATCATCTTGACTACCACCAGACGATGGAGAGCTACTTTCAGTCAAAAGTCGTTTTGTTTAAGGGACTGGGAGTGGAACCACCGCGGTTCGCGGTCATCAACGTCGAAGACGAATACGGCCAGCGCCTGCTTCCGCTTTGCAAGAACTACCACGAGGTGATTACTTACGGCATCGATCATGGCGACTTCCACGCCAAGGACCTGAAGGTCAGCCATAATGGAGTCGGTTTCCAAATGGTCACGCCGCAGGGTGAGATTCCCATCTGGAGCCCGCTGCTGGGACGGGTCAACGTATACAACCTTGTGGCCGCCGCCGCTGCTGCTTATGCGCGGAACGTAGGGCCCAGTTCCATCTCCGAGGCTGCGGATCAGATCGCTCAAGTCGCCGGCCGCTTTCAGCGGCTCGATCTTGGGCAGCCGTTCACCGTGATCGTTGACTACGCACACACTGACGATGCCATCCGCAATCTCACCGCAGTGGCGCATGACTTTCTGCGCCAGCGTGGCGGACCGGGGCGCGTGATTACCGTCTTCGGATGCGGCGGTGATCGTGACCGCACCAAGAGGCCCTTGATGGGCGAGGCGGCGGGACAAGGAAGCGACTTCGTGATCCTGACCAGTGACAATCCGCGCAGCGAAGATCCCATCGCCATCATGAACGACTCCCTGCCGGGATTGCAGCGCACCGGGGCACGCTACACGCTGGAGCCGGACCGCCTGAAAGCAATCGAGTTGGCCATCCACGAGGCCGAGCCCGGTGACATCGTCCTTATCGCCGGCAAGGGCCACGAGAAGCATCAAGTGACGAGCAAAGGTGTGCTTCCCTTCGACGATGTTGAAGTCGCCCGCAAAGCCTTGCATAACGCCGGATACGCTCCCGCGCATTCGGCCAAATCATGAAGCTGGGCCTCTCTCGCGCCGCCGAGTTCATGGCGGCGAGCGGCGGATTTCACCCTACGGCCGTCGCGAGCGGCTATTCCATCGACTCGCGAACCGTTCAGCCGGGAGACCTTTTCTTCGCCGTGCGAGGCGAGCGCCTCGACGGCCACGACTTCGTGGACGCCGCGTTGTCGCGAGGCGCGGTCGCAGCGGTGGTGCGCCTCGATCAGATAGCGCGCTTTCCGGACAGCACGCAGCTGCTAGCAGTAGATGACACGCTTACGGCCCTCCAGCAACTGGCTGCCGCCGTCAGGAAACTGTGGGGAAAGCCAGTCGTGGGCATCACCGGTTCCGCCGGCAAGACCACGACCAAGGAAATCATCGCGCATGTTCTGGCTACGAAATATCGCGTCCTCAAATCGCTCGGCAATCTCAACAACCACTTTGGCCTGCCGTTGCAATTGCTGAAGCTGGAACCTGAGCATGAGATCGCCGTGATCGAGATGGGAATGTCACATGCGGGCGAGATCACGGTGCTGACCAAGCTGGCGCAACCCAACTGCGGCGTGGTCACGATGGTGGCCCCCGTTCACCTGGAGTTCTTCGACTCCATGGCGGGGATCGCCCGCGCCAAGTATGAGTTGATCGAGTCACTGCCCGCCGGAGGGATTGCTGTTCTCAACGCCGACGACGCGTACGTCTCGCAATTTGGCCGCGATTTTCGTGGCAAAGTCGTAATGTTCGGATTGGAGAAACCCGCAGACGTTCGCGCAGAAAACATTGAAGCCCTGCGTCCCGTGGGATCGGCGTTTGACCTGGTCTGCAACGGCGACCGGGAGCGGGCGGCACTTCCGCTTCTCGGCGAGCATAACATCTACAACGCGCTCGCTGCAGTGGCAGTCGGACTGCAATGCGAGGTGACGCTGAAGGCCGCCGCCGAGTCGTTGGCGTCGCTCTCCCCCGGCGATAAGCGAGGACAAGTTCTGGAACATGCCGGGGCTACGATCATCAACGATTGCTACAATTCCAACCCGAAGGCCCTGGACAGCATGGTTCGGTCGCTGGCCCAAATGCCCGCGCAACGGCGCATCGTGGTGGCCGGTGAGATGCTCGAACTTGGACCGAACGCCGAAGCCCTGCACCGCGATTGCGGCCAGCTCATGGGAAATTACGGAGTGGACTTCGTGCTCGGGGTGCGCGGCTTGGCACGCTTCACTGTCGAAGGTGCGGTTGCCGCCAAAGTGGCAGCGGAATTTGTATCCACTCCGGAAGAAGCTGCCGAGTGGCTGCAGCACAATGTGAAACCCGGCGATCTTGTGCTGTTGAAGGCGTCGCGCGGGGTTCGCCTCGAGCGCGCTCTGGAGTTGTGGATGGGCAACACGGCTGACGGCTCCCACTGAGGCGCCGGGCCGGACGACACTTTAACGACGGGGAACAATTTGCTCTATTGGCTGCTCTACCAGAAGGGATTTGTCGTTCTTCACATCGGTCCCTTCCGAATCTTTCGCTATTTAACGTTTCGTACTGCATTCGCCAGCCTCACCGCTTTATTCATGGGCCTGGTGATCGGTCCGGCGGTGGTGCGTCGTCTGCGCGACTTCCAGATTGGCCAATACATTCGCGAAGATGGGCCGCAGGCCCACCAGCGCAAGGCGGGCACCCCTACCATGGGCGGGGTCCTGATCGTGGTCGCGATGGTTGTCCCGACGCTGTTGTGGGCTGACCTGAGTAATCGCTTCGTCTGGATCGCGGTGGTGGCAACGCTGGCCTATGGTGCCATCGGATTCGCCGACGACTATCTGAAGGTAGTGCACCGCCGCAACCTGGGATTGACCGGCCGCGCCAAGCTGCTCTACCAGTTTCTGACAGCTCTGGCGATCGGCCTCACCCTGATTGCACTGCAGCGTTACGGACTGTACTCCACCCGCCTGATCGTGCCGTTCTTTAAGCATTTTCGTCCCGACCTGGTGATCGGCCGCCTGTTGCAAACGGACTTATGGCCCTTGGCCTACCTGCCGTTCCTGATTTTCGTCATGATCGTAATTGTGGGATCGAGCAACGCCGTGAACCTCACTGACGGCCTCGACGGGCTGGCGATCGGTTGCACCGTTATCGCCGCTGGGGCCCTGACCATGCTGACCTACGTCAGCGGGCATGCCCTGTTTGCTGACTACCTGGAGATTTCCAAAATACCCCAAGTCTCGGAGTTGACGATATTTTGCGGATCGATGGTGGGTTCCGCTATTGGGTTTCTTTGGTACAACGCCCATCCGGCCGAGGTTTTCATGGGCGACGTCGGATCCCTGGCTCTGGGTGGCGCGATCGGCACCGTCGCCGTGCTCATCAAGCAGGAACTGTTGCTTCCTTTCATCGGCGGCATTTTCGTCATCGAGGCGTTGTCGGTCATCCTGCAGGTGGGGTCGTACAAACTGCGCAAGAAACGCATCTTCAAGATGGCGCCGATTCACCACCACTTCGAACTGATGGGCTGGAGCGAGTCCAAGGTGATCGTGCGCTTCTGGATTGCCTCTCTGGTGTTTGCACTCTTTGCTCTCACCACGTTGAAGTTGCGCTAGCAGCGGGCCAAACGTGGCACAATGAGCCTTCGGACAAACCTTCCATGGATGTAAAAGGCAGACGCGTGCTGGTGGTCGGGCTGGGCAAATCGGGAATCGCCAGCGCTCTTTTCCTGGCGGACCGCGGCGCGCGTGTTGCTGTCTCCGATACCAAGTCGCCGCAAGAGCTGCATCACGACATTCCATTGCTGCTGGATCGCGGCATCGTAGTCGAAGCCGGCTACCACGGCGAGCGCACCTTCAAGGAACAGGAACTCATCGTCATCAGCCCAGGTGTACCGGCGGACGTGCCGCAGTTGCTGCAGGCGCGGCAGGCAGGTATCCCGGTCATTGGCGAAATTGAACTGGCAGCGCGGTATCTCAAGGGTTCGATCGTCGCCATCACCGGATCCAACGGCAAGACCACGACGACTGCGCTGGCGGGCGAGATCATTGCAGCCAGTGGGCGCCAGACTCTGGTCGGCGGCAATATTGGAACACCCGCCATAAGCTTCGTGGAGAACGCTACCGTCGATACTTGGATCGTACTGGAGGTCAGCAGCTTCCAGTTAGAGACCATTGCGACGTTCCATCCGACAATCTCTGTAGTTTTGAACGTCACCCCCGACCACCTTGACCGCCACCATACTTTCGCGAACTATGCTGCCGCCAAGGCCCGCATCTTTGAGAACCAGACCAGCGACGACTTCGCAGTGTTGAACGCCGATGACGCCACCTGCGCCGCTATGGCGGAAAAGGCCAAAGCCGCCGTGTACTGGTTCAGCCGGAGACAGTTCGTCGAACACGGGGCGTTCGTCCGTGGCGACAACATCATGTGGCGCGATGCGGACCACGAACAAATCATCATGCCGGTCGCTGAAATCTCGCTGAAGGGCGCCCACAACGTCGAGAACGTGCTCGCCGGAGTCTGCGCCGGCATGCTCGCTGGCGTCGATCCGGCTGACATACGGCATGCCGTTTCGAATTTCAAGGCAGTCGAACATCGCCTGGAATATGTGGCGACGATCCGCGGCGTCCAATATTACAACGACTCCAAAGCAACCAATGTCGATGCAACGATCAAAGCGCTCGAATCGTTCCCCAGGGGTATTCACCTGATCCTCGGTGGCAAGGACAAGGGCAGCGACTATAGCAGTCTGAATCCGCTTCTGGAGAAGCGGGTCACGCGCGTGTACACGATTGGCTCTGCCGCCGCGAAAATCGAGTCGCAAGTGCGCGGGACTGAGGTGGTCAGCGCTGGAACGATTGACAACGCCGTGCGCCGCGCCAGCGAATCGGCGGCGTCGGGCGACATTGTGCTGCTGGCTCCGGCCTGTGCCAGCTTCGATCAGTTTGTCAGCTACGAACATCGCGGGCGGGTCTTCAAGGACCTGGTGAAACAAATGGAGGCGCGAGAACTGCAACACGCAGGCAGCAATTGCGCGGGAGACAAACACTAATGGCGAAGCGCGTCAGCGTCGACAAGTGGCTGTTCACCGTGATCCTGCTGCTGGTCTTCCTCGGGCTGATCATGGTGTTCAGCGCATCGGCGGTGATGGCGCGGGAGCGCTTCGGCTCGTCGTACAGCTTCCTGCTGCGCCAACTGGGATGGGCCGGGGCCGGAATCGCCGCCATGCTGGTGGTCATGAACATCGACTACAAGCAGTATCGGCGGTCCTCCATCGTATTCACCTTCCTTGGCTTCACTTGCCTGCTACTGGTTGGCGTGTTCCTGTTTCACGATTCGCATAACACCCACCGCTGGATCAAGCTGGGGCCCCTGTCGTTTCAGCCGTCGGAACTGGCTAAGCCGGCCATCATCCTCTACCTCGCATACTTCCTGGAGTCGCGCTGGCAGCAGATCGCCGACTGGAAGCACGTGTTACTTCCCGCCGCCGCGCCCAGCGTGCTGCTGGCGGCGCTCATCGTAAAAGAACCCGACCTTGGCACCGCCGTGGCCTGCATGGCGATCACAACCTCGGTGCTCTACATCGCCGGCATGAAGATGCGCTACCTCGGATACGGGCTCCTGGCGTCCTTGCTGCCGCTGTACCTGCTGATCGTGCGCGTCCCTTGGCGCTGGCACCGCATTATCGCCTTCCTCGATCCGTGGAAGGACCCTCAAGGGCACGGATTTCACATCATCCAGTCAATGATTGCCGTCAGCACCGGCGGGCTCATGGGCGCGGGGCTGATGGAAGGAAAGCAAAAACTCTTTTATCTGCCGGAGCCGCACACCGACTTCATCTACGCCAACATCGCCGAAGAACTCGGGCTATGGGGCGCCGCGCTGGTCGTCATCCTCTTCAGCATCTTCCTCTACCGCGGCATTCGCACAGCCCTGCGCAACCAGGATCCCTTCGCGCGCTTCCTGGCGACCGGCATTACCGCCATGGTGGTCGTGCAGGCGCTTATCAATATGAGCGTAGTGCTGGGCATGATGCCGACCAAAGGAATCCCGCTACCCTTCATCTCCTACGGCGGGTCGTCTCTCTTCATCACGCTCGCCAGCGTGGGAGTCCTGCTGAACATCACGCAGCAAACGGACTAGCGATGCGCGTAATCATTGCCGGAGGAGGCACGGGCGGACACGTCATACCCGCCCTCGCCATCGCGCAGGAGCTGCACTCTCGCTACAACGCTGAACTGCTATTCATCGGAACTGCTCGTGGGATCGAGACGCGCCTGGTGCCGGCCGCAGGGTTTCAGCTTAAGTTGATCACTGTCGGAGCGCTCAACCGCGTCGATCTGGCAACCCGCGTTAAGACACTTTTCGATCTGCCCCGCGCAATAGCGCAATCGGCCCGTCTGATCACGGAGTTTCGTCCGGATGTGATCATCGGTGTGGGCGGCTACGCTTCGGGGCCCGCGATGATTGCCGCGTCGTTCATGAATGTGCCCATGATGGCCTTCGAGCCCAACGTCATCCCCGGCATCGCCAATCGCCTGGTGGCGCCCATCGTGCGCGCCGCTGCGGTGCACTTTCCGGCCACGCAGCGCTACTTCCGCAACGCGGTGGTTACCGGAGTTCCTGTTCGCCGAGAGTTTTTCCACGTGCCCGAGCGATCGGCGGGCGGTCCGGCCACCCTGCTGGTTTTCGGAGGCAGCCAGGGAGCGCATGCCATCAACGTCGCCATCATGGAGTCACTCCCAGCATTGGCGAAGGCCGTTCCCAGCTTTCATCTCATACACCAGACCGGCGAAAAGGACTACGAACAGGCGCAGGCCGCGGCGAAAAATGCGGGAATCTCCGCCGACGTATCACGCTTTATCGACGATATGCCGAGCGCTTTCGCCCGCGCTGATCTGCTACTGTGCCGCTCCGGAGCTAGCACTGTGGCCGAGATCACAGCTGCAGGGAAGCCCGCGATCTTCGTTCCTCTGCCCACCGCCGCCGACGACCACCAGCGCCACAACGCCGAAACCCTGGCCGATGCCAACGCCGCGCTTTTGCTGCCTCAAACGGAACTGAAAGTTGACCGGCTCACTCACGAAGTCAGGTCTTTGCTGGGCGACCCTGCCCGCCTGGCGCAGATGCGCGCCACCGTCCGCCAATTCGCCCATCCTCACGCGGCTGCGGAAATCGCTGCCCTGGCCGCCCGCATCGCTGGCGTCAGAAGCGCGCACGCGGTAGCCTAGAGGGTCTTCTCTCGACAATGTTTGCCAAAATTCAGCGTGTTCATTTCGTGGGCATCGGCGGCATCGGCATGAGCGGTATCGCCGAAGTGCTTCTGAACCTCGGCTA
>Ga0074045_10004964_pt1 | contig 11702 bp, 8 predicted proteins | sample BogForMeECP23OM2_FD_94442 | JGI IMG/M metagenome (GOLD analysis project Ga0074045, IMG submission 94442) | Bog forest soil microbial communities from Calvert Island, British Columbia, Canada - Bog Forest MetaG ECP23OM2 | ecosystem: Environmental > Terrestrial > Soil > Wetlands ...
GAATTGTCCGGTCTGAATCTGGACGATCTCGACCGCGCGGCGCAGGAAACATGGATGCGCGTGCGCGGCAAGGGCAAGAAGGAGCGCCAAGTGCCGCTGCCCGGGCAAGCCGCCGCCGCGCTGGAACGGTACCTCGCCGAGCGGCCGGTCCAGCGAGACGAACCGGCCGTGTTTCTCAACCATCGCGGCCACCGGCTGAGTGTCCGCGGCATTCACGGCATCGTCAAACAATATGCCACGGCGCTGTGCGGCGATCCCTCGGTACACCCGCACGGCTTCCGCCACGCCTACGCCACCCACCTGCTCGCCGCTGGCGCCGACCTGCGCGCCATCCAGGAACTGTTGGGCCATGCGCGGCTTTCCACCACCCAAAAGTACACCCAGGTTTCGCTCACCGATCTGATGAAGGTGTACGACAAGGCGCATCCCAAGGCCTAACGCGTGGCGACCCGCCGACTCCATTTGCGTGCCGAATTCGCGCCCATGTTGCGCATGGCGGTTCCGCTGGCGCTGGCCGAGCTGGGCTGGATGGCGATGGGCCTCGAAGACGCCATCATGGCCGGCCGCCTCGGCCCGGCTGCGCTGGGAGCGGGCAGCCTGGGCGCCATGCTGTTCTACCCGCTCGCCATTTTTGGCACCGGCTTTCTCCTGGGAATGGATACGCTGGTGGCGCAGGCGCACGGCGCGCGGGACGCAGCCGGCTGCCGGCGCACTTTGGTCAACGGCGTTTGGCTGAGCCTGTTGCTGGCGCCACCGTTGGCGCTGGCGATCCTGTTACTGATTCCTCTGCTCCGCGCCACCGGAACCAACCCCAATGTGATGGTGTTGTTCGATCCTTTCCTGAAGGCGCTGGCGTGGGGGCTGCCACCGCTGCTGTTCTACGCCGCTTTACGGCGCTACCTGCAAGCCATCGATGTGGTCAAGCCGGTCACCTTCGCCCTGGTCAGCGCCAATGTGATCAACGTGCTCGGCAATTGGGTTCTGATGTATGGTCACTGCGGTGCGCCGCGTATGGGCCTGGAAGGTTCCGGCTGGTCCACCACCATCGCCCGTTGCTACATGGCGGCCGTATTACTGGCCACCATCGCGTGGCACGAAAAGCGAACGGGGCAGATTCTGTTGGCGATCTCCTGGCGGCCCTCGCTCGAACGCATTCGCCGCCTGGCGGCATTAGGAATGCCGGCGGCGCTGCAAATTCTGTTTGAAGGCGCGGTATTCGCGCTGGTCAGCGTATTCGCGGCGCACCTGGACGAACTCTCGCTGGCGGCGCACAGCATCGCGATCAACGTCGTATCGACCACCTATATGGTGCCGCTGGGCATCAGCTCGGCGGCGGCGGTGCGGGTGGGACAGGCATATGGGGCTGGCGACGCGCGCGGAGCGGCGGCGCGCGGCTGGACGGCGATTCTGCTGGGTGCGCTCTTCATGGGCAGTGCAGGCGTGGCACTGGGAACCGCGCCGCGCTGGATCGTCCGCATTTACACGGGCGATGCCGCGGTGATCGCCGCCGGGGCGGTGCTACTGCGCATCGCCGCTTTGTTCCAACTCTTCGATGGGTTGCAGACGGTCTCTACCGGAGCGCTACGCGGCCTCGGCGACACGCGCACGCCCATGCTGGCACACCTGGGCGGCTACTGGGCCGTCGGCTTGCCGGTGGCGTACCTGTTGTGTTTTCGATTTGGATGGGGCGCCGCCGGGATATGGGTGGGCTTGAGCGCGGCGCTGATTCTGATCGGCTCCGCGCTGGTGGCCGCCTGGCGCCGGCTGGTCCAAAAAATAGGCGCATGACCGTTCCCCTCCGAGCGGTCATGCGCCGCAAGTTCGCTGCCGGCATTCCCAGAGGTCCTCGCGGCCCGTGCCGTAAGCTGATGTTTCTTAGATGCAGGGTGTGTCCCCGAAGATCCGCAAATCGTATCGGAGCGCAACCCGCGACGCAGGCACAGCGGGAAAGGAACTGCCGGCGGCGATAGCGGCCTGCAAAGCGATGCGCTGGTTACATGCTCCGGCGTGCTCGCAGATGCCGCGGGTGAGTCCCAAAGAGCGGCTGAAGCGTACTGTGTGTAACAGATGGCCAGGCGCTCTACTTGCGCCCGTAAATCACCGTGACGCTGGTCTGGCCGCCGCTCGCGCCGGCGGTCACGTTCAGACTACGGCCGTTTTCCTCGGACGCGGCAATGGTGCCTCCTTCGGCAGTGTTTGCCACGAGGTTGGTCTTCAGGCCCATGCCGTTGATTTTGTCCTGGTAGAACTTCATCACGTCCTGCGGAGAATCGGACGTCTTGAAAGTGAAGGTGCCACCCTCGCCCTGATCGCTCGATCCGGTGAAGGCCACCTCCGGCTTGGAACCGGGATACGCCGGAATCCATGACGGAATCTTGCTTGAGTCGCCGCCAATTTCCAGGCTGGACCCATTATCGCCGCGCACGTTCATGTGGAAGCGGCCGTGCTGGACATCGTTGAAGGACAACGTTGCTACATGGCCATCCCGCTTATTGCGCAGGGTGATGGTGCCATTGCCTTCGTCGACGTGGACTACCTCCACGTCCGGGTTGGTCGCCGCGATGAGCTTGCTGGCTGCCAAGCCGGGATTGTGCTGCCACAGCTCTGGATCGATACCGGCCTGGTGGATCTTATGCACCCCATACATGATGGCGCCGCCGACGCCGATGGCGCCCACCACAAACAGGCCAAGGATGATGACCAGTATCCACACGATGGGGCTGGTTTTGCGCTGTGCCGGCACGGCGGACGGCGGAGGTGCCACTGGCGGCGCCTGGTAGGGAGGCGGCTGGACGGGGGGCGGCGCTGCCTGGATGGGCGGAGGCGCCTGAACTGGCTGAGGCGCCGGCGCGGGCGGTTGCTGACCGGCCGCGCTTATCGGCGTGCCACATTGGGTACAGAACGCGCCGTTGACCTTGGCGCCGCAGGTTGTGCAGAAAGCCATAAATGCTCCGATCGGTTTACTTTACGACAAAGTGGCGCGCGAGGCAATGGGGGGGCTAACGGGTGATAATGTCTACGGCCGCAAAGTCCGGGTCCCTCGATCTCCCCATTCCGAGCGATTTCAGCGGCTTCGGAAGGGCAACCTCGGCACCTTCGGGCACGCAAGGTTACGGACGATCCGACCGGAATAGCCGGCCAATGCAAACAAGAGCGGCGTCGCCGTCTCGGCATTGTAATTTTCGGCACCAGGATTTTGCCTAAGAAGGCCCTGAATTCTCAAAATGTGTGGAATTAGGCGGCAGCCCGAAGGATATAGGACCACTTGCAGAAATAGCAATTGCGAAAGGGAGTTTGTAAGCGCATAATGCTGTACCGAAGAGATCAAGAATTAGAAACTGCGGCTTCCTTCTTTGCCACGTCGCGCGAGGTCCAGCAGCATTCCGGATAGTCGCGCGAGGTTGAGGAGTGGGCTTGGCCCGCCGGAGCCTGCATGACGCTCGTCAGTTCAGCGGATGAAGGAGAAGTTCATGGACTCGAAGGCGATTGGATCGATCATTTCGGTTTTGCTGTGTTGCAGCCTGCTGAATCCTGGGCTGACCGCAGCCCAGCAGGCCATGCCGGAGGCCGCGCAGGCGGCTGCAGCGCCGCAAAAATATAAGCTCACGGTCCTCGCCGGGGCTAGTGTCTCCAAGCGTGTCAAGAAGGGACGTGTCAGTTCTCAGGCGGTCGTCAAAGTTACCGACGAGAACGATGTTCCGGTCGCGGGCATCACCGTCTTCTTTACGCTTCCACAACTTTCCGGCGGGGCCGCGTTCGCCGGCGGCGGAATGACTTCACTGGTGACGACGAATGCCGTCGGGGTAGCGTCGAGTGGAGTCTTCTCTGCGACAGCGGGCAGCTCTATCAGCGTTAGCGTAGCGGCATCGGTGCCGGGAGGGGTCGCGCTGACCGGCACGGTTCCCGTTAGCATGACAGCCACGGCGGCCGGGGCGGCGGGCGCTGCGGCTGGGGGCGGAGCTGGCGCGGCTGGTGCGGGCGGCGGCGCCTCCACGGGATTGATCATAGGCATCGCCGCAGGCGCGGTGGCCGCCGGGGTCGGCGCCGCAGTCGCGCTCAAGGGTAAGGGTGGAAGCAGCACCACCACCACCCCGCCCGGCCCGGCACTTACGGTCGGCTCCGCGATCACAATTACGTTCGGCGGATCGAAGTAATCCACCCAGAACGAGGGAGGTGTTTATGCGTATTGAATTATCAGGCAACTATTTGGTCGCTTCCATCGGTCTGGCGCTGGCCGCCGTGGCCGGACCCGCAGCCAGGGCGCAAATGTCGGCGCCTTTGGTCGGCTTGGTCGCCGTTGGGAACCTGGGCCCCGGCGAAATCCGCCCCGTGCTCGGAGTTCTGGGTGCGTCGTACCTCCAGGCGCCCGTCGCCTTGTCCCGCGAGATCTCACGCATCTACCTCGCTCCCACCGGAGGTTGGGCCTTGGTACAACAGCGCGGGAGGGCGCCAGGCCTGATCGCTTTTGCGGGCAGCGTGCCGGGCGCCGCTCAGACGATCGCGGATGCAGCCCCCAACCCGGTCCTGGTGAGTTTCAGTCCCATGGGACGATCCGCCGGACTTCTTTTCACCGGTGGCAACATTCAAGTTCTGACCGGACTCGCAGCGACACCCCAAGTGGCGTTTCAGGTGAACTTCTACGATCCGTCGGGTGTGAAGAAGATGGCGGTGAGCGACGATGGAAAACTGCTGGCGGTTCTGACTGGGGCAGGCCAAGTCTACATGCTGTCCAGTTCAACAGGCCCACAGATCGCGTACTCCGGATCGGCCTTGTTGGGGATTGCCTTTCTGCCCAACCAGTCCACAGCCGTCATCGCGGACGTTAGCAACGGAACGATCGACCTCGCGAGTATGGCCGGCGGCGAGCCGTTGGTGCAGACGGTGGCCGTTGGCGTGAGTTTGCCGGGCGGAGAGACGCTGGTGGCCGCATCGCCTGACGGAGCGTCGGCCTATGTGGTCGAGCTGGGAGGCACCTCCGCCTGCCGGGTCGAACTGGCGACCGGGTCGATGCAGACGATCGCGCTGCCCGCGGTTGCCACGCGGCTGGATCGGCTGCGTGACGCCGAGTCATTCGTATTCTCGGCGGAGCCGGGACGCTCCGCATGGTTTCTGACCGGGAAGGACGCCGGGTTGCAGGCGGTGTTTGCAGCGGCAGCGTCCACCACGGAGGTAAGGCGCCCATGAACGAGATCTTGTTGCCAAGTTCCGACAGGCACGCGCCGCGACATTCGGCGCTCTGGATTCGGCTCGTAGTATTGTGCGCGGCCCTGCTGTTGGCTCGCGTATGTTCGGCTCAGACCGCGAACGTGGTAACCCTGACCTTCGAGGGGCTGCAGAACGACGAGGAGGTCCTCAACTATTACGCCGGCGGCTATGGAAGCTTGTTCAGCGGCCCGGGGCCGAACTACGGGATCACGTTTGGGTCGGACAGTCTGGCGCTGATCTCGGCCGCCGGCGGTGGAAGCGGAGCTTTCAGCGGAAACCCGAGCGGCGACACGGTTGTCTTCTTTCTTTCGGGGTCCGGAGTTATTATGAACGTCGCGCAGGGGTTCTCAAACGGGTTTTCGTTTTACTATTCCGCCTCCCTCGAGGGAACCGTTGTGGTCTACGATGGTCTCAATGCAACCGGGAATGTTCTCGCGACGATTGTTCTACCTGCGAACATTTCCTCCGAGAACTGCCCGATTTCTCCAGCGACCGGCCTGGCGTCTTTCTGCGTCTGGCAGCAAAGCAACAACAGTTTCACAGGGACTGCAAGGTCGGTGGACTTTGCCGGCTCCGTAAACACCATCGGGTTCGACAACATTGCCGTTGGCGCCAACACCGCCGCGCTCACGATCACTAATCCGTCTGTCAACAATCCGGCAATACCGAACGGCACCGTGGGCGTTCCCTATAACTTCCAGCCGACCGCCATTGGAGGCACGACGCCGTACACCTGGACTGCAGGTTCTTCGGGATCGGAAACCGGATTGCCCCGCGGATTGACGGTGTCCAATGGGGCCATATCCGGTACACCCACGACCGCCGGAACGTATACTTTTTTCCTCACTGTCACCGACAGCACGGTTCCTGCGCCGGAGAGCGCGACCGTGCAGCCAGTTACGCTCGTCATCAACCCGTCATTGCTGACTGTCATTTGCAATCCGCAGAGCGAGACTGTCGCTCCGGGTACTTCGTACACGGCCGTCTGCACCGCTTCCGGAGGGACTGCGCCCTACAACTGGGTTTTCTCGACCCTGCCCTCGTGGCTGAAATCCAGCGGGACCCCAGGCGCTGCCACCATTACACTGAGCGGAACCGTTCCGAGCGCGCCTCCCAACTCTTACAGCGTGGGCGTTACGGTGACCGACAGCACTACTCCGGCCAATCTGACTGCTACCACTACGGTCACCATAAACCTATCCACACTAACGGTGGTCTGCAACCCGCAGAGCGGCACATACCCGCCGGGCGCAACATTCACGACCGTCTGCACTGCTTCCGGTGGGACTGCACCCTACAACTGGTCTTTCCCGAACCTGCCCTCATGGCTAAAGTCCAGCGTGACCACTGGCGCAGTCACAGTTACTCTGACTGGAACTGTGCCCAGCGCCCCGCCCAATTCCTATAGCGTGACCGTAACGATAACCGACAGTACCACTCCGACCAAGGTGACAGCGTCAACCACGGTCACCATCAACCTGACGGCCCTGACCGTCGTGTGCAATCCGCAGAGCGGCACCTACGCCGCCGGCGCGCAGTACTCCACCGCCTGCACAGCCTCCGGCGGAACTGCACCCTACAACTGGACGTTCGCCACCTTACCCTCGTGGCTGAAGCCGAGCGCGACCACAGGCGCTGGAATCACGCTCAGCGGAACCGTGCCTGCTCCACCTCCCACATCCTACAGCGTGACGGCTACCGTGACCGACAGCACCGCTCCGGCCAAGCAGACGGCTTCCGTCACGGTTACCATAAACCTGGCATCCACGCCGCCGCAGCTCACGTGCAGTCCCAGCACTGGCCCGTTGATGGTGGGGAGCCCGTACACGAGCACCTGTACCGCCTCTAGCGGCACTCCAGGCTACACTTTTTCCATCAGCGCGGGCGCGCTGCCCTCGGGGCTGACGGCCGTTGCGGCGGCGACAACCTATACCATTAGCGGCAAGCCGGGAGGGCCTGGCGCGTATAACTACACGGTGCAAGTGAAAGACAGCGCCGGGCAACTGGCCACGCAGTCATTCAGCGGGACGATCAGCCCCGCACCGTCGGTCGGCAGTTTCACGCTTACCGCCGTGCCTTCCGTGACGAATCAGTACACTGCGAACCTGACGCTCAGCAACGCACCGCCAGCGGCGCTCTCTGGAACGCTCTGTCTCGCGTTTACGGCCGACCCCGCCGTGGCGAACGCGAGCTCCTATCAAAGTCAGGAAGTGGTGTTTGCCAACGGGACGACCAGTGCGGCTTGCAGTGCGACGCTCAAGACGACCCTTGCCTTTACGATTCCCGCCGGCAGCACAGCCGCCGTCTGGTCCGGTAATAGCTCGCAATTCAGCCAGGGCACAGTTGCGGGTACGATTACCGTGACAGTGAACTCGCTCACCGATTCCAACGGCAATTCCGTGCGGCCAACTCCGGCGCCATCGCAGACGATCACCGTTTCATACGGAGAACCGACGCTTGTCGGATCGCCCACCATGACAGTGTCTGCGAGCACCGTCACCGTGGTCGTTGACGCGATTACGACGAAACGCAGCGTGGTCGGGGCCAACTACGTCTTCAATCCTGGATCGAGCCAGCAGATCACCGTCTCGGTGTCGTTTACCTCAGGAGCGTTCGCCGGGGACGACCAAAGCCAGTGGTTCGGCACGCAGGCGAGTCTGGCAACCGGCGGTGCCTTCTCTCTATCCGCCACGTTCCCCTGCACGGACTGCAGCAGCCTCACGGGAGTGCAAGTGACGTTGTCGAACTAATGTATACTACTGCCGTGATGCAGGTATCCGGGGCCTCGTCAGTGGATCAGGAGCCGCGTGTGGCTTCGGGAAGGTGAGGGGACCGGCGTGAACCTGGCAGGAGGTGTCCGATGCGCGTTGGGGACGCGGTAAAAGTCTCAGGTTATATCACGAAGGAGAAGTTCCTCGCAGGCCGAACGCTACCGGAAATCGAAGATATTCTGGGATACCGGCGAGGCCGCTTTGCCAAGGGCATCGTGGTGGTGCATCCCACCCGTCTTCCGCTCGCATCGGAGTTCGATCTGGCGGCGTACTCGATGGTGGCGGAACATCATTACGCGCAGCCAGGCGGCCTGGACATCGGCAAGGTGAAGCAGAATGCGGCGGCCAGTTGGGCGCTGTCGGGGCTGGAGCGTTTGGTCAAGGTGTGGCCCAACACGCCTCATGACCGGGAATTGGAACCCGATATACAATACCCGCCGGGCCGGGGGGCGCCGCAGTGGAAGCTCACGGCAAGGCTCGATGGCGTGGTGGTGGATGTAGTGGAGCGATATCCTGAGGGAAGATACCGTCCGAAAGCATGACTCGAGGACCAGGCACGCTTGCCCGTCTGAGGATTGTCGCCGTAATCGTGTGCTGTTCCGGCGGCACGGCGCTGGCTCAAGAACGGATACTCAGCCCGCGCGATCTCTACCTGGAAAAGGCAGCAGGGGACGCGGCGGTGGTGGCGGAGCCGCATCATCTCGGTCTCCGGTACACGGAGTTGCTGGTCGATCCATCGACCAAGCGCGTCCGGGAGGTGGATCCCGAAACGGTTTTTCACGACGGGGATTGCCTGGCGGTTGAGTTCACGCCCAATCGCAATGGCACGGTATACGTTCTCAACCACGGTTCGAGCGGAGACTGGCAACTGTTGATTCCCAATCCGCAGATGCCGGATGCCTCGGCTGCAGCCAAGGCCGGAGTGACACTGCGAGTTCCCACGGACTACTGTTTCCGCCTGGAAGGTAAGCCGGGGATCGAGACTCTAGTGCTGGCAATCACGGAGCGCGCAGAGGACGACCGCAAGATGCGCGACTGGCTGGCAGGGTCGGGCTCCGACTCCAGTGCTTCGGCGGCCGCTGTTTCCGCTGCCAGCGCCGGCTCGAGTGTGGGCGCCATCCGCGACGAGTTGGAATCCTGGCAGAAGCTCGGCAGCCGGGATTTGAAACTGGAAACGGTTGCCAATCCGGAATCGGCGGGAGAGCGCCCCAACTCGGTGTATGCTGTGATGTCCTCGGCTGCCACGGCAGGCCGGTTGGTGGTAGAGATCAGGATTCGTCATGAGTAGGCCATGCTTGTTTCTGCGTCGCCTGGTGTTGGCGGCGGTGCTGGCCGGCCCGCTCGCCCTGGCGCAACAACAGACCGGCCCGGTTCAGGGCAGGGACATGTCCCTGGTTCGGCTGGGCACTCCGGAAGAGCTAAAAACGCCGCTCAAAGTACCCCGCGGCTACGCCGTGGTGATCGGCATCTCGAAGCACAAAAATCTGGCGCCGGCCAGCAATCTGTCCTTCGCGGAGACAGACGCCGAGAACCTCTACTCGGCACTGATCAGCAAGGAAGGCGGCAATATAGAATTTGAAAACGTCAGGAAGCTGATAGGGCCGCAGGCGACTCTCGAGAACATTCGCGAAGCGTTGGAGGCCTGGCTGCCGTCACGCGCCCAGGAGACCGATCGCGTGGTGGTCTACTTTGTCGGTCACGGGTTCGCCGACCGGGACGGCCGCGGCTATCTCGTGCCGTATGACTTCGACCCGCAGAAGCTTGCCGAGACGGCCTATCCTATGCAGCGGCTGGGCGAGGTCTTCTCCAAGAACGTAAAGGCACGGTGGAAGATACTGCTCATCGATGCCTGCCACTCGGGGAAAATCGCAGTGGACACCACTCCAGGCCGGGTTAACGAGAGCGTGCGAGGGTTGCCACAAGCATTTCTTACGCTCACTTCGAGCCGCGCATCCGAACAGAGCTTTGAGGATGCAGAACTCGGCGGTGGAAGCGGCGTATTCACCTATTTCCTGGTTCGTGGCTGGATGGGAGAAGCGGATGTGGATCCACGCGACGGTGTGGTGACCGCGGACGAATTGATCAGCTACGTGAAGCGGGAAGTCAAGAACTACGCCAAAGAGCGAGGCCGGCAGCAGACACCGTTGGAGTTCGGCGATTTCCCCGACGACATGATTCTGGGATTCAGCCCCGCGGCGCGGGAGAAGCTGGCTGCGAATCTCCCGCAACTCAGCAATGGAAGTCTGGTCATAGAGGCAAACCTGGCCGATGTTGAGGTCTTCATTGATGACAAGCCGTATGGCACAGCGAGTCCGGGCAAGCCTCTTCGTGTCCCAGGTCTGGCCAGCGGGCTGCACAGGGTTCGGGGCGTGCGGATGGGATATGAACCCGTTTCCGTCGAGGTCAACGTGATTCCCGGGGGAGAACAGACGGTCTCGCTGCGGCTGTTGCATCAGCGGACCGTAAAGCCATCGGCTAAGGTGTTCTACGATCAGGGGGTCAGTATCTGGGAGCGATCACGGGCAACGCCTGCCGACTTGCGCAAGGCGTCCGACGCACTTTCGCGCGCCCTGAAAGAGGACCCCAGTTACAGTCGGGCAGCCCTGGAACTGTGCAGGGTCCAACAAGCGCGAGACGACACTGCCGCGGCGCTGAAGTCGTGTCTCCTGGCCATCGAAATCGATCCAGATTACGTTGAGGCTCGCTCCATGGCCGGGGTTCTTCTGATGGAAAGCGGCGATTACCCGGAAGCCGTGCGCCAACTACAACAAGCCGCGACGGAGGACCATCAGAGCCCGTTCGTCGAAAGCCTGCTGGCCGAAGCGCTCTTTCTTGCGGATCGCCCCAAGGACGCGGAAGAGGCCGCCAATCGTGCCATTAAACTGGACGGCGCTGCCGGCCAGTCGTACCTGATCCGCGGAGAGGCACGGCGCGTACAGGGGAACTTCGATGAAGCGATTGAAGACTATCACCGAGCCATTGAGGCTCAGGAGTTTCGTTCCAGCGTTCTTCGTACGGTGGCATTTTGGGCCATTGGTACCGGAATGCGGAAGCATCGCAGCGGAACTCAGTTTCTGTATCGTTCGCAAAAGGCATCCGCGTACTATGGATTGTGCGCCGCCGAAGTCGGAAGGGACAACTATTTCCGCGCCATCAAGTATTGCCAGGAATCGCTGAATACGGAGAGCGACGACCCGGAAACGTTTGTGCTCCTCGGCGAGTGTTACACGCGCCTCTTCAATAACGACAACCGCCGCGCCTATCTACTGGCGGCCCAAGGCGATTTCGAAGCGGCTTTGCGCATCAATCCCAACATGGAGCAAGCCGGGATATTTCGCCAGAAGCTGAAGGAAATCCACGAGCTCCTCAGCGAGGTGCATTGATCGCTCGGGGTCCCGCGACGGAATCGGTTGTTGGCGGTCAAAGATCCAAGGGTGCGCAGAGGGGGCGGAACGGAGAAGCGAAAATCGGACGCATTTTCGGCGACGGGCGTGCCCACTACGCGTCTGAGAAGGCGATTTTCCGGCGGAATGGCGAGGGAAAGGGCAAGGGCCCGCTGCATCGTCGGGAATTGTGCGGTTGTCTCGCGATCGGGTGAGGGTGAGCATTTTCTCATCGAAGGATGAGCCTGAAGCCGGGCGCGAAGTGATCCGGCGCTGAGTCTCCTTTTTGATGACGGTTGTGATGCCCGGGGCCGACCAACGGGAGGCGCGCCGGGGCCGCAAA
>Ga0074045_10004966_pt1 | contig 11702 bp, 9 predicted proteins | sample BogForMeECP23OM2_FD_94442 | JGI IMG/M metagenome (GOLD analysis project Ga0074045, IMG submission 94442) | Bog forest soil microbial communities from Calvert Island, British Columbia, Canada - Bog Forest MetaG ECP23OM2 | ecosystem: Environmental > Terrestrial > Soil > Wetlands ...
GAGCATTAATCACATCATTTTTATGATCCAGGAGAACCGGAGCCTGGACCACTACTTTGGCGCGATGCGCCAGTATTGGGCCAACAACGGTATTCCAGACCAGTCGTTCGATGGCCTCGCGCAATTCAATCCCACCACAGGCGCTGCGCCCTTGCAAGGTCCCGCCCCTACGAATCCGGGCTGCGACCCGGCGTTTCCTTTTCCTGGCAATGACTGCACCGTAACCAACAACAGTCCAGCGATTGCTCCTTTTCACATGATTTCAATGTGCATCGAGAACCCGAGTCCGTCGTGGAATGAGGATCGTGTGGATTGGAACCTGACCAATCCAGTTTCCGCCACCGCCGCAATGAACGGGTTCGTGTTTTCGGCGGGCCATGACGCGCGAAACTTGCAGCCGCCATTTAAAGACACCAACGGTATTCGCGCGATGGCATATTACGACGGTGAAGATCTGCCGTTTTATTACTTCATGGCCTCCAGTTTCGGCACTTCAGACCGGTGGTTTTCGCCGGCCATGACGAACAGCCCGTCGAACCACATGTATGCGCTGGCCGGCACCTCGATGGGACACGCGTATGGTACGGGTGGGCTGACGAATCCCACCATTTTCGACTTGCTCCAGAGTGCTGGAGTTACCTGGAGAATTTACGTTACCGACCTTACCTACCGTACGCCTCCAATGAACGACGGCTACGTCAACGAATTCGCTATGGCCGCCAAGTACCCACAGAACTTCGTTCCGGTTTCGCAGTTCCTGTCCGACTTGCAAGACGGGACGTTGCCTGCCGTATCGTGGATCGATCCGGGGCTTAACGGCGGACTCGATGAACATCCAGGCTTGGACGACGGTGCCCCAGGCGGAAGTGTGCAGGTGGGATCGCAATATGTGGCCACCTTAATCAATGGGCTGATGCAGAGCACGTCCTGGCAGGACTCGGTGTTCATACTAACGTTTGACGAGATGGGCGGGTTCTATGACCACGTTCCGCCCCAGCCGGCCGTGAGTCCCGACGGAATGAAACCCATGGATCTGTTGCAGGGTCCGCCTCCCAATGGCCCTGACGTCTGCGTATATGACACCGGGCCGAATTGTGATTTTGTCTACACCGGGTATCGGGTTCCGCTGCTGGTGATATCCCCGTTTTCGAAGAAGAACTACGTCTCGCACACCGTCGCCGACTACACGGCGTGGCTCAAGCTGGTTGAAACAAGGTTTGACCTTCCCAGTCTCACCAAGCGGGACGCAGCCCAAATGGACATGACTGAGTTTTTTGATTTTACGAATGTCCCCTGGAAGACGCCGCCCGTGCCACCCATTCAACCGACGGGCGGACAATGCTATCTCAATCATCTTCCGTAGCATGGGTACCGGCGGATGAGTAACGGCGGGACGATTGGGATCGAGATTCTCGCTCTTGATCTCGACTGCGGAAGGGCCGGCTCTTTGTTCTAACAGACTTGCTTGAGATTGCTCTGAACCTTAAGAAAGAGATGGCGCAGCGAGTACTTGCCTGCGCCATCAGAGGAAAGGGCGGACGACTGAAGGCCGCATCAATTCCTTCACATCCTTCCAACCGGATGAACCTACAACCGCGACTTACCTGTGTCTGTTCAAAATTGCTCAGATGTTGCCAAAGCACGGCCCGGGTCGCAGAGACAGACAACGAAGGGGCACTCTGTACGGTTGAGCAGAGAACCCTTACGCCGCTGTCCCGCGAGGCTGGCACGGCTCGTTCGAACGTGGTTCGCGTCGGTGGACTCGTTCGATGACCGGCACCAGCCGTTCCGGCAGTTCACTCCTCATCACATATTCATCCACCAACCACAGGATTCGCTCTGGCAGTTCGGAGTAGGCTGAGAGCAGGATGATCGGCAGATTCGGAAACCGTTGCTTGATATGCCAGGCTACGGCTTCCGCGTCGATGCCTTCTTGTTTGTACTCCAGCAGAACAGCGGCCACTGGCGTGTCCTCCAACAACTTCATCGCGGCGTGGCCGTTCGAGGCAATCTCGACGCAATAACCATGCGATTCCAGAGCGTTCTTGCGCAGTTCCAAGGCTTGGGGAAGGTCGTCAATGCACAACACAAGGGGGGATTCCATGGCCACATCTCCTCGCAGATGTTTGCTAGCTGGCTTTGGCCCGCCGTTTCCCGACGTGCGTAACACGTAGGACCCGGCACTCGCGCCACGACGTGGTGACGAATGCGAAGTGAAACAGCCGTGCCGTATGGCGCGGCTCTGATCACAAAACTAAGCAATGAAGGGACGGCTGTCTGTGCAAAATTGACCACTTTTTCTAGGGATTCCCGGCGCCCGTCGATCAAGCAATTATGCCGCTGATGAAAAGTGAACCCGACATTTGTATCCGCGGCGGATGAGCGCAGGGCAGGAAGAAATTCCGTGAGGGCTGGGGAGGAATTGGCGCACCGAATCGAATGTGATCCGTTTTGATCAGACAATCGAGTCACCGTCTAATAAAGTCTGTCCTGTTCCACTCTGGATGCTTCAGGTTCCCAAGGCCGGATGCTCGACCGGTACACGACGCGCGAGAGTTCTGCGGAAGGATCGAAAGCAAAATCAAATCCCAGGTGAAATTCCAGACCGCCACGTCGAGGATTCCAGGAGAATTCCATGAAAAATGTATTTTTGTTGATCGCGGCACCGGTTCTACTAGTCACACTGGGGTTTGGACAAACTCCCACACCGAGCAGCAACCCCGAGCAGGCCAGCCTCAAGGGATGCCTCGGCGGCACCGAAAACAATTACACCGTAGCGCAGGACGGCACAACTCAGACCTTTAGAATTACCAGCAGCACAGTCGACCTGAAGCCCCATCTGGGCCACGACGTCGAGATCATCGGGCAACAGACAAATGTGGCGCCGAGCTCCGGTCCCGCTGACAACACTGTGAGCGCCACCGGAGTGAATATGATCGCCGATCACTGCACCGCAGCGACGGCCAGCACTCCGGCCGTGGCTGATCCAGCACCGGCAGCGACGGCCAGCACTCCAGCCGTGGCTGATCCAACACTAATTGCGACGGCCAGCACGCCAGCCGTGGCTGATCCAGCACCGGCAGCGGCGGCCAGCACTCCGGCCGTGGCTGATCCGGCACCGACTGCGACGGTCAGCACCCCCGCTGTGGCTGATCCACCCACCGCGACTGCCAGTGCGCCTATGACGGCGAGCGCCAGCGCACCTGAGAGTACCGAGCCACTGCCCGCGACAGCCAGTTCGCTGCCGCTGATCGGATTGGCGGGTCTGGGCATGCTGGCAATGGGGCTGCTTATCAGGAGGGTACGGACAAACTAACGGTAAGAATCTGAGGCATTGGTGACGATGCCTTTCCCCGGAATGGGCGAGAGTCGCAGGTTGTGGGTGCTGCCTTGAACGATGCAACCAGACCGCGTCCTCGCCCTTTTACTCAAACTTTGCAACGGTTGAACTAGGAACTGCAATCAATCGAGGGATTGGCAACTTGGGTCCGATGCGACTCGGATAATGGTCTTTTTACCTACCCGCAATCGTTGCTGTTGAACCGCGTTGGGATCTAAGCTGCTGATAATAAATCGGTTGACTTTGGATAGTGCGCGGTACTCGATTTGCACCCAGGTCATTTGTGCGCCTCCTAACATTTCGCCTTACGATCTCGCTGATCATTGGGATCACACTGATCTCGCTGTTCTCGTCCTACTACGAGGTACGGTCTCAAAAGCGGGCTCTGCGGCGGGATCTGGAGCACCGCGCGGAAGTACTGGGAGAGAGTCTCGCGGACAAAGTCGAACCCTCCCTGAAGAAGGGATCCCGCAAAGAACTTCAGACAATCGTGAACCGGTTCGGAGACCGGGAACATCTGGCTGGAGTTGCTGTCTATAATCCCCAAGGCGGATACATCGCTATTACGCCAGAACTGGCGCAACGACTGACAAGCGAACCTGCGACCGTTCAGCAGGCAGCCACAAACGGGCAAAGCGCAGGTCAATACATCCGTCTGGGAGAGGCTTCCGTCTATGTTTATGCGGTCCCTCTCCATCAGGATGAAACGGTCGTGGGTGCTTTGGCTATCGTTCACGATGCCAGCTACATCAACGCCCAAAGCAGGAGAGTCTGGCGCGACACGTTTCTGCGCGTGCTGGTGCTGGTTTTCCTGATCACAGTTACAACGCTGCTGATCGTGCGCTGGAGCATTGCGGGCCCCATTGCACGGGCAGCGCAGTGGATGCAAGCACTGCGCACGGGCAAAATCTCTTCTAGGCCAGCCGCGCCAGATCTGGATCTGTTCCGCCCCCTGGCCCACGAAATGGCAAACTTCGCCGCTAGTCTTACAGCGGCTCGTTCTGCGGCGGAGAAAGAGGCCCAGCTGCGGCAGACTGCCGATGCTTTCTGGACCGCGGAACGACTCTCGGTGCACCTGCGCGGAAAGCTGGGGGAGAGCCGCCTGTTCGTAGTTGCCAATCGGGAACCTTACATCCATAAACATCAAGGCAAGAGTGTGGAGGCGATCGTTCCAGCCAGCGGACTGGTGACGGCCCTCGAGCCCGTCTTGCGCGCTTGTGATGGAACCTGGGTGGCACACGGAAGTGGGGACGCGGACCGCGAGACCGTGGACAAGCATGATCGGTTGCGAGTTCCGCCCGACGATCCTCGCTACACCTTGCGCCGCGTCTGGTTGAGCAAGGAAGAAGAAGAAGGCTACTACTATGGTTTTTCCAACGAAGGGCTGTGGCCGCTTTGTCATATTGCCCACACGCGCCCGGTGTTTCGTAGCTCCGACTGGGAGCACTATAAACGGGCCAACCGCCGGTTCGCAGATGCCGTATTGAAAGAAATGGAGGGAATGGACCATCCGGTGCTTCTGGCACAGGATTACCATTTCGCGCTTCTGCCGCGGATGATCAAGGAGGCGCGACCGGATGCGCGCGTGGCGATTTTCTGGCATATTCCGTGGCCGAATCCGGAAGCGTTTGGCATTTGTCCCTGGCAACGAGAACTCGTGGACGGATTGCTGGGAGCGGACTTGATTGGCTTCCACATTCAATCGCACTGCACAAACTTTCTGCAAACGGTGGATCGCGCGTTGGAATCTCGGATTGATTGGGAACACTTCACAGTCAATCGCGAGGAACACCGCACCGTGGTAAAACCGTTTCCCATCAGCGTCGAGTTTCCGGAGAATCCTGCTCCCGGCGAGCCCACGGAATCCATCTATATGGAGCGGGTGGCATTGCTGCAGGAATTGGGGGTCGAGGCGGTGTTCGTGGGGGTTGGGGTCGATCGTGTGGACTATACCAAAGGAATTCTGGAGCGTTTCCTGGCCATCGAACGCCTCATGGAAAAGTACCCGGCGTACCGGGAGAAATTCACGTTTTTGCAAATCGGAGCACCCAGCCGCACCCACATCAAGCGCTACCACGATTTCCTGGCGGAGGTAGAGTCGGAGGTAGAGCGCATCAATTGGCGCTTCCAGACAGGCAAATGGAAGCCCATCGTCTTCCTAAAACGGCAGCACAGCCACTATGAAATCCAGCGGTTTTACCGTGTCGCGGATCTGTGCCTGGTTACATCTTTGCACGATGGAATGAATCTGGTGGCCAAGGAATTTGTGGCGGCGCGGCAAGATGAACAGGGAGTGCTCATCCTGAGCCGTTTCACCGGCGCTGCCCGGGAATTGTCGGACGCACTACTGGTGAATCCGTACGACATCGAGCAGATGGCAGAAGCGATCCGCTCTGCCCTCGAGATGGATACCGAGGAGCGAAAAACCAGGATGCAGCACATGCGCAGGGTAGTCAGAGAACACAACATCTTTCGCTGGGCCAGCAGCTTGGTTGCAGAGCTGTGCGAGGTGCGGCTGGACGAGCCGGCAAACCGGACGGAGCCGCAGTTGGGGCGAATGCCGGGCCGGCAATCAGCCGAGGCGGGCGCTATCCCTATCGATCAATCGATGGATGACTTCCAACACGCCCGCCCCATAGCTGCCGTCGGTGACCATGTCGGCACGCCGCCGGAGCGCAGGTATAGCGTTGGCCACGGCGACTGAGCAACCGCACAAGGTCAACAAATCATGATCGTTCTCCGCATCGCCGATTCCCACGACACTCTGACTCGAGAGTCCCAAGTCAGACAGCACGGCGGAAAGGCCTGTACTCTTATTAGTCCCGCGGGGCAGGATCATCACCGACTCTTTGTTAAAGACGACTTGCAGGCTAAGGTTCAGTTCCCGGATCGCGAGAAAAACGGCGACCTCGTGAGGTCTCACCGTTGCCACAATGCACTTTCCCACGGAAAGCGGCACCCGTTGCTTACGCAGATGGCCGACAAGTTCGGAGGAAACGGCCGGGCACAAGAGTCGCTCCTCGCCAGTGACTGGGTTGTAAATCAGAGCGCCGTTCTCGGCGACAATCCAGTTAAAAAGATGGAGGCTCGAAAACACCGAGCGCAGGCTGGGAAGTTCGCGGCCCGTGACCAGGATCAGCTTCCCTCCCGATTCCCGCCACCGTTCCAGCCCAGCTATGGTGTGGGGGTCGACCCGCCCATCGCAGGCCAGGGTCCCATCGTAGTCCGAGGCTATCGCGCGAAATCGCATCGGTTCTCTCGTTGATTCGATAATACTGGTTCGATGATAAATGCTGATCGCGCGGCGCGGCAGAGCATTCGGCAAGGAGGAAGCGATTTGCCACTCAAGCAGGACGAGCCTTGGTACAAACACGCGATCATCTACCAGGTGCACGTTCGGACTTTCTACGACAGTAACGGAGATGGGATCGGCGACTTTCCAGGGCTTGACCAGAAGCTGGACTACCTAGGGGATTTAGGGATCAATACCATCTGGCTAATGCCATTCTTTCCGTCGCCGCTGCGCGACGACGGCTACGACATTGCGGATTATTACTCGGTCCATTCTAGCTACGGAACCTTGGAGGATTTCAAGGGATTCCTGAGCTCGGCTCACAAGCGTCAGATAAGGGTAATCATCGAAATGGTGCTGAATCACACATCGGATCAGCACCCGTGGTTTCATCAGTCCCGAAGTTCGAAGGAAAACCCGCGGCGGGATTGGTATGTCTGGAGGAATACCGACACCGGGTATGCCGACGCTCGAATCATTTTTCTCGACACCGAGATGTCGAATTGGGCGTGGGATCCGGTTTCGAAATCGTATTATTGGCATCGCTTCTTCAGCCACCAGCCCGACCTCAATTATGACAATCCGGCGGTTCAGGAAGAGATGTGGAATGTCATGAAGTTCTGGCTGGAAATGGGGGTTGACGGCTTCCGGCTGGATGCGGTCCCGTACTTGGTCGAGCGCGAGGGCACGAATTGTGAGAACTTGCCCGAGACGCACGCAATCCTAAAGGAGTTGCGGCGCAAACTCGATGAACAATTTCCGGGCAAGATGCTTCTGGCGGAAGCCAATCAATGGCCTGCGGATCTTCGGCCATACTTCGCCGATGGGAATGAATTCCACATGGCGTTTCATTTCCCGCTGATGCCCAGGATGTTTATGGGAGTGAAACTGGAAGACCGCAAGCCGATCACTGAGATCCTGCGGCAAACCCCGGAAATTCCAGCTTCCTGTCAATGGTGCCTGTTCCTGCGCAATCACGACGAGCTCACCCTGGAAATGGTTAACGATGTCGAGCGGGACTACATGAACGACAGTTACGCCCAAGACAAGGCGATGCGGCTGAACCTGGGAATTCGGCGCCGGCTAGCCCCTTTGCTGGAAAACGACCGAAGGCGAATCGAGTTGATGAACGGAATGCTGATGTCGCTGCCGGGAACGCCAAGCATTTATTACGGCGACGAAATCGGAATGGGGGACAACATCAATCTAGGCGACCGCAATGGAGTGAGAACTCCAATGCAGTGGAGCGGAGGTTGGAACGGAGGGTTTTCCGCCGCCGATCCGGAGAAACTATACGCGCCGTTAATCCAGGACCCAGTTTATGGTTCTCCGGCGGTCAACGTATTGTCGCAAAAACGCACCCAACACTCTCTTCTCAACTGGATGGGACGCCTCATAGCCGTGCGCAAAGCGACTGGTGCTTTCGGCAGCGGATCGATTGAGTTTCTCTATCCAGGAAATCAAAGAATACTGGCCTACGTGCGACAGTTGGACGATGAGAAGATCCTGGTGGTCAATAATCTTTCGAATGCTGCGCAGGCTGTCGAACTGGATTTACGCCGTTACAAAGGAAATATTCTGATCGAAATGTTCGGCCAGAACATTTTTCCGCGAGTGGGTGAACTGCCGTACCTGCTAACCCTGGGCCCTTATCAGTTTTTCTGGTTTCGGTTGCGAAGAATCTGAAACGATAGTCGGCAGGGAAACGACGCTACGAGACGGAGGCTAGATTGGCGGAGGAGAGTTTTCTCACGGATGATTTTCTCGGCCAACTCATCAGTGTCGGTGAAGTCGACATCCTGGTAGGAGTGCCTACCCACAACAACACCAAAACCATCGGCTCGATTATCGAAACGATTCAGGCAGGTATTCTGACATTTTTTCCGCGGGAGAGAGCAGCCATCATCAACGCCGACGGAGGGTCGCGGGACGGTACTCCCCAATTGGTTGTAGGCGCGGCGATCGGCGACGCGCAGCGTAGCTCCAAGCTGTACGCCCTCCGCACGTTGCGCTCGATCAGCACGCAGTATGCCAGCAGCCCGGCCAGCGGGACAGCGCTGCGAACCATTCTGGCGGCTGCCGAATTGTTGCGGGCCAAGGCGTGTGCAGTGATTTCACCCGAATCCACTCAAATGACAACGGATTGGCTCGCAGCTCTCCTGCGGCCCGTTTATTCAGAAACATCTGATCTGGTGTTGCCCACGTATAGCAGGCACCGGTTTGATGGGATCCTTTTAACGAATCTGCTGTATCCCATGACCCGTGCGGTTTATGGACTAAGAATTCGCGAGCCCTATGCCTTAGAGTTCGCGTTCTCTGGCCGCCTCGGAAGCCAGTTTCTTGCGCAGAACGCATGGCACGAAGAAACGGCTCGGGCTGGTTCGGAAATGCAATTCACTCTGGCTGCGATTGCGGGAGGGTATCGTATCTGCCAATCCTTCCTGGGAACCAAGCAGCACGTCGAGAGGCATTCCGCCGATTTGGTTCAGGCAATGCGACAAACCGTGGGGGCATTGTTCTTTTCCTTGGAGCCGAACTTCTCGCTGTGGAGCACCAAAGCTGGCTCGCAGCCAATCCCGACGACTGGCGCTGAACAGGAGTTCACTCTGGAGCCAGTCCGAATAAACCGGAAACAGTTGCGGGAGATGTTCTCGACTGGAGTCGCGGAGTTGGAATCGGTATTTCAATCAATTCTTTCGCCCTCGACGCTGGCGGAACTGCAGCGAATCGCTGGTCTGGAGGAAACCAGCTTTTGTTATTCCGCGGAGTTGTGGGTGAAGACGGTTTACGAGTTTGCCGCGGCGTATCACAAATCGGTCATCAGCCGGGATCACATCATCCAGGCGCTGGCCCCGCTTTTTCGGGGCAGAGCGTTCACATTTTTGACGGAGAACCACAACGGTTCTGCCGCCAATGTGGAAGACAATGTCGAAGCCTTGTGTCTTGAATTCGAACGAATGAAGCCGTATTTGCTAAAGATCTGGAACGGTAGAGAGTGAGGCAACTATGTGGGAAATGATTGTCAGCGAATTGACTCAGGCGATGCAGGAGCTTGCCAGAGGTTTCGCCCACCTCCTTCCGCGGATCATCGTGGTGATGATCATGGCGTTGGTGGGATGGGTGGTGGCATACCTCGCCAAGGTGATCTTGCGCGGCATCCTGCGACTCATCAAGTTCGACAAGCTCTCTGAAAACGCAGGGGCTTCCCAACTGCTGACCAAGGCCGCGTTACCTTCGGCGACGGATCTGCTGTGCCGGTTTGTGTTTTGGATAGCCTGGCTTGGTTTCATCTTGCTGGGCGTACAAGCCCTGGGGATTGTTGGCTTGCAAGAGCAAATCGCCAAGTTCTTCCTTTTCCTGCCTCGGTTGTTCGTAGCGCTATTGATCATGTTTTTCGGCCTGCTCCTCGCTACGTTTTTATCCCGCGCGGCCCTGCTAGCCGCAGTGAATGCCAACTTTCCCGCCCCTCGCCTGCTGAGTGTTTCGGTTCGCACCATCATCATCATTTTTGTGCTGTCCATGGCCTTTGAGGAGGTGGGAGTAGCAGAACAGACCGTGCTGGTTGCTTTCGGAGTCGCTTTTGGGGCCCTGATGCTGGGATTGGCCATTGCATTCGGCACAGGCGGCAAGGAGTTGGCACAGCAATTTCTAGAGAAGAGGTTTGGTCGGGGCAGGAAGGATGAAGGAAAAGAAGACGAGCTGTCGCCGCTCTAGCCGTTTCACGAGGCAAGGTGCGCTACTGATAACTCTGTGTGCAGGGCAGCGTTCCGCTGGCGGTGCCAGGTGTCAGACTGTTTATCAATGTCGAGTTGACAAGCACTCCGTTCTGGTAGTGCTACCATTGCCATAGCCCATATCCCAAGGCGAGGAAAAACTGCTCTTCGTTGCCGCAGTTCTGAAATGCGCTGTCGCAGTTGTAGCGATAATGCAGAACGCGCGTGGATAACTGCCCCACGTTGCCTCCGGTATTCATCAGCACCGGCGCATCTAAATCATTGAGTGCAGTTCCCAGATTGCTGGATTTGTACGGACTGCACGAGGAGAAGTACTGGAAGCTGGTATCGGCCACCTGAATTTCGGGTCCGGGAGCGTTGGAAGCCACACAACGAGCAGCAATTGGCAAATCACTGACAAGTCGTTTGAAGGTCGTGTTGTCGGTCCAAACCAGCTCGGTGGAGCGAATGTAGACGTAATTCTGGTCGAAAGCCTTGACATCGAACCCGTGCGCGCTCGCACTCTTGAGCCAGAACCAATAACCGCTGGCGGCAAAATCCTGATCGGGAAATACCTCCGTGTAGATGGGGTTCGGTTGTCCATTCATGAATTGGCTATCCCTGTTTTGCTTGCTCATCACGAAATACTGCATCACATCAGTCTGACCCGATGGACAAAGAAAGCTCTGCGCAATCGGCGGGGAGGGTGCCCTTCCTCCACAACTGCAAAGCAGCCTGCAAAGAATAAGGATTGAAATCGAGAGAACTGGGGATCTTGGGTTGCGCAACATCTCTCCTGATAGCAGCGGCGATTGCGCTATGTTGTTCAAAGCGTCTGTTCCTTCCCGCCCGCATGGCGGGCACCCCCGCACCTTCCACGTAATCTAGGCAGCAATCCCCGGGATGTCCTCCGTCCCTACTGCTCGATGGTCGTCTCCGACTTGACCGGTTTCTGGGTCACCTGCTGCGTGCTCGGCAATTGCGAACGATCCCACCCGCCGCCCAGGGCCTCTACCAATGCCACGGCGGAGGTCATCTGTTGCACCTGAAGAGCATTCAAAACTTGCTGGTCCGCCAGTACCGTGTTCTGGGCGATCAGCACGTCGACGTAGGGATCGACGCCCGTCTCGTACCGCGCCTGTTCGAGCTTGAGGTAGGTTTGAGCCAAGTTCACTGCCTGCTGCTCTTGCTGGATCTCCTTGGATAAGATGCGAACTTCAGCCAGAGAATCTTCCACCTGTTGAAATGCGGCAAGCACCGTCTGACGGTAGCTGGCCAGATCCGCATTGTAGGTTGCAACGTATTGTTGGACGGTGGCGCGTCGCAATCCGGCATCGAAGATAGTTTCCGGAATCGA
>Ga0074045_10004967_pt1 | contig 11701 bp, 12 predicted proteins | sample BogForMeECP23OM2_FD_94442 | JGI IMG/M metagenome (GOLD analysis project Ga0074045, IMG submission 94442) | Bog forest soil microbial communities from Calvert Island, British Columbia, Canada - Bog Forest MetaG ECP23OM2 | ecosystem: Environmental > Terrestrial > Soil > Wetlands ...
GAATGGATCGTGAATCTCGGCGAGGCCGCCGAGTACATGTTCGATCACAATATCTTCCAGGATAATCTCGTTGGTGTAGATTTCTGCGAACAGATGGTCAAGGAAACCAATCCCAAAGTCTGGGCCAAGGCGCAGTCGACGCCGGCGCCGCACTCGAATCTGCACGGCTACAAGAACATCTCCGACATCATGACCGCGCTCAATCCATTTACCGGAGCTTTCTATCGCGAAGCTCTAGTGATGAGCCGCATGACGCGAGAGATGTTCTGCCTGATGGAAGGCCGCCACGTTCATCCCTCGACGCTTTATCCGGGCGGCGTCGGCACCGTGCCCACGATTCAACTCTTCACCGACTATCTTGTCCGCCTGATGAAGTACGTCGAATTCATGAAGAAGGTAGTACCTCTGCACGACGACCTCTTCGACTTCTTCTACGAGGCGTTGCCCGGCTATGAGGAAGTAGGCCGCCGTCGGGTGTTGCTGGCTTGTTGGGGATCATTCAACGACCCCGATGTCTGCGACTACACCTACAAGAACATGACGAACTGGGGCCGCTCGATGTTCGTCACTCCCGGCATCGTTGTCGACGGCAAACTCGTGACTACCGATCTGGTGGACATCAACCTGAACATTCGCATTCTGCTCGGCAGTTCGTATTATGACGAGTGGAAGAACTCGCAAACCTTCGTTAAAACGGATCCGCTGGGGAATCCCGTCGATAAGAACCATCCTTGGAATCAGACCACGATTCCTCGTCCGCAGAAGCGCGACTTTGATGGCAAGTATACCTGGGTGATGTCGCCGCGCTGGCTCGATAAGCGGACCGGCGATCATCTTGCAATGGATACCGGCGGCGGACCGATCGCGCGCCTGTGGGCCACCGCTCTGGCTGGTCTGGTGGACATCGGATATATCAAAGCCACCGGCAGCAGCGTCAAGATGTATCTGCCCAAGACGACTTCGTTGCCTGAAGTCGAGTTCGAATGGAAGATTCCCAAGTGGAGCAACGCCATCGAACGCGATCGCGCCCGGACTTACTTCCAGGTGTATGCCGCCTGCGCGGCATTGCACTTCATGGAAAAAGCTCTCGCCGAACTGCACGCCGGCCATACCAAGACTTGGACGGAGTTCAAGGTTCCCGAAGAAGCCATCGGCTGCGGCTTCCACGAGGCCGTCCGCGGCGTGCTCTCGCACCACGTCGTGATCAAGGATGGCAAAATCGCGAACTATCATCCTTATCCGCCGACTCCATGGAACGCGAATCCCCGGGACATTTACGGCACGCCCGGCCCGTACGAGGATGCGGTGCAGAACACCCCCATCTTCGAAGAAAACGGTCCCGACAAGTTCAAGGGAATCGATATCATGCGGGCCGTGCGTAGTTTCGACCCGTGCCTGCCTTGTGGCGTGCACATGTATCTGGGGAATGGAAAGGTGTTGGAGACACACCACTCGCCGATGTTCGGCCTCCAGCCCTGAACTGGTTTGAGGGGGAATTCGTGTTCATGGCTGAATGAGGAGTGAGGGTGATCGCAGATAGCGCTCTCACTCCTCATTTGTCGAAACGCGAGTTTAACTATCGTTTCTTCGAAGGAGAATCGTGACCGAAGCAAGAGATTTTCGGGAAGAAGTACAGAGGATCGGGGGATTGGTTCAGGAAATAGAATCGATCGCCGATCCGGCAGTCCGGGCCGCCGCCAAGGGCTTGGTGCAGTCGCTGATGGATCTGCACGGGGACGCACTCGAGAGGGCCCTCGAGATCGTTGCCAAGGCCGGAGAGCCGGGGATGGAAATCATCGAACGGCTGGGCCGTGATTCGTTGGTGAGCAGCGTTCTGATTCTCTACGGTCTTCATCCCGAAGATATTGAGAGTCGCGTGGTGAAGGCTGTCGACCGAGTTCGGCCTCAGTTGCGCAAGCAGGGCTGTGAGGTGGAATTGCTCGATGCGAACAACGGGGCGATCCACCTCCGGGTTGAAACCGGTTCCCACACTTGCGGCTCAACCGCAAAAACTGTACAAGCCACTCTCGAAGGCGCGATGTACGATGCTGCCCCGGACTTGACCTCACTGCTCATCGAAGGTCTGGAAGAAAAATCATCTTCGGGATTTGTGGCGCTGGACAAGTTGAGCGGCTCTAATCGATCGTTCGTTAGCCCAGTTCACGCTGCGGTTCAACCTCAAGGCACGGATTGATTCATGGACGCAAGACAATCTTCGCAATTTGTCCCAGGCTTTGGGACGCTCCAGCAGTTCGCTCGCCGCGAACGCCCGCTGGAGCGTTGCGAGTTGTGCAGCATCGGCCTGCGATCGGACCACCCTCACTTGATCGAGTTGGCGCAGCGCAAGATTCTATGCACTTGCGAAGCCTGCGCTATTCTGTTCAGCGGTCAGGGAGTGAAATTCAAACGTATCCCCCGGCGCGTGCGCTCGCTTCCCGGCTTCCATCTCAGCGATGCCGAGTGGAACGCGTTGATGGTGCCGATCAATATGGCTTTCTTTTTTAAGAGCAGTTTGGAGGGCCGCGTGATCGCGCTTTATCCCAGTCCGGCTGGGGCAACCGAGTCGCTGTTGCCGCTTGAGTCCTGGAACGACATAGTGAGGCGAAATCGAATTCTGAACGATATGGAAGCCGATGTCGAGGGTCTGCTGGTCAACCGCTTGGGATATTCGCGCGGCTATTCCGCAGCCGAGTACTATCTGCTCCCGATCGACGAATGTTACAAGCTGGTAGGGCTGATTCGCTTGCATTGGAAAGGTCTCTCGGGAGGAACTGAAGTTTGGCACGAACTGGGCGAGTTCTTCACCAGCTTGAAAGCAGAAGCAACCGAGGTTTCGCCAGAAATAACGGAGAAATCGCAGATGGAAGAGGGATTCCATGCCTGATCTGAGCTTCAAGGTCGAGCGCGCCGAGGTGGTTGCTCATGCCGCCTCGCCGCTGCTTGCTTTCAAGCTTCGGCTCACAAATTCGAATCCGGAAGAGATGATTCACACGGTGGCGCTGCGATGCCAGATTCAGCTTGAAGTCACCCGCCGCAAATACACTCCGGAAGATCAGGAACGGCTGCGCGATCTTTTTGACGCGCCTGGTCGTTGGGGTCAGACTCTGAAAAATCTTTTGTGGACTCACGCCAGCGTCGTCGTGCCTTCCTTCAAAGGAACGACTGTAACGGATGTCCCCGTGCCCTGCACCTTCGATTTCAACGTTGCTGCGACCAAATACTTTCACGGCCTCACAGATGGCGAAGTGCCCATCTGCCTTCAGCTCAGCGGCACAGTGTTTTATTCGAGCGGCGACGCGGGTTTGCAGGTTGCGCCCATTTCCTGGGACAAAGAAGCGCGCTACAAACTTCCGGTGAAAGTCTGGCGCGAGATGATGGAAGCTTACTACCCCAACAGCGCCTGGCTGCACCTGCACAAAGATGCTTTCGATCGCTTATATCGATACAAAGTTCGGCGAGGCATTCCGACGTGGGAAGAGTTGATCGAGATCCTCGTCCCTGTCGAAGAGAAGGTGATGTGATGAATCTCACGACGGTCGACAAGATCGCGAAAGCGGTGCTGTACGAAGGGTATATGCTCTATCCCTACCGCCCGTCGTCGGTGAAGAATCAGCAACGCTGGAATTTCGGCGTGCTCTGCCCGCAGTCGTACAGCGAAGCCCAGCAGGGAACCGAAGCCTGGGCCATGCGGACCGAATGTCTGGTGGAGGGGAGCGCTCTCGCAACACTCGAAATCCGGGTGCGCTTTTTGCAACTCGTTCAGCGCTCGCTAGGCGAGTTAGCGGTTCCGCTATCTGACATTCCCCCGGAAGTACCAGCGTTTCATACGGTGCCTAGACTCGAGGTAGCCGGACGCGTCCACCAACCCTGGCAGGAGGCCCTGGAGCGGGAAGTGATGCTGCCGCCGTGCCGTATTGAGACGCTCGCCGGCACACGGCTATCACAGCCTTTCGCGTTTTCTGCCGACAAGCAGTTCGAATATCTGCGCGAAGCGAGCGGGCCCATCACCGCGGTTATTATCCGCGATCAAAGTCCGCTGCGCGGAGTGATTGATGTCAACTGCGAGCACTGGAGCGATGACGTATCTAAAATCAGCGTGGTCATCCGCAACCTGACTCCCTTTACCGCTTCGCCGCTGGCGAGCCGGGAAGACGCATTGCTGAGCTCTCTGGTCTCGACCCATACCGTTCTCGGTGTGCAGCGTGGCGCCGGTCAATTTGTTTCGCTGCTCGATCCTCCCGACCAACTGCGCACGCTCGCGGCCGGCTGCCAGAACGTTGGCACCTATCCCGTGTTGGTCGGAGCGGAAGGACAGCGCGACACGTTGCTTTCTTCTCCCATCATTCTTTACGACTATCCCCAGATCGCTCCGGAGAGCGCTGGCGACCTGTTCGACGGAACCGAGATCGACGAAATTCTTTCCCTTCGCATCATGACTTTGACCGACGAAGAGAAACGCGAGATGAGCCAGTCCGACGAGCGAGCCCGCCAGATGCTCCAACGCACAGAAAATATGCCGGTCGAACAGCTCATGAAGTTGCATGGTGTCCTGCGAAACCTGCGCCCGCTCAAGGAGGAGATCCAGTGAACGAGTGGGAGTGGCAACTCCTCGAAGAGAAGACCGTGGTGGATCACCTCGAGATTTTCGGAGTCAAGGTGACGACTGGCAGTCGCGTGCGTCTGCGGCCGCGTCCCGGCGGAGATGTCATGGATATCGCCCTCAACGGCCAGGTTGCGACTATCGAGTGCATCGAGCAGGATTACGACGGCAAGAATCATGTCTGCGTGATTCTGGAAAACGATCCCGGAAAGGACATGGGGTTGCTCCGTCAACCGGGCCATCGGTTTTTCTTCGATGCAGAAGAAGTCGAGCCCCTGTCAGACGCGGAAACGCAACAGCTCCGGGCTATACAGAAGCCGGCCATCCTCGTAGCCTGTATCGGCAACATCTTCCTCGGCGACGACGGATTTGGCGTCGAGGTGGCGCGCCGCCTGGCGTTCGAAACGCTGCCCGAGTGCGTCCGCGTCACCGATTTTGGTATTCGCGGCTTCGATCTCGCTTATGCGCTGCAGGACGGCTACGAAACCACGATCCTGGTAGATGCGTGCCCGCACGGCGATGCCCCGGGCACTCTCTATGTGGTTGAGCCCGACTTGAAAGCCCTGGAGGATCCTGCCGCAGGTAACGGGGAAGCCCCACCGGCCGCGGTGGAAGCGCATTCGATGAATCCGATGAACGTGCTGCGCATGGCGCGGGCGATGAATATCGAAGTGAAAAACATTCTGTTGATCGGCTGTGAACCGGAAACGCTCGGAGGAGATGAGGGTCAGATGGGATTGAGCGCGCCGGTGGAGGCTGCCGTGGATGAGGCGGTGAAGCTGGTGCAATCGATCATCCAGTTAATTCTGAAGGGTGAAAGGCCTGGTTCCAGGCTCGCATCTGAGACTTAAAAATCCCGCATTGAGGAGACTGCCGTGGCATTCGAAAACGGAAATGGAAGCGCAAGCGACAAGGACACGTTGTACATGCTGAGTGGAGTGGCTCTGGTAATTTTCGGGGCGGGCCTTATTCTTTCCAATCCCATCGTCCGGGGCTATATGGGAAAGCTCGGAGTCGGCGATCTGGCTCAGGCCGCCTTACCGGATCTTGATCGCTACTTGAAATTGCGAGCCATGTAAGTCGCAAGAGTTGAGTCCGAAGTGAACTCTGTTATTTAAGTAAGGGGGCAATGTTGTCGATAGCGGGAGCACAGCAGGCGACCACGGTTCGATATTTAATCGAGGACAAGAAGAGCAGGTTTACCGTGCGGGCCTTCGCCGCAGGGTTGCTGTCGGCGCTCGGCCACAACCCGACCATTTCGATCCCTGACTTTGAGGGGGAGGTGGTTTTAAATTCCGACGAAGTTAACCAAAGTTCCCTGCGTGCGGTGATCGATGCGGCGTCGCTCACCGTGATCGACGACATCCGCGACAAAGATCGCCAGGAAATCGAACGCACCATGCACGAACAAGTTCTTGAGACAGATTCTTTCCCCGAGATCGTGTACGAGTGCTCGAACATCTCTGCCATCAAGAGCGGAGAGGGGCAGTATGCGGTGACGCTGAATGGTGAATTGACTCTGCATGGTGTCACCCAGAACCAGGCAGTAGCGGCGCGCGTTTCGCTGAATGGAGACATACTCCGGGCGGTGGGGGACTGCACGGTCAGCCAGAGTGAGTATGAGATTCGTCCAGTCTCCGCGGTTGGGGGAACGATCAAACTCAAAGATGAACTCAAGCTGACGTTCGACATTACCGCTCGCAAGCAAGTTTAGATCGAACACTTGCTTTCGAACTGGATGAGTTGCAATGGATGAGGAAAAGGCAAATCATGATCCTGCTGGAGGATGCCGAATGTGTCTAGCCATACCCGGGAAGATCGTGGAGATCTCTGCCGAAAATCAGGATACCGCCCTCGTGGACGTCGTCGGTGTGCGCCGCAGGATTGATCTGGGACTTTTGCAGGATGATAGGCCAGTGCTCGGCGACTGGGTGCTGGTTCATGTGGGATTTGCCATGAGCAGAATCAGTGAAGAGGATGCCGCCGATCAGATGAACACTCTGAGAATGTTGGGAGAGATTGAGGGGGCGATGCAGGAAGTAAAAGGATACGGGCTCGAAGATATCAATTGATCCCTGCGTGGTAGGCGGGACATTCGCATGAGATTCGTCGATGAGTTTCGCGAACCAGAACTGATTTCGAAGACAGCGGAAGAAATTCGTCGTCTTGCCGGCGCCAAACGCCACTACCGCATGATGGAGGTATGTGGCGGGCATACTCACGCCATCTATCGCTTCGGCCTGAAAGATATACTTCCCGAAAACATCGAATTGATTCACGGCCCTGGCTGCCCGGTTTGTGTGCTGCCTATGGGCAGAATTGACGATGGCTTGGCGATCGCGCGACAGCCGGATGTAATCTTTGCCGCCTTCGGTGACATGATGCGCGTGCCCGGTACACAAGGCAGCCCGCTTGAGCACAAAGCCCGTGGCATGGACGTTCGTATCGTCTACTCGCCTTCCGACGCGCTCAAACTTGCACGGCTCAATCCGGACAAACACGTGATGTTCTTCGCTATCGGCTTTGAAACTACCGCTCCATCCACCGCGCTCACGATCATGCGGGCCAAGGCTGAGGGCCTCCGCAACTTCTCGGTCTTCTGCAACCATGTCACCATCATTCCTGCCATCCGGGCTATTCTGGATTCTCCCGACATGCGCCTCGACGCTTTCATCGGTCCCGGCCATGTTTCCACAGTAATCGGCTGCCGGCCTTACGAGTGGATCGCCCACAATGAACGCAAGCCCATCGTAGTCTCGGGTTTTGAACCGCTCGACATGCTGCAATCCGTTGTTATGCTTCTGCGCCAGTTGAACGCGGGTGAGGCCAGAGTTGAGAATCAATATAAGCGCGTCGTTCCCTGGGAGGGTAACCGCGCTGCTCTTCGCGCAATCGCGGAAGTCTTCCAGTTGCGCCCCTACTTCGAGTGGCGCGGTCTAGGATTCATTTCGCAGTCGGCTCTGCGCGTGAACGATAAATACGCGGAATGGGACTCCGAACAGCGGTTTACGGTCCCCGGCATCCGTGTAACCGACCCGAAAGCCGCGCAATGTGGAGAAGTCCTGAAAGGCGTTCTGAAGCCGCATCAATGTAAACTCTTTGGCCGTGAGTGCACGCCGGAGCATCCTATCGGCGCGCTCATGGTGTCATCGGAAGGATCATGCGCCGCCTATTACAGCTACGAACACCGCAAGGCAGCAATGGAGAACAGCCTGATCGCGATCTCGTGAGCGATTACGCCGAGGCTGAACCCAGCAGTGCCAACCGCGTGAACTCTCCCGTCGTTGCCGTTGAAGAACCCACTCCCATCCGCTTCCGCGATGCGCAAATCGAAATGGCCCATGGCGCAGGTGGCAAGGCCAGCCGCAAACTCGTCGAAGGCCTCTTTGCCCCCATTCTTCTTGGCGCCTCGCCTGGTCCGCTCGGAGACGCCGCGCTGCTTGATATCAACGGCGCAAGAATCGCCATTACCGCCGATAGTTTCGTGGTGAAGCCGTTGCGCTTTCCGGGCGGCTCCATCGGGGAACTCGCGGTGAATGGAACGGTGAACGACTTAGCCGTTTCAGGAGCCAGGGCCGAAGCTCTGGTCGTTACTTATGTTCTGGAAGCTGGACTGCCTACGCCGGTTCTCGAAGCCGAAGTTCGCGCCATGGCGAAAGCAGCGCGTGACGCTGGAGTCCGCATCGCCGCCGGTGACACAAAAGTAGTCGAGCACGGCAAAGCTGATCAGATGTACGTGACGACTGCCGGAATCGGCCGCCCGCTTCACGGCGTGAAAATCGATCCCGGCTCCGTGCGTGTGGGCGATAGGATTCTACTCTCCGGCCCCATCGGCGATCATGGCATCACGATTTTGCTTGCCCGCGGCGAACTTGATTTGGAAGCCGATCTTCGTTCGGACACGCGCTCCGTGTTTCCTCTGGTTGAAGCCTTGGTTCGCGCCGCCGGCCCCGGCATTCGCTGGATGCGCGATCCAACTCGGGGCGGAGCTGCAACCTCGTTAAATGAGTTGGCGCGAGATTGCGGCTTGGGGATGGTTCTGTTCGAAGATCAGATTCCGGTGCGCGATACGGTGCGCGGCGCCTGCGAGCTGCTTGGCCTGGATCCGCTGCATATTGCGAATGAGGGCCAGTTCCTCGCGGTGGTCTCGCCCGAGTACGCCGACGCCGCGATCAACGCCTTGTGGCTGGCTCCCGGCGGGGGCGAAGCGCAAGTCATCGGCGAAGTCCGCCAACAACCGGCCGGAACCGTGCTGGTGACAACTCTTTATGGGGGCAGTCGCATCGTCGATATGCTGGTCGGCGATCCCTTGCCGCGAATTTGTTGAATGAAGCTTAATTTGCCAGATACGGACGCCGTGGCCGCGCCCGCTAAACTAGCGAGCCGGATAGAAGAACGCCTGCTCGACCGCAACCAGCTATTCGAGAACTTTTTCTCGCGCGAAGCGCCGCGTCTGGCCGACGCATGCCGCGAAATGTCCGAACGCTTTTTACGCGGTGGCCGTCTGCTGGCCTTTGGGCGTGGGCCTTACCTCACCGATGCGCAGCATGTTTCTGTCGAGTTTGTTCATCCCGTTATCGTTGGCAAGCGTGCCCTGCCCGCGCTGGATCTGTCGGTTTTGTTTCGACCCTGGCTCGAAGCCATCCTGCAGCCAGAAGACATAGTCATGGGATTTGGTCCTGCTGAGGGCGATCCTGAAGTTTGGGCAACGCTGCAGCAGGCTCATCGACATGGCGCGATGACCTTCGCTCTCCCCGGTATCGAGGGCTCATACGCGGTTTCGGCGGCCACAGACGATCCCTTCATGCACCAGGAAATGATCGAGATCCTCTACCACACGCTTTGGGAGACAGTTCATGTTTTCTTCGAGCATCGCGAACTCGGTCACGATGTAGGAGAATCTGGATTTCTTTATCCATTTCTAGGAACCGAGAAGCAGGGAACCAGCGGCCTGGTGCGGGAGGTCGCTTCCTCCATCTTGATGAAGGTTCATGATGACGCACGGCTGCGCGCCCAGGCCGCGCGGGAAGAATCCGAAGCAATCGCTGAAGCCACGCTGGCAATTCATGAGCGCCTGCAACACGGTGGCAAGCTCATGATCTTCGGCAACGGCGGCTCGGCAACCGACGCCAGCGATTTCGCCATCGATTGTGTTCTTCCGCCGGCGGGCTATCAGCCCGTGCCAGCTGTTTCGCTCTCGCTCGAACCCGCGAACATCACGGCTATCGCCAATGACATCGGCACCGAAGCCATCTTCTCGCGCCAGTTGATTGCGCAGTCGCGACCCGAAGACGTGGCGATTGGCATTTCCACCAGCGGTGGATCGCGCAACATTATTCTCGCGCTGGAAGAGGCCCGCAAGCGCAATCTGCTGACCGTGGCGCTGCTCGGCTACGACGGAGGCGAGATTAAACGCAAGCGGCTCGCCGACTTTCCCGTGGTGGTGAATTGCGACTATATCCCTCGCATTCAGGAGGTGCAGGCCTCCATTTACCATGTGATTCGCGAGTCACTTCAATTGCTGAAGCAGGAGAGGCCGGATCGTGGCCAGGCTTGAACTTTTTGGGGCGGCCCGCTGTCCTCACACCAGCGAAATGCGCGACTGGCTGGAATGGAAGCGGAGTGACTTTATCGAATACGACGTGGAGGCCGATCCGGTGGCCCGCGGCCGGCTGCGCCAAATCGCCGGCGGGCAGCGCACCGTGCCGATCCTGGTGGAAGACGGGAAAGTGGTTCAAGTCGGTTGGCAAGGCCACGGTTGCGTCATCGACGATTAAAGGTCGCTGAACAGTCATCTTGGAGGGCTTGTGCGGAGGGTTTGTTTTGAAAGGGCGCTGTTTTTAGCCGCGCTGCAAGTCCGGCCAAGCTAACCATGATAACCACGACCAGCGCCCGTTCCATTCGAGTTCGCGGGGTAGTGCAGGGCGTGGGATTTCGTCCTTTCGTCTATCGCCTTGCCTGTGCGAATACGCTGAACGGATGGGTGCTCAACGGCGAAGAGGGAGTGGAGATTTATTTGGAGGGCGCTGAGGCGGCCCTGGACGCATTTGTTGGCGAATTGAAAGCGCAGCCGCCTCCCGCGGCCAGCATCGCCGAAATCGAAGTGCTCTCCACTGTCCCCGTTGGGTTACGGGAATTCAGCATCAGAACGAGCCAGCGCCGCGAACACCCCAGAGTGCGCATTTCACCCGATCTTCCCGTCTGCGAAGATTGTCTGCGAGAGCTCTTCGATCCGGCCGATCGGCGCTATCTGTATCCCTATATCAATTGCACCAACTGCGGTCCTCGTTATAGCGTGGTGCTCGCTCTGCCCTACGATCGCCCGAATACCACCATGAATGCGTGGCCGCTGGATGACTTTTGTTCCAGTGAATATCGCGATCCCGGCAACCGGCGCTTTCACGCGCAGCCAGTAGCCTGTCCCGCTTGCGGCCCAAAGTATTCACTTTATCCGAGCGTCGATCGAAATAAACCTGATCCAGAAAAGAATGACGCGCCCGGCGGAAAGGAAGCCAGCATCCGCCGTGCGGTTGCAATGCTCCGTGCGGGAAAGATTCTCGCCGTGAAGGGACTGGGCGGCTACCATTTGGCCTGCGACGCTCGAAATGCCGCGTCAGTCGCCGCTCTGCGCGACCGCAAATACCGGAAGGAAAAACCATTTGCTCTCATGGCAAAGGACGTCGCAGTGGCGCAAACGCTTGTCGAGTTATCGCCGGAGGCCGGATCCCTCCTCACCTCCGTCGCTCGTCCCATTGTGCTTGCGCCGGCGAAAGTGCAGTTTGCCGAGGTTGCTCCCGACAACAACGAACTCGGAGTAATGCTGCCCTACACCCCTTTGCATTATTTGTTATTCGCCGCAGGCGCTCCGGAAGTCCTCGTCATGACCAGCGCCAACCGTTCCAGCGAGCCGATCGCTTACGAGGACGAAGATGCGCTAAAGCGGCTAGCAGAAATCGCAGACTCGTTTCTCATAGGCCAGCGCCCAATCGCGAGGCGTGTGGACGACTCGGTGACCCGCGTCGGAGCTTTCGGTCCGGCGATTCTGCGCCGGGCTCGCGGCTATGCTCCAGGCTCGGTTGCATCCTTGCCGGCCGACCGCCC
>Ga0074045_10004968_pt1 | contig 11700 bp, 7 predicted proteins | sample BogForMeECP23OM2_FD_94442 | JGI IMG/M metagenome (GOLD analysis project Ga0074045, IMG submission 94442) | Bog forest soil microbial communities from Calvert Island, British Columbia, Canada - Bog Forest MetaG ECP23OM2 | ecosystem: Environmental > Terrestrial > Soil > Wetlands ...
AATTGCTTCCCGGTGAGACCCGCAACATCGCCTTGCGCTGGACGCTGCAGGACGGCGAGGGACTGGTTTTCTTCGACGTGAACTCGGCGCAGAACTGGGAAGAATTCGGTAAGGCTTTCTCGGCCTTCGGCGCTCCGGGACAAAACGTGATGTATGCCGACGTGGATGGCCACATCGGATATCAGGCTACGGGACGCGTGCCCATCCGCGCAGCCGGCGATGGCAGCCTGCCGGTTAGCGGCAGCGATGATGCGCATGAATGGAAGGGGTGGATTCCTTTCGACGAGATGCCGCGTGTTTACGATCCGCCGGAAGGAATTCTGGCGACCGCCAACGGGCGCATTACTCCGGACGGCTACAAGTATTCGATCAGCACGGAGTGGGAAGCGCCCTGGCGAACCGATCGCATTTACCGGGTGCTGCAATCGGGAAAGAGGTTTGCGCCAGCGGATATGCTGGCGCTGCAGATGGATGTGTCCTCTACTTACGACAGATTCTGCGCCGACAAGTTCGTGTACGCCATCGATCACGCCCCGAGCGCCTCGGCCCGGGCGAAGCAGGCTGCGGAAATTCTGCGGGATTGGGATGGACGAATGTCAGCGGATTCGGCGGCGCCGACGATTGAAACGAAAGCGCGCCAGGAACTGGCACGGTTGCTGCTGGAGCCGAAGCTGGGTGCGGCTCCGTCTGGACCCAATCGTGGCGAGTTGAGTTGGAAGAGCTATCACTGGGCCATGTCGTCGGTCTGGCTGGAAAATGTGCTCACCAGGCAACCAGCGCGCTGGCTGCCGCCGGGATTCTCCGATTACGGAAGTCTGCTGACGGCCGCGGTTGAGAACGTGGTGAAGCAGACGGCGCTGGTTGCTAACCAGCCTTCAGACAGCGTTTCGCTGGCTCCCGCCGACCTCAATCAGTGGAAGTGGGGAGAGAATTATCCCGTTGAAATCGATCATCTCGTGCTCAGCCAACTGCCTCTGATTGGGCGCTTCACGGGGCCGGGATTGCATCCGTTGAGCGGGAGCAATTACACCGTGAAGGCGGTGGGGCGTGGGTTTGGGCCTTCGGAGCGGGCGACGTGGAACTTTGCGAATTTTGACGAAAGTACGCTGAACGTGGTCACGGGGCAAAGCGGGATCTTCCATAGCCCGTATTACATGGACCAGTGGGCGGCGTGGTACGGAGGCTCGACTTTCGCCTTCCCCTTTTCGCAGGCTGCGACGGAGCGACACCGAGCGCATGAGATGACGATTGAGCCGAGGTAGGGAAAGGCAAATTTCTATCGTTCGTCGTTGGTCGTTCGCTATTCGCCGTTCGCTAGCCCAAGAACGACGAAAAGCGATTCGCGAACGACGAGCCGCGCGCTTTAAAAATCGATGCTCTTGACGTCGATGAACTGGCCGACGAGGTTATTGATCTGACCAGGGTTATTCGGGTCGTTCGGGTTGTACTCGAATGCATCGGTCAAGGCGTCGTAGATACCGAGCGATCCGCCCTGGACGACATAGATTACGTTTCGCAAGGCGATGGGCTCGATGCCAGTCACGTCTCCGTTCGCAGGAGGAATCAAGACGCCATTGGCCGGAGCGAGCCCCACCGCAGTATTCAGCGTGTTGTAGATAGAGAGGCAACCGCGTACTTCGGCTCCGACCGGCGGCGGGACAGGCTGGACGATTTCGGTGCAAGTGTGCGAGCCGATGAAGAGCTGTCCGTTGGCGCCGAGAGCGATACGGTCGTGGTATCCGTCGGTGATGATGATCGGGGCGGTATTGACGACAGACATCGTGGATAGGTTCACGATGGTGAGCAGCCCGCAGGATTGTGACGCGGTGGTTTCGCCTGTGCAGGGCTGCTGCGGAAGTCCCCCCACATATGGCGGAGTGCCCGCCACATACATGGTCGAGCCATTGACCAGAGCTACGCTGCCGGCGGGTGGGCTCCCGGCCGCGCACATTACTGGATTTGAGCCGGGCTGGGGAACGCAGGCCGGAACGGAAGCGACCAGAGTGTTAGTGAGCAGATTGAACTGCTGCACGCTGGCCTGGGTTCCGCCGCACTCGGCGCCGCAGCTCAGCACGAATGCGGTGCTGTCGTCGCTGCTAAAAAAGGCTGCAACCGGACGGTCGAAAACGCCCGGACCGCCGATGTAGGTTACCGCATTGCCGATCCCAATTTGGGACGGCGTGATCACAGCCACGGAATCGGAGTTATCGCTGAAACCAAGAACCCGGTTGCCGCCGTTGTTGATTGCCAGGTAGTGAACCGCGGGAACGTCGGCCTGTCCGGTGACAGTGCCGCTGCCCAGTGCGATGACCTCCACGGAACCCGGGGATTGTCCAGTTACCGGCGCGGTGGGCACGGCAACGTACGCGACGGAGCTGTCGGGCGAGACCACAATGCTCTCGGTCACGCCCGGCAACGTCAGCTTACCCGCGCCAGTTTCGCTGGCGTTGTTGATGACGGTCAACTGGTTGTCGGAGGCTTGCGTGCCGATACCGCTGTAAACCAGGGTTAGCGTCCGGTTGGGCGTAACCACCATCATGCCCGGGTTGTTGCCCGCGGAAATCGCGGAACCGCTCGCACGCTCATCGTTTTGATCGTCAAGGATATACACGCCCGCAGCCAACGTGCCGGCGGAAACGTTATTCGTGATGAGGGCCCGGTATTTAATGCCTGTGGTTTGTGTGCTAGGCGGCGTGGAACTACCGCAGCTCAACGACATCATGCAGGCAGGCAGCACGGAAAACAAGAGAATCAGGGCTCTTTTCAAACCTGGGACTCCAACCTCATGCAGGATAATCACTTGGATGCAAGAATAAGGATTATAGCAAAGAGGGAAAAGTGCCCTTTGAGGCGGGCAAGCGAAATAAGCGTCCCAAGCCCAGAACATATATTCCGGCGAGTCGCAAGAGGGGCTCCCAGCAATAGGGGACCGCATGGCCGGAAGGGGTCGAAATACCTTACTACGCAGCCGGCCACTGAAAGCACAGGCTATATCCATCCGGATCGTGAACGTACATTTGCTTCAAGCCATAGGGCGCAACTTTTGGCTCTTGCACATTCTCGCTGCGCAACCGCAGATAAGCGTATGCCGCATCCACATCGGGGCAACCGAAGAAAATCGCCGTGTCGTCGTGGGCGGCAATCCGCGCGGGATCAGGTTCGGGTGGCCGGGAGTCCTCTTCGTAAGCCGTGTTGAGCATCAACTCCATGCCATTCAGCCGGAGCAGCGCCCAATCGAATCGGTCTCCTCCAGGCTTCGAAGTGCTCACGACCTCGAACCCCAGCACATCCCGGTAAAATGCGATAGACGTCGGCATATCGAACACCTGCAGCAGAGGCGCCATGCCTCGAATTTCTAGGCCCATACGACATCCGGTCAAGCATTGAGGCATTGAGGCACTTGGGTCCGTTGACCTTCAATGATTCAATACCTCAATCGCTATGATTCAACGCCTTTGATCTTCAATGATTCAATTATCTCGCACCTTCTTGTATTCTCAAGGAAATGGCACAGAACTTCGTTGAACGTCTAAAGCGGTCGCCCGTGCTCTGTGACGGAGCCATGGGAACGCTTCTTTATGCCAAGGGCATCTTCATTAACCGCTGCTATGACGAGCTGAACCTGTCGCAGCCGGAACTGATCCGTGGCGTCCACCACGACTATCTGCAGGCCGGCGCCGAGATCGTCGAAACCAATACTTTCGGCGGAAACAGCTTTCGCCTGGCGCGGCACAGCCTGGCGGACCGGGTGCGTGACATCAATGTGGCAGGCGCTCACGTGGCTCGCGAGGCGGCCAAGAGCTTCGACGTTTGGGTAGCGGGGTCAATTGGTCCATTAGGCGTTCGCATTGAACCGCTGGGCAAGACTTCCTTTGAAGAGGCCCGGACGGCGTTTCGCGAACAGATCGCGGCCCTGGTCGAAGGCGGCGTCGACTTGCTGATGCTTGAAACCTTCGGCTACGTCGAAGAATTACATCAGGCGGTGCTGGCCTGCCGGGACGTGAATCCGAAGATTCCCATCGTCGCCCAGGTCACGATTGACGAAGACGGGAACTGCCTGGACGGCTCCGACCCCGAGGCATTCGCCGCGCGACTTACGGAATGGAACGTCGACGTGCTGGGCATCAACTGCAGCGTGGGACCGGTCGCCATGCTGGACGCGATCGAGCGCGTTCGAGCGGTGACTTCCCTGCCCCTGGCCGCGCAACCGAACGCTGGCATGCCGCGATCCGTTGAAGGACGGAATATCTATCTCTGTTCGCCGGAATACATGGCGAGCTACGCGCGAAAATTCGTGGCGGCGGGCGTACAGCTGATCGGTGGATGCTGCGGCACCACGCCGGAACATATCCGCGCCATGAAGTCGGCTTTGCGGGTGCGCGAAGCGCGCGGCAAGACCGCGATTACGGAGGTGATTCATTCCGGCGCGACGCCCTTAGCTCCGGCGAGCATTCCCATAGCCCAGCGTTCGCGCCTGGGCGCAAAGATCGCGGCCGGAGAATTTGTGACCATGGTTGAGATCGTGCCGCCCAAGGGCATCGACATCCGAAAAGAAATCGAGGGCGCGAAGTTCGTCAAGTCGGTCGGCGTGGACGCGGTGAATATCCCGGACAGCCCGCGGGCCTCGGCGCGCATGAGCAACCAGGCCCTGTCGCTGCTGATGCAGCAGGCGGTTGGCATTGAAGCCATCCTGCACTACACCTGTCGTGACCGCAACGTGTTGGGCATTCAGTCCGATTTGCTGGGAGCGGCGGCCACCGGAATCCGCAACTTGATCTGCATCACCGGAGATCCACCGAAAATGGGGAACTATCCCGATGCCACGGCAGTGTTTGACGTGGATGCAATCGGCCTGGTGAATATCGTCCACAACCTGAACCGGGGATTGGACCTGGGCGGAAATCCGATCGGCGCCGGGACCAGCTTCGTCATTGGGGTGGGTGCAAATCCGGGCCTACCGACCCTGGACGAGGAGATCAAGCGCTTCGAATACAAGGTGCAAGCCGGTGCCGAATACGTGGTAACGCAGCCGGTGTTCGACCTCACTCTGCTGGAGAATTTTCTGAAGCGGATAGAACACTGCCGAATTCCTGTGGTGGCCGGAATCTGGCCCCTGGTAAGTATCCGCAACGCGGAGTTTATGAAGAACGAGCTGCGGGTTTCTGTACCTGACGAAATTCTCAATAGAATGACAAGGGCCGCAAGTCCAGAAGCGGCTCGAGAGGAAGGTGTGGCCATCGCCCGCGAAATGCTGGCGGCGGTCCGCGACCGGGTTCAGGGCGCGCAGATCAGCGCTCCTCAGGGACGCTATAGCTCCGCGGTGGATGTTCTGGAGGCTCTCGGATCAAAACGGCCGACTTCTGTATAGTTTTGCAACGTTCAGTTTTGAAACGGCTGCTGTTAAAGAAATTCGCAGGATAAAAAAATTCACTGGACATTTTCCATCGAAAACAGCATTACAATAGAGTGTAGGAGCAATTGGATTGGTGAAGTTTGAAGAATGCCTCGAGCGTCTCGAGAAAATCGTTCAGGAACTGGAAAAAGGGGAGGTTCCGCTGGAGAAGTCTCTGACGCTGTTTGAAGAAGGCATGCAACTTTCCGCAACCTGCAGGAAGCAACTGGAGGAAGCGGAAGGGAAAGTAGAGATTCTGTTGAAACAGAACGGAAAGCTGCAAACTGAACCGTTCGAGCCCCCGGCCGAGAAAGCGTTGCGCAAATAACGCTGTTCGCCCTCGGATCGGATTTGACAACGACAACGCCTGTGCTAGCAGTTTGCTGTCGCAGCCCAAGGCCGCCGCGAAATCGCGGCGTCGTCAGGGGGATATATGGAACTATTCAGTGTAGTCCTTTACCAAAATGATCCCAGAACAGCGCAAACTCTGGCGGTCAGTCTCTCCCAACACTTTAATTCTGTTTATCTGGCAGGCACGTACCAGGAGGTCGGCCCCGCAGTTGCCCGGCATCGCGCCGAGGCGGTAGTGCTGGACCTGGAGACTTCGGGACCGGGCGAAGTTGAGCGTTTGCATAGTGAATTCCCCGGTCTTTGCATCGTCGGCACCCACAGGCTCGCGGACGACCAACTATGGACCGAGGCCCTGAGTCTGGGCGCGTCCGACATATGTGAGCCGCGCAACGATCACGTCGTACGCTCGGTGTTGCAACATCTCCCGCGCCGTTTGGCCGCTTGATACCAAGGTCTCGGGTCTCTGGTGTCAGGTGTCAGGTGTCAGGAAAAGCAAAATCAACAAAGGTTTCCTGAGCCCTAACACCTAGGACCTGAGACCTGTTTTAAGCTCTCTTGTTATACTGCCCGCCATGCTGAAACAGGTTCTGGAGCAGGGACGCGAGGCTGCCGACGTGGCGCTCGAGCAACTCTTGCCGCCGACCACCCAATATCCCTCCTCGATCCATCAGGCCATGCGGCACAGCGTTTTTGCTGGCGGCAAGCGCCTTCGCCCCATCCTCTGCATGGAGGCGGGACGCATGATCGCGGCGACGGGCTCTGGCTCTCGAAACGCTGGTTCGCAAAAGGCTAGTTCGCAGGCCGGATCGCTACCCGCAGGCATCGAGCAGGTGGGCGCAGCGCTCGAAATGCTTCACACTTATTCCCTGATCCACGACGATCTGCCCGCGCTCGATAACGACGACCTGCGGCGCGGGCGTCCTACCTGCCACAAGGCGTTCGGCGAGGCGATCGCCATCCTTGCCGGAGACGCCCTGCAGACACAAGCCTATGAATCGCTCGCCCAGCTCATTTGCCCAGCCGAGGCGCGGGTCGCAATCATTCGCGAAATCGCTCACGCAACCGGCACCATCGACGGCATGATCGGCGGACAGGTGGTTGACCTCGAAGCCGAGCATAAGAAGCCCGACCTCGCCACCCTCGAATACATCCACCGTTCGAAGACCGCGGCGCTCATCACCGCCAGCGTGGTTAGCGGAGGAATCTACGCTGGAGGAACGGTGACGGATATCGGCCGCCTCCGGACCTATGGACAGTCCATCGGATTAGCGTTCCAGATCGTGGACGACGTGCTCGACCTGACCCAGAGCTCCGAGCAACTGGGGAAAACCGCGGGCAAGGACGCGGCGGCGGAGAAGACAACCTATCCGGCTTTATTTGGAATCGAGGAATCGATTCGCAAGGCCGACGCCCTCGTCGATCAGGGGTGCGCGGAACTTGACGAATACGGGGCAGCTGCGGCGACGCTGAAAGACCTCGCGCGCTTCCTGGTCGAGCGCAAGAAATAATCCCCTGTAGAGACGGGGGTTGCCCCGTCTCTGCGTGCGCCAAAAACGGCCTAAACCCGTGTGATGACGCTCACCGCGCGAGATTTCTCCCGACCCTATCATCGATCGCATGACGATGTTTCAAAATCGATATCGGGTCGAATCAGCCCGTCTGACGGATTGGGAGTACGGCTCACGCGGCTGGTACTCTGTCACGTTATGCACTAAGGACAAGAAATGCACCCTTCGGCCGAGGTGTCGACGGACAAGTAGTGCTCTCGGAAGCGGGAGTCATTGCTGATACCGAAATGAAATCCCTTGCCGGCCACTACCGGAACGTGATGATTGATCGCCACGTAGTGATGCCCAATCACGTCCGCGGCATTGTTGTGATTGATGAAAGCCATGCCTACTCTCCTGTAGAGACGCGGCTTGCCGCGTCTGGCGCTCGTGCGCACGGACCATCGCTCTCTACAGTTGTCGGAAGCTACAAGGCAGGAGTCAGCCGGATTTGCCATGCGAGCGGGCTTTCAAGTTTCGCGTGGCAGACGCGCTTTCATGACCACATTCTGCGATCCAATGCATCGCTGAATGCGGTTCGCGATTACATCGATCACAACCCTCAGAACTGACTTCTGGATCCTGACAAGCTGGGCGGCGGCGCTGCCTGAGACGCGACAAGCCGCGTCTCTACAGGAAATAGCGGGCGCTGTGCTCTACCAGCCCTTGAATCTCCTCTCGCCTAGCAGTAGAGTGTCTATGCTCTCGCGGTCTCCCGCCTTCTTATTCCTCTCCAGCAACTTGCGCTGATAGCTGCAGTGTCTGTGCAACTAAAGGCGGTGCTTGGACGCGTACCACAATATGTTGTGTTTTATTACTTGACCCGTCCCGGTATTCGCCGTTAGAGTTGGTCAAAAGCGTGGGTGACGTTCTTGGTCTAGGGGACGGCATCGAACGAAAGGGCCAGCGAGGAACCTCGGAAGTTAACGGTACAGGTTAGCTTCCGTGTTCCCGCAATTTGCAGCGCACTCCAGCCAGCGCAAACCGAGTCCGCGGACCAGGTCGTCCGCCCACGAAGGAGTAACTTTGCTCAAACTTAAGAAGCTGCAAATCCTGGGATTCAAGTCCTTCTGTGATCGCACCGAACTGAAGTTCCACGGCGAAGGCATTGCCGCCATCATCGGGCCGAACGGCTGCGGCAAGTCGAACATCGCCGACGCGATCTCCTGGGTGCTAGGCGAGCAGTCGGCAAAATCGCTGCGCGGCTCGCGCATGGAAGACGTGATCTTCGCCGGCACACGCGACCGCAATCCCACCGGAATGGCGGAAGTGTGCCTGACTTTGATTGACCCGGAAATTTACGGTGGGCCGGATATGAACGCGCCCACGGAAATCGAGATACAAGACGACCTGCTGGTCGAAGAAAACTGGGATGAAACCGAAGTCCGCGCCCAGGCCGCCAGCGAAACGGAGCGCGCCGTCGAAGAGGCCCAACCCGGACAGACAAAAACCGAAGAGGTTGAAGGCGAAACCGCGCCCGAAACGCCCACGCATGAAGCGCGAACTCACGAAGCACAAGCTGGCGACAGCGCGGTAACCGTGGCGTGCCCGCAGGTAGTTCTGAAAATCCGGCGGCGCAAATTCAATCAGCAACAAAACCACGCTGGAGAAATCTCGGTGACGCGCCGCTTGTTCCGCAGCGGTGATAGCGAATACCTGCTGAATGGAAAACTCTGCCGTCTGCGCGACATTCAGGAACTGTTCATGGGGACAGGTCTTGGCCCCGAGTCGTACGCGCTGATCGAGCAGGGGCGCATTGGTCAGATTCTGAGCAGCCGTCCGACGGACCGCCGCGCCATCATCGAAGAAGCGGCTGGGATCACGAAATTCAAGACGAGGAAGCGTCTCGCGGAAGCTCGTCTGGAAGACGCCAAAACGAATCTGAACCGCGTGAACGACATTTTCGAAGAGGTCACACGGCAGATGAACTCGCTCAAACGTCAGGCCAGCAAGGCCGAGCGCTATGCGAGGCTGCGCGACGAAATGCGCGCCAAGCTGCGAGTTGTGCTCGCCAGCAAGTTCGCCCAGATGGACCAGGAAAGCGTGAGCCTCGATACGCAGATCCGGCAACTGGGCGAAGAAATTCGTCAGCAATCCGAGAACGTGCAGCAGTCAGAGGCCGAGCACTCGGACCGCACGCAGCGCGGATACGCGATCGAAACCGAGACGCGGCAAAATCGCGACCGTCTCAACCAGATCGCAATCGACGGCGATCGCGGCAAGGCGCGGATGCGCACCAACGAAGAGCGCTGCGCGGAACTGATGGTTCGCAGCGCGTCCGCGGATGTGGAACTGGCGCAGGCTGAAAATCGGCTCACGGCGCTTGAGGAAGAACGTGATGGTCACCAGCAGGTGCTTGACTCCGCGGCTAAGGATCTTGCGGCGGCGCAGCAGGAGTACAACCTCAGCCAGCAGGAAACAGCACACGCCGCCATCAATCTTGCGCTGCTGGAAGATGAGCAGGAGTCGCATCGCACGGCCATTCTGGAGGCCGTCGGCGGAGCCTCCCACCTGCGCAATCAGCTCACGCAGTCCGAGGAACGGCTGGCGGGTATCGGCCGCGAGGAGCAGCGTCTGCGGGCTGAGATCGCAACCGCCTTTTCGCAATCGGAGACCTTTGGTGGAGAACGCGGCCAGATTGCTCTGGAATTCGAAGGCGTTTCGCAGCAAGCCAGCGGCCTGACCACCGAGATCGCGAACCTGCGTGAGGCCCTCGACAGCAAGCGTTCAGCCGAGAACGAAACCAAGAAGCATCTCGACTCCATCCGTGCCGAATACGCCACGGCGCTGGGCAAGAAGGGATCGTTAGAAGCGGTCATCGCCGAGCACGGTTATTCCACTGAATCGGTACGACGGCTCTTTCAATCGGGCGCCATGCAGGGAGGAAACACTCCGGCTGGCGTGCTCGCGGATTTCCTCGAAGTCGAGCCCCGCTATGGGCGCGTGGTCGAAGACTTTCTGCGCGATGAACTGAATTTCGTCGTGGTCAAATCGTGGGACGCCGCCGACGAAGGCCTGCGCCTGCTACGATCCGACGTCAACGGGCGTGCGACCTTCCTTGTGCATCCGGAGGACTCGCAGGCGAAGTTCTCGTTTGTCGCGGACGAAAGTCATCACTATTCTCCGCTCAACGATACCGTTCTCCCACTGAAGAACTCGATTCGCGTGTTGAACGGATTCGGCAAATCACTCGAAGTGATCCTGCCCAAGCTGGGCAACGGCTACATCGTGCCTGATCCCGCGGTGGCGCGCGAGCTCGCGCTCTCCAGCCCCGATGCGTTCTTTCTTTCCCAGACCGGGGAGTGCTTCCACAACGTGACCGTCACCGGCGGGAAGCAGCGCAGCGAGGGACCGCTTTCCATGAAGCGCGAGTTGCGCGACGTGCTGCGTCTGCTGGAAGAACTGGAGCGAGCTCTGCGCGAGAAAGAAATCCTTGCGCTCACCTTGGGACGCGAAATCAAGGAGCACACGTCCCTGCTCGATCGTCTGGAAGACGAAAAGCGCGAAGCCGAGAAGCGGGCGATGACCTCTGGACATTTGCTGCGGCAGTTGGATGGAGAGATGTCGCGCGTGCGCGATCGGATCTCTGTCTGCGAACACGAACTGCAACGTCTCGCGGCGGAACGGCAGGAACAGGAAAGCTTGATCGCGTCGGGGCAAGCAGGGCTGACCACGATCGAGGAAGCGCGCGCCCAACTCGAAATGCGGCTTGCAGCCGGGCAAGACCGCCTCGCCGCTCTGCGCAGCCACCGAGACACCGCCGCTGAAACCACATCGCAGCGGGCCGCGCGCGTGGCCACGCTCGAAGAGCGTCACCGTTCGGCCACGGTCCTGCTTCAACGCATCGAGACACTCGTGGCCGAGATGCGGGAGCGGGCTGGCGCGCTGCAAATCCAAATGGAATCGGCGAGCGCCGAAATGGCGCAACGGCAAAACGAGAACGTGCAACTGGCCGAACAGTTAGTGCAGTTTGAGGCAGAGCGCAATGCTGGAGAAGCGCGCGAGGGATTGCTTCAACTTGAGTCCGAGCAAGTGCGAGCGCGATTGGCTGAAATTGACGAGCTTCTTCACAGCACGCGTCAACAGCTCGATCTCGCTCGCGACCGCCGTGGTGAACTGTCGGCCACGGCCGCCAAGCTGCAATCCGACCTACAACACCTGGCCGACACTTGCCTGAATGAACTCGGCATCGAACGCCCGGTTCTGATGGCCGAAACGATGGCCGGCACTGCGTCCGACAACGCGATTCCGCTGGTTACCGGGGATGCGCTTGCGGCCGAAGATCAGGCGCAGCGGGAAATGCGTGCCCGCCTCGACGCCATGGCTGGCCAAGATCACGGCGGTCGGCCCGATCGTGCCGCCTTCCTCGCCTGCGGCGACTTGGACCCACTCCCCGTCGCGGCGGCCCAG
>Ga0074045_10004969_pt1 | contig 11698 bp, 11 predicted proteins | sample BogForMeECP23OM2_FD_94442 | JGI IMG/M metagenome (GOLD analysis project Ga0074045, IMG submission 94442) | Bog forest soil microbial communities from Calvert Island, British Columbia, Canada - Bog Forest MetaG ECP23OM2 | ecosystem: Environmental > Terrestrial > Soil > Wetlands ...
CCCACCCGCGAAGTTACGGTTTACATCCCGGTGCAGATGGACGACGGCCGTCTCGAAGTCTTTACCGGATTTCGCGTGCAACATTCCATCGCTCGCGGCCCGGCCAAGGGCGGGATCCGCTACGCCCCCGACGTCACGCTCGACGAAGTTCGCGCGCTCGCCAGTTGGATGACCTGGAAGTGCGCCGTGGTCAACATCCCTTTCGGCGGCGCCAAGGGCGGCGTGATCTGCGACCCGCACAAAATGTCGATGGGCGAAGTTGAGCGCATGACCCGCCGCTACACCTCGGAACTCATCGAATTCATCGGTCCGGAAAAAGATGTTCCCGCCCCTGACGTCAATACCAACGAACAAATCATGGCCTGGATGATGGACACCTACTCCATGCACATGCGCCAGACCGTGACCGCGGTCGTGACCGGCAAGCCGATTAACATTGGCGGATCGCGCGGACGCCGCGAAGCCACGGGCCGCGGCGTGATGGTCGTCTGCGACGAGGCTTGCCGCAAGCTGGGCATCGATCGGCAACGCGCCCGCGTCATCGTGCAGGGATTCGGCAATGTCGGCTCTAACGCTGCGCAATTGATGTCGGAAGTCGGCTACAAGATCATCGGCGTCGCTGAAGTGGGTGGCGGCCTGCACAACAAAAACGGCATCGATCTGAAAGCTCTGGTGGACTTCCGTCAGAAGAATGGCACCGTGCACGGCTTCCCCGGCGCCGAGAAGTGCGACGCCGCCGACCTGCTCACCACCGAGTGCGAAATCCTGATCCCGGCCGCGACCGAAAACGTCATCACCAGCCGCAACGTCGACCAGGTGAAGTGCCGCATCCTCGCCGAAGGCGCGAACGGGCCAACCACTTCAGTCGCCGATGACGTGCTCAACGACAAAGGCGTCTTCGTGATTCCCGACATCCTGGCCAACGCCGGCGGCGTCACCACTTCCTACTTCGAGTGGGTGCAGGACCGCCAGGGCTACTTCTGGAAAGAGTCGGTGGTCAACGAGCAACTGGAGTCCATCATGAAATCCTCGTTTGACGACGTCGTGCGCTACGCTGAAACTCACCACGTCAACAACCGCATCGCAGCCTATATGCTGGCCATCGACCGCGTGGCGTACACCATTCGGCAGCGTGGCATCTACGCTTAAGATCGTGCTTCGAATGTTGCCGCCCTCGCTTCGGCGAGGGCTTCTTCGTTTTGCGGCTTGACCCCCAATCGGGCTGGCTGTCATTATGTGGGCCGTACTCGGGTCCCTGTTTTTCTTGTGTGCCTTCCTGCAGTTCCATCTAGCCAGGAAAGATCGCAGGGCTGTGTGAGCCGTGCGATCACTAAATTCAATCGGGAGAAAATCCTTGAACAAAAACGCACGATCCCTAAGGGGCATGTGTCTATGCGTGTTTCTGGCGCTGGCAGTGAGCATCGGCTGGACGCAGTCGCAGACCGGCTCTGCCAGCGATCAAACTGCCACCACCACGAGCAAGAAATCGAAGAAATCCAAAAAAGCCGCCGCAGCCGCCTCCGATAGTTCGGCAGCCGCTACGGATCAGGGCTCCAGCACGGCTTCCAGCAAGACGTCCTCCAAGAAAAGCGGAAAGGCGGATGCGCAGCCATCCGGTGGCGCGGCTGCACCGGCGGCTACTACGACTGCCAGCAAGACGTCTTCGAAGAAGAGCAAGAAATCGGACTCGACCATGGCAGCACCAGCAGCGAATTCCATGGCGGCGCCCGCAGCCAGTCCGGCGCCGGCCGCCAAGCCCGCTGCGACGCCCGCTCCAGCGGCCAGCGCTGCTCCGGCCTCGCCCGCCGCTTCATCGTCCGGTTCTTCCATGGCCGCACCTGCCAAGTCTGCCAAGAAGTCTCCGCCGACGCCCGCCAACAATGCCTCCGACGCTGACATCGCGTCCGCTAAGTCCGCAGGCAAGGTGTGGGTCAACCTCGACAGCAAGGTCTACCACAAGAGCGGACGCTGGTACGGCAAGACCAAGAGCGGCAAGTTCATGACCGAAGATGAAGCCAAAGCTGCCGGCTACAAAGCAGCGCAATCCGAGTAGTTCATCGTTAAGGAGAAACCATGACTCGCAAGAATCTGATCACGCGCATCCTCGGGACCCTGGTTGTGCTGGCGCTGTTAAGTTCGCTCAGTGTGGCGCAGGCCGCCTCTGGAACCAAGTCCAGCAAGACCTCAACCGCCCAGGCGGCATCGGCCGACCTGCTCGACATCAATTCCGCCACGAAGGATCAACTCGATGCGCTTCCCGGCATCGGCGCCGCTTATTCCCAGAAGATCATCGATGGCCGCCCCTACAAGGCCAAGACCGATCTGGTGAAAAAGAAGGTCATTCCTCAGGCCACTTACAACAAGATCAAAGACAAAATCATCGCCAAGCAGAAGTAGGGCGAGGGGCCGGAGCATCCTCAGAACTCTCACGGCCCTTTTCGTCTCCAAGATTTGAATTCACCTCTTCATCCTTAAAGGAGCATTTATGGGCTTGTTAGACAATCTCGAAGGCATGGCGATGGGCAAGGTTGCCGGCTCGAATCCCGAGGCAGTGGCCGTTCTGGAGATGATCCAGAATCACCCGGGAGGAATCAATGGCCTGGTTCAAGCCTTTCAGAGCAATGGCCTCGGAGCAGTTGTGAACTCGTGGGTTGGGAATGGCGCGAATCAGTCCGTGACTCCGGACCAGTTGCAACAGGTGCTCGGCTCCGGGCAGGTGCAGGCGCTGGCCCAGAAACTGGGAGTCTCTCCCGAACAGGCCAGTTCAACCCTCTCGCAGTTGCTGCCAACGATCATGGACAAGCTGAGTCCAAATGGCGCGGTGCCCGAGCATTCCAACCTCGTGCAGATGGGGGAAGGGCTGTTAGCCTCCCTCGCCAAGACCGGGACCTAGACTCAATCGGCGGTCAGAATATTTATGGGGACACGAGCAAGCTCGCGTCCCCCTCCAACTTTCGTGCGTTGCTTTGATTGCGTTCCCTTCGGCGGTGGAGCATAATCAACTCAGTTTCCGGCTGGCCTCCGGGAACGTCTCCGAAGTGTGAATCTACCCAACTCCATCACGCTGAGCCGCATCCTCAGTATCCCTTTGCTGATCTGGATTCTTTCCAGCGCCCGCTTCAGCAGTGTGACCGGCGAAAAGGAATTGCTGGCCTCCATCGTGTTTATCGCCGCGGCGATCACCGATGGAATCGATGGTTATCTCGCGCGCCGGCGCGGGCAGATCACCACCATGGGAATTCTCCTCGATCCCCTGGCCGACAAACTTCTGATCGCTGCCGCCTTCGTCGTGCTGGTGCAACTGAATCCCAGCCTGGTACCCGCGTGGGTGGCGATTGTCGTCATTGGCCGCGAGTTCCTGGTCAGCGGCCTGCGCTCCATCGCTGCTTCGGAAGGTTTCACCATCGAAGCCAGCGACTTGGGCAAACTGAAGATGGTGGTGCAGATCGTCGCGGTTGTAGCGGTCATTCTCGATCATCGCTGGAAGGAATGGCCCATCTACAGCCACTACATTTTCCCCATTCACTGGATCGCCTCCGTAGCGATCTGGTTCATGGTGTGTGTATCGCTGGTGTCGGCGATCGACTACTTTGTCGCCTTCTGGTCGAGAATTGACCGGCGCGTGGTCAAGCGCCGTCGCCGCGCCTTCATTCTCAGCCGGCGCAGAAAACCCGTGCCGGTGCCGCCGCAGGCGGACCGCGATGTCGCTACTTCCACATAGTCCGGTCGCAGTCGAATCCGAGTACTCTCAGGACGAGCGAACGCTTCTGCTGCGCTTGGCGCACGATTCGATTCTCTCGGCTCTGGAACGGCGGGAAATCCCTCTCGATCCGCCCACCGAACACCTCGCCCAGCCGCGCGGCGTGTTCACTTCGCTTCATCTGCACGGTCAGTTGCGGGGATGCGTGGGTTACGTCCTGCCCGTGAGTTCGGTGTATCGCGCAGTGGCCGAGACTGCACGCGCCGCCGCCTTTGAAGACACCCGCTTCTGCCCATTGACGCGCGAGGAAACTCCGGCGCTGCAAATCGAACTCAGTATCCTCTCGCCCCCACAACCGATTTCACCCGAAGCCGTCGAAATCGGCCGCCATGGGCTGCTCATAAGCCTGGCAGGACACCGAGGCCTGCTTTTGCCGCAGGTTCCGCTGGAACATCACTGGGATCGTGGGACGTTCTTAGAACAGACTTGCCGCAAAGCGGGCCTCCCGTTGAACGCCTGGCAGCACGGCGCGACGATTGAAGCGTTCACTGCAGAGGTGTTTGGGGATATCTGATTCGTTCTCGCCAAGCGCGTGCGTTTGAGAAACGATGACGATGGGGCTTCGGACAACATCAAGTGTACGATCCCGGCATTCACAGCGGAACCATTTCGGGGACAAAAGACGCGATTTAGTGAACCGGCCCAGCCGCTGTCGGCAATACGAAAAGGCGAATAGGAATGGCTTTGGAGTAGTGTACGAAATCGCGATCGGTCGTGAAAATCTCCCAGCTGTGATGCAGCGCCACGGCGCAGATGAGCATGTCCACCGTTGAACTCGCGATCCCTGAACTGCGACACTGATTGCTGAGGCGCGCCGCTTCTTCGAAATCCTGCGGGGCCAGCGCAGTATTGACGAAGGCGCGCAATCGATCGCGAATCGTCAGAAATCGATCTTTGTCGCCTATTCCGGAAAGCACCTCCTGGCGGACCAGTCCGAGGAGCTCCACTAGTCCTTGTCGCGCCAACTCCTGGAGCGCCAAAACGACTTGCCGGTCGTGGCTTGAAAGATCTGCGCTCCTGCGCCGCAGTGCGAGAGACCAGACGGGTGTATCGACAAGAACACTCACCGGCGTTTGCGGCGTTCCGCCTTGTAATCGTAGGCAGGGTCGAAATCGACTGTGCCAAAAACCTCAACGATACTCGCCTGCTTGTGCCGGCGAACATATTCCTCGAGCGCCTTGGTCACCGCTTCTTTCTTTGTCTTGTGGCGGCCCATTCGGCGCGCTTCCTCGATCAGGCGGTCGTCAATTGCGAGATTCGTCGCCATGTGTAAAGTGTCACACATCCGAATGTGTAATGCAATCGGGAATTTAGCAGAAAAAAGCCGGGGACGGTTTCCCGTCCCCGGCTTCCGACCGCGTCACTCGATCTCGAACTAATTCACTTGATCCACTTCCACGTTATCGCCCGCGTGCACATCCTCGAGAGAGAAAACGATCATGCCCGTCGCGGTGGTCGGCGTCACGCCGATGATGACGATCTCGCCCACAGACCGCCGTGGCAGATCGCGCACGTGAATTATCGGACCATTTCCCTTGGTAAACATTTTCGGGTCAACCGAGGGCGTTTTCTTCTGCGTGTCCTCGGCAATCGCCGCCTTGAAGGAAAGCGAATCCACGGGGTCGTTCAGATCCGCATCGTAGGAACGCACGGCGCGGAAATAGTCCCCCACCTTCACGCCCTGGTTCGCACCCACATTGATGTAAACCTTGTGACCGGTACCCAACTGCGAATCAAAGTCCTTTCCCATCACGATGCGCCCGGTGAGCTTGCTGCTCGCGGGCAGAAAGAGATCGAATTTCACCGGTGTGTGAAAGGCCACCGTCAGTTTCTCGGCAAACGGGATCGCGGTGTCGCCCGGATTGATGCCGTCACAGGCGTATTCGATACGCGCGATCGCGGCCCGGCTGCGGGTGTCAATGATCCGCACCCGGCCGACTTCCTCATAGGGCTGGCCGGTTTCCTTCAGCAGTTTCTTTTGCCCCGGGAACATTTCGTATTCGTTGACGTCGCGCAGGGCGCGCACGATTTCGTATTCGGCCCCGGCGCTATAGCCGGTTCCCTGGAGATACACTACATCGCCACGCGTGAACTTCGTGGTGCTGGGCGTTTCCAGGCCACCGGCAACATAGTTGGCGTCGGGAAGGATCTGTTTGCTGATGAATCCAGCGCAATACAGATCAGCGTAGGTCGGGGTCTGCACCCGCTCCGTGGGGAAGCTGGCTGAGTTTGGCACGGTGCCTTGCGGTACGTCGGCAGTGGCGTCCGCGCCCGATTGGGCCCATCCCGCAGTCGCCAGCAACAACAATAACAGTCCTGTTTTCTTCATGTTACCTCCGGAGCCAGACCCACCAAGCGGCCCGTCCCTAGTTAAATGCCAGAAAAGAAAGGCTTCAGCCGGAAGGTAACAAGCTGGTAAGGGTGGGTCAAGGTTACGAGGGTGATGGGCACCCTAGGTAGAAGTTTTTTCGCGGCAACCACTAATCCGTTGTTGCATATGTAATTACTCCCCTGTAATAATTCGCCGTCTTCCACTAATGCGCATTAATGTGAGTGATCGAACCTGGAAATGAACTCCTCCACCGGCTACTCGCCGCGTCTTCTGCCTCTGCGTTTGCCGCGAGTCTGCGTCGCGGTGATCGGCGCTGATGCCAACCAGATGGTTGAAAAGGCAGAAGCGCTGGTCCGGGATAACTCCTTTCTTGAGTTCAGGTTGGACTACCTTGCCAAGCCCGGCCTGGCCATACCCAGAATCAAACGCTTTACCGAGTCCCACCACGGAGTGGTAGTCATTGCCACCTGCCGCCGGGCCAGCAGCGGCGGGAAATTCAAGGGCTCCATCGCATCCCAGCTGGATATCCTGGGCAAAGCCTCGGCAGCCGGATGCCAACTGGTCGACGTCGAGCTGCAAACCGCCAGCAAGTGCAAGCCGGAGCAACTTCAGAAGCTGCGCGCCCGAGCGGCCCTGATCCTTTCGTTCCACGATTTCCGGGCAACCAAGAAGCTCGACGAGACGCTGGAGAGAATGCTGGCTTATCCCGCCGACTTTTATAAAGTCGTCAGCACCGCGACCACGCTTTCCGACAACGTCGCCATGATCAAGTTTCTGGGCCGTCAGGGCGACCGTCATTCCCTGGTCAGCATGTGCATGGGAGAGCAAGGGCTCATTAGCCGCGTCCTGGGAGTAAGAGCAGGGAGCGTCTTCACTTTCGCCGCCGCCGCCGCCGGGGAAGCCACCGCTCCGGGCCAGGCGACGGCCCAGGAGTTGCGCAGTGTCTACCGGATCGAGCAACTGGACGCCGCCACGCGCGTCTACGGAGTGGTCGGAGACCCTATCGCCCATTCGCTTTCGCCGGCCATCATGAACGCCGCCTTCCGCCGCGAAAACGTGAATGCCGTCTACCTTGCCCTGCACGCCAAGACCTTGAAAGACCTGCTTACGTGCGTGCGGGAGATCCCCATTCACGGCATCAGCGTGACCATGCCCTACAAAGAGGCGATCCTGCCGCATTTGGACAATACCGACTCCCACACCACCAAGATCGGCGCCTGCAATACGGTAGTTCGCGCGCAGGACGGCAAGCTTTACGGCTTCAACACCGACGCCTCCGGGATCGTCCGGCCGCTGGAACGCAGGTTGAACACGCTCGAAGGCGCCCGCATTCTGGTAATCGGAGCTGGAGGCGCAGCCCGCGCGGCGGTGTTCGGTCTCAAAGAGCGGGGCTCGGAAGTTTACATCCTCAACCGCAGTGCGGCCCCAGCCAGGAAACTGGCGCACCAGGCCCATGCTCGCATCATGAAGCGCCCCGATCTGAAGAAGCTGGCCTTCGATGTGATCATCAACGCCACTCCCGTTGGCATGGGAAATACGCGCGACACGCCGCTGCAGGAAAAAGAGATCAATGCCCGCTATGTCTTTGACATGGTTTACGATCCGGCCGAAACCCGGCTCTTGAAATTGGCCAAGGAACGCGGCGCGCAGGTCATCCCCGGCATCGAGATGTTCGTCCATCAGGCGGCCCGCCAGTTCGAAATCTGGACCGGCAAACCGGCACCGTGGGACGAAATGCTGCGCGTGGTTCTTCTCGCCCTGCAGGAGCGCTCGCACCAGGCGTCCGGTGGAAAATGAAGCCGAATGATGCTTTTCGTAAAGAAAAAGTTGCTTTTTTCAAGGTGCCCAAAGTAATATGCAAATAGGGAATGCGACTGTAAGCATTTCCGTTTCGTTCTAGACCCTGTACCGCCCGTTTCCATACTTCCAAACTCGCAGTCTCAAAAGCTTTGGTAAAAAACTCGAAGTGGAGACGGCTTGCTCCGCCTCCATCCCGGTTCGGAGAGTTCAAATATGGCGTGGTACGCGTACTGTCTTACCGAGCATCAGACCCTTCCCAATGGAACCCGCACTCGCCGCCCCTTCCTGTTAGAGGGCGTTCAAGGCGTCAATGGCGCGGCGGTTCTGAGCTACCCCAGTGGTGAGTTCGCCGTCATTGTCAGCGAATATGACCACGCAGCCGGTGAACTGGACCACCAATCCGCGATTGACCACGCCCGCGTGGTCAGCAACTGCTTCCGCAATTCCACCGTATTGCCTTTCAAGTTCGGCACCATTTTCGACAGCGATGACGCACTCCGCCAGGCCGTGCGGGTCAACCGGCGCGCCTTTGGCCTGAGCGTCGCCCGGCTGCGGGGCAAGTCCGAGATGCACATCAAACTGGTTGTCCGGGACGGCTCCCTGCGCGAGGCCATGATCGACATCGAACTGCCGGATACCGTTGGGGGCGATTACCTCTCCAAGCTGCGCGTCAAGGCGTCGCGCGAGCGCGAGCGCCAGACCAAGGCTCGGGCCCTGTCCGTACAGGTCCACAAGCTCTTCAATCCGCTCGAAGAGGAAGTCAGCTGCAAGAAAGTAGCTCCGGAGGGCATGTTGATCGACATCGCCCACCTGATCGACTCCAAGAGCGTGGAGAAATACCAGAACCGCTACAGTACCGCCGCCAAGCAGTTAAAGAACTGCGAAGTGGCGATCAGCGGTCCGTGGCCGCCCTATCACTTCCTGCCCGGGAAGTTGCGCACGGTCGCAGGAAACAGCTAGAAATCTCCCAGGTTCCATCGCCCGGTTCGGCCAAAAGCCGCGCCGGGCTTGGCATTTGGGCTGCCTGGTAGCAGAGTGCAGCGAATGTGCATTGTTCTGCACTTCCGCATGATTGCCGGTCACGTCGGAACCATGGCTGCTCTCGATTCGACTCCAATTAAATCCTTCACCGTCATTCACTTGCCCGGCAGCGTGATCGCGATCACCAAGTTCTCATCTTTTGGCGCGGGAAATGCTTCAGTGGCTAGTACTAAAGAGGCCGCAAACTCAAGCATGACCACTCTCTTCGACTCTCCGTGTCACTTCCCGAATTGCCATTCCTGGCGGAATGGCATATTGCATCGCCTTTCCTGACATTGCCCACCTTTTGCCTCTTTGAACTTGGCCCCAGCAATGGGGCCATTTTTATTTGCGCCCGGGAATTCTTTGGAACCGCAGTTTCTCATTCCGGCATGCTCTCAGATACACTGGCTGCCTGCCATGATCAACAATCACCTCACCAGAAGCATTCTGGCCGTGCTTTGTACGCTGATTCTGCCAAATCTCGCCAACGCCCAGAGCCAGCAGCCTAAAACGAAAGGGAACCCCTTCGCTGCGGCACCGCAAATGTCCCCGGCCCAGCAGGAGAACTTCCCGCTCCAGTTGCTCGACGAATTGGCTGCCATCAAGACCGCTGCCCTGGGCGATGACTACGCCTACCACCAGCTCGCCCACCTGACCGAAAACATCGGCCCGCGCCCCACTGGATCGCTGCAGGCGAAGGCCGCCGTCGATTACGTCGCCGCCGAACTGCGAAAGATCGGGCTCGACGTCCAACTGGAAGAAGTGAAAGTGCCGCACTGGGTGCGCGGGGCCGAGACGGCGGAACTGGTCGAATACCCCGGCCAGGCCGAGGGAACTTCGCAAAAGATCGTGCTCACGGCCCTGGGTGGAAGCACAGCCACGCCCGCGGAAGGACTCATCGCCGACGTCGTGGCAGTTAACAATTTCGACGAACTGAAAGCACTCGGCCGCGACCAGGTTGCCGGCAAGATCGTGCTGTTCAACGAACTTTTCGATAAGCAGAAGAGCGCCGCGGGACTGGCTTTCATGGCCTACGGCGAATCCGTCCCTTATCGCGGGTCTGGGCCCAAGACCGCCGCGGATTTAGGGGCCGTGGCCGCCTTAGTACGCTCCGTTGGCGATGCCGACTTCCGCCTGCCGCACACCGGCTGGAGTTCACCAGCGGGTATCCCGGCTGGCGCGGTGACTGCCGAAGATGCTCAGTTGATCGCAGATCTTTCCGCCCAAGGCCGGGTGCGCATGCACCTCACCCTTACGCCGCAGAAACTTCCTGACGTGACCAGCTACAACGTGATCGGCGATCTCAAGGGCAGCGAGCATCCGGAGCAAGTGGTGGTGGTGTCCGGACATCTCGATTCCTGGGACCTGGGCACCGGCGCCATCGACGACGGCGCCGGAGTCGTGGTCGCCATGCAAGCGGCCGAGGTGCTGCAGAAATTGCACCTGCGCCCCAAACGCACGCTGCGCGTCATTGCCTGGATGGACGAGGAGACTGGCGGATCGGGCAACCAGGCATATACCAAGGATCACTCCTCCGAATTCTCCAACCATGTCGCCGCGATCGAAAGTGACGCCGGCGCCGCGCATCCCTTGGGGTTTGATCTCAAGATGACGGCAACGGCCGCTGGACTGCTGCAGCCCGTGGTGGGAGTGCTCGAAAGTTTTGGAGCGACGGTGTTGCAGGCAATCCCATACTCGCCGGGAGCCGACATCTCGGCCATGTCCGAGGCAGGTGTGCCCGCGTTGGGCCTACTGCAGGATGGCCGCACCTACTTCCATTACCATCACACCGCCGCCGACACGCTGGACAAGGTCGTTCCCGGTGAGTTGCGCGAGAACGCCGCCGCCATGGCCGTCATGGGATACGCGCTGGCCAGCATGAAGAGCCCGCTGCCGCGATAAGGCCCGTGATACAAATCACATCTCCCATCTCCGATCGCGAATAGTATTCGGAACGAGTTTGGATTGACTGCAGTCAATTGGCAACGGTTGACGCATCTCAATTTTGGCGCTTATCATCATGGTTTGCCCTAACCAATCGGGACGCCTCCGAGCAAGGAGGCGTCCCAAGGCTTTTGTTATGGCTACTTTTGAATGGGCCGATTGAAGTGACCTATGGACAAGAAGAAGCTGGAAGCGTTTAAGAAGCGTTTGGAAACCCGGCAGCAGGAACTGCGTCGCACCGTGAACCGCACGCAGGCCGACGGCCGCACCGCTGACGAGGACACCGCGCAGGACATCGCCGACCGAGCCGCCAGTTCCTACACCAAAGAGTTCCTGTTCAGCCAGAGCAACAACGAGCGGCAACTCCTGCAGATGGTGGATAAGGCGCTGGCCCGCATCCGCGAAGGCAGCTTTGGCGAATGCATCCACTGTGGCAAAGAGATCAACCCCAAGCGGCTGGAAGCCGTGCCGTGGACTCGCCACTGCATCGAATGCCAGGAGAAACTGGAGCAGGGATTGCTGGAAGAAGCTCCCCGCTAAATCGAATTCTGTAATCAGCAACGCCGCCGGCAATCGGCGGCGTTTGTGTTTATGTGTTTGCAGGTTTTCTCTGCGCAAGTTTTTCTTTGCGAACTTCGCGGCTCCGGAAGAAGACCGCGCAAATCCTAAGTAGCGCCGGCATCTTGCCGGCTGTCCCGGGGGCGTCTCGCCCCCCCGGTTGCAGGCAGCGCTTCCTAGTATAGTGCGTCAAACAGATCGACGATGATAAGGCGTCGGTGAATCCTCTGTGCCCTCTGTGGTGGAAGCTCTTAACCTCCTAGCAGGAGACCACGGATCAC
>Ga0074045_10004970_pt1 | contig 11695 bp, 10 predicted proteins | sample BogForMeECP23OM2_FD_94442 | JGI IMG/M metagenome (GOLD analysis project Ga0074045, IMG submission 94442) | Bog forest soil microbial communities from Calvert Island, British Columbia, Canada - Bog Forest MetaG ECP23OM2 | ecosystem: Environmental > Terrestrial > Soil > Wetlands ...
GCCGCTGATGTCTTCTCCCTGGATTTCAGCCACCATCATGTTGGAGCCGATATTCTGGATCTGTTGCAGAAGGTACTGCTTGCCCGTGAGCCCAATGGTGACCACAAGGATGAGCGACGCCGTTCCGATCACCATTCCCAGCGACGTCAGCATGAACCGCGTTTTGTTGCGGCGGAAAGTCTCAATCGCCACGCTCAGCGTCTCACTGAGAAGCAGCTTCGGATAAGGACGCCCGTTATTGCCGTTGACTGCCATGCCGATAGGTTAAGCCTAGTCTTTCAGGAGTGAGGCTTCAATCGAAGGCCGTGCAAAGGACACCACTGCGAGGGGCTTAGTCGTACTTGAGGCATTCCACCGGATCCAGCCTCGCGGCCCGCTTGGCGGGAAGCGTGCCAAACGCCACTCCCACCGAGCAGCAGGCAAGGATGGCGATGAATGCGCTGAGAACAGGAATCGGCAGCCGGTAATCCGTAAAGAACCGCACCGAGAAAGGAAGGCCCAGACCGATGAGGGTGCCGACCCCGCCGCCGGTGACGGAGATCAAAATCGCCTCAGTGAGGAATTGAAGCGTTATGTCCTGGCGAGTTGCCCCTACTGCCTTGCGGATACCAATTTCACGGATGCGGAAGCTGACGTTGGCGAACATGATATTCATGATGCCTATTCCCCCAACGATCAAGGTGACGGTTGCGAACAGGCCGAGAATAATCGTGAAGGTGTCGGCAGTTTTCTGCGCCACCATGAGGACCTGGGTGAGATTGCCCATCTCGTATTCGGATTTGGGACGATGCCGCGCTTGGATGACTCTGAGGATCTCCTGCGTGGCACGGGGGACGCTGTGGCTGTCAGCCATGGAGAAGTAAATCTGATTGACCGTGTTCTTTCCTGCCAGACGGCGTGCGACGGAATAGGGAATGAGAATCGTGTCGTCTTGTATCTCTGATCGGCCGAAGGTGTCCACCCCCTCACGGAAGGTGCCGATGATGGTAAACGGCAGGCCCAAGATCTTGATCTCTTGTTCCAACGCCAGGTCATTTCCGCCATACTGGCGTTGAGCGAAAGCCTCCGTTACCAGAGCTACCTTGTTGAAGGACTGCGAGTCCTGCTGGTTAAAGAAAATTCCGGAGAGTACGCGCAGCCGTCGCACATCGACGTATTCAGGACTGACGCCCAGCACCAGAATGTCACGCTCCTTGCCGCCCAGAGCAGCGATGCGGTCGTGAAGGTTGAGCACCGGCGACGCTGCTTTGATACCTGGGACCTGATACTGGGTTGCGGTCATGTCATCCACGGTCAAATAGTCGCGCAACGCCGCATTCGAAGCAGCATTCGACTGGCCGGAATATTCGACCCAGATGAGATTGGCGCCCACGTTTTGGATCTGGGTCAGCAGGAACTGCTTACCGGTGAGCGCGATGGTCACAACAAGGATGAGAGACGCAGTGCCGATCACCATGCCCAAAGCGGTCATCGTGGCCCGCACTTTGTCGGCGCGGAACGAGTCAGCTGCGAAACCGCAGATGTCGCGGAAGACAATCCTCTGCTGCTTGCTCGGGATCCTGAAAGCTGCGGCCCTCGCCGTCCGATGCTGCATGGTCCTCACCCTCTTCCGACAACCACCAATGTCACGCCGACACAAACCAGGAGAATGCCGGCCCAACGGCGGGAGTTGACCTGTTCTCCCAGAAAGAACCTGCCGCCGAGCGCGCCCGCTACGTAGCCCAGGGCCGTGACCGGAACGACGAAGCTGACGTTCTCAAATGACAAAATGGCCAGCAGCGAAAAGAACCCAACCGTCATTAATCCGACCCCGATCCACATCCACTTGACACGCAAGGCGCTCAGAATCACCTTGACGAGCGAAGCGGGGCGAAAATCATGGACTTCGCCGATGGCCTTCATGGCCCGCGAAACGCAAAGCTCGCCAGCCGTGCCGGCGATTACGATCAACGAAAAAAACAAAACTTCGAACACGATCAGGGATTCTCCGTGGTGCGCGGATTGGTGTGCCCGACGACCAGAACACCCAGGCAAATGATGGCAATGCCGATCCAGCGAATGGGAGACACGACCTCGCCAAGCAATAAAGTTGCCAGCAGCGCTACCACGCCGTAAGCGATCGCAGAAGCAGGCTGCACATAACTGTAGTCAGCCCACGAGAGCACAAGCATGTAAGCAACGAAGAAGGTGAGCAGAGATGCAATGCCCAGCCAGATCGTACCCGACGAAAGTATCCTGGAGAAAACGTGCACAAACTGGCCCGGCGACGAAATTTTCGTCGTGATCTTGCCGATGTTCTTCATGCCTTTGCCAAGCATGAGGTTACCCAGAGGGCCGGCAATAATCATGATGAGGATCAGCAGATATGTCTTTAGGTGTAGTCGTTTGTGGGAAGTCATCGTAACGCTTGGCTCGCGGCCTCATTCCTCAACAAAACAGGCATTCTCTCATGGTATAACAAGTAATTGGTAGCCAGTAGCCAGTGGTCAGTTTCCAGCGACCCTAAGAAACACTTGTCAGTCCCCGAACCAGGACGTTTTCCCAACAACTGACTACTGGTAACTGGCTACTGAAGAAGGATCTTCGCGTTTTGTGCGGCATTACTGGTTTTACCCACAAGAGCTGGTCTCCCGATCCCGGCCGCATTGAGATAGCCACCTCTACGCTGATTCACCGGGGGCCCGACGAGCAAGGCGTATTTCGTTCGAACATCTGCTCCATGGGGGCAACCCGCCTCAAGATCATCGATCTGCTGGGGGGAGACCAGCCCATCCAGACCGACGATGGCGAAACGGCCATCGTCTTCAATGGCGAGATTTACAACCACTTGGAGCTTCGCGCCGAGTTGGAAAAACTCGGCCACCGTTTTCAATCGCATTGTGACACGGAAACCGTCTTTCGCGCGTTCCTCCAGTGGGACACGGGCGCTTTTGCCAGATTGCGAGGCATGTTTGCGGTTGCGCTCTGGACTACGTCGTCCCGGCGCCTTGTGTTGGCGCGAGATCGCATGGGCATCAAGCCGCTTTACATTGCCCGGCAAGGCGAGGAACTTTTCTTCGGTTCTGAGCTGAAATCAATCTTCGTGCATCCGCAGATTGAGCGCCGGCTGAGCCTGTCCGGCCTGGATTGTTATCTGTCTCTGAATTATGTCCCTGCGCCGTGGACGCTGGTGGACGGAATCGAAAAGGTCCTGCCCGGGCACTGGGTCGAGTGGCGCGATGGGAAGCTCCGTTCAGAGGCTTACTGGCGTTTGCCTGAGGGCACAAACGGCAACTGGACACTGGAGTCTGCTCGGGAGGAACTCGAATCACTTCTGCAGCAGTCGGTTCGCGAGCACCTGATTTCCGATGTTCCACTGGGCCTTTGGCTCAGCGGAGGCATGGATTCCACGACCATCCTGCATTACGCCGCGAACGCCTCGAGCTCCCGGCTGAAGACGTTTTCGATTTCCTTTCGCGGGCGCAGCTTTGACGAAACCAGATACGTTGAGCAAGCGGTAAAGCAGTACGGAACCGATCACGAGCAATTGGACCTGAACCCTGAGCAGGACCTGCAAGGCGCCATCGAAGAATTTGCCTACTATACGGATGAGCCCAGTGCCGATGCCGGGGCTTTGCCAGTCTGGTTTCTTTCCAAGCTCTGCAAAACCAGGACGACAGTCGCGCTCAGCGGAGAGGGCGGCGACGAATTGTTTGGCGGCTATCTTACGTATCGGGCGAACCGGTATGCGCGATTAATCTGGAAGCTGCCGCACCTCCCTGTCAAGGCTTTACTCTCGGCCTTGAGCCGCTGGCCGGTCTCCGACGAAAAGATAAGCTTTGAATACAAGCTAAAACGACTGCTCGAAGGCAGCCTGATGTCACCCGAGCGTGCGCATGTGTATTGGAACGGGACGTTCTCCGACGCGGAGAAACGCTCGCTGATGGCGGTTCAACTGCCAAATGCACTGGAAGCTGTCCTCGACGACCTTCGTAAGTCGTTGCCGGGGAACAATGACCTTGCGCCGTATGCCCGCTTCGATCAGCAGTATTACCTTGTAGACGACATCCTGGTGAAGTCGGACCGCATGAGCATGGCCCATGCGGTCGAGATGCGCCCGCCTTTTCTGGATCACCGTATCGTCGAATTCGCTGCTACGTTGCCGGCATCCCTCAAGATTCGCGGTTCACGTCAGAAGTTTCTGCTGAAGGACCTGATGAAGGACAAGCTGCCGCAATCCATCCTGCAGCGGGGCAAGATCGGATTTGACATCCCTGCGCACGAGTGGTTGCGCGGGCCGCTACGTCCCCTTCTTGAGGACACTCTGCGTGCCGGAGTTGCCGAGTATCGCGGGCTTTTTCGCTCGGAAGTGATTGAAAAGTACCGTCGCGAGCATATGGAGAGGCGCATCAACGCCGGCTATCACCTATGGGGATTGCTGATCATGTTCCTTTGGATGAAAAAATGGCAAATCCAGCCGCCCGCTCTGGCCATGCCGCCGGATGGACGAAGGGTTATTAGGGCTGAGTCGATGCGTTGACCACGATCTCTTGATTGGTATACAGCGCCTTGCCCCCGACCTCCGCAACGAGGTGCAGCCGGTCGCTGGGGACAAGCTTGCTAACCTGTTGAAGGTCATTCCCTTTGACCGCAATGTAGTATCTCTCGGGCTGCACCCATAGTCTCGAGAAATCGTTGTCGTTGATAAACACCGGCGGCACGTCCGGAGCATGCGATCCGTAATCCATCGTGAACACAGCGCCGTTGAGCAGCAAGGCATTGTCCTCGCTGTAGAAAAACAAGGAAGAAATCCTGTTGTGTTCACCGTAGACGATTAACCTCCCCTTCGGAGCGCGGTTGAGCGCCTCCGCGATGGGACGTGACGACAGATAGGGATCGAAGACCACTAGCGCCAGCCTGGTTGCCTGGAAGAAGATCAACATCATCAGTGCCATGGCCAGGAGCGCACGTTCCCCGCGCAGACGCCACGCGCCAATGGCACCGATCGCAAATGCGATTCCCGCGACCACCAAAGGCAGCCGCAAGTAGGCAAATGACCGGAAAGTGAGATCGCGTATATGCCCCATGGAAAGGGTGTAAGCGCCGGCAGTTTGCGTGAGCGCGGTCGAAATGTCCCCAGGGGTCGGCAAGCCGCGCACAATCACCAGAATTGCGCAGATCAATAGGGCAGCGAACGCGGCGATGACAGCCACAACTCTTGCTCCGGCGCGAATGGAATCGTCAGCAGCCGCGACGCCGCATCCCAGCAAGAGCGCCAGGGCGGGATAGATCGGCATCGAGTAGTACTCCTGGGTCGTCGAGAAGGTGAAGAACACCATCACGACGCCGATCCAGCAGAGCAACATGAAGCAGGTGCGTCCCGCGCGGTCCACCGGTTTGTAGCTTAGACGCCGGAGTTGCGGCAGGTACACGCTCCACGGGAACAGCCAAACAAGGTTCAGAAGCCAGAAATACAGCCGCGGCACCGTGTTGTAATCGCGCGGGTAGCGCAAGTTCAGGAAACGAAGTACCTGCTCGTCAATGAAATAGAACCAGAAAAACCCGTGGTACTCGCCCGGGCCGGCGTGCATGGCGAAGTCAAAATAGGGTGGGTTCCTGATCGTAGCCAGCACGTGCCAGGGTGCGGCTATCGCGATAAAGATCAGGAAGCCAGTGAACGGGTATAACCGTTGCCAGGTCTTCCGGTCGAAAAGGCGGCGCGTGAGCAGGAGATAGAAAAAGGCCGCACCGACCGGAAACACGAGCCCAATGAAGCCTTTGAGCAGCAGTCCGGTCGCGAGACTGGCCGCCAAGACATACGCCCAGAGCCGTGGATGCTCCTCGTTCTCATCCAGTGCGCGCAGGAACGCCCAGATGGACAGGGTCACTGAAAGCGTGAGGATTACATCCGGTATGACGATGCGGGTAAACAGGAAAAGTCCCACGCAGGTGGACAGGAATAGTCCGGCGCAAAAACCGGCCTTCTCCGAAAATGCCCACTTTCCAAATCGGAAGACCACCCAGCAAAGTGCAATTGCGGAAAGGGCGCTGGGGATCCGTGCCACCCAGTCATGTGCGCCGAGCAACTTGTAGAGAAGCACGGTCATCCAGTACTTCAAGGGAGCTTTGTCGAGGAAAAGCACGCCATCGAGCCGCGCGGTCACCCAGTCTCCCGAGTGAAGCATATTGCGCGCCATCAGCGCCTGGGACGCATCCACGTCGTCCATCAAAGACGGAGGGCTGATGATTCCCGTCAGGAAGATGACAGAGGCAAAAAGGACAACAATCCACTGATAGCGGTTACTCAGGCTAGATTCCATAGTTGTTACAGAGGGGCCCACTTGGTTCAGGCAGTATTAACCTATGCGGTGCGCGCCCAGGGCCGGCCCCCAGATGCGGATGTATGCATTATGCTCGCTCTTTCGATGTCTTGTTTTCATAGAAGAAATAACGAGCTAACAAGGGTGGTCAGTCTGAGACTGCCTCCTCGTTCTTGTGGGCGCGGATGACACAAGCCACATCATACGGAGCGCTCCGGCCGCGGCCCTGATAATAGTGCCGCACCTGCATCTCAGCCAGCAATCCGAGCGCGAAAAGCTGCAATCCAGAAAGGATGAGGACGGCCGCGAAAATTAACAGCGGGCCGTGGTCCGGGATAACGCTCACGCCAAGCATCAACTGCCATAGCAGCCAAAACCCGATCGCGCTGCCGGCGAAGAGCCCCACCACACCCGCTGTACCAAAGAAATGCATTGGCCGCGAGAGATAACGCAGCATGAATCGGACAGTGAGGAGGTCGAAGAAGACGGGCAGTTTGCGGATCATCCCGTACTTGGATTCGCCGTACTCCCTCGGCAGCGTGGTGATTGGAACTTCACATACCCTGGTACCTTGCCGAAGCGCCAAAACCGGGATTAGCCGTTGCAGTTCACCGTAGATCGGCACTTCTGAAACCAGGTCACGCCTGTACGCCTTGAAGCCTACTCCAAAATCGTGAATGTCGATGCCGGTGAGCTTCCCCAGTACCCAGTTGGCACACCACGTTGACAGGCGCTGCAACCAGGGACCGTCGTGCTGGTCGCGACAGCCGCACACAATGTCGAAGCCCTGTTCCAGTTTGTCGATAAACCGCGGAATATCCGCGGCGTCATGTTGCAGGTCACCGTCCATGGTGATGACGTAATCGCCGCATGCTTCATTAAAACCAGCGCACAAGGCCACGGACTTGCCGGCGTTCTGACGAAGTCGTACAACCGTGACCCGGCTGTCTATCAGAGCGATCTCCTGGAGCAGCTGAAAGCTCCCGTCGGTACTTCCATCGTCCACAAACACGCACTCAAACGGGCGGCCCACAGCGTCCAGAGTCTCCTTCAGGCGCCCATAGAATGGTGTTATGCTTTCCTTCTCGTTATAGAGAGGAACAACGATGGAGTATCGAATGGGTTCGAACATGTAAGACAGTCCTGATGCGGTGAAACGAACCTTTCAAGTTTAAACCAAGCCCTGGAGTTGCACAAACGCCTCCGCCAACCAGGGTTGCCAGCAGCGGCATTTTCAGAGATCATCGGTAATAAGGGTTTTTCAGGAGGATCAAATGAGGATTGCCGTGCTCGGCGGCGACGGTTACTGTGGATGGGCGACGGCGCTATACCTGTCCAACAAGGGACACTCGGTCGCAATCGTCGATAACTTCGCCCGCCGTCAGTGGGACCACGAACTCGGGGCGCAGACCCTGACCCCGATTCGGCCGCTGGCGGAGCGGCTGGCTGTCTGGCAGGAACTCACCGGAAAGAAAATCGAGTCCTTCGTCGGCGACGTTACAGATTACGAGTTTCTCTCCACGATGATGACCGAATTCGAGCCCGAAGCGGTCGTGCATTTTGCCGAGCAGCGCTCCGCGCCGTACTCGATGATCGACCGCAAGCACGCAGTTTTTACTCAGGTCAACAACGTCACTGGCACTCTGAATCTTCTGTATGCCATCCGTGAGTACCTGCCCGAGTGCCACCTGGTCAAGCTTGGCACCATGGGCGAGTACGGCACTCCCAACATTGACATCGAAGAGGGGTACATCGAGATCGAGCACAACGGCCGCAAGGATGTGCTGCCTTTCCCCAAGCAGCCCGGGTCGTTCTATCACCTGTCGAAGGTGCATGACAGCCACAACATCGCCTTCACCTGCAAGGCGTGGGGAATCCGCGCCACCGATCTCAACCAGGGCGTTGTCTATGGGACCGTGACCGATGAAGCGGCGCTCGACGAAGCTCTCATCAACCGTTTCGATTATGACGAAGTGTTTGGCACCGTGCTGAATCGTTTCTGCGCGCAGGCCGCTCTGGGCTACCCCCTCACGGTTTACGGAAAGGGAGGACAGACGCGCGGATTTCTGGACATTCGCGACACCGTGCGCTGTGTTGAGATCGCCTGCCTCAATCCCGCCAGGCAGGGCGAATTCCGCGTATTCAATCAGTTCACCGAGCAGTTCACTGTTCTACAGCTCGCGGAGATGGTACAGACAGTCGGGAAAGAGACCGGACTCAAAGTCGAGATCGACCATCTGCCCGATCCCCGCGTCGAGGCCGAGGAACATTATTACAACGCGAAGCACTCATCGCTGCTCAAGCTGGGCTTGCAGCCACATCTTCTTTCGGAGTCGCTGCTCGACTCGCTGATCCACATCGCCGTGCGATATCGCGACCGGATTGATACATCGCTGTTCCTGCCACAGGTGAACTGGCGGCATCCTAGGAATGAGCGCCGTTCGGAGGGACATACGGGGCGCGTTCTGGCGAAAACTGCGCTATAGGCCGGTTTTGATGGCTTCTTCTTTGGGTAGTTCCGCGGCGGGGATGGGAGCGGCCGGAACCAGTTGGCCGTCGCGGATGAAATACTTGTGGCCGCGCCACATGATGGTAGTGCGTGTAAGACTCACCAGCCAGATCAGAAATGCCATCGCGTCCCACAAGGGAATCAGCGCGTACTTCTGCCATGACACACGATGCTTGAGTCCCCAGCTTCCAATCGTCCACGTCATCGCGCTGCGCAGCGCAAGATACGTCCCAAGGTAACCGACCGCAACGGCGACTGTAGGTCGCACAGCGACTGCGGCCAGTGCCCAAGGCAATCCCACGGTGAAGATGAGGCCGAGATGTCCCCAGGGCCGCATATGCCGCATGACCACGATCCAGCGCAGCCGCTTGTTGAAGAGGTCGCGCATGGAGTCGTAATCCGCGACCGTCAGCACTGAGTAGGGAAGAAGTTTGACTTCGTAGCCCTGGTCTGCAATCAGCCGCCCCACCAGCAGATCATCGGCTGGGCGGTTCTCGATCGCTTGGTAGCCGCCGAATCCTGCCAATCGCGTACGTGTCGTGGCAATCGTCGGCCCCAGCGCAAACTTCACCCCATCCAATTGCCACGCGACCAGGATTCCAGCATAAAAATCCGACAGCATGCCCACCGATTGCAGATGTTGGACAAGAGTCTTCTCATCCGTCGGCGCATAGAAGCAGGTCGCAGCCCCGATTTTGGGATCGGCGAGGGGCGCAACGATGGTACGAAGATAATCAGGCTCGGCACGTACGTCGCTGTCGTTGATGACCAGATACTCGTAATGCGCTTCGTTGACCAGGCGCGCCAGCTTCGCAACTTTGTCGTTTGTGGCAACCCGGTCCGAGCCGAACAGCACTCGAATCTTACACTCCGGGAAATCGCGCATGACCTTTTCAATGACCGGCAGTACCGGATCAGTGCCGTCGCCCACGCAGAAGACAATCTCGTATTCGGGATAATCCTGCCGGCAGAAGCTGGCGAAATTGTCATAAACATCGGGATCGAGTCCCCGAACCGGCTTCAGAATGCTTACTGGTGGTGTGAAGCTGGAAGCGGCTGGATTCTGTTTCGAAGAGACACGGAAAAAGCGCCAAGTGCTGTAAATAGCGATCAGGTAATAAATGAAAGGAATTGCAGCGATCAAAAAGAACGCGTAGTACAAAAGCCAATGAACCATCAGGCCTCTCGGTAGCGGATTCATCTTATTATCGGGAACGGCTACGCACTTCGCAAGTTTGCAGGCGCGGCGTCAGTGCGATCCGAGCAGGCTATAGAGCAGCACTCCCAGCACGAACAACGTGATCCCGACGTAGAGATAGTCACGCTCAAGGGCGAACGCCACCGCCGAAAAGGCAACTCGCGCGACCGGGGTCGCAATGAGAAGCAGCAGGCCAAGCTGGATAATCGCGCGTCCGCTCATGTGGAGCGCGCCGTGAACAACCCCGGTTACACTTTTCAGGGCCTCGGGCTCGCCATGAAAGGTGTTGTAGTCCGCGACATCATGCCCATGGTGGACCAGGTACACGACCGCGCCAATCAGCACAACGGTGGCGGCCAGTATCACTCCAGTGCGCAGCAGCGCACCGATGATGACTTCGATCCGTAGGTCGTTCCAACTGCGGGTGCTCATAGGCGACCGGTCGCTCCGTTGACGATCATCTCGAATCCCAGCACCACGATCACCGCGGCGAACACATAACGCAACACTTTGACTCTGGCTTTCACCAGTACTCGCGCGCCGATGAGAGATCCCACCAGCACGCCCAGCATCACCGGCATGGCGATGCCCGGAGAGATGTAGCCGCGGTGAAGATAAAGACCGGCGCTGGCCGCTGCGGTCACGCCGATCATGAAATTACTGGTGGTGGTTGAGACCTTGAATGGGATTTTCATGGCTTGGTCCATGGCCAGCACTTTTACCGCGCCGGAGCCGATGCCCAGCAACCCCGACAGCACACCGGCTCCGAACATGAGGCCATAGCCAGAAGGCACGCCTCTGACATTGTAAGACTGCATCCCCCCGTCTGTGGGATATGTGCCATTCAGTCTCAATGTGGTGGCTAACTTTGTCGCAGGCATATGCTCACCGTGTTCGACGCGATTACGGCTCGACAGAAAAGCGGAATACAGCAGCACGAGTCCAAACACGATCGCAATTGCATTACCGGACACATGTAGAGCAATCGCGGCGCCAGCGATTGCACCGACTGTGGTGGCCGTCTCCAGCAACATGCCGATGCGAATGTTAGAGTAGCCCTCGCGCACGTAGGCCGCGGCTGCGCCTGACGAGGTCGCAATCACCGACACCAGCGATGCGCCGATCGCGTATCGGATGTCCACATGAAACAACAACGCGAGCATGGGAACGACGACGACCCCGCCTCCCAGCCCCGTGAGCGCGCCCAGAAATCCCGCGAGCATGGATCCGACCCCAATAAGCGCGCTGAATTCAAGGATGTTCATCGCCGTTCAATGTACACCAGATGATCATCCGGCGGCAGATCTTGTAACGCGGCCTGTGCGCTTTGCTATACTGGCGCGCACATGCCTGAAACTTCAATTCCTTGAGGATGATATGACTAGGCAGATTGTGCCGTTCGCCTGCATCACATTGTTGCTTGTCGCTTCGCTCGTCTCCGCGCAAGAGCAGGACTTCAGCAAGGTGCAAATCAAGGTCACCAAGGTCTCCGGCAACATTTATATGCTGGAGGGCGCCGGCGGCAACATCGCGGAATCCGTCGGAGACGACGGAATCGTCATCGTCGACGACCAGTACGCCCCCCTCGCCGACAAGATCGCCGCCGCTCTGAAAAGTATCGGCGTGACCGACAAGCCTGTGCGTTTCGTCATCAATAACCATTACCACGGCGATCACACCGGTGGGAAC